>SESD01000079.1_pt1 | contig 54822 bp, 51 predicted proteins | sample 3171411 | NCBI WGS metagenome assembly SESD01 (sample SAMN06051880, study PRJNA518727) | freshwater metagenome | biome: subpolar coniferous forest; feature: holomictic lake; material: water; isolation source: holomictic Lake 442, 16.5 m depth | place: Canada: near Kenora, Ontario | collected...
GATTTGTCATGGTCACCATCGTCATCACTATCACCCAGGAAAGACGGACTGATAATGTTTTAGCTAAACTTCGCGACCTGACCAGTCCTCGTGCGCTCGTTTTACGTAGCGGGGAGCGTAAGCGCATCGCAGGACGTGAGGTCGTATGCGGAGATGTCATTCTTCTGAATGAGGGTGACCGAGTGCCGGCCGATGCCAGGCTCTTATCAGCCAATGACTTACAGGCCGATGAATCCTTACTGACAGGAGAGTCCATCCCTGTCAAAAAGATTTCATATCAGGGTTCACAGGCCGTTGCTCGCCCGGGCGGAGATGACCTTCCATACATTTTTTCAGGAACGGTGGTCATTCGAGGGCAGGGAGTCGCAGAGGTCTATGCCACTGGAGCCGATACTGAGATCGGTAGAATCGGTAAGGCGATCGGGGGTATCGAAGACGAACCCACGCCACTACGCGATCAGACTCGTAGGCTCGTTCGTACCTTCTCAGTGGTAGGAATCATCCTAAGCATCACCGTCATCTTACTGTATGGGCTCACCCGCCAGAACTGGATCGACGGCGTCTTGGCTGGGATCACACTTGCAATGTCTCTTCTTCCTCAGGAGTTCCCCTTAATTCTGACGGTATTCATGGCCATGGGGGCATGGCGTATTTCACAGCAACAGGTCCTAACAAGACGGTCAGCTACGATTGAGATGCTGGGGTCGGCTACGACTCTATGTACCGACAAGACGGGGACTCTGACCTTCAACCATATGTCAGTTGCCGAACTTGCGGTCGATGGGACGGTCTGGACTTCGAACCAGAAAGACTTACCCGAAGAATTTCATGCCCTACTCGAGTTCGGCATTCTTGCAAGTGAAACCGACCCATTCGATCCAATGGAAAGGGCCTTTCATCAGCTCGGTCAGAGCCACCTCATTCAGACGGAGCACCTTCATGAGCGTTGGGAGTTAGTTCATGAATACAGTCTCAGTAGCAGAATGCTCGCGATGTCTCATGTCTGGAAATCGCAAGAACGGGATCATTACATCATCGCTTGCAAGGGCGCACCTGAGGCGATCGCGGATCTGTGTCATTTAAATCAGGACCGATTGGCCGAGGTATTCCGTTCATCGGGTCAGATGGCCTCACAGGGGATGCGTGTTCTGGGTGTCGCAATGACGGAGTTTGAGGGGGATCAATGGCCCACCTCTCAGCATGATTTTGAATTTAAATTTATAGGCTTAGCGGGCCTCTCGGACCCACTCCGCCCAGGAGTTCAAGAGTCCATTAAGGAGTGCCACGATGCGGGTATTAAGGTGGTCATGATCACAGGGGACTATCCGGCTACCGCACTTGCCATTGCCAGGCAGGCGGGAATCGATGTAACAGACGACATCGTCACTGGGGAGCATCTTCAGAAAATGACCGACCATGAGTTACAGCAATGGGTTAAGCATTCCACGGTCTTCGCGCGAATCATGCCCGAGCAGAAGCTTAGAATCGTCAATGCCTTTAAGGCTAATGGTGAGGTTGTGGCGATGACCGGTGATGGAGTCAATGATGCACTCTCGTTAAAGTCGGCCCATATCGGCATTGCCATGGGGGGTCGTGGGACGGATGTGGCCAGAGAGGCCTCCTCGCTCGTCTTGCTAGATGACAGCTTCGGTTCGATTATCCGGGCTGTTCGATTGGGTCGCCGGATCTACGATAATCTACGCAAGGCCATGACCTTTATACTGGCCATTCATATCCCCATCGCGGGACTCTCTTTGCTGCCCCTTGTATTCGGTCTCCCCATCATCTTCATGCCTGTTCATATCGCATTTCTAGAACTCATCATCAATCCTGTCTGCTCGATCGTGTTTGAAGCTGAGAGGGAGGAGATGGATGTCATGACTCGCCCTCCACGAGACCTAGGGGAGCCCCTCTTCTCAACTGGCCTGATGGCGATCAGCATGATCCAGGGTGTCTGCGTATTGTTACTGGTCGGGGTATTTTTTGTAGGACTACTGTGGATGGGGATTCCAGAATCAGAAGTCAGGGCAGCGACATTCGTATCCCTCGTCGCATCCAACTTTGCTCTGATCATGGTGAACCGATCCTTCGGCACCTCTATCATTGCCTCCCTGACGGACCCCAACCGTGCCTTCTGGCTCATGCTCGCCTCAACCACTGCGGTGCTCTCAGCAGCACTCTTGATTGAGCCGGTGAGAGCGCTATTTCACTTCGGACCGGTACGAATGAGCATCATAGGTTCCGCAGTCGGCATGGGCATTACCGTGATGATGACTCTAGAGTTCTTGAAAAAGATAGGCCTTGGCCCCGCACCACGAGAGGATCATGTTCAAAAAGTCGATGACGGACATTTCCCGTTGGGGTAGAGCCTGGTCGGACGGAGGGTAAGAATTTAATTCGGGGTATTAATGAACTTTAGGCAGAATTGAGTCTCTTATAATTACCGTAACGTTTACTCCCTTTTCGTTACGGTAGGGGGTCGGCGAGTGTTCTTTCCTTACCACCCCCACCTATTTTCTTAAATCACGACTCCATCCCTCAATCCCCCGATCCCGCAGCCGCTATCACTGGCACGAGATTGCGTACGGTCTCATCCCCCCAAATCCTAACTGGATATCGATGAGTCTTCATACCTAACTAAATTGCGTCAAGAGTGTGTTACTGGAATGCGTTTCAGTGCTACAGGGAGGGTTTTATATCAATCCGTACTTGATCATGCTCTCGGCCATACTGATGATGGCCTCTTCCTTTGATCGTGGCTCCCACCCCAAGACGGTTCGGATACGTTCGGTCGAGATATTCTGAGGCTTGTTTAAGTCTGGGATGACCAGTCGGACCGAGCTATCAAATAAGCCAACCAAGCGGAATAGGAAGTCCGGTAGGATACGCGTCGGAACCCGATACCCCCTCTCAGAGAAGTGATGATCAAGGATCATCGCGATCTCCTCGAGTGAGCAGATTGATCCGACACAGAAGAATCTCTGACCTGCCGCATCAGGATGAACCATTGCCTTCAGATGGGCTGTTGCTACATCCCTCACATCAGCGAGTGGGAACATAATCCGTCCCACTCCCGGAACTTCACGGAGCATCAGCTTTCGGATTGGTTCTGAGGAGGAGCGAAATTCAGTATCCATCACAGGTCCGAATACAAATCCTGGATTAATTACCGCCATTTCTAAATGCACATTATCTGGCTGATCAACAAACTGCCAAGCGGCACGCTCAGCCAGGGTCTTACTTTTTTGATAGGCGGTGAGATTTACGTCTAGATTGGACCAGTCATTCTCTGTGAACTGTTTGTGCACTAGCCCATGACCCTGTATCGCCGCATCGATGGATGAGGTGAGTACGACCCTCTTCACACCCCCTGCAGCGGCTGCACGGAGTACCCGCATCGTTCCATCCCGAGCGGGCAGAATCAGTTCATCTTCATGCTTGACCAGTTTGAGTGGGACTGGGGAGGCGACATGGAGGACATAGTCACACCCACTGACAGCCGAATCCCAGTCATTATCACTGAGTAAGTCAGCCCGGACCAATTCTAGACGATCAACCCCCTCCACATGCTGAGCCAGCGTGGAACGTAGCTGTGATGATCGTGACAACTCTCGGAGTGTGCCGCGGACCTGATATCCCTGCTGCAATAACTGCAGGACGCAGTTCATTGCAACGAATCCAGTTGCCCCAGTGACAAGTACTCGACCTGGTGAGGACTCGACTGGGATCACGAGTGATTCCTCATCATTTTCATAAACTTTTCAGACAATGCATTTCTAGCTGCTAGACATAAAGCCGCAATTTTACCAGCCTCTTTTATGCAACGCGACCTATTAAATCTAATCTCTTACGGTTTAACAAAAGAGTTGTGGAGCCTGATAAGGCCAATATAACCAACTTAATCACTCGACTATCTCTTTCAATATTTTATTAAAGATAGATATGGTTCATCACACCTTATCCGTACCAAGTAAACTTATCTAAATCTTCGATATATTGATGAGAAGTTCTGTCCAACAAATCTTAATCAAATGGGCAGTATAAGGCCGCCTGTGACGAGAGTGGATTAGAGTCGGTATAGTGGGTGAGAATCAGACAGGAGAGGGTCTGTAGACGTAAAACAAGCGAGGAGTTCAGTCAGAGGATAGTTCAGGGGGAGATATGAGTAGTCAAGGGCACCCCCCTCTATCATTCCTTAGTTTAGAGAGGACTCACGAGAGTGCCTTCTTATAATTTCATTTCTCGTTTGGACAAACCTCTGACGGGCTTCATTCTCAATAAAGAACTGCCCCACAAATCTTAGGATCCACAGACCCGGAACAATATCTGCGTAATAATTGATCCGTGTTGAATTACCCTCCTGAACGAGGGTCGTAGTCTCTTCCATCTTCTGCATATTCCCACTGATCATCCGATCATGAATCTTGCTAAAGGGGGTCAGGTTTACCTCCCCGACGGTATCGATCGAGTAGGTAAATAGTCCAAACTGAGTGACCCCTCTCTGTGAGACATGCATGGTATTACCCGTCTTGTTGCTCACTTTGCTCGACTGAACACCCGGTGTGAAGTCTGATAGATTATTAAAGTCCGTCAATACGGCCCAAGCCTGCTGTGGTTTAACGGGAACCAGAAAGCTCACATGAATGAGAACGCGCTCGCCATTATTCTGGACCTTGATATCGATCTCATGATCCTGACGATCATTCGCCTGATCGATCTGGACTAGGCTTGTGCCTTTATCAATCCTTGACCGTTTGTCGACCTCTGCAGACGCGAATCCATTGAGGAGCAGTCCGATCAGAAGGAGTGCGAATCTAGTATCTAATTTCTTCATTAGGATGTCATCATGCTCGAGAGACTCTGGAAGGTCAAACTGAACCTATAAACAAGCCTGATGACTGAAGAACCGATCAACCCGCTCTATCCTGATTACTCAGTCTTGAGAACAGATTCAAGGTGGATTAGGCTTCGAAGGCTATACACTCCTCTTTGTCGGGTACAATCACCTTGACGCTGATTTGTCCTGAGTGCATCATCTGATCAAGGTGGGGGATGAGTCCCATCAAAGTTCACACACCCCTTCCAAATCCCACACTCCATGACCGATCGTTATTCCAACCAGGCTCACCTGGACCTTGAGGGTGAGCTCAATAACACCGCCTCAGCGCTCCAAATTCCTTCGATTGATTTACGAACCTGGGGCCCCCGTCTGCGCTTTTCTGCCCCGGCCGATGAGATTGAACGGTTCTATGCTGAGGTCTCACCCCATCTACGCCCATTTATCCTGTACGGATCTGGAGATTTTCATCACCTGTGTGCGATCTGGATGAGGCGGATTCAGGAGCCCTACTCATTACTCTCGTTCGATAATCATCCAGACTGGGATGGACGTCCCCCTCGGTGGTGCTGCGGTGGATGGGTCAACCGTGCACTTGAATCTACCTGGCTTGAATCAGCTCAGGTCTGGGGATGTGGCAACTTCGAACTCAACTGGCCGCATAATCTATTCGCCCCTCGAGATGATATTCAGTCTGGGCGTCTGCAGATTTATTCATGGAAGGAACGATATCCAAAGCTGAGCATCTGTAAGGATGGGGCCATCTCTCGTGATACCTGGCGTGAGACCTTCCTACAGAGACTCGCCCTTTGGAAGGGGCGTTCTATCTATATCACGATCGACTTGGACTGTCTCGATGCGAAAGAATTTTATAGCAACTGGGAGCACGGTCTTTTCACCGTCGATGATCTTGCTTGGGCGATCACACAAGTCCGTCAGAATGCCAACCTGATTGGGGGAGATATCTGCGGAGCGTACTCGGCCCCAGCTTACTCCCGGTTAACGCAACGACTGATGGCCACGTTCGATCATCCGGAAATCTCAAATGACTCTACCTCTGAGGCCATTCAGAATAACCACCGCGCAATCCTGAAACTATGGCCGCTATTGGCTGGCACCAACGATCAAAAGACCGCCGACAATCAGTAAGATCCCAAGCCACAGCCGGGGTGTCATTCTTTCCTTGAGTACTAAGCTCGCGCCGAATGCCATGAAGAGCGGGCTTAATGCATCAAATGGGTAGAGATAACTCAACTCGACCTGAGACAACAGACCAAGCCACAGAAAGAACCAAAGCGTCATCAGGCCAATACCGTAGACGAAGGGTGCTGCATGCTTCCAACCGGTCGTCGCGGTCCCGTTCTCAGTCCTGTTTAGTGCATGCTTGAGGAAGATCTGCCCTCCCACCATGAATGCCTGTGAGAGAACAACGAGCACAAAGAACCAGCTGCTCATGCCTTCTCCTCCATCCTGCAGTAAGGCTCTGCGATCACCCAGACACCCAATAGGACGACACAAATCCCAGCAGCACGCATCGGCCCGATCGTCTCCCCAAGAAAGAGATAACTCGCAAGGGGGACAAAGATATGCTCGATATTGACCAGATTAAAGGCGATATTAAGGGGAAGGACCTGAAGAACCTTTAACCAAAAAACAAAGCTGATGATGTAGCAGAGGATCCCAGCCCAGACCCATCCCGATGCAAGGGATTGAATCTCTAACCAGCTCAGCGCATTATTCAAAAGCTCCGTCTCGTCCGCACCCTTCTTCAAGCAGACTTCCGATGCCGTGACAAAGAGTGCGCAGCAGATCACCCCCCAGTAAGGCAGCCCACCCTTAACCTTATGAGGGGACTCGGTTGGGCTCATCGTAAATCCGAAAAATTGGGAAACTCGCGTAAGACAGGGTCATACTGCGTCGGCTCCAGGACAGGGATCAGACGCTGAAAGAAGAAGTTAATCACACTCGAGGTATGGCGGATATAAAGATCAAGTGGTGCAAGTTCGAGCTTTAGGTGTAACTTTGGAGAGTAGTTCAGTGGGCTGCTGTAATACTCTTCCATCCCATTCTTCGCAGCCCAAGAAAAGACATCACGGAAGGTGATGAAGTAGAGATGCGCCTTCAGCGCGATCTCATAGTCCAATCCGATATAGCAGTCACGAAGCGTCTTTCCATCGATCACGCAGAGGGTGAATGCGACAATCTTCCCGCACGAGTCCCTCCAAATAAAGAAACGACCACGACCACCGAGCGATTCTGCAAGTCCAGCAAAGTACTCCCTTGTCAGCTCCTCAAACTTAAATTTAGAACGGTCTATGACTTGTCGATACAGCGGGTAAATATCATCTAGGATCGGCGTAAAGTCATCGATCAACTCCATTGAAAATCCGCCTAGATTTTCAGCATCCCGAAACTTTCGGCGGAGATTCTTGCGTGTCTGGTAGGTCAGACCCCTGACCATATAATCTTCAAAATCCTGATAAGGGAGCCTCGCCTTGCAGGCTGGAAAGCTTGGAATTCTGGCATATCCGTTCGCGGCGAAGTAGTTCAATGCAGTGCGGTACTTCAGAGGAAAGTCCTTCAGAACGATGAGTGAACTACCCATCCGACGAGCCACCTCGGGAAGGGATTCGTGCAAGATACTGGCAACTCCTGGGTGATCAGGATCTGTCCCCGCGAGGGTCCCCTCCCCGGTACAGCACCCAAGCATCAATATCTTGATCTCGCACATCGAAGGAATCCAGCGCTGCATCAATCCACCCAGACCGGTCTTTAGTAAGGCCGGGAGTCCTCCCAGGATGCTCTGCCTCACCAGAAAGAGGGGCTGCACATACGACCTTCCACCATCCCTCTCTAAGATCAAGAAGTACTGATCAAACTGATCACCGAGACATTTCTGGATTAATTGGTAGTAGGGATGCTTGAAAGACTTGTCCGCGTAACTCTCATCGCATGCCTCCTTCAGAGAGTCTGGAACCGATCTGACAATTCGTACGTTACCTTCACGGACTTTAATGTAGCCCTCTATCTCAAGAGGATTCAATTCGTTGGCTCAAAGATCGTTATCATTGCTCTGTATTTTACCTATTTTTCATTTCAAACTCCGCTTTATTTCTTGATCTTTCCTTGATGTATAGCCGGTATCAGGCCGGGATTTTTAATGTCTCGTTGTGCACTCTCTACTGGCAAATTCATCAAGATATTGGATCAATTTCTTTTTATTTTTAGGCGACTCATCAATCTATAGTGAGGGGCTCAGAGAGTGATGTGGGCGTGGTTTAAGCTACTATCCTGATATGCATAAACCAGATCAGCTCTCACGAGCGGAGGATTCACAGTCTAAGAGACTGCCCCGTACCGTCGTTATTCTAGGGCTGGTCAGTTTCTTCAATGACTTCGCATCCGATATTGTTATCCCACTCATCCCGATCTTGCTCGCAACCGTGCTTGCTGCAGGACCCATCGCGCTGGGTCTGGTAGAGGGCGTCGCCGATGCAGTGGCAAGCCTCCTCAAGCTATGGTCAGGACGCCATTCAGATCTGATCAAGGGGAGGCGTAAGGGGTTGGCCTTAATAGGTTACACACTCTCCAATCTCTCACGTCCATTACTCGGGTTGGTTGGTTCCTGGCCGACGTTACTGCTATTGCGTAGTATCGACCGTGCTGGCAAGGGCCTTCGCAGTGCTCCTCGGGATGCAATGGTGGCGGATGCAACGCCACTCCATATGCGGGGTTATGCCTACGGATTTCATCGTGCACTCGATAATGGCGGAGCAGTGGCCGGAAGTCTGGCAGCGGCAGCAGCACTGGCCTGGTCAGACTTAAGTCTCACCGAGGTGATTCTATGGTCGTCAGTCCCAGGATTTATCGCGGTCGCCCTTTTAAGCGCAGGGGTCACTCAGGAGAAAATTGCTCCCTCACCCACCCCTGTGGCTCTTCCACCGTTATGCTGGTCACTGCTATCGCAGCCAATGCGCCGGTACCTGCTGGTGTTGATGCTTTTCACCTTCGCCCGAGCTTCGGAAACATTCATCCTGCTACTGGGTCATGAGTTAGGGGTGGGGGTGGTTGAGTTGTTATTGCTGTGGTCTGCAATGAGCCTTTCCAAAGCGGTCACATCGACCTATGGTGGCAGACTGGCGGATCGATTCGGGTATGGATCATTGATGCTGATCGGATGGACGGCATTTGCGCTGTCTTTCCTGCTGCTGGGGATGGTCACTGACAGCACAGGCCTGTGGGCGGTGGGTATTCTGTATGGATTATTCATGGGTATGAGCGAGGGCGCTGAGAGGGCGATCATCAGCGACTATGCCGAGCCCGGCGAGTACGGTACTGCGTTTGGGTGGTACCACCTGATGGTTGGGATTGCCGCAATTCCAGCGGGGCTACTGTTCGGCAGTATCTGGCACTTCCAAGGTGCCCCGGCGGCATTCTTTTTCGGCGGCGGATTGGCCACCTTTTCAGTCTTATTACTGCGCTACTGGGCCTGGCCCAGTCGACAACCCATAAAATAACCGGATGATGACTGCCTTCTTATGAGAAGAGAAGGGCTTGTCGTGCTATTTCTTAATCTTTCTTCGCGTCACTCACTGGCTTTTTCTTTGTGATTGGATTTTGAAGTGTGTATCCCGCCTCATTTGCCTTGTATCCCCCATAGGCACCTAATCCCCCCGCTGCAAGCATCCAACAGCCGGATATCGATGGAATGAAGAGAATGATCATTCCTATACTCAGTAATTTACTAACCTTCATCAGAGCCCCCTATCGAGATAGTGAAAAGGGGGAGAACACACCACCTCCGCCCCTTCGCTATTTAGAATAGACCCTGATAATGAAGGCGTCCAGATGATCAGCAGTTAAAACCCTCATCGGGCTACTTCTTTAAGTTCGCAGATTCGATCATCTCAGGTGTTTGGAGGGCATTCTGTGAACGGACATGCCCCTGTGCTGCTGCTAGCCGGTACCACTTAAGGGCCTCCTTGTGATTTTTAGTCACCCCCTTGCCCTCGGAATACATCACACCCAGCCAGCTTTGTGCATCCGCATTCCCCTGACCAGCCGACAAGAGAAACCACTTTAGAGCCTCCCGGTAATCCTTATTCACCCCCTCACCTAGGTAGTACATCATCCCAAGGTGGTTCTGTGCACGAGCATCTCCCTTAAAGGCAGACCGACGAAACCAATGTAGGGCCTCTTGATAATCGCCTTCACCCTCGTAATACATTCTCCCGAGACTGTATTGAGCCTCTACATCCCCATAAGCCGCCAAGTTGCTATACAGCTTAATGGCTTGTGCAGAATCCCCTCTCTCACGAGCTGCATTCGCATCATCAATCGGTGCCGCACCGGCACCTCCAAACGATAGCAGGCCGCAAATGAATGCCGTAAAAACGAATCGTTTGGAAGTTATTTGAGTGAACATTAAGACTTTTGTTCCGTAAAGTAATTCGATCAGCATAACTCAACAACCCCAACTCGGTAAGTACTGATCAGTGCTTTCAAGTCATTGCTGTAACTCTTTTTTTATTCGTTCGTGCTTTTCCTACCTTTAGTTACAAATTATTTCTGTTGTTTGGCTTGACTAATACAAAAGATATGGCTATCCTTTTATCTAGTAAGGCAAGAAACTTAGATCAGAGAGTTCGCAAGGAATGATTTAAGTGATTAGAAGCAATAAGTTAATGAAATGAATGTAACAAAACATATTTAAGAAACATTAAAAATCAAAGGAGATTATGATGATTAAGAATTTCTTCTCAATCGGACTCATCGCAGCAGTACTGGGGTTTGCAGGAATAAGCTTTGGAGAGCCCCCTACAGCAGCCGTATCGATCATCGTGGGATTCGTGGGAATCTGCTTTTTAATACTAAGTGGAATATTAAACCATCTCAATAAGGGGGAGAAAAACTCCTCAAGTACTGAGGAAATGCATCACTATGGCGAAATAAGCCCAAGATAAAACAAAATACATCTGCCACACAGAGGGCTCATCAATCAAATAGCACTGTAGCAGATAGAATTGGCAACAAGCTCAACCCACCACTTATCCTGGTGGGTTTTTTATTGGGAAAGCTTGTATGCGGCACCGATTCGAAACCGCCCCTTACTAGAATTGCAGGTACTATCTCAACTCAACCACTCAAGATATGTAAATCCCCACATGCAAAAAGAGCTTGAAGTGAAGTACAGACACGCCATCGTAGCAGCTGTGCAACTCCCTAGCGTGACTGATCTAGAGTTCGAATCCTCTTTGACCGAGCTCCGTGAACTCGCAAAAACGCTCGGATATGAGGTCGTTCGCACATTCGTGCAGAAGAGGTCCGGTTTCGACATGACTGCATATTTAGGAGCCGGCAAGAGGGAAGAGATGCGCATCTTCGTGAATAACGAGGAAGATGAGTCTGAGGGGGCGGTCCCAAGTCCTGATAGCCCAGAGATCGATACCATTTTGGTTGATCACGAGATCTCACCCTCTCAAGCGCGCAATCTTGAAAAGGAGGTCGGTTGCGAGGTGATGGACCGGACCATGGTCATTCTTGAGATTTTTCATCGGAATGCTCGCTCCCGTGCAGCCCGCGCACAGGTGGAGATCGCTCGACTCGGTTACATGGCACCACGACTCCGCGAGGCTGCAAAACTTGCGGGACCACAGGGTCGTCAGCGCAGTGGTGTGGGTGGAAGGGGTGGCGGAGAGTCCCATACCGAATTAGACCGCCGTAAGATCCGTGACCAGATTGCAGAGCTACAGCAAGAGATTGCAGCGATGGACGTTGAGCGCAAGACTCAACGTGCCAGGCGTCAAGAGAGACAAGGATTCGCAGGTGTCGCACTGGTCGGCTATACCAATGCCGGCAAGTCCACCCTGATGAGAGCACTCACCGGAAGTGAAGTCCTGGTTGCAAATAAACTCTTCGCTACGCTAGATACCACGGTACGAGCACTCCAACCGGAGAGCGTTCCACGTGTGCTCGTTAGTGACACGGTCGGATTCATCAAGAATCTTCCACACGGCCTCGTCGCCTCATTCAAATCGACTCTAGATGAGGCACTTGATGCGTCCCTCCTGCTTCATGTGATCGACGCCAGTGATCCGGGTTTTCAACGCCAGATTGAGGTCACGGATGAGGTCCTTGAGGAGATCGGTGCGAGCACTCTTCCACGAATCCGCATCTTTAATAAGATCGATCATGTTGGTGATACAGCCGCTCAGTCTGAACTTGAGGCCTCATTACGCATAAACTACCCAAGCTGTATCGTCATGAGTGCACGTCGGTCTGAAGATATTACCAACCTCAGACACATGATCATCACATTCTTCCAGCAGGATATGATCGAGGCAGAGCTCTTTCTTCCCTGGTCTTCTCAACAATTGCGCGCGGAGATTTATTCGAATTGTCAGGTGCTGGAGGAACGTTCAGACAGCGACGGAGCGACCTTCCGGGTTCGGGGTCAGCCCAATTCGGTAAAGATCCTACAAGATCAATTCAGCCGAATAGCGTAAATACAACACCTCTGCACTGAACGCTCTGACGCTCTCTAGCGTACGATGATGACTCCCGTGAAGTCGCTGCTATTCATCATTGAATCTATTACATCATACTTAATCTTAACGATAATGCCGCCAACGTCACCACTAAGACCGGCATGGTCAGTACGATCCCCACCCTGAAGTAGTATCCCCAGGTGATTTTCATGCCCTTTCGGGATAGAACATGAAGCCATAAAAGTGTCGCAAGGGAACCGATCGGAGTGATCTTGGGTCCCAAGTCACACCCAATAACATTGGCATAGATCATCGCATCCCTGACCAAGCCGGTTGCATGTGTGGCCTCGATAGAGAGAGCCCCCACCAGCACTGTCGGCATGTTGTTCATTACTGAAGATAACAAGGCGGTGAGGATGCCCGTTCCAAAAGCGGCCCCCCATACCCCCCCTTCTGCAAAGTAATTGAGTAGACTCGCAATGTGATCGGTGAGGCCCTCGTTACGCAACCCGTAAACCACGAGATACATCCCCAATGAGAAGATCACGATCTGCCAGGGAGCCTCTCGGAGTACCTTACCCGTACTGATGACCCTTCCACGAGCAGCAACCACGAATAGCAGTAGTGCACATGCCGAAGCCACCGCACTGACCGGTACACCCAGAGGCTCCAGACCAAAAAATCCGACCAGCAGAAGTACCAGTACCAGCCATCCAACGCGAAATGTAGCCCTATCACGGATAGCTTCGCTCGCCACCTTCAACTGGTTAACGTCATAACGAGATGGAATGCTCTGGTGAAAGTAAATCACCAAGACAGCCAAGGCGGTCATGGTCGCAATTATATTTACCGGGATCATGACTAAAGCATAATCATTGAATCCAATCTTGAAGAAATCGGCTGAGACGATATTAACCAGGTTGGACACAACGAGAGGGAGGCTCGCCACATCTGCGATGAAACCAGCAGCCATGACGAAGGCAAGTGTTGCAGCAGGACTGAACCCCAGCGCCACGAGCATGGCCATCACGATCGGGGTGAGTATGAGTGCAGCACCATCATTGGCAAATAAGGCGGAGACGGATGCCCCGAGCAGAATGATCAGCGCAAACAGCAGCCGACCATTTCCACCACCCCATCGAGAGACATGCAATGCCGACCATTCAAAAAAACCAGCCTCATCCAGTAATAGACTAATGATGATGATGGCAATAAAAGTAGCCGTAGCATTCCAGACGATCTGCCAGACGATCGGGATATCACTGAACTGAATCACGCCAAATAGTAGGGCCAGGGTCGCGCCGGCCATAGCGCTCCAACCGATCCCCAGACCACGAGGCTGCCAGATCACCAGTATCATGGTAATGATAAAAATCAATACGGCAGCAATCACATCGGTCCTCTCTGTGTGGCAGGATTATGAGAGGTTATTACAAGAATCTTGGGTCTCAAATCTCGGTTCCAGGAACTAGATACAAAGGCTCTTGACTGTCAGGCATCTCTGCTAATTCTTCGGGTGTCAATCGAGCATAGACCTCAATACCGTAGCCCGTAGGATCTTGAAGCCACAACTCGTGGAGTGGGGTCCCCTTCCAAGTGGTTCGAGGGGGTTTGACGATCTGTGCTCCAATCGCCTTCGCCCTAAAATAACTTTCGATGACCGCGCCCTTATCGCTAACACCTAACCCGATATGATAGAGACTATAGGTATCGAGTGGCTTACCACTGTCATTGACCAGTAGAACTAAGTTCAGGTGTAAGTGCGGGACGATGAAGGTTGAGAATCGACGTGTCTGGTCCTTAGGATCAACCCCCAAGAATTGAGTATAAAAGGCCGTGCTCTCCCCAAGGTCTGAAACACGGAGACTCAGATGGAACTCTGTCGGTGAGACAATCATGGACATCGATTAACCCCTCTGTGCCTTTGGAATAATTCTCAGTGCTTATACATGATCATTCTGATATCTAGCAACACGAAGACGTCGACCATGATGATCTATCCATAACCAGCATCGATCGATGGAGTTGATATGAGGTTAGGTGGGGTCAGGAAAGAGAAAGGGAAGAGGGTTGCGATCATTCTGAGACGAAACGAGATACACCATGCCGCGGCATCGGACTTAGGTAGCAACAATCCACCCAGATTCCCGCTGACACTGTGGTCACTTCCATTCATCTAGAACTAAAAAAACTGAAGCGACCTCCAGCAAGAGGTCACCCCTGAGTCATTCAGGACATAAAGTAAAACTGGTCGACCCTCATTTGACCTTCAAGGCCCTATGAGAACACATGACCGCGAGGGACTACCGATTAGCAGCAGATTTCGCGGTCATGCATTAGGGAGTGTGATTTCACTTCCAGAGGTCCGGAGTTTGAGACCCCACTCCAACAGAATCGAGCCGGTCTTTATTTCTTGGTAATGGCCTCACAGCCATCAATAAATGCTTGCCGAGTGGCTTCACTCTTAAATGTTGGGAGGGCTGACTGCATCCCACCTCCAGAACAGTTTGTGGCATTGATTTCTGGAGGGGCATCCCCACCGCAACCGGCCAGAGTGGCACTCAATGCAATAACAAGAACGATATATTTAGAATTCATTAAATTTTCCTCTTTAAAATTCATTAAATTAATAGGGTTCGGATTTAAATCCGACGTACAACAAACTCGTGCTCAATCAGTGCGGCGCGCCAACACCCCGAAGAATACCTCATACGGAGGACAAAATCCTAGCTATCCTCACGACTACTGATGGATAGGATCGTGCCCATTATCAGTACAGGTCCCAATACGCAGAGGGCCTCTATTCTATCCAGGTATTGCCACGACAATCTTAATCAACTATGGTCAACAAATCCAAATCCCTTGTCATGAACGTAGACAAGCTTGCATTTTTCGAGGTACTTGGCATCGTGTATCCTTCCAGACTTAATGTAACCGGTCTGACCCGCACTCAAGAAAATACGGTCCCCGTCCGGGACAAGGCCATCTGTCCCCTTAATAAAAAACTGTATCGACATCTTCCCCTCAATCACGACCGTCATATCATCACCCGGATGAGAGTGTGGTGGCTCTTCTGAACCCGCCTCCCATCTCTCTAGCATGACCTCCACGCCGTTCGGATTGGTTGGGAAGGTTGTTCTGACAGTGAAACCCGCGGGGGTTCCTGGAACGGTAATATGATTACCCCAAATGGCGCTGGTCTCTGAGGTGACTTCCTTGTTCGAGTCTGTAGTATGGTGGGTCATGAGTGTCGATCCTATCTAGTCAAAGTTGAATAAGCTACGGATAAAATAATGTTCAGAGTGATGATATCTACAGGCTCAAGTATGTATCTCAGAGCCAGAAGATCCGAAAGAATACCTGATTTGGCGTCTGCTATCCAAACCGTTTGTGGAATGCCCACTTAACTGCCCTATCTCCTTATAAAATCAGAGCAGCATGAGCGATGATGAACTTCTGTCATCGCTACAGAGTCCCTCACAAGTGAAGGATGCTGATGAGGGGCTAGATATCTGTGCTTAACCGCTTTATCATCGGGCCACAGCATCAAGCCCCCTCCCCCATGCCCGATATTCCCACAACGACTGATCTTCCCACTCTTTACGATCTCTGCGATGCGAAATTTGATAATAGTTTCGTGCGAGATCTGCCAGGAGATCCTGAGACTCGTAATGTTCCACGTTCAGTGAATAATGCCTGTTATACCCGCGTTGACCCGACCCCGGTACAGTCACCTCAATTGCTTGCCTGGTCACAACCGGTTGCTGATTTACTTGGAATCTCGCAACCAGAATCACCTACCGGCCGGGTGGCGGAACTGCTCGGCGGTAAAATCACCCTCCCCGGCATGCAGCCCTACGCAGCACGCTATGGTGGCCATCAGTTCGGTCATTGGGCTGGTCAACTCGGCGATGGTCGAGCCATCACCTTGGGAGAGATACTCAGCCCGGATCATAAGCGTTTGGAGTTGCAGCTCAAGGGTGCCGGCAGAACTCCCTACTCTCGCACAGCCGATGGTCGGGCGGTGCTGCGATCCTCGGTCCGTGAATTCCTCTGTAGCGAGTCCATGCATCATCTCGGAGTACCGACTACCCGAGCATTGAGTCTGGTGGCGACGGGAGAATCAGTATGGCGGGACATGTTTTATGATGGAAATCCGCAGGCCGAGATGGGTGCCATCATCTGCCGCATCTCGCCCTCATTCGTTCGATTTGGTAATTTCGAGATACTCTCCGCACAAGGCGAACTCGATACACTCAAGCGTCTGGCTGACTACGTGATCGACCAACACTTCCCCGATCTGGGAACGCCCTCACCCATAGTCTATGCCCGCTGGTTCGAGGAGATCTGCCGGCGGACCGCTACCCTAGTAGCGCATTGGATGAGGGTTGGTTTTGTACATGGAGTGATGAATACTGACAATATGTCGATACTGGGACTGACGATCGATTATGGTCCCTACGGCTGGTTGGAGGGTTTTGATCTGGAATGGACTCCCAACACGACAGATGCCCAGGGACGTCGTTATTGCTTTGGAAAACAGCCAGAGATTGCCAGATGGAATCTGACCCGGCTTGCCACTGCCCTCTCCCCACTGATCAGCGACCGGTCGCTACTGGAACAGGGTTTGGCAGTCTTTAACGATACCTTCCACACCACCTGGCGTGGAATGCTGGCAGATAAGCTCGGCCTGAATTCACTGGACCTTGAGGGTGATGAGAGTCTTCTGAGCGAACTGTTTGACCTGTTACAGCAGTCCGAGATTGATATGACGGTCTTCTTTCGGGGGCTGATGAGTATCCCGTTAACGACTACCGATCATTCGCTAGAAAGTCCCTCACTATCGGGACTACTACGTCATGCATTCTATACAGAAGAGGGTTTTGCACACTCTCAAACGAGCTTAGACAAATGGCTGAACCGTTATATCGCCCGAATACATTTAGATACGGAAAGTCTTAACTTAAGAAATCTGAAAGGGACGCGTCTACAGCGAATGGGCCTCTCAAATCCAAAGTACGTACTCCGCAATTATCTAGCACAGCAGGCGATTGAAGGATTACAACAGGGCGACTCATCCTTCATGATGCGCCTGATGGAGGTCCTGAGACAGCCCTACGACGAGCAACCCTCTCATAATGACCTCGCACGCCTACGTCCAGAATGGGCACGTAATAAACCTGGATGTTCAGCGCTATCGTGCAGCTCATAAATTCTGACTGCCCTTCATTAGCTCAATTTAATTCTTCAATTGATCCGCCAGAGAGTGTGCCGAGGTTAACTATCGCATTGAATACTCGGCTGATCTGCTCTATCAATAAAAGCATAGAGATCGTACTAGAGCGTGCCATGAATATTCATGACGACTCTGCTATACGAGACCTACGTCTTAAGTTATTTAACGAAGTCTTCTCTTAAGGAACAAAAATGAAAAAAGTTCTTCCTACCCTGATTGTGGTTGCTGCAACGGCACTTCTGAGCTTGGGCGCTATCGCTGCAGATCCTTTAGGAGCCGCATTAACAGCGGCTGGAACTGAGGCTGCTAAATCGGCCACAGCTGCCAAATCAGCAGCTACCGCTGAAGCACTAAAACCTGTCGATGCCGCTAAATCTGCTGCAACTGCTAAGGCTACTGAGGTCACCAAGTCAGTCGAGTCTGCTAAGTCTAGAGCAACGACTAAGGCAATCGAATCTGCCGGACATATCGAGGCCGCTAAGTCGGCCGCAACCGCTAAGGCTACTGAAGTCGGTAAAATTCCTGCGACATACTTACCAACACTGCCTGCTCAGAAATAACTCATCCTGCCGTTTAGCCTCTTCAGCCTTAAAAGTCATTCACTGTCCAACTGAAAGATGGGTGCTCGCACCTATCTTTCCTTCGCCAGGTTTAACCTGAATCTGCTAAGGGTGATCCCTTGCTTACATATGAGCGTTTTTGAATCGATCAACTAAATCGCCTTGATATATGTTCAAAACCGGAACAATCTGGCAGTATCATTGTCGGGAGTAAGGCCCTTCCCAATATAGGAACTGATGAATACGTTAACTGAAACGCAACTCGTGTCCATGCTTGAGATGCAGGATGGCATGAATAAAAAGGTTAATCCCGACTGGATCGCTGCCCACAATAACTGGCATCGGGCCATACAAGTTGAAGCCGTTGAGGCGATCGAGCATCACGGGTGGAAATGGTGGAAGAAGCAGAATTGCGATATGGCACAGCTCCGTATGGAGCTGGTCGATATCTGGCACTTCATTCTCTCGACGGTCATTCAGAACACACGCGGCAGTATGAGATTCGCAACCATAGAGATGATTTCAGAGCTGAATCTCTCTCAAAAATCAGTGCAGTTTGATAACCAATACTACATCCTGGCAAAGATGAATCTATTAGAGAAGCTTGACCTCCTAGTAGGCCTCTCCGCCGCCAAACGGACCAGTCTGGCCCTATTCGATTCCCTCTTATCCGACTGTGGGATGAGCTGGATCGAGCTCTTCAAACAGTATACTGGCAAGAACGTTCTCAACGTGTTTCGCCAAGAATACGGTTACAAGGCTGGAACCTATATTAAGATCTGGAATGGTCGTGAGGACAACGAACACCTGATCGAAGTGCTCAATATCGTTGACTTGAGTGCTAATAATGTTCATGATGAGCTTTACCGGGCTCTCGAGACACGGTACTTGCTAGCACTTAATGAACAATAGTTTTTGCAGTCTGCAGTGAATTTTTATAACCACAAGAGGGAGAAAACACCATGAACCGCAAAGAACTCATCGATGCACTAGCAACCAAAACAGGCAGCAGCAAGGCCGATGCTGACCGCAATATCGCTGCTCTGATTGAAGTCATCACCGCCACTCTAAAGAAGGGTGACAATGTCGCCTTGGTCGGATTTGGTACATTCGAAGTCCGCAAACGTGCCGCACGCAGTGGTCGCAACCCTGCCACCGGAGAGGCCATCAAGATCAAGGCATCCAAGCAACCTGCCTTCAAGGCTGGCGCGACCTTGAAAGCCGCTGTGAATGGAGCGAAGTAACAGCGACTCCAGTAGCAACCGCTAGTCATCTGGCGGTTGCTCTTACCGGCTCAAATCACTCTATGAACACCCTCAATACAGGAGATTATCATGGCAAAGGGCCAGCAAAAGAAAACAAAAGAAGCAAAGAAACCTAAGAAGAAACCAACACCCGCCATCTGATCCATTCTTGTGCTGAATGGATTCTGTAACAATCCGCATGACCCCGATACAAGCCGCAAACAATTAAATTGTAATCATCTGGTCAGACTTCATTCTTATACAGATGGCTAAGCCTTAACCCACAACAACGTTACAATAACTTGACGACCCTCTCCGGGGGACGGCACAGCACAGCCTCATTACCACGCACTACAATAGGACGCTGAATCAGGTCTGGGTTGTCCACCATAATCTTGATCAATTCCTCGTCCGATAGCTTCTGTTCATCAAGTTTAAGACTATTTGCCAGCGGCTCATCGCTACGGAGCACATCCCGTGCACTCACTCCTAGCCTCTCAATCAAGCCCCTTAACTGCTCGACCGTCAAGGGTGTTTCATAATAGTTGACCATCTCAAATGCTTGCCCGCTATCCTTAAGAATAGCAATGGTGGCCCTACACTTGCTACAGGTGGACTTCTGATAAATGGTCAGTTTATTACTCATGTGTTTCCTCCCTGGTTTTGATTCTTTTTAGGATATAACGAGTCATGCTAAACGCGAGCTCATGCTCTCCTAGAAATGCTATTCCTAAACCCTCTTTCTCAAGTAGTTCTGACTCTTCTTCGGTATGAGTCCGGATAATAATCTCGATTTTTGGATTTAGCATACGTGCAGTCTCAACCATGCTGCGCGCACGCAAGGCATCTGGGATTGCAATCACCAGCATATCAGCCCTTACAATATGTGCCTGTATCAGCACCGAAGGGTCCGCCGCATCACCTGCGACAGCGTGGACTCCTCGACTCCGTAATCTCTCGACTAACTCGCGATTCTGTTCGGCCACGACTAGAGATAATCCTTGCTCTGTTAATGACTCGCCGATACGCTGACCGACCCGGCCATAACCGACCAGCACCACATGATTAGTCACGGAGCTTGATGAGACGTTCATCGGCAATTCAGCCAATGGGTCAACATTACGTTCAAGTATCCGTGCAAGCTCTGATCGCCCACGAATCCACGCTTGCAGGGGCTCGATTATCTGGAATACCAATGGATTGAGCGTGATCGAGATTAATGCCCCCGCCAGTATCAGGTTCTGACCCTCGATCGGCAGTAGCCCGAGAGAGACTCCCAACGCTGTCAGGATAAATGAGAACTCACCAATCTGCGCGAGACTGGCCGATACCGTTAGAGCCGTATTTAACGGGTAGCGGAAGGCAAGAACAAGTAGAAAGGCAGCCAAGGATTTACCCATCACGATGATGGCGACCACAGCAAGAACCCGAAATGGCTGCTCCATCACAATATTCGGATCAAACAGCATACCAACCGAGACGAAGAATAAGACTGAGAAGGCATCCCTAAGCGGAAGCGAGTCCTGAGCAGCACGATGGCTCAAGTGCGACTCTCGCATGACCATGCCCGCAAAGAAAGCGCCGAGTGCGAAAGAAACGCCAAATAGCGTCGCTGATCCATAGGCTATCCCTACCGCGACCGCAATCACGCTCAGGATGAAGAGCTCGTTCGAGCGGGTGCTGGCGACATGCCATAATAACCACGGAAATACTCGCTTACCCACAATCAACATGAGTCCGATGAAGATCGCAACCTTACCGAAGGTAATCAGCAACGTGACAAACAGATTGGGTTCGGATGATCCTGCATCGGTAGTCACAACGTTACCGCCCAGCCAACCTGCAAGTGGCGGCAGTAACACCAGAACCAGAACCATCGCTAGATCCTCGACCACCAACCATCCAACCGCGATCTGGCCATTGACGGACTTGAGTGCACCACGCTGCTCCAGAGCACGCAGTAATACGACCGTGCTCGCCACAGAGAGAGCGAGACCAAATACTAGACCCGCACCCAGGCTCCAACCCCAGAGATCGGCAACCCCCATCCCGAATCCGGTCGCAACTACAATCTGCAAGACAGCACCCGGAACAGCGATACGCTTAACTGCCAAAAGATCGTTCAGTGAGAAGTGCAATCCGACACCGAACATCAGAAGAATCACCCCTATCTCCGCTAGTTGCCGCGATAACTCAACATCCGCAACAAAGCCCGGAGTAGCAGGTCCAAGAATGACGCCCGCAAGAAGGTAACCCACTAGCACTGGCAGCTTCAAACGATGAGCAATGAGCCCCAGTATCAAAGCAAGACCCAAGCTGGCTGCGATGGTGGTTATTAAGGTAAGGCTATGGGGCATTCGTCGGCCTATTTATATCTTCCACGCCTAGAGCATATCACGGGAGTTTTCATGACAAATGTACAGCACTCAACCTATCAGTCAACCATCTCAAATAAGGCTGGGGTTATTCTTGGGGAGTTATATTTCCGGCGGGAAAAGGGTCCCGTTAAATCCGTGAGGGATAGAGGTCAATTCCAGTTAAAACCGAAATCGTTGAGTCTCCATACATTCTGACTCGAGTCATCGTGACTCTAGACTCATTACTGAATTTTTACAGTTTTTACTATTGCAACCTGAAATTGATATTCATCCTAGATTAAATGAGTTTAATTTGAAACTTTGTCCACTACCATATCGGCTAAAAGAGTATCTTTTATGATGCATTGCTCGTCATAATGATTAAAATAATTAATATTTCTAGTCTCACCACCTGCCTCATTACCTGCATCATCCCTAGTCATTTTAATTTTTGTAAAATATTCTAAGCTTTGAATCATATAGTGATTTATTTGAAACATCTCATTATCTGAGATAGTACGCGATGAACAAGCCCCTCTAATCTTGTGAACATCGAGATCCTCGAGATCATTCAGAGCAATTGTTTGACATATCCATTTTGTGTTGAAATGATGCCCCAATCCTTTCTGTCGCATGAGAAATTGAGTACGAAGACCGGCTGGATGGACCTTATGTCCACTACTCCCAAACATTGACCAATTTGTGTAAATTACATCGAATTCATCGTAATGATTTAATGCCTCACGAATATTTACACCCTCTTTTTTACAAAACCAAAACTCATCCAGATCAGCGATCATAAGCCATTGACATTCATCTGCAATATGAAAATTCTTAAAAGCAGTTCTGTAATGTACCTTTTGTTTCCAAGGTTCTTCCAGTGAAATTAATTTCACCACACCTTGATCAATCCACGGTCGGACCAACTTCAAGCTATTATCAGTACTCCCATTATCTATTAAGTAAATTTGATCGATACCTTGCCAAAGATAATGCTGAATCCACTCTTCTAAATTCATGGCTTCCTGCTTCATAATTGCCATAACACCCAGCTTATATCTTTGATGGAACTTCCTATTTATCGAGCCCCTATTTTTGATCTTTCTCGCTCTGTTCCATTGACGCAAGGCTTTCCATATTTTTACAAACATTTACGTTCCTGCCAGAAGATAGACTGAAGTTTTTGAAGACGAGGAATGCTCAATAGAAAGTAGTTTCCGAAAGAAGTCTATTTCAATTTCTGATGTTTTACAGAGAAACCCACTTATTACTTGCATTGTCCAGGATCTAGAAATCAAATTGGATTTATATCGACAAATTATTCTGTGTCAGTGCCCCACATCAACCGCGCAGCCACTCAGAAGATCCCTAAGGACATATGGCAAAATACCACCATGCAGATAATAATCCACCTCGATGGGGGTATCGATCCGACATGACAATTGAACTTCTCGGTAGCTCCCATCGTGAGAGTGAATCACAAGCGTCACATCTTTCTGCGGACTGATCTCATCCAGACCGAGTAGATCAAGTTGCTCATCACCCCTGATACCCAGTGACAGTGCGCTATCATTGCCCTTGAACTGCAATGGTAGAACTCCCATCCCGACCAGGTTGCTCCGGTGAATACGCTCGAAACTCCGGGCGATTACCGCCTTAACACCTAGCAGTTGGGTCCCCTTTGCAGCCCAGTCTCGGCTAGAACCGGTGCCGTACTCCTCTCCACCAAATACCACTGTCGGAACACCCTCTGCGATATATTGCATCGCAGCATCATAAATGCTCATCTGCTGGCCGTCCGGCTGATGCACCGTGATACCGCCCTCGCTATTAGGAACCATCAAATTCTTAATGCGAACATTGGCGAAGGTGCCCCTCATCATCACCTCGTGATTACCTCTCCTCGCACCGTAGCTATTGAAATCGCTCTTAGCAACGCCATTTTCAAGAAGATACTTGCCAGCGGGAGAGCTGTCCTTGATGGCGCCAGCGGGGCTGATGTGATCAGTTGTGACTGAGTCACCAAAGATTCCCAGCACCTGTGCACGGCTAACTCCGCTGGGCCGTGTAGGCACCATAGAAAAATCACTAAAGAATGGCGGTTCTGCAATATAGGTTGATTTTGGCCAATCATAAACCTTGCCGCTGACCGATGAGACGCCATTCCACAGCGGATGGTCCTGAGTCAGATTGCCATAGAGACGGCGGAATGTTTTGGCATTGGTAGCATGTTTTATCAATGCTTGAATTTCCAAGTTACTGGGCCAGACATCACCGAGCCACACCGGCTTACCATCCTTACCCATACCCAGTGGTTCGGTCATCAAATCTTTAAGCATCGTTCCAGCAATCGCATATGCAACCACCAGCGGAGGTGAAGCAAGGAAATTGGCACGAATATTTGCATGTATTCTCGCCTCAAAATTTCGGTTGCCAGAGAGTACTGCTGCACATACCAAATCATTCTTAACGACAGACTCTTCAATCGGCTCGGATAAAGGACCCGAGTTACCGATGCAGGTGGTACAACCATACCCAGCAAGATTGAAACCGAGCTGCTCCAGGTAGGGGAGTAGGCCAGCAGCGGTAAGGTACTCGGTCACTACGCGAGAGCCGGGTGCAAGTGAGGTCTTTATATGCCGCTTAACCGTCAACCCCTTCTCCACCGCCTTCTTCGCCAGCAAACCAGCAGCGATCAGTACGCTCGGATTAGAGGTATTGGTGCAGGAGGTAATGGCTGCGATCAATATATCGCCATGGCCCAGATCAATTGCACCATTCTCTAGACATGTAGAGTCCCGTTCTGTATCGACTAAGGAGTGGTTACTAATCATCTCCACAAAGTTCCTATCGCTTCCTGGTCTTAGGTAATCATCAATCTGATTTCTCGCTTCAATGTGGGTAGCGGCATCATCGCAACCACGTACCGGGTAGCGCTGATTTAAATTGGCCATGGCCCTGCCATAACCATTCTCCTTAACAGCCGTGGTTAAGAGTTTGGTGAATTGTGATTTGATGCTGCCGATTTCAATACGATCTTGTGGACGCTTGGGACCTGCCAGCGAAGGTGCCACCCCACCCAGATCAAATTCTAGCTCGCGGCTGTAGTTAATCTCACCCTTGCGAGGAATGCCATACAGACCTTGCGCCTTAAAATAGGATTGAAATGATTCAACCTCTTCGTCACTGCGGCCTGTACCCTTAAAATATTCGATGGTGGCATCATCCACCGGAAAGAAGCCCATGGTGGCACCATATTCAGGGGCCATATTCGCCACAGTCGCTCGATCCGGAAGGGTTAAAGAGGCAGTCCCCTCGCCAAAAAATTCCACAAACTTACCCACCACATTAGCTTTGCGAAGCAGCTCGGTTATGGTCAACACCAGATCAGTTGCTGTGACACCATCACGTAATCGACCTGTCAGATTGACCCCTACCACATCAGGAGTGAGCAGGTAGACTGGCTGTCCTAGCATCCCCGCCTCAGCTTCGATACCCCCTACCCCCCATCCAACCACACCGATCCCATTAATCATGGTGGTGTGCGAATCAGTACCTACCAGGGTATCGGGATAGGTCACTCCATTCTTCTGATGTACTCCACGAGCAAGATACTCAAGATTCACCTGGTGAACGATACCAATACCCGGTGGAACCACCCTGAACGTATCGAATGCCTGCATACCCCATTTAATAAACTGATAACGCTCGTTATTACGCTTAAACTCGATCTCCATATTGAGATCGAGGGCTTGCTTATTGCCGTAATGATCAACCTGTACCGAATGATCAACCACCAGGTCAACCGGCACCAGAGGTTCGATCATATTTGGATTCTTACCCATCCCCTCTGCCACGCTACGCATGGCCGCAAGATCCACTAGGAGCGGGACTCCTGTGAAATCCTGCAGAACGATACGAGCGACCACAAAAGGAATCTCATCGGTACGCACAGCATTGGGCTGCCAATTGGCGAGTTGGCGTACATGCGTCTCAGTGACCTTCTTTCCATCGCAATTACGCAGTACCGATTCGAGCACGATGCGGATAGAAACGGGTAGACGCGAGACCCTGCCAATACCAGACTTCTCCAGCGCTGGTAGCGAATAAAAATTTGCTTTTTTACCCTTGGAAACCTGAAATTCTTTCAGTGTATTGAATAGGTTATGAGTCACGGCGTTATATACTCCTGGAGGATCAAGTCCTAGGTTACAGAGGGAAAATACTAGATTACAAACATATCGACAAACTCATTCACCGGTGTCCCCTCCAGCTTCTTCTGGTTAAGACACAGCTCCATGATCGCTTTTTGCTGCTTGACCGGAAAACGGCGAGCAAGATTGGTTCTGAACTTGTCTTCTAACAAGGGCATCCCCTCCTTGCGACGACGACTGTGACCAACAGGATACTCCACCATCAACTCCGGCAATTTCTCACCACTCATGAATTCTACCGTGACAGCATTGGCGATGGCACGTTTTTCAGGGTCATGATAATCCCTAGTAAATTGAGAGTCTTCAATGCAACAAATCTTCCCCCTCAGATTATCAATGCGCTCGTCTTTGGCAACATCATCTGCATAATCGGCCGCCGTCAGTCTCCCAAAAATCAATGCAACCGCAACCATATACTGCATGCAATGGTCGCGGTCGGCGTAATTATTAAGGGGTCCCTGCTTATCAATAATACGGACCGCCGCCTCATGAGTACGGATCGTGATCTTTTCTATATCGGAGATCCGATCTCTGACCATGGGGTGCAATTGCATGGCGCACTCGACTGCTGTTTGGGCATGGAACTCTGCCGGAAAGGAGATTTTAAATAGCACATTCTCCATGACGTACGTACCCCACTGCTCGACCGGGCGTTGAAACTGGAGTGGCTTTCCGTGGAACAGCACATCGTAGAATCCCCAGTTTTTTGTTGTAAGCACAGAGGGATAACCCATCTCCCCCTTAAGCGTTATCAGTGCCAGCCATACCGCTCGACTGGTTGCATCGCCTGCTGCCCAGGATTTGCGCGAACCCGTATTAGGCGCATGGCGATAGGTACGAAGCGCCTGTCCATCTACCCAAGCTTGTGAAAGTGCCGCGACGATCTGATCACGGTTACCACCGAGCAGATGAGTTACCACTGCAGTCGATGCGACCTTCACTAGCAGCACATGATCCAACCCTACTCGGTTAAAGCTATTTTCCAGAGCCAAACAGCCCTGGATCTCGTGGGCCTTGATCATTGCCGTCAACACTTCCCGCATTAATAATGGCTCTCTATCGACATTACCAGCCACGATATTGCGGGCCAACCAATCCGCCGTAGCAAGGATGCCACCCAGATTATCGGAAGGGTGTCCCCACTCAGCGGCCAGCCAGGTATCGTTAAAGTCCAACCAACGTATCATTGAACCAATATTAAATGCGGCCTGCACAGGATCAAGTTGGAAGCTCGTACCCGGAACTTTTGCCCCATTCGGAGCAATGGTGCCCGGGATAATGGGTCCGAGGAGTCGGGCACATTCTGGATAGGAGAGCGCCTCCAGCCCGCAGCCGAGCGTATCCATCAAGCAGTACCGAGCGGTCTCATAGGCCAGTCCGCTCTGAATGCTGCGATTGGCAACATAGTCTGCGATATCGACCAGTACTTGATCGGGTTGTGGGCGGGTATTAGGGGTCTGGAGTGTCATGTAGAAGCGGCAAAGCTGATGAAGGCGGCAATCCGACACAATAGCGCACTCAATCAAGATGTACCATAAGCGTTCTACCGATAGGGTCTCAAGATTGGACGCACGATCAGGCAGACTCGACATCCCCCCTACGCCTATGGCAAACTGCATCCATTCGATGAGTAGAAGATGCCGTCATCTGTTTTTTAGGGTCAGGACCTGATCCACAATTAAATTGGAAGGAATCGTCTGAATGAGATCTAAGAAGAGGCTGGATATGCATGGAGTCTATTTAATTCCGTTGGTTCTAATTCTAGGTCTTGCTGCCTGTGATGGGGAAAAGAAAGATGCGGGTGGAGACGCCGCTAAAACAACAAGCAAGCCTCAATCCAGTTCGAATACAGCCACATCCACACCCACGACCGGGGTATTGATGGATTCAGCGGTTTCTGGTGTAGCCTATCTGGCATCTTCTAGCGCTGCTGGCAATACTGATGGACAGGGCGTCTACAAGTATAACCATGGTGATACCGTCGAATTCAAGTTGGGCAGCCTAGTTCTTGGCAAGGTCAAGGGTACCCCTATCATAACGCCCATGGAACTCGCCGAAGACAATCCCACTCGGCTGCAAAATCTGCTGATTTTATTGCAGTCTCTCGACTCTGATGGCAACCCAGAAAACGGCATTTCCATTTCGGCCAGTACCGCATCCGCTGTAAGTGCCTCTATCAATTTAGAGAGTGATTCTGCCGCATTCTCGTCATCTGCAGAGCTACAGAAGGTAAGAGAGGCCGGTGGCATTACTGGCCCCGTCAGAACTCTCGCTCAGGCCAAGACACACTTCCTCTCCCAAGGCATGGCGATGCTGAGTACCAATATCTGGTTTAGACAGGAAGGTTCAACTGCCTTTGTATTACGCGCTTTACCAACGGGTGAGTATTTACAAGGGGAGGCCATAACAGATGACTTCTGCGATGCCAACCGGATATGTGGTGGTACTAAGGCCAGTACGGCCGGGGTTGAGTATGGGACTGCGATCCTTTCCGAGTTTGATAACCGGGGCTTCAAGATCTCTGTCAAGCCGACGGTTGATACCAATATTAAAGCCGGGCTATCACATCCACAGCCCACATGGCGTATCCGTACCGATGGTTCGGACTTGATCTCCACAGAGATCCTGACGGTACAGAGAGAGAGGAAGCAACACAGTGTCTTCAGTGAGTTATTTCATGCTGGCACACGTGGCGGAACGCTGGCGGTAACGGATAAGAAAGAGCCTCTAAAGACCCGGATCGAAGAGAGCCGTTACTCCAAAATGGAGAATGACCCAAGAGGCATTGTCGGGGCATGGGCAGTGGATCCATCTGCGATCAAGACACCCACCTACTTATTCTTTAACAACGGAAAATTCTTGATGCTTGATCCGATTGGAGATCTGGATCGTGATAGCCATAAGAGCTGCGGTGCACCGGGTGTCGAATACGCCAACTACACTTATGATGCCAGCAGCAAGGGTTTTAGCATCAAGGGATTCACTTACGACACAAATGGCTGCTCGGGGTTCTCTGAAAATAATGCGGTCTCATTTAGCATCAACGCAGACGGCAATACAGCAACGATCAATACACAGAATAAGACTACATTTAACGTGCACAGAGTTTCAAAGTAGTAGGACTATTGCACGCAGAGTGCAGTAAGTTTTCTGAGGGCCTGTCAGATCTTCATCAGGTATCGGATTGCCCAGGAGAATAGACGGGGGCCCATCAGCCACCTGGCCATGATGGCCATCTTTGAATCGATTGGCAGTGCATGCCGTATCGGAGGACACTTCGCTGTCGCTGCCTCAAGAATCGCATGAGCAATCATGCCCGGACCGGGCGATCTAGGTTCATCAGCCAGCAGAATATGAATACCTGCCAGTAGTTTCTGGTAGATCTGTGGATGTGCGATCGTCTCCAGTAGTGCCAACTGCCTGGGAACAAACTCAGTCTTGATCAGGCCAGGGGCGATCACCACCACATCAATTCCAGACCCCATCAACTCCCCCCGCAAGGTCTCTGACAGCGCCTCTACCGCATGCTTGGAAGCGGCATACCAGCCAAAACCTGGAATCGGCACTCGACCTAAAATCGAGGTGACATTGATGATACGACCTGAGTTTTGATGACGCATATGGGGCAATACTGCTTGCATGAATCGTGCATACCCGAAGACATTGACTTCAAATTGCTGATGAGCAGCCTCCATTGAAACACACTCAATCGCGCCCAATTGACCATATGCAGCATTATTCACTAGGACATCAATCCGACCCTTAGTCGAGATAATGTGCTCCACGACTGATCGGATACCCTCCCCATCCACAACGTCCAAATGGATGGGCTCGATTTGACCGCACCTCATGGGCTCAAGCCTCTCCATACGACGTGCAATGGCAAATACAAAATAGCCATTAGCCGCAAGCAGTTCTGCCGTGGCCTTCCCGATACCGCTGGATGCCCCTGTAACCAATGCAATCTTCTGACTCATACTGTCTGCCTTATGTGTTACTACTCATTCAATTAGTGAGCGGCTGCATCGAGCACTCGTTCACGCGACAAATACCTCACCCTCATACCCTCTCATAATCCTGCTAGACTAAAATTGGTAGTAAGAGATCAACAGATCACGTGATTCATTATCGGAGCCAGACATGCCAACCCTGAACTCTCCAACCATTTTAAATCCCAATATATTAATTCCAGTCCATCCTGCAATCGAGGATTATATGCGCGGGTTATCGCGTCGTACTGATGATCCTATACTGATAGAGATGGAGAAAATCGCGGAGGAGAATAACTTTCCTATCGTTGGCCGCTTGGTGGGTATTTTTCTGGAGACAATGGCAAAATCAATTAATGCCCGTCGTGTATTTGAGTTTGGTAGCGGATACGGTTATTCGGCCTACTGGTTTGCAAAAGCGGTTGGGGCGGAGGGACAAGTAATCTGTAGTGACGGAGACCCCCTTAATCAAATGAAGTCAGAACAGTATCTCGGCCAAGCGGGATTGTTAGACAGAGTCAATTTCCACGTTGGATTTGCACAAGATATCTTTGCTCGGACAGAGGGTTTATTTGATATCTGCTACAACGACGTGGATAAAGGTGATTATCCAGAAATCTGGCAAATGGCGAGAAAACGAATTCGCCCTGGCGGTCTTTATATTGCCGACAATGTTCTATGGCATGGACGAGTGGCAGTGGAAGACTTTGTTGATGTCGTCCCCGGTTGGACCGAGGCCATCCTTGAGCATAATCGACTCATATTCGAAGATTCAGAATTCGATGCCTTTATCAACCCAACGAGGGACGGCGTTATCGTGGCCCGTCGCAAGATGGACTCGCAAGAGGGTTCAACAAAGACTAGCGATTAGCGACATTGGTCCTCTCATGACTCTCAACTGCCGCCTGCAACACGACACTTCGCTCCGATTCGGGTAGCTTACTGATCTCCTTGATCGCATCAAAAAATAGACCCATATCCCCATTCTTCTGAGCGAGCACTGCTTGGAATGCCGGCACCAGTTGTGTGTAGGTCGAGATGGTGGCGAGCAGTGCATTATTGAGATTCTGTGCGAACCAGCGGTCATAGCTACTGAACTCAGATTTGGCGATTTTTAGTTGGGCGAACTCTTCACGCAACTCATCAAAGATACGCGCCTTCGCTAAACGTTTCTCCGCATCACCCAGATCTGAGGCAAATAGCTCTTGCAGTTTTTTACGGTGGTTCATCACCATCTCAGTAAAGATTGCTTCTCTCTCTTGCCTAGCATTAAATAGGGCTCTCTGAGAAGTCGCGCCATTACTATCTAGCCAGCGACCAACCCCCTCTTGCTCGACCACCGTGGCAAAAGATTCATTAAAGGCGCTGTCTCCAGGGAGATAAAGTACCTGATGAGTCAGCTCATGAAATATCAGACGTGCAAGCTCCATCTCAGAATAGCCGATGAAGGTATTCAGTACCGGATCATTGAACCAACCGAGGGTCGAGTAAGCGCGAACCCCACCCACGTGAACATCGTACCCTTCATTCCTAATCTCCTCGGCATAGCTTTCTGCCTCAGCTTGTGAGAAAAAACCACGATAGTTGACACAACCGGCCTGCACAAAGCACCACTTCTTAAGCTCGCTGGAAAGTTCAGGTGCTGCGAATACATTCCAGACCACAAAGGGACGCTTCAGGTCGGCATAGCTGGTATAACTTTGATTATTGGGTAGCTTGAGTTCGCGGCTAGCAAACTCCCTTATCAGTACCACTCGAGCGAGGACTCGTTTCAATTTCTGGTCGACACCAGGATCCGCAATAATCGTCGTGATTGGTTGGGCCATTCGCAGAATTTCGATCTGACCATCCACCGCCTGGGCGTAATAGGGAAGATTGGCACAGCTCCCCAAGAGGATGGCCTGACCCACGGTAACGACTAATTTTAGTTGATGCGAGATTCGTAAATTCATTCCGACTCCGAAGGATGCAGAAAATATCCTTGTCGTAAAAATGCACAGACTTGGCGCACAACCTTACTAGAAAATAGCATACCAGTATGGTTAATATTGAGGACTATCCAATCACTTGCAAAGGGTAGCTTTGTCTCCTCGACTGTTACCACACCATCATTAGGTACCGGCAACCCTCCGAGTAACTTACCGATTCCTACACTCATACGGCCAGCGATCGAGCCGATCTCGTGGTGATGGAGAGGCAGTGCATCTTCTCGTCTCATCAGCCACTGCCTCATACTCGATCCGATCAACCATCGCCCCGGTGCAATACGTGAGAGCTTGATGGCCGGGTAACTGGCCTGGTAAGGACTCCCCATCAGTATGATACGACCGATCCGAGAATCTGGATATTGTGACAGCATCTGCAACGCTAAAAGTCCTCCCAGGCTATGGCCCACAAGATGAATACGAGTCGCGGCTATACCTGAAATAAATTGGGACAGTGATAGCGCATTTTGTGACAATGAATCTCGCATGGAGGGGTAGGAGAAAATGACGGTATCAAAACCACACCGACGCAAATTCCTCCCGAGCAATGTCATGACCCAGCCACTGACCCACAGACCATGGATCAATACCACTGTCTCTTTGACCGAAATCTCGCCAGACAATTCAATTCCAGAAGTTAATTTCACAACAGATTGGTCAATCTGACCTGATGACCCGAGATTTAATGTTGAAGGGTGCCGACCTTGCTCAGCTGGAGACTAGTAATATCCAGCAGATTCATAAATTCTTGTGCCATCGCACCCTGCCTAAATGGCAGCACCCCTATCAGAGGACAGGCCAGTCTTTGTTGCAGTGTACGCACATTCTCATCAAGATTGAGCATCTGTGGATCAATCTGATTGGCCACCCATCCTACCAGTGGTAGACCGGTCGATTGAACAGCCTCTGCGGTGAGTAGTGCATGGTTTAAACATCCCAGACGCATCCCCACCACCAGTATTACTGGGAAGCCAATGGACCGCGCCATGTCGCCAGTATCCTGCCGGCTATTGAGAGGGACCCGAAAACCACCAACCCCTTCAACGATCACTATCTCAGCCATCTCTTGCAATCCACGACAAGCACTGAGGATCACTTCGGTATCGATTTCAATCCCCATCTCTCTTGCCGCGATATGCGGTGCAACCGGCTGAATCAACGCATACGGATTGATCAGACTACGTGGCGCTGAAACGTTACTGGATGCGGTGAGCATCTCCACATCCATCCATTCCCCCTCATCACCCCGACCTGCTACCACCGGCTTCATTCCTACAACAGTCTTCCCACACGCAGCAAGGGCATGCATCAGGGCACAGCTCACAAGTGTCTTTCCAACGCTGGTATCTGTACCGGTAATGAAATAGCCTACCGACACCCGTCTATCCTGATAAGGGGAACTGATCGGTCGATACATGCTTGGTTACGATCTTACCAATCTCTTTTCGTGGGAGCGGCTTCCAGGCATGACCATAAATCACTTCGAAGGTGGCTGGTAGCTTCCCATCGACTCTTAGCGACTCATAATGATCGATCATTTTCTGCCACCTGACTCTCCCAGTGAGCCCATGCGCCCTGCCCTCAGTCACATTACGAGCCCCAATAGTTCTCAGATCCTTCATTACACTGATCACCTCATCATAAGTCAGTGTGATGTACTCCATATCCATGACCGGCGTCGCAAAACCATTATGGACCAGCATGTCACCGATATCGTGCATATCCGTGAATCGATTAACATGGCTGTAATTATCTGCACTACGAAAGGACTGACGTAGCTCCTTCAGAGTATCCGGTCCAAAGGTACTAAACATAAAAAGACCCCCCGGCTGAAGAACCCGTCGAACCTCTGAGAAGGTATGGCGCATATCGTTACACCACTGCAATGTCAGGTTCGACCAGACTAATCCTGCGCAGTCACTCTTTACCGGTAATGATTCAATATCCCCGCACGTATAAATTGTCTGCCTCCCATGTGCAGAGGAGAATGACTTCCACCATGGGACCGGAGGACGTGCTTGAAGGTGCATCGATACGGCAATATCAAGCGCTAAAATTTTAGCTGCAGGGAATCGCGTCGCCAGATTCCGACTTCCATAACCCGTACCACTGCCCGCGTCCAAAATTAAATCTGGGCTGTACTTGATGTAACTCAGGCGCGCCAACATCCGATCACATACCTCTCGTTGCAGCACTGCCGCACCGTCGTAACTCGGTGCTGCACGCTCGAAAGATCGTCGTAACTGATGCTTATCTAGAGTATGGTCGTAATTCATTTAGACCATCTGAATCAGTTTTGTTATAAATTGATCTGGATGTGACAAGAAGGGTGCATGACCACAGCCAGGCACCATTACCAGCTCCGAACTTGGCAACTGCTGGTGCATCCATCGTGCTGCAGAGGGATGAGTGATGATGTCGTTCTCCCCATGCATCAGCACAACTGGCTGGCTTATTTTTTCTATTTTGTTGCGTAAATCGGTCGTCAGTAAAATTTGTAGCCCCGCCTGTAGTGAATTTTCATTTAGCTTGCGATCATGAGAGAAGCTTGCTCTCAATTTTGCTAAGACTGCCGTGGTATCGATACTGCCTTTCACCTGTAGACTGAGGAATCTATCCAGAGTCGTTACATAATCGCGATTCAAGTTCCTCATAAAGAGTTGCAGCATCTCCTCCTCCATCCCCCACTGCCAGTCTTTATGTTTAACAAAGCAGGGGGTGGTCGAGACCAGCATCAGCTTCTTAACACGTTGGGGCAGTTGCAATGCAAGCTCGACAGATACCTGACCCCCTAATGACCAACCACAGACAGTGCAGTCATCGGGGAGTACCTCTGCAACCTTCTCTACCATGCACTGCAATGTACCCGTTTCACATGCTGGGCTACCACCATGACCGGGCAAATCAACTAGATGCAGACGAAAATGTCGCGCCAATTGACCACGCACACCGTCCCAGATGTCGCTGTGCATGGCCCAACCATGTAGTAGAACAAGGTCCGGACCCGCGCCAAGGACTTTAACGTGGAGACTCATATCTCGAGTCCACCTCCTTCAATGCCGCTAACAGTTGATCCACATCTTCCTTACTGTGTGCGGCCGACAGCGAGACCCGTAGTCTTGCTGTACCCTGCGGCACCGTTGGTGGACGGATTGCGGGCACCATTATCCCACGTTCTCGGAGTGATTCGCTTAACTGTAAGGCCTCATCATTCCCGCCAATGATGAGAGGCTGAATTGGGCTCGTGGAGGGTAATAATTTCCAATGTAGCGACTGCAGACCCTGCTGAAATTGCATGATGAGCTGTGATAATCGTTCACGCCTCCATTCCTCTTGCTCGATCAATGTCAGACTACGTAGCAGTGCATGGGATAGCAGTGGTGGGGTAGCGGTGGTATAGATGTAGCTACGGGCAGACTGGATCAGGGTCTCAATGATCTCCGTCTGAGCAGCAACAAAGGCTCCAAATACACCCGCCGCCTTGCCAAGGGTCGCCATATAAATGATACGTGGCGAGCTGAGATTAAAATGAGATGCCACCCCCCTCCCCTGATGACCCAACACACCGAATCCATGTGCATCATCAATCAGAAGCCAGGCATCATACTTTTCACACAGAGACAGCAATTGAGGTACCGGGGCGATATCCCCATCCATGCTAAACACGGCATCGGTCATCACGAGCTTGCGTCTGGCCTGAGAATTAGCCAACCGCCTCTCCAGCGCAACCAGATCAAGGTGTGAGTAACGGCTCATCTTGACGCTTGAGAGGAGTGCAGCATCATTGAGAGAAGCATGATTAAGCTTATCCGCAAAGATTGCATCACTACGTCCAATCAATGCAGTCACCACACCGGCATTGGCCATGTATCCGGTTGAGAAGAGTAACGCCCTAGGGAAGCCTGTAAATGACGCGAGAGCGCTCTCTAATGATTGGTGAGCCGATGAGTGTCCGGTGATAAGGTGAGAGGCTCCTGCACCCACCCCATACTGTCTGGCGCCCTCACAGGCCGCCTCAATCAGTTGTGGATGACCAGCAAGTCCGAGGTAATCATTATTACAGAATGCAAGGTAACTACGTCCGTCGATGGTGATATGCGCATTCTGATGACTCTCTGTCGTTATTCTACGACGTTTCAGGCCTGCATCTTCCCAGGTACTGAGCTGTTCAGCGAGATCGGAGAGCATTCTGGCTAAATCGAATGAATTCCAAGTTTTTGGAATAAATTATCATCTCTCTGAGATTCTGGATTTCCTGTGGTGAGTAGCTTGTCACCATAAAAAATAGAATTGGCCCCCGCAAGAAAGCACAACGCCTGTACCGCCTCAGACATTTCCTGCCTTCCTGCGGAGAGACGGACCATCGCTTTTGGCATGGTAATGCGGGCCGCTGCAATGGTCCTCACGAACTCAAAATGATCCAGAGCCTCTGTACCGTGCAGTGGTGTACCGGCCACTTGAACCAGATTATTAATTGGAACAGAATCAGGATAGGGATTGAGATTCGCTAGTTGAGCGATCAGCCCTGCACGTGCTTGACGTGACTCGCCCATACCGACGATTCCACCACAACACACATTCATTCCTGCAGCCCTTACCTGATCCAGCGTATCTAACCGGTCTTGATAGTCACGGGTGGTGATCACTTCACCGTAGAATTCCGGTGCTGTATCGAGGTTATGATTGTAGTAATCAAGCCCTGCCTCCCTGAGCTGATCAGCCTGGCCCGGCTTCAGCATCCCCAGAGTGGCACAGGTCTCAAGCCCCAACGCCTTCACAGAGCTGATCATTTCTGAAATTTTACCGATATCTCGCTGCTTAGGACCTCTCCAGGCTGCACCCATACAGAACCGTGAAGCCCCCTGTGCCTTTGCCGCTCTTGCTGTATCAATCACCTCTGTCAGAGACAGCATCTCCTGATCTTCCACGCTCGTATGGTAACGCGCCGCCTGAGGGCAGTAGCCACAGTCCTCAGGGCAACCACCTGTCTTGACTGAGATGAGTGTCGATAGTTGCACCGCATTCGCATCATGATACTGACGATGAATCAACTGAGCACGGTGAATCAAGTCGCTAAAAGGCAGATCCAGCAAAACTTCAACTTGAGCAACTGTCCAGACTGATGGCTTTATGGAAATTACATCGGAAACGGATTGATTCATTCTGAACCCTGTATAAATTGGTAACTGGATGATTGATATAGGTGTTCGATTATCATTACTCTAACAGCGGACTTATGACGATCTGTTCTGAGATGAGCTGTATCATCAAGGTGAATGACCTGGTTGTCAATTCAACTTGGGGCATTTTTCAACGATAGATTAAAAATAGACCAGATTACCCCCATAAGTCATGAATCAACAGAGGGAATTGAATATGACGGCCAGAAGAAAGGCCTAGCGCACCGTTCACGGGATAAGGGCACTAAATAACTCATGAGCGTTTACCCTGGCTGCATAGATTCAGTTGATATAGAATCTTGGATGACCGTGAAATAAATGGGCCGATGATAGAGACTTGGGCTCACGGTAGTTGTTATGGTATGGGTATCTCTAGAGAAGGTTTAAATTTAAATACTACTTCAACTCAATTTTAAGGAGTTACACGTGAAAAAAATAATCCAATCACTACTGATCGTATCTTCCTTGGCATTTTTAACCCCAACAGTTCATGCTCACGATGCAAGCTATGTGACTCATGTGGGAGACAAGCTAGGGTATGGCGTCGCTAACATCGCGACCGGTTGGGTCGAAGTTCCAAAGAACATAATGATCGTTGGACAGAGGGATGGTGTTGCTGCTGGGGCAACTATTGGTCTGTTCACTGGTTTATTTCAGACGGTTGGCCGCACCGCATACGGAATTATGGAGACTGCGACATTCTTGATTCCGACCCATCCAATCGTAAAACCTGGCTACATCTGGGATAACTTCGACAAAGAAACCAGCTACCACAAGTAATCAAAAACAGATTACAAATATAATGGGATGGCAGGTCACGCGATACATACACGGTGACCTGCCGGACCTTGAGAGCGCCGATAAAATTAGAAGTGATGCCTCGTAGGGAATTCTGAATCTCAGTACTTTTTTCTAGTCACTAACCAGCAGCATATTCCACCCCTATCTCTTGTTCAGCTTCAGCACCTGCATCATCCCGCCCATCCGATACCCATCCATTTTTAGGCGAAGGTGCGGATGATCTGATTTCATATTTAGCACCACCCGCATTAAAAAAAGGCCTAAATAGCCTTTCACCAGGAACACAAAAAAATAGAGCAGATTAAGGATTGAGGGCTCTGGCCGCAGGCTCAAGGCATTTTTAGATAAACGACAGATGATGTTCAATATAATTCTATTTCAACCTGAAATTCCACCCAATACTGGCAACATCATTCGCCTCTGTGCGAATACAGGGTCAGGACTACATCTGATCAAACCATTGGGATTTACACTGGAAGACAAGAAACTGCTACGAGCAGGCTTGGACTATCATGAGTTTGCCAACATCAAGATCCATGATAATTGGGAAGACTGCCTCATCGATCTACAAGGTCATCGTATTTTTGCGGTATCCACCAAGGGAACGCAACACCATCACATGGCCTCATATCTTGCTGGAGATGCTTTTCTATTTGGCGCGGAAAGTAGCGGGCTAAAGACCGAGATACTGGAGAGTTTTCCTGCAGAAAGACGTATCCGCGTTCCGATGGTATCGGGTAGTCGTAGCCTTAATCTATCTAACACCGTCGCGGTTGTGATTTATGAAGCCTGGCGGCAGACTGGATTCGACGGTGCAATCTAAACAAGATCAGCTACTATTTTCATAAAACTAATCGGCGAAGGGGCCGAACAGATGCGACCAATCCCCTTAATTAGCCATTCTCGGTTTTGGGCTCCCGATTGAGCAATGACTCTAATGCCGCCTTGGGTGATACACCCTCGTACAGTATGCTGCAGACGGCTCGGGTGATCGGCATATCAACATCCAGTTCCAGGCTCAGTTGGAGAACCTCTCGTGCGGTATACACCCCCTCCGCAATATGTCCGAGATTCTCCAGAATATCCGACAATGGTTGACCCTCTGCCAGCATCAATCCCACACGTCGGTTGCGCGACAAATCGCCCGTCGTAGTGAGTATCAGATCCCCCACTCCAGCTAATCCTGAGAAGGTCTCCATGTGCCCACCGAGCTTAAGTCCTAACCGAGTAATCTCGTGCAGCCCTCGAGTGATCAGGGCTGCACGAGCATTATGACCAAGACCCATACCATCAGAAATGCCGGCCGCGATGGTGACCACATTCTTAACCGCACCGCCAACTTCTACACCAACGACATCGGTACTTGAATAGATCCTGAGACGGGGGTGATGTAACTGTGATGCGATACTTCTCGAGAATTCTTCATCATGAGATGCCAAGGTTAAAGCGGTGGGCATCCTCTGTGCCACCTCCTGCGCAAAACTCGGGCCTGATAGAACACCACAAGGTGCGACCCCAGCATACTCATCACTCGCCACCTGGTGAGGTAGTTTAGCGGACTGTCCTTCAAAACCCTTGCATCCCCAGATGACGGGTATCGCTCTTCCGGTCGCAACAATTCTACGTAATGTCTCACGCAATCCCGAAACCGGAACGACAATCACCGCAAGATCAGCCGTATCAATCGCATCTGCGATCGAAGAGGTTAATTCTAGTGGGTCAGGAAGCGGAAATCCGGGAAGAAAACGATGATTAATTCGTTGCGAGCGCATCTCGTCCAGATGCTCCGTAACGGGTGTCCATAATGTGACCTGGTGGTGCGCATTAAGATTAATCGCAAGTGCTGTTCCCCAGGCACCAGCACCGAGGATCGCTATTCTCATGAACCCCAGACCAGATTGATCTTAACGTATCCGGTCTGACCATCTCGATGACGGACCTTGACCCATCCATTCATGGCGGGTTCTAGCCACTCCATCACCACATTTTGTAGGGCCTCGAATACCAACCCAGAACCCATATCTGCCGATTGATATGCTCCGGCCTGGGTAGCAGTTACGATCACATATCGCTTACTGCTTAATGCCTTTTCTTCAACCCAGGCAAGACCTCCTCCGCTATCACGTACCTTGACCCAGCCCTCTACTTTGACGATCGCCTCAACCGGAAGGTAACGACTGGCCACGGACACTTTTCCAGCCTTAAGGGATGGTGCGTCATACATAATGGCCGCGCTATCGGCTATGGAAAAAAACTCCATCGATGCAAGGGCATGCCCATGCATCATTAATAACGAAGATAATAGCAGCGCCTGGATTTGACCCCGCCGTGAAAAACTTTCGAGGAGTGATGCATATTTCATTTTCAATGTGTCTTCTTGGCCTCATCTAATGAACCAGATGCCGCTGCGCTCAATTCAGCCCTCTGCTTGTCCTGCTGGTAAATTACTTCAAAATTTATCGGATTGAGAATGACCGGCGGGAATCCAGCACGAGTAACTATATCTGACACGACCTCTCGTAAATAGGGGAACAGAATATTAGGACAGGCAATACCTAATATGGGCTCCATCTCGGTCTCTGCGACATTGCGTATTTGGAAGACCCCCCCCTGCTGAGCCTCTACCAGAAACATGGTCTTATCATTGACCTTGGCGGTGACAGTGGCGGTTAAGAGGACCCCGAACATGCCCTCATCGATACGCTCTCCTGCCGTATGTAACTGCACATCCACCTGAGGGGGCTCACGCTCTAGAAAGACTGCGGGCGCATTAGGAATCTCTAAGGATAATCCCTTGACATAAATCTTCTCGATACGAAAAACCGGCTGCTGCTCTTCACTCATGATAGATTCCAATTTGACTGATTTAAAAGGTGGCACGCCATGCTAATAGCCAGTGTCATGGGGTTGCGATTTTTTGGGAAAGCGTCAAATTACAGGCGGACATACGTCATTCCATCAACATCTTTTCCAGTTGATGATCATGATCAAGTTGCACCAGATCATCGTATCCACCGACATGGGTATCGTCGATATAAATCTGTGGGACAGTTCTACGAGAGCTCCTCTCCATCATCTCGACACGTCTCGCGGGATCCAGATCGACCCGAATCTTTTCGATCTCGGTCACCCCTTTAGATCTCAAGAGACGTTCCGCCATGACACAGTAAGGGCAGCTACCGGTTGAGTATAGGACTACTCTGGCCATCTCGCTATCTCTACTTCTTTACGATGGGTAGATTTGCCTTCTGCCATGTATCAATACCACCGGCGAGATTGTGAACATGAGTAAAACCATTCTTACTCAGAATCGAGCCGGCCTTACCCGTGCTATTCGCGCCGCTACGGTGGATGATCACGATGGGGATGCTTTTATATTTTTCCAGTTCCTGTATCCGGTCTTCAAGCTTGTCTGCAGGAATGTGTTTTGAATTAACGATATGGCCACCCTCATACTCGCTCCCTTCCCGAACATCGAGTACCAGTGCATCCTTGTAGTTGATCATCTGAACAGCGACCAGGGTATCGACCTCGCTACCCGATCGACTGGAAGATAGAAAAGACCACAGAAGCATGCCCCCGCTGACGGTGGCAGCCATGATCATGGCAAGATTATTTTGTACGAATACTGAATCCATATCTATTCACTCATCCTAATAGTTTTTTTGATTTTATCAGAGACTGTACCATCCTGTGACCCTCTTGTTTCAGCCGATATAAAACAAGTTTTAGTGGGTGAACTGATAAAAGCATCCTCTTTTAGGTAATTTCTCTTATAAGACACTCTGGAATTTTACTGCCCTCTCAAATAATCGCTTGCTGCGGTATGTAGCAAAATATATTAAAATGCATGGGATTTCAAAACGTTTCATAGATCATTGCATTCTTTTTATAAAGTAAAGGCACACATGAAGAAGCTTGTTCTCCTGCGACATGGAGAAAGTACCTGGAACGAGGAAAATCGATTTACGGGTTGGACCGATGTAGATTTGTCGGAAAAAGGGCTGGAAGAGGCTAGGAATTCGGGAAGGCTGTTGCGTGAGAATGGATTCGTATTTGATGTCGCCTATACCTCAGTATTAAAACGTGCCATCCGTACTTTATGGATTGCTCTGGATGAAATGGATCAGATGTGGATCCCGATCAATCTCTCCTGGCGGTTAAATGAGCGGCACTATGGCGCGCTGCAAGGTCTCAACAAGGCTGAAACAGCGGCCATCTACGGGGATGAGCAGGTGCGAATCTGGCGACGGAGCTACGACATCCGACCGCCTGCATTAACGGTTCAGGATGAACGCTACCCTGGATCTGACCCCCGCTACTTGGACATGGATAAGGAAGACATCCCCCTGGCCGAATGTCTACAGGACACCGTATCCAGATTCCTCCCTTACTGGAATGAGATCATTGCCCCAGCACTTCGGTCCGGGCAGCGGGTCATCATTGCCGCCCATGGGAACTCATTGAGGGCACTGGTTAAGTATCTCGACAATATTTCTGATGAGGATATCCTAGAATTAAATATTCCGACCGGCATACCGTTGGTATACGAGCTTGACGATGATCTAAAACCCATCCGGAACTACTACCTGGGTGATCAAATGGAGATTGAGAAGGCCCAGCAGGCTGTGGCCAATCAGGGGAAATCGAAGTCATCATAAAGTTTAGCCCTATCTCATGACGCTCTTCTGGCGCAATCACGATTGAAAACATCCGTGTATCTCCGTAGGGAGTTGCTGGAAATGCTTTTAAAACTCATTCTGCCCTGCGTCCTACTGCTGTCGTCTTCAGTCCATGCGGCTCCTCCTAAAAACAGTCCGGAAGATCTAAAACAGCTCCGACAGCGCATCGATGCACTGCAGAAAGATCTGGCAAGTAAGGAAGAGTCTAGATCTGAAGCCGCAGATGCGTTACGTGAATCAGAGCAAGCTATCAGCGGTGCAAGCCGTAAGCTGGCCGAACTTGCTCAAGAGCAGCGAGCGGCTAATGGCTCACTCAATGAGCTACAAGCCCGATCCAATACAGTTAAGAACGATACCGAGAGGCAACAGCTTCAGCTTGCCAAGTTACTCTACCGGCAGTACGTTGGGGGGCAGCATGAGTATCTACGTCTGCTGCTCAATCAGCAGGACCCTAACCTGGTTGCGCGTGAACTGCATTATTACAATTACCTTTCTCGTGCGCATATCGAAAGTATTAATTCACTGAGAACCAGTCTTGAGCAGCTTGATCAACTCACCCGTGAGAGCCACAATAAAAGTCTAGAAATCGCAGCCATTCGAGCTGAACAGGCCAAGCAGAAGAAGCATCTAGAACAGGAAAAGGCGGGTCACAAAAAACTACTCGCGAGTATCTCTCTTCAAGTCGAGCAGCAGAGACGAGAGATTAGCAAGCTCAAGAGAGATGAGGAGAGGCTCTCTCGCCTGGTCGAGAGAATCAGTAAGCTCCTCGCACAAAAAAATCGTTCATCAACGTTGAGTAATAGCAGGCTGCCAGATGCATCCACAGATGGAAACCCGTTCGCAGCACTCAAGGGCCGATTAAGTCTGCCGATAAGGGGGGAACTCATCAACCGGTTCGGCAGTCCAAGATCTGATGGTGGCATGACATGGAAGGGGCTATTCATTCGTGCCTCCAGCGGTGAAGAGGTCAAGTCCATTGCAAGCGGCCGCGTCGTATTTGCGGACTGGTTAAGGGGATTCGGCAATCTCATGATCGTTGACCATGGCTCTGGTTATATGAGTCTATACGGTAATAATGAGTCTATTCATAAGCGGGTGGGTGACTCTGTCAATAGCGGAGATACCATTGCCGCAGTAGGAAACAGCGGCGGCAATGCGGATTCCGGTTTATACTTTGAGCTACGCCATCAAGGGAAACCATTTGACCCCCTGAACTGGGTCAAAATAAAATGACCGGCAACAATACAAGTCTGGAGAGAGTGTAATGCGCAACAAGATGCAACAATTTGGATTGATCCTTGTGGGTGCTGTCGCAGGCGTAATGCTCAGCCTTAACTTCTCTGCTGTGGCCAATAAGGATACGAGGGAGGTCCTACGCCCACTTCCGGTTGAAGAATTACGCGCCTTCACAGAAGTATTCGGCCGTATTAAGAGTGACTATGTTGAACCGGTAGAAGACAAGAAACTCATCAATGAGGCCATCAACGGCATGCTGACCGGTCTTGACCCACACTCTGCCTATCTTGATATGGATGCCTACAAAGAGCTTCAGATTGGCACTCAGGGCGAGTTCGGTGGACTGGGTATTGAGGTCACCATGGAGGATGGATTTGTTAAGGTGGTCTCACCCATTGAAGATACCCCCGCATTCCGAGCAGGGATTAAGACCGGAGATCTGATCGTCAAGCTAGACGATACCGCAGTCAAGGGTCTGTCTTTAAGCGACGCCATTAAACGTATGCGTGGGAAACCGAATACCCCGATCAGTATCACCGTCTCGCGTAAGGGTGAGAATAAGCCCCTGATATTCACACTGACACGGGCCATCATTAAAATTCAGAGCGTTAAATCGAAACTGATCGAGCCTGGCTACGCGTATATTCGTATCACCCAATTTCAAGAGCAAACCGGCGAGAATCTTGCCAAGGCAATCGATAAACTTTTTAAAGAAAGTACCGTACCGATGAAGGGTCTGGTTCTGGACATGCGTAATAACCCGGGTGGATTGTTAAATGGGGCAGTTGCGGTGTCTGCTGCCTTCTTACCGTCTAACTCACTCGTGGTGTATACCGATGGCCGAACCGATGATGCCAAGATGAGACTTAAGGCCAGTCCAGAGTTTTATTTGCGTGATTCCAAAGGTGACTACCTAAAAGGATTGCCACCAGAGATTAAGACCGTTCCCATGGTCACGCTGGTGAATGCTGGGTCGGCCTCCGCATCTGAAATCGTTGCGGGTGCATTGCAAGACCATAAACGTTCCGTCGTCATGGGAACACAGACATTCGGCAAGGGATCAGTACAAACAATACTCCCTCTTGGCAACAATACCGCCATCAAGCTCACGACAGCACGGTATTACACCCCCAACGGACAGTCCATCCAGGCCAAGGGAATTACACCCGATATCGCGGATGCATCAGCAAAGGATGAGTCTTCGCGTCTGCGCGAAGCCGATCTGGATCGCCATCTGAGTAACGGAAAGGCCGACAAGACTAAGCCTCCTGAAGTAGTCAAGGCCACTCCAAAGCCTGCCATCAAGACACCCGTCAAGCCTGAGGATGAGGATGACAGCAGTAAGAAACCTAACCTCCCGATGGAATTTGGGTCGAGTAGTGATTTACTGCTGACTCAGGCGATGAACCGCCTCAAGGGGATCGTTCCAGAACCCGAAAAGAAACCAGCAGAAAGTAGCAACTGACCGCGCTGGCAGTGACTGCTGGATAAAAAGCGTCACAGATATGAATGATAACCAGCTGCTACGCTATAGCCGCCACATCCTGCTCCCTCAGATTGGCATTGAGGGGCAGGAAAAACTAGTCCAGTCACATGCACTCATCATCGGTGCCGGTGGCCTAGGCTCCCCCGCTGCGATGTACCTCGCTTCAAGCGGTATTGGCAAGATCACTCTGTGCGACCATGACAGTGTCGATCTCACCAACCTTCAAAGACAGATCATTCATCACTCTTCAGCGGTCGGCATCCCCAAGGTCGAATCCGCAAAGAGAACCCTTGCAGACATCAATCCGGAAGTAAACGTGGTCACTCTGCATGAGCGGGTCGATCAAGATCGCTTGAACCGACTTGTCTTAGAAGCTGATGTGGTGCTGGACGCGAGTGATAATTTCAGCACTCGTCATGCACTGAATAGGGCCTGCTTTAGCAACAAGAAGCCTCTCATATCGGGTGCAGCGGTGCGTTTTGAAGGTCAGGTCACCGTCTTTGACTTCCGTTATAACGATAGTCCCTGTTACCACTGCCTGTTCCCAGCCGATGGCGAGGATCAGGATATGCAGTGCGCGGTGATGGGCGTATTTGCACCACTGACCGGCATCATTGGATGCGCGCAAGCGGCTGAAGCGCTGAAGATTCTGATTGGGTTTGGGGAAACTCTGAATGGCCGTCTGTTACTACTCGATGGCCTGACGATGAGCTGGCGCTCGGTCACACTGAAAAAAGATCCCTCATGCCCGGTATGCGGTGTCCGGGAAGGGGCACAAACAAACTAACGGATTGAGTGATGACTGCCGGATAATAATTCTTGTCTCTGCGTCTCCCAATACTCCAGTGGGTCGCGCTTGAAACCACTCTTGGCAAACTGGTGCCAGCGACCGATAACGTAACACATCATTAGATTCGCTTGTGCCCCAGCATCCTGACCGGATGCGATCTCACCCTCACCCGCAGAAAACCGTAGCGCCTGCTTTAATGTCGCCTCGAGACGGTCATGCAACTGATTGATCCGTACCTGTAGACGATCATTCTCGTTTACCAGTGCCTCTCCGATCAGTACCCGGGTCATTCCGGGATTCTTCTTAGCAAAACCCAATAATAGTGACAGTATTCCATCGATCTGCCGGATGCCATGCTTCTCATCCGTAGTGAGTTTATTGATGAGACTAAACAGCGTCTGCTCAATGAAATCGATCAGACCCTCGAACATCTGAGCCTTGCTCGCGAAATGGCGGTATAGGGCAGCCTCGGACACCTCGAGCTTGGCCGCTAGGGATGCAGTCGTGATCTTCTCCGCACGCGGATTCTCCAGCATCTCTGCCAAGACCTGCAGGATCTGAAGCTTTCTTTCACCAGGCTTGATTGCCATATCTGTCTCACTTCCTTAGAGGGTTCTTCTGTAATTTCAGAGACCCATATCTAAAAATTTATCACTCTGCCTTGATCAGTGTTCCCACACCCTCGTCTGTCAACACCTCCAGCAAGAGCGCGTGATCCACCCGCCCGTCAATGATGTGGCAGGATTTAACGCCGGCCTTCACCGCATCTAGCGCCGACCCAATTTTAGGTAGCATTCCGCCCGAGATGGTTCCATCTGCAAACAATTGGTCCACGCTCTTAGCCGTGAGTCCGGTCAATAAGTTGCCATCCTTATCCAGCACACCAGGCGTATTGGTGAGTAAGATCAGTTTTTCTGCGTTTAGGATTTCTGCCAACTTACCCGCCACCAGATCCGCATTGATATTATAAGATTCGCCATTAACACCCACACCAATCGGTGCAATGACCGGGATGAAGTTGCGTGTATCAAGAAGTGCGATCAGTGCAGGATCGATACTCTCGATCTCTCCCACCTGCCCGATATCAAGCCACTCCCCTGCTCTCTCCTTGTCCGGCATCAGCATCTTTTTTGCACGGATGAAGGCACCATCCTTACCCGTAAGACCAACCGCAAGGCCACCATGACGGTTGATGAGGTTGACGATATCCTTATTGACGAGTCCTCCCAGAACCATCTCCACCACATCCATGGTCTCTGAATCAGTGACCCTCATACCCTGAATAAATTCACCCTTCTTGCCGATCCGCTCGAGCATCTCGCTGATCTGAGGCCCTCCCCCGTGAACAATCACGGGATTCATCCCCACCAGTTTTAGTAATACCACGTCACGGGCAAACCCCTGCTTCAGGCTCTCCTCGGTCATGGCATTACCACCGTACTTGATCACAATGGTCTTTCCATGAAAGCGCTGGATATAGGGCAGCGCCTCGGCCAGGATATTGGCCTTTTCTTTAGCGGTGGATGGAGACAGCGGCATGACGACTCTCAGTAAATTTAGTCTATTTTACACCGGGAATCTGCAACGATGGGGCCGTTAAAGTCTCTAACAGAAAGGGGCATTACTACACCTAAGATTAAGCTAAAGACTCAGGCTTCTCGGTAGGCTGATCATCGAACCATCGGTACAGCATCGGCATTAAGACCATCGTCATCAGGGTCGCGGTCATTAGTCCACAGATTACTACGATGGCCAGTGGCTTTTGCACCTCAGACCCAAGACCACTCGCGGTGAGGAATGGAGCCAGTCCCAGGACCGTGGTTGCAGCAGTCATCATGACGGGACGGAAGCGCTGCTCGCAACCCTTTTTCACGGCTTCAGCCACGCTCAGACCTTCATAACGTAGCTGTCGTATAAACTCGATCAATACCACCCCATTTAATATCGATGTTCCCCAGACCGCGATAAATCCGACCGATGCCGGGACTGATAGATACTGACCGGTAATGAATAGACCGACAACACCACCCACCGAAGCAAAGGGTAAGGCTAAGAAGATCAAGGTTGCGAGCTTGACCGAATTAAATAACATGAATAACAGGAAGAAGATCAGAGCAAGTGTAATTGGCACGATCACTGAGAGCGTTTCCATGGCGCGCTCCATGTTCTTGAACTGCCCCCCCCACTCAAAGTAATAACCGGGAGGGAGCTTTACCTCCTTCGCGGTCCGCTCCTTCAGTTCGGCAACAAAACCGCCCAGATCACGTTCATGTACATTCGCCCCAACCACCACACGTCTCTTAGCGAACTCGCGCGCAACCACCGCAGGACCATCGATCACCTTAATATCCGCCACCGCACTCAGTGGGACGAGTATGCCTCCGCGCGCGACCAATCCACCTGGAGCGGCATTACCCGCAGGACGTAACAAGAGATCACGGATGGCCTCGACATCGTTACGGAAATGCGCGGGGAACCGTAGGAGGAGCGTAAACCGACGCTCCCCTTCAAAGACTGTCGTGACCGCCTTGCCACCGATTGCGGTGGTGATCAGCTCATTCACCTCTGCCACATTGAGACCATGACGAGCGATGGCACGTCGATCGATATCAATCGTTAATTCCTGTTGTCCTGACAATCGCTCAATACGAAGATCCCTCGCACCACGGGTAGACTTAACAATACGCGCCACCTGCTCAGATAATTTCCGTAACTCTTCTAGATCATCACCAAAAATCTTAACCGCAACCTGTGACCTCACCCCAGTGACCATCTCGTCGACCCGTTGCTCAATCGGTTGCGATAGCACGATATTGACCCCGGGTAAGGCTGTCAGCACCTTACGGATATCCTCCTCGATCTCAATCTGAGTACGGCCAGATTCCTCCAGGTCAAGCACCGCAATCGGGTCAGACTCGTTCTGAGATGCTGGATCGGCAGGTGATTCACCACGACCGAGTTTCGAGACCACGTACTTTACCCCGGGGACTGTGGCGACCAGTTTCATCGCCTCTGTCTCAAGTTTCATGGACTCTTCCAGAGAGATCGAGGGGACCCGTATGATGACCGGCGTGATTGAACCCTCCTTCATGATCGGAATAAAAGACTTACCCAGAAACGGAAACAAGATGAATGCCAGGGCAAGTAACCCCAGAGATATCATCATGGTTGCCTTCTGATTGCCCAGAGCCGAATTGAGTAAGGCCAGATACCGTGACTTAAGGGACGCAACGATCTTAGTATCCTGATCCGACCCTCCCTTCAGGATATAAGCGCTCAGTACCGGAGACAGCAGTACCGACACAAACAACGCCACCATCAGTGCAATGGAGATGGTAATTGCAAGAGGACTGAACATCTTTCCCTCCATCCCCTCCAGAGTCATTAATGGAAGGAATACGAGCACCGTCACAATCACACCGAAGATCACTGGTGTGCCCACCTCTGCGGTCGCTTTGACAATAACATCGAGCTTTGAAGCACCCGTTCCGCGAGCCTGGTTTAGTTTTTGATAGATGTTCTCAACCACCACCACGGTGGGGTCGACCATCATCCCGAGTGCGATCGTTAGCCCACCCAAAGACATCAGGTTGGCTGGAATGCCCTGCTGATTCATTACGATAAATGTCACTAGCGGGGTGATCACGAGTGTCGCGCATACGACTAAGCTCGTCCGTAGATTACCCAGGAAAACAAATAAGACCACGACAACCAGCACCAGAGACTCGACCAGGGTGCTATAAACCGTTCCCAATGCCGAATCCACCAATTCGGTCCGATCATAAAAGGGTACGATCTTGAGTCCATCTGGCAAGAGCCCACGATCATTGATCTCGGCAACCTTCTCCTTAACCCGTCCAACAATCTCCTTGGCATTTCCACCGCGTAGCATCATCACGATGCCGGTGACAGATTCGGTATAGCCATCCTTCATACTGGCACCCAGACGGACCTCCCCACCAAACTCTACCTGGGCCACGTCTCGCACATAAACAGGTACACCCTCCAACTCCTTCAGTACGATGTTGCGAATATCGTCCAGAGATCGGATGAGTCCAACACCTCGTATTAAGTACTGCTCAGAATGAAGGGGCAGTATGTTGCCACTGGCATTCGCATTGTTATTTGACAGAGCAAAATCAACCGCTGCCAGCGTCAGGTCATAGTGTCGTAACCGGTGAGGGTCAACCAGCACTTGATACTCTTTAACATGACCGCCGATCGAATTGACTTCCGCCACTCCCCGTATCGAGCGTAGCATCGGTCGTACAACCCAATCCTGAATCGTACGTCGCTCCATCAGTTCGTCGAACGTGAGCGCACGTTTACCGTCATCGGGGTGTTCGATGGTGTACTGGTATACCTCCCCCAGACCCGTGGATACAGGCCCAAGTACCGGCGTAATGCCCGGTAACATTCTTGAAGATACTTCGATCAGCCGCTCCATCACGAGCTGACGAGCGAAGTAGACATCCGTCTTATCGGTAAATACTAATGTGATGAGAGACAGTCCACTCTTATTTAGAGATCTCATCTCAACCAGACCCGGTAGTCCGGTCATCGCGATCTCCACGGGGACCGTGATCAATCGCTCAACCTCCTCCGGGCTACGTCCAACTGCAACGGTGGCGATCTGAACCTGGATATTGGTTACATCGGGGAAGGCATCAACAGAGACGTTCTTTGCGGAAAATATACCGGCAGCACAGAGGCCCAGTGCGATCACGACCACCAGCAGTCGCTGTTTGAGCATCACTCGCACAATTGCGGCAAGCATTCCTTACTCCAGTTCAGCGAGCTTGCGCTCGTTGTCTAAGTGGAAGGCACCATCCACCACAATCTTCTGACCGAGGGAGACCCCCTTCACGACCGGGCGCATATCGGCAACTTCAGGCCCAAGCTCGACAGGGATGCGTAAGAACTGATTATTACCTTGAGATAGGAAAACATAATCCCGGTTAGCTTCCCGTACCACTGCCGATATCGGCACCACTAAACTCTTAGTCGGGTTATCCACAATATGCATGGTCGCCAACATATCGGGCTTTAGCTTACGAGATGAGTTCTCGACCATGGTCCGTACCATCACGGTACGGGTCAGTGGATTGAGCGTATCTGCAACGAAGATGATGAGTCCATCGAAACTCATTTCATCTCCCAGCGCCGGAACGTGAATCTCGACATGCTGACCCACCCTCACATCACGCGCAATTTGCTCAGGAACATCGCCGACCACCCAGACAGAGGATAAATCAGCCAGCTCAAATAGCTTATCGGAGGGCTGAACCACCTGTCCTACCACCACACTCCGGTCGATGATGATTCCATCTCGAGTGGCCTTGATTGCAATGGACGGAAGGATATGGCCTTGCTTTGTCAATTCTTTAAGTACTTCACCCCCCACTCCCAGCAATCGCAGTTGATCCTTCGCTGCTTCCAGTTCTGCACGGGCGACCTCGAACTCCGATACACGCCTCTCCACCTCTGCCATCGGCAGAACATCCGCAGCTCGTAATTGGTGTGCACGGTCGGCCGATTTCTCGGTCAGGATTGTTCTTGAGTAAGCTCTCAGATAGGCGAGTTGAGCCTGTGTCAGGTCGGTACTGGTAATGCGTGCCAAGGGGTCACCCACCTTAACAGTGTCCCCCAACTTAACGTATAAATCAGTAATCCGTCCGGTCACAAAGGAGCCAATACGAACAAGCCTCTCTTCATCCACCTCAACCCTGCTCGGGGCCTGTAACTTATCAGCGAGACTGACCATCATCGGCTCACCGATGATGATCCGTTCGGTTAATTCCGGTCTGAGTGTGATGCTATTTACATCCTGGACTTCTTTCTTTGGAGGTGCTGGTGGCTCGCCCTTACATCCGACTACAAGTAATGTAACCAGAACGGTAATGCCGACGGCCAGAATGTTTGTTTTCATTCGGTGGTTTGCTCCTTCGGATAGTAAGCACGCAACCGGTCGATCTCGGCAGCGGCTGACTGTAATTCAAAACGAGCTAACAATGAATCCACGAGTATCCCTCGTAAGATCCGCTGCGAGTCGAGCACTTCCATCAGTCCCCGCTCGCCAAACCGGTGGGCGGTCCGAGCAACCTGGAACGCTAACTCGGCCTCCTTAATCAGGCCACCTTCGAACATCTCTACTCTGCGTTGGGCGATCTGATAGCCCTGCCAGGCAGACTCGAGTAACTGACCAATCTCGAACAGACGGTATTCGAGTGTCTCTCGCACACGGGCAGAGTCGTGTATGGCCGCATTAATCTCGCCACGGCGTTGGTATAGCAAAGGAACCGTTACTCTGAGACCCCCTCTATTTTCGTTATACTGAGCATCCTGATAATTTGCGAACAAGACATCCACCGAGGGAATGACTGACGCACGTTCCTGGCTGATTCGTAGACGGGTACGCTCCTGTTCGGCTTGCAAACGCAATATTTCTGGATTAACAGAGGACACTTCCTGATGTAGTATCTCCAGCGCAGGCAACTGAATCGGGTCTCGCAGCGTTGCACTCAATTCAAAATCGGGCTTTAATGCGCCGGCTGTCAGTTGCACCAGCGCAATCCTTGCCCGCTGTGCGTTTAACTGTGCAGCCTCCTTCCGAATAGCTGCATTCAAGACCTCGGCATCCGTTCGGATCAATTCGAATCTCGCCGTCTCTCCCACATCCACGGCCAGCTTGATGCGCCGGCGTACATCATCCATCAGATCGAAGACTTCAGACTCTATCCGCGCAATCTCCTGCCTCTGTAGTAGTTCGAATGCTCGTACCCGAAGAAGTGCTGCCAAGTCTGCTCTTACTTGGTTGAGACTGGCCCGACTGGCATCGACCCCTGCTGAAGCAGCACCGATACGGGCACTTCTCATGAATGGATTTTCAATGGGTTGAACGACACCGATCTCGCGTGTAGTGTTCGCTGGATTGGCTGCCGGAATTCGTGCCTGTTGAGGCCCCCCAATCGCACTCAACTGCGGGTTAGGGTAGGCTTCAGCTGAAATCACACCCGACTCAGCCATACCGACCTGAGAACGTGCCGCTCTCACCAGTCCATTGGCCTCAAGTCCTAATCGTTGCAGTGATTCAATAGATAATGCAGAGGAGGCCACCTTAATAGGCGGGGTAGCAGAATCCTCTGCGGATACAGCCGTAAATTGCAAGACAAGAGCGATACCCAATAGGCCACGGCATCTTGATTTCATTCGAGGAATGAGGTCCTCCTTTAATGACGGAATAAGGCTAATACCGGCGGATGATAAAGTTTATTTTGCATCAATAAAAGCAGTATATTTCTGATAATATCATCGGTATTTACGAACTATTGTAATTGAAATTACCACAATGCTCAATTATCGACAGTTACACTACTTCTGGGCGGTTGCTAAGGCGGGCAGTATCATCCGTGCGAGCGAACGTCTTCATCTCACCCCTCAAACCCTGAGCGGCCAAATCAGTCTGCTCGAGAAAACACTGGGCGTATCCCTATTCTTACGAGTGGGCAGGCGTCTACAACTCACCGAGACCGGCAGACTCACGCTCACTTATGCCGATGAGCTCTTTCAGATCGGCAACAATCTAGAAGAGGCCCTACGCAGTAGACCCGAGGATCGTTCCATCCAGTTCCGTGTTGGGGTTGATGATGTGGTCCCGAAATCAATTGCCTATCGATTACTAAAGCCAGCGATGTCAATGACTGAGCCGGTGCATATCGTTTGCCGGGAGAATAAGTTAGTCCGATTACTAGTGGAATTGGCGATCCACCAGCTTGATCTGGTCATTGCAGACCGTCCTATGCCGCCAGAAACAAATGTGAAGGGATACAGTCACAAACTCGGAGAATGCGGGATCACCTTTCTCGCAGCACCACAGCTTGCAGAGCAGATTAAGGGTAAGTGGCCTCGTCTACTGAATACCGCTCCGCTACTGATACCGGGCGAGAATGCGGCGGTGAGGGTGCCACTGATGAGATGGTTCGATGCCCATCAGATCCAACCACGTGTCGTGGGTGAATTTGATGATAGTGCGTTAATGCATGCTTTCGGGCAGGCCGGTATCGGTATCTTTATCGCCCCATCGGTGATTTCTGACGAAGTGCAACGAGAGTATGGTGTCACCGTCATCGGCCGAACCGATGAGGTCACAGAGCAGTTCTACGCTATCTCCATGGAACGCAAGTTGACCCATCCGGCAGTGGTTGCAATCAATGATACCGCTCAGCGCAAGCTATTTGCGAGCTTCAAGACTCGTTAGGAAATATCGTTATGGCCGCTACAATTACGTAGCACGAGTGGACGCCCTCCCAAGCTTTCACCCTATGCGCTCATGATGTCTACCAGATGCAATGCCTTCTACTTCAGAACCCTCACTCAGAACATCCATTAGTAACTCACGATCACCCAAGTAGGGCTTCTCCAGCAGCCCCCGTCAGTTTCAAACTTCCCTTTCTGTTGTAAATATCACTATTCATTAGTAGCTCAGGGAGCACGTTCAAGGGAGTCTCGGACTTCATCTCAAATTATGCTGTTAGATGGAATTGAATATCCGTAGGCTGCATGCCCTCACTTTCGCTTTTGGCATGCAGGCCCAAGATGAATTACGAAAAGTTTTGTTACAGTATTTTAGAAGACAGAAATAATGATTCCACACCTGGTATATGGACCACTTGTTCCGTATCTAGTCGCCTCGTCTTGATCTCGCCCACTAACTCTTCAAGCACACGTTCCTTATGACT
>SESD01000080.1_pt1 | contig 54283 bp, 52 predicted proteins | sample 3171411 | NCBI WGS metagenome assembly SESD01 (sample SAMN06051880, study PRJNA518727) | freshwater metagenome | biome: subpolar coniferous forest; feature: holomictic lake; material: water; isolation source: holomictic Lake 442, 16.5 m depth | place: Canada: near Kenora, Ontario | collected...
CATCATCGCCCACAATTTGATAGGTGATAATTGTGCCGCTATCCAAATCTTCAATTCTAACAGTTGCGCCAAATACGCAGCGCCCATCAGCATGCAGTGTCGTCGGGTCAATAATCATTGCATTAGAAAGCTTGGCTTCCAGCTCTGAAATACGGCCTTCAATAAAACTTTGGCGCTCTTTTGCCGCTTCATACTCAGCATTTTCAGATAAATCACCCTGCGCACGCGCTTCTGCAATCGCCTGAATCACATCAGGACGATCTACACTACGCAAACGTAGCAACTCTTCTTTTAATAGCGCGACACCTTTAACGGTAACGGGGACTTGGATAACTGCCATCTTGAAAAACCTCTGAATAAAAAATAAACCACACCCAATCTGAGTGTGGCTTTAAAAGAATAAAATTAAATAATGTTGTTTAAAATAGCTAGCTTAAGTGTATTTTAAGCCAGCTTTTTATGCAAGTCTTGTAAGGACTCTACCGTCAACTCTTGCATATGCGCCATACCTACACAGGCGGCCTTTGCACCCGCCAGGGTTGTATAGTAGGTCACTTTATTTTGCAAGGCGCTACGCCGAATTTCGTATGAATCAGCAACAGCACGCTTATCTTCTGTTACGTTAACAATAAAGCTGATATCGCCATTTTTAATCATATCGACAATATGTGGGCGGCCTTCAGCCACTTTATTCACAGAGGCCACTTTCAATCCATTGGCAGTGAGTGCCGTAGCGGTACCCTTAGTAGCGACTAACTCGAAGCCAAGATCATGTAATGCATGGGCAATTTCAACTACTTTATTGTAGTCTTCTTTGCGCACACTAATAAATGCTCGGCCCCCTTCAGGTAATTTTGTAGATGCCCCAAGTTGTGACTTAAGGAAAGCTTCAGCAAATGTAGCGCCAACCCCCATTACTTCACCGGTAGACTTCATTTCAGGGCCTAAAATAGTATCAACCCCTGGGAATTTAATGAAGGGGAATACCGCTTCTTTGACTGAATAGAATGGTGGAATAATCTCACGCGTGACGCCCTGTGCTTTAAGTGAGGTCCCTATCATGCAACGTGCTGCTACTTTAGCCAATTGCAAACCACAGGCTTTAGAGACAAATGGTACGGTTCTTGATGCACGTGGATTCACCTCTAACACGAATACCGTTTTACCTTGAATGGCGAACTGTACGTTCATTAAACCAACCACGCCTAAGGCACGCGCCATTTGTTTAGTTTGATCACGCAATTCATCTTGCAACTTAGATGACAAACTATACGGCGGTAATGAACAGGCCGAATCACCAGAGTGAACACCCGCTTGCTCAACGTGCTCCATAATACCGCCGATGATGACATCACCGGTATTGTCACAAAGTGCATCAACATCAACTTCGAGCGCATCATTCAAGAATCTATCAAGCAATACTGGGGACTCGTTTGATACTTTGACCGCTTCGCGCATATAGCGCTCTAGTTGTGATTGTTCTTGTACAATCTCCATTGCGCGACCACCCAGTACATAACTTGGGCGTACGACTAGGGGATAACCAATCTCCAATGCTAGGCGAATCGCTTCTTCTGGCGTTCTAGCTGTACGGTTTGGTGGTTGCTTTAATCCTAACTCTTGCAACATTTTTTGAAAGCGCTCACGATCTTCGGCTTTATCGATAGCGTCAGGTGTCGTACCAATAATTGGCACGCCCGCTTTTTCTAATGCGCGCGCAAGTTTTAATGGTGTTTGTCCACCATATTGCACAATGACGCCAACTGGTTTTTCTAAGGCAACAATTTCTAATACATCTTCCAATGTCACAGGCTCAAAATACAGGCGATCTGAAGTGTCATAATCCGTTGAAACAGTTTCAGGATTACAGTTGACCATAATCGTTTCATAGCCATCTTCACGCATCGCAAATGCGGCATGGACGCAGCAATAATCAAATTCAATGCCCTGACCAATCCTATTTGGGCCACCACCTAAAATCATAATTTTCTTATTATTTGTTGGGGCTGCTTCGCACTCCTCCTCATAGGTGGAATACATATAAGCAGTATTGGTTGCAAACTCTGCTGCGCAAGTATCAACACGCTTATACACAGGGCGGACTTGTAAAGCTTGTCTATAAGCACGTACCGCATGTTGATCAGTATTAAGTAGCGCAGCTAAACGTCTATCAGAAAAACCACTGCGCTTTAATTTAAGCATGGCTGGTTTGTCTAAGTCTGCTATCTGCTTACCTTTAAGCGCTTGCTCTCTATCAATCAGATCCTTAATTTGCACCAAGAACCAATGGTCTATTTTAGAAATGTCATAGACTTCTGCAATTGTCATCCCCATTCTAAACGCATCACCTACATACCAAATACGCTCTGGTCCTGGCACACCCATTTCTTTAGTAATGGTGTCTAAATCCGTGGTTTTTTCATCTAAGCCATCAACGCCAACTTCAAGGCCGCGCAAGGCTTTTTGGAATGATTCTTGGAAAGTGCGGCCTATTGCCATCACCTCACCAACTGATTTCATTTGTGTGGTTAAGCGAGAGTCTGCTTGAGGGAATTTTTCAAATGCAAATCTAGGAATTTTTGTAACCACGTAATCAATCGACGGTTCAAATGACGCTGGTGTAGCACCACCTGTAATTTCATTTCTAAGTTCATCCAAAGTAAACCCAACCGCTAGTTTTGCCGCCACCTTTGCAATTGGGAAGCCTGTTGCTTTTGATGCTAACGCTGATGAACGTGATACACGCGGATTCATTTCGATAACAATCATGCGACCATCAGCTGGATTAATCGCAAACTGAACGTTTGAACCACCCGTATCTACGCCAATTTCACGCAATACTGCCAATGAGGCATTGCGCATAATTTGATATTCTTTATCCGTCAGCGTCTGTGCCGGCGCGACAGTGATTGAGTCACCTGTGTGAACGCCCATAGGATCTAAATTTTCAATCGAACAAATGATAATGCAGTTATCTGCAGAATCACGCACTACTTCCATCTCGTACTCTTTCCAACCGAGTAACGACTCTTCAATCAACAATTCTTTGGTCGGAGAAGCGTCTAGGCCGCGCTCACAAATTGTCATAAACTCTTCACGGTTATAGGCGATACCGCCGCCACTCCCACCCATGGTAAATGATGGACGAATAATCGCTGGGTAACCAATACTTGGCTGAACTTGCAAAGCCTCTTCCATGCTGTGCGCAATCACTGACCGCGCAGAACCCAAGCCAATTTTGGTCATTGCTTCTTTGAATTTTTGACGATCTTCCGCCTTATCAATTGCTTCTTTTGACGCCCCGATAAGCTCAACTTTATATTTGGCTAGCACGCCATGTTTATCTAAATCTAATGCACAATTAAGCGCTGTTTGCCCACCCATGGTTGGTAGCAACGCATCTGGGCGTTCTTTAGCAATAATCTTCTCAACCACCTGCCATGTCACAGGCTCAATGTAAGTCGCATCTGCCATTTCAGGATCAGTCATAATGGTAGCTGGGTTAGAGTTCACCAAAATAACGCGATATCCTTCTTCGCGAAGCGCCTTACAGGCTTGCGCGCCAGAGTAATCGAATTCGCAAGCTTGACCAATAACAATCGGACCTGCACCGATAATAAGAATAGATTTAATGTCTGTACGTTTTGCCATAATTATTTAGCCACAAATAAACGCAGATGAACGCAAAAAGCTATTTTGAGCATTCATTTATTGCAAATTTATTTGTTTTCATTCCTATAAAATCCATTAAAAAAATCAATAATCCATTTTAAAACTTACGCAAGTTTAAGCATCTGCGCTGATCCGCACTTGTCTTCGGCTACTTTTGTTTTTCTTTCATCATGCTAATAAAGTTATCAAATAAATAACTCATTTCCGTTGGGCCTGGACTGGCCTCAGGGTGCCCCTGAAAACTAAACGCAGGTTTGTCGGTGCGTGCAATCCCCTGCAAACTTCCATCAAACAGGGAAATATGAGTAGTTTTAATATTAGCAGGTAAGCTTGCTGCATCAACTGCAAAGCCATGATTTTGACTGGTAATATAAACGCGCTTAGTTTTGGTATCTTGTACTGGGTGGTTTGCACCATGGTGCCCAAATTTCATTTTGTGTGTTTTGGCATTGCTTGCCAAGGCCAACAACTGATGCCCCAAACAAATTCCAAAAGTTGGCACACCTGCATTCACAATCGTTTTAATCGCTTCTATTGCATAATCACATGGCGCAGGATCCCCAGGGCCATTTGATAAAAATACACCGTCAGGTTTATATGCAAGTGCTTCAGCAGCTGAAGTTTGTGCTGGCAATACCGTCACTTTGCAACCCCGTGAAACTAACATACGTAAAATATTACGCTTAACACCATAGTCATAAGCAACTACATGAAATTTTGGGCTAGGCGCAGCAGTATAACCTTCGCCTAAAGCCCATTCGCCTTGCGTAAACTCATAAGGTTTGGCGCATGTCACCACCTTAGCCAAATCCATACCAGACAAGCCAGGAAAGCTAGCAATTAAACTCATAGCCAATGCAATAGCCTTGGTCTCATCTGCTTCGCCTGCAACTATTGCACCAGTCTGCGCACCTTTTTCGCGCAATATACGGGTTAATTGACGGGTATCGATATCAGCAATAGCAACCACCTGATTAGCCACTAAATATTCGCTTAATGATTGTGAGTTTCTAAAGTTACTGTGGGTCAGCGGCAAGTCACGAATAATCAAGCCACTGGCATACACTTGGCCAGACTCTACATCTTCAATATTCACACCATAATTACCAATGTGCGGATAGGTGAGTGTGACAATTTGCTTTGTATAGGAAGGGTCAGTCAGTATTTCTTGATAGCCAGTCATGGAGGTGTTAAATACCACTTCACCAACGGTCTGACTTGAAGTGGCATGACCAGAAGCTCCAATGGATGTACCACGAAACACAGTTCCATCTGCAAGTACAAGTATGGCGGGCAGGTTTTGTGACACGATAACTCCTTGTTTTACCTAAGTTAAAAAATTTTAACTAGGTTTAAATAATTTTTTATAGTCTTTGTCCATCATGAACGGATGGTAGATACGCAAAGCGGGATGAGTTTTTATACTCTTCCCGCTTCAGAATTGACGAATTATAGCGAAAATTGACTTACATTTCAATGTAACATTGCAAAAAATAACTGTCTTTTACCAGGAATCTAAATTATGCGTACAAGAAATCGAACGATAGTGCGCTTAACGCAAGCCCAGCACATCTTGCATATCAAATAAGCCTTTATTTTTACCCTCAACAGAATTCTTAGCACTTAAATATTTAGCTGCTCGCAAAGCACCTAAAGCAAATGTAGCGCGACTGCTGGCTTTATGAGTAAGCTCAACACGCTCTCCTGTACCAGCAAATAAAACTGTGTGATCCCCCACCACATCGCCGCCGCGCACAGTAGCAAATCCAATGGTACTTGGATCGCGCTCACCGGTAACGCCTTCACGACCATATACCGCACACGCCTCTAGATTACGGCCCAAAGCGCTAGCCGCAGCCTCACCCAAACGCAAGGCAGTGCCAGATGGGGCATCTACTTTATGCCGATGGTGCGCTTCAATAATTTCGATGTCATACCCTTCTTTAAGTACTTTAGCCGCAGATTGCACGAGGTTAATCAACAAAGTCACGCCTACACTCATATTGGGTGCAAAAACTATCGCAATATTTTTGGAAGCCGCTTCAATGACCTGCTTTTGATCAGCAGAAAAACCAGTCGTGCCAATAATCATTTTTACATCATATTTTTGGCAAGCATCAAGATATGCCATACTCGCTTCAGGACGAGTAAAATCAACTAACACGTCAGCATTTCTTAAAGCCTCTTCAATGCTGTCAGTGACTTTTATACCAGAAACCACCCCCAGCTGCTCGCCCGCATCACGCCCTAGTTGTGGGTTGCCTACTCTGTCTAATGCGCCATGCAACTGTAAATCCCCATCGGCAAATACACATTCAAGCAACACATGACCCATACGACCTGAGCAACCAGCAATAACAATTTTTAATGGATTTTCCATAACCTTTAATACCTAATAAGCTAAATATTGACCTGAACAATCAAAGTTTAAAAGCCAATTTTTTCTAGCATTCGATCAAAAAAACTTGGTGGGTTATCAACTGGCAACTCTTTCGGCTTAGGGATGGTTTTATTGCCTGCCCGCGGCGCTGCAACTTCCGGCTTAACCGCTGACTCCATGTCCTCAGGCGCGAGCCTCAGCGTTCTATCAAACTGCATGCCAGATGACGAACTATATGCCGTAGATACAATCGACTCTGATGCTGATTCACTCACCTCTACAGCCGGAAGAGAAGTCGGTGCTGGACTTGCAGTAACAACCTCAACCGGAGCCACCTCTATTGTCGCGGGCTCAATGATTGGTGCAGACTCTATAACCTTGCTAGCAACATCAGGAGGAGTAACTGCGGTTGGTGCTTCTATTGTTGGCACAATCACCACGGGCGCCTCCTCAGGCTTTGTCACTGCTTTTGGCACTAACACTGCATTTTCTTTAGGTAACGCTGCCGCTTTAGCCACCTCATCTGCTGCTGCTTTAGCTTTTAATGTTGCGGCTTCGTCAGCCAATTCTGCTTTGTCTTTTTCCCAAAACTTTAATTTACTCAATAAGCTTTTATCTTCCGCTTTAGCGCTCGGATTAATCACACGGGCACCCGTATTTTCCGAAACCTCATCTGGCTTAGCAAGATCACTGCCAGAAGGTACTACATCGCCACGTACTGTTTTTAATAAATCATTTTCAAAATCTAGAATGACACGACGTTGCTCGATAATTTTGCCACTTTCACGCATCTGATAAACGTAGTCCCAACGTTTTCCATGAAAACTATCTTGAATAAGCGGCGTACCCATAATGAAACGCACTTGCGACTGGGTCATGCCTGGACGTAACTGCAATAACATTTTAGAGGTGACCACATTGCCCTGTTGGACATCAAGCTTATAAGGCTTAATCGAGGGCAAGGCTGTGCCACATGAGGCGCAGAGAATTGCTAGCAAAATGACGAGGTAACGCAAAACTGATAAATTGCACATATTATGACTTTAGTTAGAATTAGCGTTAATATAACACGTAGACAGCGAAGCGAAAAACACTGTCATTGTTAATTGTGGATAAACGACTATGCAAGACCAAAAAGACTTAAAAAATGCAGGCCTCAAAGCCACATTACCTAGACTCAAGGTATTAAGCTTATTTGAAAACAGCAAAGAACGTCATTTATCTGCTGAAGATATCTACAAAGTGATGATTAATTCTGGAGAGGATGTCGGCTTAGCAACAGTCTATCGCGTACTCACACAATTTGAACAAGCCGGCCTACTAATACGCCATCATTTTGAAAGTGGTAAAGCGGTGTTTGAACTTAACACAGGCGGCCATCACGATCACATCGTTTGCGTAAAATGTGGGCGTGTTGAAGAGTTTTATGATGCGGAAATTGAAAAGAGACAAGAAAGCGCATCTGCAAAACTTGGCTTTAAAATGCAAGATCACTCGCTCACCATTTATGGCATCTGCGATAAGCAGCCATGCGCCAATAAAAATTGATTCATTAAAACTTATTTAACATCTCTTTTGCATGTTGTAGCGTCGTTTCAGTAATCTCAACACCCCCTAACATACGAGCCAATTCCTGCACTCGCTCATCTGCATCCAGCTTAGCGATGCTACTTAAAGTTTGCTCATTTACCAGTGCCTTACTGACACGTAAGTGATGTCTACCCAAGGCCGCAACTTGTGGCAAGTGAGTAATCACTAACACTTGACGTCCGATTGATTGATCAGAACTTAATATTCCAGCTGTTTGCGGCGTTCCTAATTGTTTTAACAACTGTCCGACCACTTCAGCCACACCGCCGCCGATACCCACATCTACCTCGTCAAATATCATAGTCGGAATATTTTCTTTCTGTGCCGTCACGACACGAATTGCTAAGCTAATCCTTGAAAGTTCACCCCCAGAAGCGGCTTTATTAAGCGGTCGCGTAGCAACACCTGCATGGCCTGCAACTAAAAATTCCACCTGTTCCAATCCATTTGCACTAGGCGCTTGCGGAGTTAAAGCCACATCAAACTTACCGCCACTTAAGGATAGGCGCTGCATTTCAGCGCTAATTTGCTTGCTTAATTTAGCAGCTGCCAATTGACGACCTTCACTGAGCTTATTAGCAAGCTGCATATACAACGACAATGCTTGGGCTTCTTGTTTGGCAAGCTCACCATCATTAGCAAATAACTCCAGTTCAGCCATACGTAATTGCGACTTAGTCAGCAATTGATTCAACTCCTCAGGCTGAACTCGGTATTTACGTGAAATATTGTGTATATTTTGGATTTTAGACTCTAGCTGTGCAAGTCTAACGGGGTCTAAATCTGCGCGCTGTAGATAGCGATTCAAAAATCGATCAGTCTCTTCTAGCTGTATCATGACCGAATCTAAAATTTCAGCAGCTTCGGTTAATGTCGCATCATATTCTCGCAAGTTCTCTAGCTTATGCTGCACCTGCGAGAGTAAACGCATCGCAGACAATTCGCCTTCACTCAATAATTCTCGACACTCTTCTCCGCCTGTAATTAAGCCGGCCCCATTAGATAAGCGTAAATGCTCTTGCTGCAACTCATCCCAGTCATTAGCTGTAATAGAAAGTTCTGATAACTCTCGTACTTGATCGCGCAAATCCGCCAATTCGTCTGCATATTGACTAGCATTTTTTTCAGCTTCTAGCCGTTGTTGATTTAGCTGATGCCATACTTTAAATTGGTTGGATACTTGCAAGGCTAAGGATGATAGTTCAGCAAAACTATCCAATACATAACGCTGAGTAGAAAGCTTTAACAATGAGTGATGGGCGTTTTGGCTGTAAATGTCTACCAATAATTCACCGAGCTCCTTTAACTGCGCAACAGTAACAGTAACGCCATTAATAAAAGCGCGGGACCGCCCATCAGCATACATCACACGGCGGAGCAAAAGCTCGGACGTGTCATTTATCAGTTCAGCGTCCAACAACCATTGTTGCGCCTCTAGGTTATGAGCGATACTAAATATGGCGCTTATTTCAGCCTTATCACAACCGGACCGCGTCACCCCACCTTCACCACGCGCACCTAAGGCCAATGATAATGCGTCGATTAATATGGATTTTCCTGCGCCAGTCTCGCCAGTGAGCACGGTGAAGCCAGCGTCAAACTCTAAATCAAGTTGATTAACAATGATGAAATCACGAATAGTAAGGCTTTGTAGCATGGTGCTATTTAATTATAGTAAACAAATGGTTAACCCCAGTTAAGCTTTTTTCGTAGCATATCAAAATAGCAATAATCACCGGGATGCAGTAAAGAAATAGTTTGTGCTGCGCGCTTGACCTTGATTTTATCACCTGCTTTTAAGACAACTTGGAATTGGCCATCAAAACTTAATTGCGCATCACCAAACTGCACCAAGGTAATCTCAATTTGACTGTCGCTATGCACAGCAATCGGCCGATTACTTAAAGTATGCGGACATATCGGCACCAGTGAAATAGCCTGTAAATTAGGATGTAAAATGGGGCCTCCAGCTGATAAAGCGTAGGCCGTAGTGCCGGTAGGGGTACTTATAATTAAACCATCTGAGCGCTGTTTATGGACGAATTTTCCATCCACACTCACTTCCAACTCTATTAAACGTAACGCACTTTTAATAACCACGTCATTTAGCGCACAATCAGCATGCAACACTTGTCCGTCTCGCACTACGTTTGCTTCAAGCATGACCCGTGGTTCTTTTACAAAGTCCCCAGCTAAAATGCGATCAATCTGCCCCAGCATATCTTCAACACGCAAGTCAGTTAAAAATCCAAAACGTCCACGGTTGATGCCTACCAGAGGTACATCAAAATTAATCAAACTACGTGCCACGCTTAGCATGGTGCCATCCCCACCCATTACAATCACTAGACCCACTTCACTACCAATACTTTTTAAAGATGCAGTGTTATAGCCAGTAATTTCAGCATGCTGAGCGGTATTTTCCTCTATCCAAACTTGAATATTTTTAGCTGATAAATGCCGTGCTAACTCAAGCAAATCCCTTTGCATTAACTGCAAAGCTGATTGATTCATGTATTTGCCAATAATGGCGATAGATTTGAACGATTGATTCATGGCGGAATTAAATCACAGATGCCTTTTTGCGCAAAGTATAAGCGTAACATGTTGGCAACTTTGATAGTTAACAGTATGACGATTGCCATAAATCGGGCAAAATATAACCCATATGGACAAGCGTGCACAGATTTTATTAAAAACCTTAGTTGAGCATTACATTAGTGATGGGCAACCGATAGGTTCACGCACGCTATTACAACACTCTGGCTTGGACGTAAGCCCTGCAACTATACGCAATGTGATGAGTGATTTAGAACAATTAGGCTTCATCGCTAGCCCACACACTTCCGCTGGCCGTATCCCCACACAAAAAGGCTATCGTTTATTTGTAGACTCCCTGCTGACATTCCAGCCATTGGACATACGAGCAGTTCAGCATCTTAAAAATGGTTTATCATCTCCTAATCCTAGCGAGTTAATTGCCAGTGCAGCTGACATGCTGTCACAACTCACACAATTCGCTGGATTGGTAATGATTCCTAAGCGTAAACGCATCGCTTTTAAGCATTTAGAATTTTTACCGCTATCTGACAAGCGGATATTAGTCATTATCGTGACCAGCGATGGTAATGTACAGAATCGCATTATCCTTGCAGACAAACCTTACTCGGCAGGCGAACTTACACAAGCAAGTAACTACTTTAATATTAACTTTTCTGGCCAAACTTTTGAAGAAGTGCAACAAAAGTTACATATTGAACTCAAACAAATGCAAACCGATATGAATCGCCTCATGTCAGCAGCCCTAGAAGCAAGTAGCAAGCAGGCTGAAAGTGATAAAGATGGGGTGATTATTGCCGGCGAGCGAAATTTGCTACAAGTTGATGAGTTATCAACCAATGTAACTAGCTTACGTAAACTGTTTGAAATATTTGAGCGTCGCACTTCACTCATGCAACTACTAGATAATAGCCAACGTGCCGAAGGTATACAAATATTCATCGGTGGTGAGAGCGGCTACTTAGCTTTAGATGAATGTAGCATGATCACAGCCCCTTACGAAGCTGAGGGGCAAGTCGTCGGCACGCTAGGTGTAATTGGGCCCACCCGCATGGCCTACGAGCGTGTCATTCCTATTGTTGATGTGACGGCAAAATTACTATCCAATGCTCTAAACACTGGCAATTAACTATCTACTACTAACTGAAAGACTAGCGACTCAATAATGGCTTATTACAACCCAGAACCAAAATATGAACATGGCGATCAACTTAAAGTAGGCATTTTATTAGCCAACTTAGGTACGCCAGACGCTCCCACAGCAAAAGCTTTACGGCCATACCTTAGACAATTTCTAAGTGATACACGTGTTGTAGAAATTCCTAAAGCCATTTGGTGGTTTATTTTAAACGGCATCATCTTAGTGATTCGCCCCAAAAAATCTGCTGAAAAATATGCGCAAGTTTGGACTAAAGATGGTTCACCTTTATTGGCCCATGCTCAAAAACAAGCCATCTTGTTGCGCGGCTTTTTAGGGGAAAAAATTAAATCACCATTTGCCGTTGAGTTAGGCATGAGTTATGGCAACCCCAGTATGCAATCAGCCATTTCTAAACTAAGGGCGCAATATTGCGACCGTATTTTAGTGTTCCCGCTTTATCCGCAATATGCGGCTAGCAGCACTGCATCAGCAATGGATGCCGTATTTCGCGTACTACTTAAAACACGCAACCAACCGGCAATTCGCAGCATTCGTAACTACCATGATCACCCCGCTTACATTGCCGCATTGGCCGCTACTGTACGCGAGCACTGGCAAAGCCACGGCAAACCTACTAAATTAGTGATTAGTTTTCATGGTGTGCCTAAAGTACATTTGACTAGTGGCGACCCCTACCACTGCCAATGCCATAAAACTGGTCGCTTATTGGCCGAAGCATTAGATTTAACTAAAGAAGAATATTTGGTTGCCTTTCAATCACGCTTTGGCAAACAAGAATGGCTTAAACCTTATCTAGCCAACACTTTGACTGCATTAGGGCAAGCCAAAATCAAACGCATTGATGTCATTTGCCCAGGGTTCAGTAGTGATTGTCTAGAAACGCTTGAAGAAATCGCTATAGAAGGCAAGCATATATTCCAAAGCAATGGCGGGGGTGACTATCATTACATCCCTGCACTTAATGAAAATGAAGCTTGGATTCATGCCATGACCAGTATTACTCTTGAAAACTTACAAGGCTGGGTGACTGTAGATTGGGATAGCGCAGAGGCTAAAAAAGAGGCGGAAATGACTCAATTACGGGCACAAGCAATAAACCAGATGACGCATAATTAAGCGCTAAATTTTCCAGATCAAAAAAACCACTAAAATAATCAATGAAAGTTTAGTTATTTTGTAAATAGTTTTATTCCATTTTTTAAAACGTCTACGATATTTGCCAACCAGCCAGGCGTAATGAAACAGCTTATTAATTACACCAAGCTGATCACCCTCTTCATTAGGGGAGCTCGCCGCGGTGACTAAATATTTAGCCACAAAGCGATTCACAGATTGCGCCCAACGGTAACGCATGGGCCGCTCGACATCACAAAATAAAATAATTCTATCTTGCTCAGTACGGTTATATGCTTCGTGAATGTATGTTTCATCAAACATGACACATTGCCCATCACGCCAGCTATAAGGCGTGCCATCTACATTAATAAAGCAATCATCATTGTTTGGTGTTGATAAGCCTAAATGGTAGCGCAATGAGCCACCATACGGGTCGCGGTGTGGGTTCAATTTTGCACCCGGTGGCAACTCGGCAAACATGGCGGCTTTTACACTGGGAATGCTATTCAATAAAGCCACCGTTTTAGGACAATATAAAGCTGCGGATGGATGTTGTGCGTCATACCATTTTAAATAAAATCGTTTCCAACCCGTTTTAAAAAATGAATTAAAGCCTGCGTCATTATTGTTCTTTGAGGCTGCGATGCGTTCTTGCTCGCGCATATTAAGCGCTTCTTCACGAATCATCTGCCATGAATCCGTAATGACTTGCATCTCGGGAAAATTGCTTGCTGGCAAATAAGGTGTCGTTGGCACCTTAGAAAAAATATACATAAACAAATTAATCGGTGCCACTACAGCCGAGTGATCGAACAACTGCTTAAAAATAGGATGACGCACCTTGCCACGAAAGTGGATAAACCCTACTGCGATTAAGTACAAAAGAATAAAGAAGTATTTCATGCTAAACACACTTAACTAGTTGATTAATATTGATTGTATAACATATCATCATTTAAAAATGCTTAGTTAATTAATGCCGCAATATTTGCTAGCACCTTGATTTTGTGGGATTCGCAATAAGTCTGCCAATCGGCAACTTCGGTCCAATCACTGAGAAAAATAAAGTCCAGTCCTGCACGAACAGCCGCTTCATAATCATATTTACTATCGCCAATAAAGAGTGCTGGTAATTGCAAATTGCCATTCGCTTTCTCGCGCGCAAGTACCGTATCTTTGTTATCGGGGCTTCCAAACAATCCACCGTCAAATAATGATTGTAAATTTCGCTTAGCGAATAAGGCACGAATTTCTTGCTGATCCCCACCAGAAAGTATCATCCAATTAGTATTTGGTGTTATTTCTCGTAACGCTAGCAATCCTTGAGCGACTTCACAATGTAGTAAACCAACTTCTAACTCCCGTGAAAATTCATCAAGCAAAGCTTGAATTGCTTGCTGCGTAGCTGGTTGATGCAAAATATCGCGTAAATAATAGTCAAACTTATGGTAGCGAGAAATACCACCCAATCGAACGTGATAGTCCACTAAAGCTTGGGCCTCAGCATCACTTGCGCCTAAGTTCTTGGCAGTGCGGAAATAAGCTTCCGTTTTCACCACGTTAGAATCAAGCACCACGCCATCGCAATCAAATACAATGGATTTATATTGTTTAATATCGATTTGCAATTCTTATTCCCAAGCTAAAAGCCCAATAAAAAGGGCTTTGCACTAGATAGACTCTAGTTAGCAAAGCCCGATAATACTCATATCAATTGGCTAGGCCGCTTTAATTGCACTCGCCTCTTTAGCCAACTTAGTAATATGTGCCCAGTCACCACGTGCTACCGCATCTGCTGGCGTTAGCCAAGTGCCACCGCAGACCACTACGTTAGGTAAAGCTAAAAACTGTGGCGCGCTTTCTACCGTAACCCCGCCTGTAGGGCAAAATTTTACGTCGCCAAATGGGCCTGAAAAACCTTTAAGCAAGTTAATGCCACCAACCGCAACCGCTGGGAATAATTTTAAAAAGTAATAGTCGTCAGCATTGGCCATCATAATTTCAGAGCCTGTTGAAACGCCAGGCAACAAAGGCAAGCCCATTTTACGAGCGGCTTGGCCTAACTCGCTAGTATAGCCAGGGCTTACTGCGAATTGGCAGCCAGCATCTTTAGAGGCTTGTGCATCTTTCAGATTACGCACTGTACCAGATCCCATAATCGCTTCTGGCAAAGCCTTGGCAATCGCTTCCATACCCGCTAATGCACATGAGGTACGAAGTGTAATTTCTAAGACGCGTATACCACCTTCTAATAAAGCCGCCGCCATAGGCACTGCATCTTCAACGCGATTAATAACAATAACTGGAATAACTGGGCCGTAATTGGCTAAATCTAATGTGTTCATGTTGTTTTACCTAATGTGAATAACTATTTTAAATTTTATTTTAAGCTCGCCTTAGTGAGGCGTAGGCTGGATAAATGGCATTTTCAAATGGCTAAAGCCAAGTGATTGCACCCTCTTCTGCTGACAATACATTTTTGCGCATGCCCCCAAACAACTCACGACCAAAGCCATGTGCATTGTGGTGACGTTTGGTGTCTGAAAGCTCAGCCACTTCACGCTCAGCCCATTCATCTTCATCCACTAATACGTTGACCATACCCACAGTTGCATTCAAGCGAATAATATCGCCATCGCGAACTTTGGCTAACGGGCCACCTGCATAGGCCTCTGGGCTTAAATGAATGGCTGCTGGAATTTTTCCTGAGGCGCCACTCATGCGACCATCTGTGACAATCGCCACTCTAAATCCTTTGTTTTGCAACACGGCTAACGGTGGCGTCAATTTATGCAACTCTGGCATGCCATTGGCTTTAGGGCCTTGGAAACGTACCACGGCAATAAAGTCTTTCTCTAACTCCCCGCGATCAAATGCCGCTAATAATTCTTCTTGTGCATCAAATACAATGGCTGGCGCTTCAATAATATGACGGTCCGCCGGCACCGCAGAAATTTTAATCACGCTACGGCCTAAATTACCTTTAAGCAAGCGTAAACCACCAGACTCATCAAAAGGCGCTGACGCAGGACGTACTATGGTTTCATCACTGCTTTCTTTAGGCAAATCTTTCCAAACCAAGGCATCATTTTCTTTAGCAGGTACTTTCGCGTAATCACGCAAACCGCCATGCGATACAGTCAATACATCGGGGAACATATAGCCTGCGTCAATTAGTTCACGAATCACAAAGGCTGGGCCACCTGCATTTTGGAATTCGTTCACATCTGCTTTACCATTTGGGTAAACACTCGCCAGCAATGGTGTAGTTTTCGCTAAGTGATAAAAGTCTGTCCAGTCAATCATAATGCCGGCTGCACGTGCCACTGCCACCCAATGAATCAAATGGTTCGTTGAACCACCCGTTGCTAATAAAGCCACCATAGCATTCACAATCACATGCTCATCAACCAGCCGGCCTATCGGCGTGAATTGATCTTTTTTAGTTTTTTCCAACACCATCTTTACCGCTTCACGTGTCAGCAATTCACGCATACCATCATGTGGGTGGATAAAGGCAGAGCCAGGTACATGAAGACCCATTGCTTCCATCAGCATTTGGTTACTATTAGCCGTACCGTAAAAAGTACAAGTACCAGCACCATGATAAGCAGCAGACTCTGAGGCTAATAATTCTTGGCGGTTTACTTTACCTTGTGCATATTGCTCACGCACTTTAGATTTAGTGGTGTTATCAATACCAGTACTCATAGGACCTGATGGCACAAACACGCAAGGTAAATGACCAAACTGTAGCGCACCAATCAAAAGGCCAGGGACAATTTTATCGCAAACGCCTAATAATAAAGCCGCATCAAAAACATCATGAGAAAGCGCAATGGCAGTACTCATGGCAATCGTATCGCGACTAAATAGCGAAAGCTCCATACCAGGTTCACCTTGGGTAATACCATCACACATCGCCGGCACACCCCCCGCCACCTGCACGGTTGCGCCATATTTATGCGCTTCATTGCGAATAATCTCAGGGTAATTAACATAAGGCTGATGCGCAGACAGCATCTCATTGTAAGCAGTCACAACGCCGATATTAGTTGCTTTTTCTACCACAACGCGCAACTTGTCATTGGCTGGCATGGCCGCAAACGCATGCGCCACATTCGCGCAACCTAAGCGATCTGCACCACGCTGCCGATTAATAATTTCATCTACGCGATGCAAATAAGCCGTCCGGGTTGGCCGACTTTTTTCTATGATACGCTCGGTAACTTCTATATGAGATTGCTTCATTTTATATAAGACCATAAGGATTATTAAACTGCCTCAATTATCCCCAATGCAGACCTTATCGTCAAACGAATGATGGTTTGAAATGGATAATAGCTAAATACAGATGAGCAAATTAAGGCATAATTACTAGCAAATCTTGTAAACTTTTAAGAATGATATTAAATATGATTTTAGCTATATGGTTGATTATCGCTACAGTTGGATTTATTTATCTAGCAACGCATTATAATTTTTGGCGCTCAAAAGCATCTAAAACTCACCCTCGCATTTTGATGTACCACAGCATCAACCACAATGCAGGGATTAGCCATCCTGATCTCGTTGTAACGCCCGCTAATTTCAAAGCGCAATTACAATATTTAAAAAAGAACCATTGCCAGTTTTTTACCATGTCTGAGTTAATTGCTGGACAAGAAGCGTCTTCAACGCCAGTGGCACTGACCTTTGATGATGGATTTGCGGATAACTACACACACATGTTTCCCCTGCTTAAAGAATTTAATGCCAAGGCGACCATTTTCCTTTGTCCAGATATGCCAAAAATCAACAAGCTTACAAAACAACAAATCCAAGAAATGCAAGCATCCGGTCTCGTTGAATTTGGGGCGCACACCATGACGCATCTTAATTTAGCACAAGCACCTGATGACATTGCACAGAATGAAATTTTGCAATCAAAAATACATGTTGAATCTATTACCGGAGTTACCTGCAACTCTTTTGCTTACCCCTATGGCAGATTAAATGAACGCACAGCAAATTATGTTAAAAATGCAGGTTTTTTATGTGCAGTGACAGTTAAGAAAGGAATAGAAGCGCTAACTGACACCTATATGATTAAGCGAATTTCAGTGTTAGGAAAAACAAATATTGTGCAATTTCACATTGCCTTGACCCGAGGAAGATACCGAGTATGAATAATATTAGCGTTTTTTTAGTTGTTAAAAATGAGGCACTCAATATAGATCGCGTACTCAAAAGCGTTGAAGGCTTTGATGATATTGTCGTGGTAGATAGCGGCAGTCAAGATGAGACTATGGCATTAGCAAGTAAATATACAAATCGCTTATATCACCATGAATGGCAAGGCATGGCTCAGCAAAAAGAATATGCCAAATCGCTGTGTAAGCATGATTGGGTGCTAAATCTAGATGCGGATGAAGAATTAACCACAGAACTCAAACAACAAATTATAGATTTAGTCAGTCAGCATAACGACGTCAGTGGCGCCGATATTCTTATCCAAGAATTTTTTATGGGCTTGCCAGGGCATCTATCTGCAAAAATGAATAGCCATGTCCGTTTATTTCGTAAAAGTATGGCCAGCTATGGCGCTGAGCGCTTTCATGAAAGTGCCGTAGTATCTGGAAAAATCAAACGTTTAACAGGTTTCATTAATCATTACGGTGAAAAATCGATTGAAATAAAAATCGATAAATCCAATAAATATTCTAGTGGCAAAGCGTTAGATAAATTTGATCATGGCAAGCAAAGTAATTTCATGAAATTACTCTTGATATTCCCACTGATGTTTGTGAAATCTTACTTGTTACGTCGAAATTTTTTAAATGGTCGCCGTGGCTTTATTGGCAGCATGATTAATGCTTTTTATGCTTTTTTAAAAGAAGCCAAACTCTATGAACTCGAATTAAAACAAAAAAGGGGTTAACCTCTTATTTATCAAGCAACATTCTGTTTAGAAACCATGGCAGAAACACATAATGCGACTAAAAACCATATCACTTGCGCCCAGTCAGAAGAGAAAAAAGACAGATGGGTATTAATGGGGAATAGCACCGCCATCAATGAAATTAGGTAGGCAGTCCCAATCTGGTTTGACTGAGATCTTGCAATAGGCCGCCATTTTATAAAAAGTATGCCTAATGCAATAAAGTAGCCAATTAGCCCTATGCAACCAGTATCTGTCATAAACTCAAGCACAATTTGGTGCGCATGCAATTGCCCCATTTGCTGCTCTCTGGGTAATGAAAAATCCACCCAAATATCATCCTTATTAGCGTAGTCTGGATAAGCATAACGAAACCCTCTCGCACCAACGCCGTTGATGGGGTTAGCCTCAAACATACGTAATGCCCCAGTCCAAAGTGGTAGCCGTCCAGATGACGCATCATTAATGGCGGTATAGCCACCATTAAAAGCAACTGTAGATGCATTCACTCGGGATTGAAACTGTGGGCTATTAATGACGGCAATACCCATTAATAACACACCGACTAAACCGAAAATTATATTCTTGCGAGATATAACGATATTTTGAGGACGAAATAATGTGAGCCAGAGTAGCCCCATAGTCAACAATGAGAGCCAAGATGCGCGACTACCGCTAATTAATATAGCTGAGATTAGCAATAAAGCCATCACGAGGCTTAAGTATGTGTCCGTTCTTTGCCTCAGTGCAACTATAGCCACCGCAAAAAAAGGAATAATCATTAGTCCTAATTTGAGATTAGGTCCAAAGATACCACTGATATGACTAGCATCAACTGCTGGCAACCTGAATACATCTTGCCCAGAAATTAACTGTACCCAGCCATCTAAAGACCAAAACACCATGACCAAGCCAATGCTGGTTGCTAGCCAAAGATGAGATTTATAATCTGCAATACGATTGATAATAAACAGCCCCGCCAAATAAAAACGCAGCATGCCAAATACATTAGCGGCCGAGTGATTTAGATTGACCGCATCAGGTAATGACAACATTGCCGGAATCCAAAAACATAGAAAAAATAGGCTAAAAAGCTTGAATCCTTTTGAGCTACGAATATGACTATGGTCTTTGATTAAATCGTAGATACCAATCATCGCCATGATAAGGACAAAAAGCTCAACTGACCGGCCAAAAGGCAATGCGATAACCGCCAGTAATGGCAACCACGAATGCCATGAGGGCGCACGAAATGGTGTGAATAGTGTCATATTTTTTTAATCTGCTCTTTTAAGAAATTCATGGTTTCTAGCACCATACCATCCATCGATAACGACTGCTGTGACCACTTAAAAATAGGTTGATAATCAGTGCGCATCATATCAAGATTAGCAAGGCTTTTGCTTAATAGATTATGCATAGCACGGCTATCACCAACTGCAACGAGGTAGTGCTTAGGAATAATCTCATTAGGAGCAGGCACATCAGTGGAAATAACCGGTATCGATTGACATAAGGCTTCTGCCATCACGTAGTTAAATCCTTCACGTTGTGAGGATATGACAATAAAATCTGCCGCGCCAACTAATGCACTAGCATTATCAATGAAGCCCGTCAGATGGATGGATGATGCTAAATTAAGTGCTTGAATTTGATTGTTCAACTTAGATTTTAATGGTCCATCGCCAATCAAGAGTAAATCAGCATCAATTCCCTGCCAGGCATCGATTAACATATCGAAGCTTTTAGCTTCAACCAATCGACCAATCGACATCACAATCGGGCGATTACCAGGCAAACTAAATCGCCGAATAATATCATCACGGAATATGGGGCTAACTGGAAGGTTGACCCCATTAAAAATGACTTTTTTAATAGGGTGAGTCATCTCTTTTAAAATACCTGCACTCACGCCAATCACTGCATCCATTTTCTGGTAGCTCTTCAGTTGTTTCTTTTTATTATGGATAGTAGCGACACAGGGATAAGAAATAAATCGTTTTATCGATGCGATTAATCCAGCCCCTTTGCTGGCATGCGTATGCACAATATCAGGATTAATCAGCTTAATTTCTTTGTAAAGTTGCCATAAAAGCACAACATTCCAACGACTGAGATGCAGCGGGATGATATGAGTCGTGACCTTAGCACTAAACTGCTTACTGAAGGCTGGCGGAATAATGACGTGAACCTCATGACCTTTATCAGCCAATCCATTACATAGTTCAACAACGTGGCTTTCTAAACCACCTTCACCAAGGCTGGCAACAATCTCACAGATCTTCATAAAAATAACGGCCTTGGCTAAGTTATAAAGGAAGCGACCACTTCGTAGTTTTTCAACATCAGCATCGCAATAGAAAGTCCAACTTACTCTGCCTCAAGACGGCTATCTTCATAGTGGCTCTTCACACAACTCTTGATAAATCTGCAATGTTTGTTCGCACATTAGCTGTAGTGTAAATGGATGCTGAGTATTTACAGTGGGCATATCTTGTTGCCATGAAATAATTTTGTTCACCACGGCTTGCGTGTCGCCAACAGGTACTTGACCCTCAGGAAAGGTGATGGCCAATTGCTCTGCCACACCACCATGATTGTAACCAATCACCGGGATGCCCATACTTAGCGCTTCAATTGTCGTCCGCCCAAAAGCTTCAGGTATTTTAGCTAGCGATAAAACGATATTCGAACTAGCAAGCACATTTTGCAAGTCGCTTCTGTGACCCGTAAAAGTAATATCATCATCTAAGCTCAAGTCCGCAATTCTGTTTTTTAATAAACTCAGAAATGCTTGTTTTCTAGGGTGTACTTCACCTACCATGAGACCATGAACCATAAGCCCTTTAGCTTTAAGTGATTGTATACACGTAATAAAATCTTCCTGGCCCTTCCATGCAGTAATGCGCGCAGGTAAGGTAATCACCACTTTACCATCAAGTTGAGGGAAGTCTTTTTGCCATTGCGCTAACCACTCTTTGTTGGGTTTGTAATTAGCTGAATAGCGTTCAGGATTAATCCCACGGTGAATAACAGTTATCTTATCTGTTGCTACTTTAGGGTAATTTTGCGTGATGTAGTCTTTAATCATATTAGACACGGCAATCACTCTTTCACCTATGGTCATAATGGCGCTGTATCTATTGACAGAATAAGGCCCATGCACAGTAGTGACAATATGTGGTCGCTGGCTAACAGGTAATTTTCGCCAAGCGAGATAAGCAATCCATGCTGGTAGCCGTGATCGCAAATGAATAATATCTGGCTTAATTTCTTGGAATATTTTTCTAAGCTGCCAAATATACCGTAAGGTGCTTAAGCGCTTCTCTCCTATAGGCAATTTGATATGACTTGTGCCTTCTTGTTCCAACTGAACGGCCAATCGCCCTCCTGCTGAAATAACAAATGACCGATGCCCGGCTTTTACCAAAGCACTCGCTATTTCTGTTGTGCCACGTTCCACCCCACCACTATTAAGCTCAGGTAGTATTTGAATAACGGTCAGTACTTTAGTCATTGTTTCAAAATCCAATCGGCGGCGCGCTGAGCTTCATTAAGCGGATGTGATATCAATGTTAAACAACGTGTTTTTTGCCACTGGCTAAAAGATGTAATGATGCGTCTATCAATCATGTCATTAATACCTTTTACAACACGGTTATTTGCATCTTTCTCTTTAAGTTCCAAACAAGCCACGTTTGCGCCAGAGCTCAATGCTTCGTATAACATCGAAACACTGTCTGGCGAGACCCATATTTGTCCAGCACTGGCAAGTTGTTGTGGCAGCCAGCTTTGATTCGTTTGCCGATAATCAACAAACTCTAGCTGCACTGAAAACACTTCAAGTTGTGCTGAAAAATCTTCTGGCGTGCGTCTCGAGTTAACTACTGTCCAGCATATTTTAGGCGTGTCATTTACTAACGTTGCTATTTGTTGAATGATGGTAGCGCTATCCCATAAATAATGTTTACTAGGGCCACCCACAAGGATAATGCCTTGCTCTTGATTATGATTCACGGATGGCGTTACCATATTGATAGCACCATCCGTCACAAAAATATTAACTTCAGTTTGCGGATTATCATGTCTAGGAATAATCAGCATATCAAACCACTTCGTTGGCCAATAAGGGCGCATTAATAAGATACATTTACCACCAAACCACCGGCGAGCTAAAAGCATAGGGAGTTGAGTCGTTCGGCCGGCGGCAAGCAAATAGTTTGGTGCTGGTAAGCTTGATAATTGACGATACAATTTACCACTGAATAAAAAGTATAAAAAATGAAATGTACTAATAGGAATCTCAATAGTGTGGCTAGTGAGTGATGTGCGCCTAACTAGTGCATTGATTAGACCTTGTATTTGATTTTTATGGCCAGTTTTACCGTCAGTAAAACACCATATAGCGACATGACTAGCCATCAATTATTGCAAAGTGCTATGCACAACAAAAGAAAATGACTCACAACGTAAAAGTTTAATGTCTAAAAATAACAACCTCATACCCAGCCCAAATGTGTAAGTCTTATCTTATTATAATACTTTACTTACCCGAATATCAGATACACAAAGCAAACATGTATGGGGCTAACTTTAAATTAAAAACTCCGACTTTCACAAGGATATAGTCCGTTATAATTAACGTTATGAGTCCTTTTAAATTTAAACTGTTACGCTTACTGCTAGCTGCATTTAGTCTTTTGCCATTGCCGGCGGTGCATGGTTTGGGTGTTTTATTAGGCTGGCTCGGCGCTATTCTCTCGTTCAAACACGCACGGCTTACCAAAATAAATTTGCAATCCAGCGGCATTTATCAAGATGAAATAGAATTTAAACGGGCTGTTCGACAAAATATTGGCGAATCTGGTAAGGCACTTTTAGAAACTTTGGCTATTTGGTTTCGTAATGACAAACGGCAATTATCACTCGTACGAAGCTTTGATGGCTGGAACCACATTGAAGCTGGCTTAGCTAGCGGTAAGGGTGTTATTTTTCTAACCCCTCATATGGGTTGTTTTGAAATTACCTCACTGTATGTTGCAACACGCCACCCAGTCACTGTACTTTACCGTCCGCCACGGCATGCCTGGATGTTACCTTTAATGAACATGGGCAGAAAACGTGGCAAAATTATTTTGGCACAAGCAAATATTCATGGCGTAAAGCAACTGTTACAAGCCATTAAACGCGGCGAAGCTATTGGCATGTTGCCCGACCAAGCGCCCCTTGAGGGTGAAGGTGAATGGGCGCCATTTTTTGGAAGGCCCGCTTACACCATGACGCTGGTATCAAAATTAGCGAAAAAAACCGGTGCGCAAGTACTTATGGTATTTGGCGAACGCTTAAGTTATGGTCGTGGCTACGATATTCATATACGACCAATTGCCGATGGTGGCATCAATACACCCACGCTACTTAATACCGAAATTGAACGTACTGTCATGCAATGCCCAACGCAATATTTATGGGGATATGACCGCTATAAAGCTCGTGATTAGCTAACTGACGTACAGCATCACTTCAATTCACGCCCTAACACCGCAGCAGCCTAATTTTAACGCTCAAAAATTAATTAACTATTTTTATATTTCTAGCTTGAGATTTTACAAGCAGCCCCCATCAATGAAACACTGTATAAAATAATTGAGGATGCTTCATGACCGAATACAATCAAGAACCTAAAATTGACAACGCTAGCGAGACTGCTGCTAACGAATCAATTGACCCATCTATCCGCATCGCAGACCTAGAAGTGCAACTCGCTGAAGCGCAAGCGGCCGTGTTATATATCAAAGCGGATGGTGAGAATATTCGCCGTCGTGCGATGGATGATATTGAAAAAGCACGTAAATTTGCATTAGAGAAGTTCTCTAATGAATTGTTAGCCGTTAAAGACAGTTTAGATGCGGCATTGCTCATCGAAGCCACCGAAGTACAAAGTTATAAAGATGGCGTAGACATTACCGCCAAGCAACTAGGTGCAGTATTTGATAAATTCAACATTGCGGAAATAAACCCTGTGGGTGAAAAGTTTGATCCAAACAAGCATCAAGCCATTAGCATGCTAGAAAATAGTGGCGAACCTAATACAGTCACGGTAGTTTTACAAAAGGGTTATACGCTGAATGATCGCGTATTGCGCCCAGCTTTAGTGATGGTGGCTAAGTAATTTTCAATCAATTGCAAACGACTACTTGAAATATTGTGAACAATCTCCATTAACAAGACATGGATTTTAAATAAGTCCGAATGGAATAAAACAGCTGCCGTTCAATCAAGCGTTCTGTTGTTATTCACATTCATATGAGACTAACTAGATTTTAAAAAGGAATAGGAATTATGGGAAAAATTATTGGTATTGACTTAGGTACAACAAACTCATGCGTAGCCGTAATGGAAGGTGGCAAACCGCGCGTGATTGAAAACTCTGAAGGTACACGTACCACGCCTTCTATTATTGCTTATCAAGAAGATGGTGAAATTTTGGCGGGTGCTCCAGCAAAACGCCAGGCCGTCACTAACCCAAAAAATACGCTTTACGCGGTTAAGCGTTTAATTGGTCGTCGTTTTGATGAAAAAGAAGTCCAAAAAGATATTGGCCTCATGCCCTACACTATTGCAAAAGCTGATAACGGCGATGCATGGGTTGAAGTGCGTGGCGTAAAAATGGCGCCACCACAAATTTCAGCTGAAGTATTACGTAAAATGAAAAAAACTGCCGAAGATTACTTAGGCGAAGAAGTAACAGAAGCGGTCATTACCGTGCCTGCGTACTTTAATGATAGTCAACGTCAAGCTACTAAAGATGCTGGCCGTATTGCTGGTTTAGATGTTAAACGTATTATTAACGAGCCTACTGCTGCTGCACTTGCGTTTGGTTTAGATAAACAAGAAGGCGATCGTAAAATTGCTGTATACGACTTAGGTGGCGGTACATTTGACGTTTCTATTATTGAAATTTCTAGCATTGATGGCGAACATCAGTTTGAAGTGCTTTCAACTAACGGTGACACGTTCTTAGGTGGTGAAGACTTTGATAATCGTTTAATTGACTTTTTGGCGGATGAGTTCAAGAAAGATAACGGCGGCTTAGATTTACGCAACGATTTATTAGCGAAACAGCGCTTAAAAGAAGCGGCTGAAAAAGCGAAGATTGAACTATCTGGTGCAACACAAACTGAAGTTAACTTACCTTACATTACTGCTGATGCCACTGGTCCTAAACACCTAGTGGTTAAAATCACTCGCACAAAATTAGAATCTTTAGTAGAAGACTTAATTGAGCGCACCATGGCGCCTTGCCGTGTAGCCATTAAAGATGCTGGCGTTTCAATTGACGATATTACTGATGTCATTTTAGTCGGCGGTCAAAGCCGTATGCCTAAAGTGCAAGAAAAAGTGAAAGAGATTTTTGGTAAAGAGCCACGTAAAGACGTCAACCCAGATGAAGCGGTAGCTGTCGGTGCTGCTATTCAAGGTGGCGTGTTAAAAGGTGATGTGAAGGACGTGCTATTACTTGATGTAACGCCATTATCACTTGGCATCGAAACACTTGGCGGCGTAATGACAAAAGTGATTAAGAAAAATACCACGATTCCTACTAAGGCATCGCAAACTTTTTCAACCGCTGATGACAACCAAAATGCAGTCACAATTCAAGTATTGCAGGGTGAGCGTGAAAAAGCGGCAGCAAATAAATCACTTGGCCAATTTAATTTAAGCGATATCCCACCAGCACCACGTGGTATGCCACAGATTGAAGTGACCTTTGACATTGATGCTAACGGTATCTTACACGTGAGCGCAAAAGATAAAGCCACAGGTAAAGAAAATAAAATTACCATCAAAGCCAATAGCGGTCTCAGTGAAGCTGAGATTCAGCAAATGGAAGAAGATGCGATTAAATACGCAGATGAAGACAAGAAATATCGCGAATTAGTAGATGCTCGCAATGCTGCTGATGGCATGGTGCACTCTGTGAAAAAATCATTGGGTGAGCATGGTGATAAGTTAGATGCTGCTGAAAAAGAAGCCATTGAAACTGCCATTAAAGACGTTGAAGATGTCTTGCAATCAGATGATAAAGACGCGATTGAAGCCAAAACTACCGCTTTAACTGAAGCTTCTCAAAAGCTAGGTGAGAAAGTTTACGCTGAGCAACAAGCGCAAGCTAATACCGAATCAGCTCAACCAGAAGGCGAAAAAACGGTGGATGGCGATGTAGTCGATGCTGAATTTGAAGAAGTGAAAAAAGACTAAAAGGTCGTCGTTAGTATGTAGTCGCTAGTCGTTAGCATCCTATCAGGTGCTAGCGACTTTTGCGCTAATAACTAATGACTACAAACTAGTGAAGTACAACCACCAACTAACGACTAAAAACTAGCGACTAAATTATGGCAAGCAAAAAAGATTATTACGAAGTATTAGGCGTTAATAAAGACGCTACCGAAGAAGAAATTAAAAAATCTTATCGCAAATTAGCGATGAAGTTTCACCCTGATCGCAATCCGGATAATCCGAATGCGGAGGAGCATTTTAAAGAGGCGAAAGAAGCCTATGAAATGCTAAGTGATGATCAAAAACGAGCAGCCTATGATCAATATGGCCATGCTGGAGTTGAACAAGGTGGTGGAGCAGGCGGCTTTAGTGGCGCAGGTTTTGGCGACGCGTTTGGTGATATTTTTGGTGATATTTTTGGTGGCGGCCGCGCTGGTGGCCAAGCAAATAAAGTTTATCGTGGCGCTGATTTACGCTACAACATGGAAGTATCTTTAGAAGATGCTGCAAAAGGTACGGAAACCAAAATCCGCATCCCAGTACAAGCGACCTGCGAAACTTGCAAAGGCTCTGGCGCACGTCCAGGCACACAACCCGTGACTTGCACAACCTGTGCTGGTCATGGCCAAGTACGTATGCAGCAAGGATTTTTCTCGGTACAACAAACCTGTCCAAAATGTCATGGTAACGGCAAAATGGTCAAGGATCCTTGCCCAACCTGTAACGGTGCAGGGCGCCTTAAACAAAACAAAACGCTATCCGTTAAAATTCCTGCAGGGGTTGATGAGGGCGATAGAATTAGACTTAGTGGTGAAGGTGAAGCTGGGGTTAATGGCGGTCCAACAGGTGATTTGTATGTAGTAATCCATCTAAAAGAACATGCCATTTTCCAACGTGAAGGCGGTAATTTACATTGTGAAATGCCCATTAGTTTTAGCACAGCAGCACTAGGTGGTGAGATTGAAGTGCCTACACTAGGCGGCTCAGCTAAAATGAAAATTCCAGCTGAAACTCAAACGGGTGGAGTCTTTAGGTTGCGTGGCAAAGGCATTAAGCCACTACGCCAATCTGAGCATGGCGATTTGATGGTACATGTCGTGGTTGAAACGCCCGTTAAACTCACCGAAAAACAAAAAGAATTGTTACGTGAATTTGAAACCAGCACGCAAGCAGATTCAGGCAAACATAGCCCACGCAATAAATCTTGGATGAATAAAGTTAAAGATTTTTTTGAATAATTGCGCATTGAATAAAGGCTGACTCAAATCAAAATGAGTCAGCCTTTATTTATTTTCTAAGCTTGCCTGGATAGCCCTTAGCTCTATATCAGCATCACTGAACGTCTCATATTTCACAGCTGTGGTTTTTGCATACCAGTACTTACTATTCCATTCGTCCCCCTCAATTTTATGCAGTACTGCATGTAGCCAGTTAGCGCTAGGGTCGTGATATTTCTGCGTAATATGATGTGCGGCATGCCAATCACCTGCTAGCGCAGCTTGTACAGCCATCATTAATTCACTGGTCAAAATACTGTAACTTCTTATGTCTAGGTAAGCTTTTTAAGTGCGCCTCGGCAACGCTTGCGGTAGAACGGTCTTGGTAGGATTTTGAGGCAATAATCTTTATCGGCGGATTGGCGCGCGTGTAACGAGCGCCTTTACCTGTTACATGGGCAGCGAAACGAGATTCTAAATTATTGGTGATACCAGCGTAATAAGCACCATTGTTACATTCCAAAAGGTATAAAAACCAAGTCATCACATTAAGGTTCAATTTTGCTTAATAAGTACCCGCTTGAATAAACTCGACTTTATAGCCATCTGGGTCTTCTACAAAAGCAATCACTGTGGTGCCATGTAGCATAGGCCCAGCTTCACGTACCACTTTGCCTCCAGCCTTTCTAACCGCCTCACAAGCTTGATAAGCATCATCCACTTCTAGGGCCACATGACCATAAGCCTTACCCATATCATAGCTTTCTACACCATAGTTATAAGTAAGCTCTAACACAGTATGTGTTGCTTCATCACCATAACCCACAAAGGCTAAACTGAATTTCCCTTCAGGAAAATCATGTTGACGTAAGACCTTCATGCCAAGAATTTCAGTATAAAACTGTATTGAGCGCTCCATATTACCTACGCGAAGCATGGTGTGTAACATACGCATATTAAATCCCCGTTATTTAGCTGCAGTTAATTGATAGTATTTTTCGAGTAGCTGCTCTTTATTTTCAACCACGTCTGGATTAAATGGAATGCAATCTATCGGGCAAACTTCCTGGCACTGAGGCTTATCGTAGTGACCCACACATTCGGTGCATAAATTAGGGTTAATTTCATAAATCTCTTCGCCCTGAAAAATAGCATTATTTGGGCAGGCTGGTTCACACACGTCGCAATTGATGCACTCATCAGTAATCATTAAAGCCAAAATCAGCGCCCTCGCTTTTGTTTAATTGCATGATTCACTGTTGGAGAAACAAACGCTTGCACGTCGCCACCCAGCACTGCTACTTCACGCACCAAGCTAGATGAAATAAACATAAACTGTTCAGATGGCGTTAAAAATAAAGTTTCAAATTGTGGGTAGAGTTTACGGTTCATGCCTGCCAGTTGAAACTCATATTCAAAGTCTGAAGCTGCGCGCAAGCCACGAACAACCATTTTTGCACCTTGATCTTGCACGAACTGCATAAGCAAGCCACTAAATCCCACTACTTTAATATTGCTAGCGTTGCCAAATACGCCTTTGGCTAGGGCGACACGTTCATCCAAAGTAAACAGTGTATTTTTATTGGTGCTATCCGCAACAGCGACAATCACTTCATCAAATAAATCTGAGGCACGGCGAACGATATCCTCATGTCCTAAGGTGATGGGATCAAAAGTGCCAGGGTAAACTGCTACACGATTTTTAGTCATCTTGATTCCCTATCAATTTTTTGAGCTTTTAGTAAGTGGTAAAAAACATTACCTGCTTTGTTTTGTTTAACGATTTGCCAATCGTCCATAAAGCCAGCGCTTGCATTTAGCTGAGATTCATCTAGAGCATACTCAGCTTCAACGTAAACTAAGCCCTCCGCATGCAAATGCGTTGCTATCAGAGGTAATAGTTTAGGCAGCCATTCCTGATTGTAAGGTGGGTCTAAAAAAATAATATTGAATTTTAACGTATTTTGGTTTAAAAATTGCAAAGCATCTTGATGCAGAATGTTTGCTTTGTCTGCTTGCAAGAGTTGCTTGTTACTGATTAATGCCTTGTAAGCTGGTGAAGACTTCTCTACCAACGTTACCGCAATAGCCCCTCGGGATAGAGCCTCAAAGCCCATGACACCAGTACCAGAAAATAGATCTAAGCAATTAAGGCCTGTTAAATCCTGCCCCAGCCAATTAAATACCGTCTGCCTAACCCGCTCTGGGGTAGGCCGTAAACCTTCCGCATCAGGGAACTTAATTAAACGGCTACGCCACTCGCCTGCATTGATACGTACCGTGTTCAGCTTTTTTTCTGTCACTTTTGCCAAAATTGAATCTAAGCCTTTGTAGTCTAGTGTTATTGTTATGGAGCGCTCGGGTCACCCACTATCACTGTAACAAAATTCTCCGGCTTAATGCGACGATTAAACGCGTCTTTAATTTGCGCAGTAGTCACACTCGCCACTTTTTTGTTGTAGTCATCTAAATAACTAAGTGGCAACTTATAAAAACCTATCAAGGCCAAGTAATCTAAAATCTTACTATTGCTGTCTATACGCATCGGAAAGCCGCCAATAATATTGGCTTTTGCTGCCTTTAGTTCAGGTTCAGTAACGCCGTCTTTGAGAAATTTACTTAACGTTTCACGCACTAATTTAAGCGCATCTTCAGCTTGATCTTTTTTAGTTTGCAAGCCTATTTGAAATGGTCCTAAATCAGCCATTGGCATAAAGTAGCTATACACGCTATAAACCAAACCACGTTTTTCACGCACTTCTTCAGTCAAACGAGAAACAAAGCCACCACCGCCTAAAATGTAGTTACCCACATATAAGGGGAATAAGTCTGGATCACCTCGTTTAATACCAGGGTAGCCTAGCAAAATATGTGATTGCGATGCAGGATGAACAATACGTTTTTCAATAGCTTGTGTCGGATAAGTCACAGGCGGAATTGCTACGACCGCTGTAGCCTTTGGCATACCACTAGAAATATTTTCCGCAATCGCATTGGCTTGATCTCTAGTGAGATCGCCCATCATGGCGATGACTGCACCCTTCGCACTGTAATACCTAGTATAAAAATCTTGTAAATCTTGACGTTTTATTTTGGCAACACTATCCACTTCACCACTCTCTTCCAAGCTATAAGGGTGTGTGCCGTAAAGCGCTGACATAAAGGCTTTGCTTGAGATACTTTCAGGCTGAGTGGCGGATTCTTGCAAACCTGAAATAATGCGTGCTTTTTCACGAGTTAAAACAGCTTCGGGAAAGTCTGGTTTTTGTAAGATTTTGGCAAATATATCGAGCGCCTGATTTTGCTCACGCGCACTACTTAATGTACGCAATTTAAACGCTGCTCGATCACCATCAAAATCGCCACCCAAAATGGCGCCAATATCTGCCATATTGTTCGCAATCTGCTCGTCAGTCATGCCAGCTGCGCCCAATGACATCATGTATCTAGTAATGCCAGCTAAGCCAGATTTTTCCACCGTATCATGTACACTACCCGCAGCAAAATTCACACTCAAATCGACAATGGGTAAATCATGATTTTCTACAAAGTAAACTTCAGCGCCTGAGGTAGTCTGCCACTGCTGAATTTTGACAGCCGCTTCCGCACTGAGTGAAAAGAGAGAAAATACTGAATAAAGCACTAATATTTTTGTGATGCATTTAAGATTCATTATTGAAATACCTTGAAATTAGCAATTAAACATACCTACCATTCGACTAGCTCAGGGGCTTTTAAGCTTAATGCACATGCGGCTTGCCTTTGGGTTGTGCATTGGGGTCAATGGGCTGCGGATCTAAAGTGGCAATGGTTAGATTGTCTTCTAACAAGTATTTTTTAGCCACGGCTTGTACTTGTTCTGCTGTGACTGCTCTTAACTTATTAGGGTAATCATCTAGAATTTTCCATGAAAATCCAATACTTTCAACAGTACCTATTTGCATTGCTTGATAAAACATTGAGTCACGCTGATAGACGTCGGCAGCAATGACCGCTGCTTTTACACGGTCTAATTCTTGCGTTGTCACGCCTGATGCTTTAATTTTTTCAATCTGCTGCAATAATGCGACCTCAAGCTCAACCACTGTTTTACCTTCACTAGGCGTACCATCAAGCTCAAATAAACTTAATCGTCCGCGCGACATAATATCGTAGCCGGCACTTACGTCGACCGCCAGTTGAGTATCACGTACCAGCTTTTGATTAAGTCGCGCCGCTGGATTGCCACTCAGCACGCCTGCCAACACTTCTAATGCGTAGGGCTCCCAATCTTTTTCGGCGTCTACTAAAGCCGGCACATGATAGCCCATCAACAAATAAGCTTGCTTAGCCGGCGCTTTTACCACCAAGCGGCGCTCGCCAATTTGCGGCGGCTCGACTTGCGGTTTGCGTGTGGGCAACGTCTTTGCTGAAAGTTTGCCAAAATATTGTTGTGCTAACTTATACACCTCACTCGCCTGCACGTCGCCCACGACCACTACAGTCGCATTGTTAGGTGCATACCAATGGTTGTACCATTCACGCGCATCTTCATCAGTCATGTTCTCAAGGTCATTCATAAAACCAATGACTGGGCGTGCGTATGGGTGTGCTCGGTAAACCATCCCTTGAAAAGCTTCATTCACCATCGATTGAGGTTTATCATCAGTACGCCAGCGCCGTTCTTCCATCACCACTTTAATTTCTTTATCGAAGTCTTCTTTGGTTAATTGCAAATTAGCCATACGGTCAGCTTCTAACTCAAACGACAATGACAATTGAGATTTCTCAAGTTGCTGAAAATAACAAGTGTAATCAGTACTGGTAAAGGCATTTTCTTTACCGCCAGCAGCAGCAATTAAGCGTGAAAACTGACCGGCCTTCACTTTCTTTGTGCCTTTGAACATCATGTGTTCTAGCACATGCGCCACCCCAGTTTTGCCATTCACTTCATCGATACTGCCGGCACGATACCAAACTTGTGACACCACAACTGGTGAGCGATGATCTTCTTGCACAATGAGTTTCAAGCCATTATTAAGCTTAAACTCTTGAATAGACGCTGCAGCAAACACAGTGACTGGCATAGCCAATATTAAAATTAATAAGCTTTTGATACGCACCTTATACTTCTCCAGATTCTTGTTTAAGTCTAACTTTAAAACAGCTCGAATTATAGCGCGGCTAAGCGCCTTGAGTTGACATCATTCTAATCAACTTATCTGACTGGTTGCCTAAGCCTTAGTTCAGTAAATCCATCGGCAGCAGGGATGCCTATTCGTTATTATTTAAAATAATTATATGCATAAATTAAGATAAAATAACGCCTATCAAATCTGTACGAATATTAGAGTAGCTATGTTTGATTTTTTCAAAAAAAATAAATCACCCAATCCAGAGCAGGCGACTGAAATAGCCGCCGCAGCCCCGTCAGAACAAAGTCAATCTTGGGGCGAACGCCTTAAACAAAGCCTCAGCAAAACACGCAAACAATTAGGCAACCAACTTGCCGGCCTGTTTGGTGGTGGCAAAATTGATGCAGAAGTTTACGAAGAATTAGAAACCATCCTCATTACTTCAGACGTAGGCGTGAATGCCACCAAAAACCTACTTACCGACATCAAAAATCGTGTCAAAGCCCAAAGTTTAGACGATACCGTACAACTCAAAGCAGCCTTAAAAGAGGCGATGTCTGACTTACTCACCCCACTGCAAAAACCTTTAGATACCAGCGGTCATAAACCATTCGTCATCATGCTAGCTGGCGTCAATGGCGCAGGCAAAACCACCAGCATAGGTAAGTTAGCTTACGCGTTTCAGGCAGAGGGTAAATCAGTTTTAATCGCCGCTGGAGATACTTTCAGAGCGGCCGCACGTGAGCAACTACAAATATGGGGCGAGCGCAATAACGTACATGTGGTCTCACAAACGAGTGGTGATGCAGCCGCGGTGATGTTTGATGCCATTAATTCAGCCATCGCAAAAAATATAGACATTGTATTGGCCGATACTGCTGGTCGCCTACCCACACAAATGCATTTAATGGACGAAATTGCCAAAGTAAAACGCGTCATGGACAAAGCGCTGCCGGGCGCACCCCATGAAGTGTTGTTGGTATTAGACGCCAATACCGGACAAAATGCAGTGTCACAAGTCAAGACCTTTGATGATGCACTAGGCGTTACTGGTTTGGTATTAAGTAAATTGGATGGCACTGCCAAAGGTGGCGTCATTGCTGCTATTGCTGAAGCACGGCCCATTCCAATACGTTACATCGGCATCGGTGAAGCGATTGATGATTTGCGACCCTTTAATGCCAGTGAGTTTATTGATGCGATGATCGATTAACCCGCTTTAGCTCACTTGCCCTACAAATCTAACCGCTCAGCATTTTTAAACCCTGAGCATATTTAGCGATATAATCCAAATAATGATTAAATTTGACCATGTCACTAAGCGCTACCCTGGTAGCAACGAAGCCTTAACCAACGTCAGCTTTACTATTGAAGCTGGCGAAATGGTATTTGTCACCGGCCATTCTGGCGCAGGTAAAAGCACGCTACTGAAACTGATTGCAGCCATTGAACGACCCACTAGTGGCACAGTACTCATCGCCAATCAAAATATTAGCCAACTTAAACCTTCTGCCATTCCTTACATGCGCCGCAGATTCGGTTTGATTTTTCAAGACCACAAATTGCTGTACGACCGTAATTGCTTTGAAAATGTCATCTTGCCCTTACACATCAATGACATTACAGGGCTTGATGCGGCAAAGCGTGTGCGCGCTGCTTTAGATAAAGTGGGCTTATTGCATAAAGAAAAAGCCATGCCGATTACTTTATCTGGCGGTGAACAACAACGCCTAGCCATTGCACGTGCAGTGGTAAGTCGGCCATCCATATTAATTGCAGATGAACCCACTGGTAACTTAGATTCAAGTTATGCGGCAGAGATTATGGGGATTTTCCAAGCTTTTCATCAAGTAGGTGTCACCGTGATTGTTGCCACACATGATGCGCTTGGTATGAGCGCTTCACACAATCGGGTACTGCATCTAGACCATGGCCAACTAAAGCCTGTCGAATTTATACAAAGTGGACATCAATAGTATGATTAACTGGCTCAATCAGCATGTGCAAGCCATCAAGCTGGTACTCGCTCGCATGCACAACAATAAATTATCTACTTTTATGATTAGCTTAGTCATTGCTGTCGCTATGTCTGTGCCTGGCCTGTTCTATATGGGGGTGGACCATTTATCCAAGCTAAGCAATCATATGCAAGATGAAACGGAGATTAGCCTTTTTCTTAAACTCGATGCAAATCCCAATGTAGCCTCAGAAATTGATGCCGCTTTAGCAAAAAATACTGCTATCAAACAATATCATTTAGTCACTAAAGATCAAGCTTGGAAAGAGCTAAAAGCTAAAGCTGAGTCTAATAAAATTGATAATGAAGTGAGTCAACTCACAAGAAATCCATTACCTGATGCTTTTTTTATTCAGGCAAAATCTGCTGACCCAGCAACACTTGAAGCCCTTAAAAATGAATTGCAAGGAATTCCAGGGGTGGATCAGGCAGTATTAAATTCAGAATGGGCAAAACGTTTATCCACCATATTAGCGCTAGGCACAAAAATTATATTATTTATTGCCGCCTTACTGGCCGTAGCCTTGTTGATAATTATTGGCAATACTGTGCGTATGCAGATACTGACACAAAAAGATGAAATTATTGTCAGCAAACTCATCGGTGCCACGACCGGTTTTATCAGAACCCCTTTTTTATACGCAGGCATGGTCTATGGACTTCTTGGCGGGCTGTTAGCAATGGTTATTTTGACACTCATTGTTCAACTTTATAACCAGTCTGTCACACAACTCTCTCACCTCTACAGCAGTGACTTTAGCCTGCCTTGGCTTAACATCCCGCTATATATAGCGATTGTCGTCGCCTCTATTTTCATTGGCTGGCTTGGTTCTTATCTATCTGTCACACGCTCTATCGCCGCGATTAAAATCGATTAAACCACCCTTTAAAATTTATAGTGAACCATTTAGCCACTAGCACTCTCTTACGGAGAGTGCTAATATTACGACTACTGGAGGATTAAATTTTAATGAGTAACGCATTAACATTACCTGTATTAACCGCAACTGATAGCCTAGAACAATATTCTAGAGCGATTAAAGCCTATCCGATTCTGACTGCAGAAGAAGAATATGCCCTTGCCGTAAAATTTAGAAAAGAAAATGATTTAGAAGCGGCGCGTCAGCTCATCGTTTCACATTTAAGATTAGTTGCAAGTATTGCGCGCGGTTTTAATGGCTATGGCCTGCCACAATCAGACCTCATTCAAGAGGGCAATATTGGTCTCATGAAGGCCGTTAAGCGATTTGATCCAGAGCGCGGTGTGCGCTTAGTTTCTTTTGCAATGCATTGGATTAAAGCGGAAATTCACGAATATATCGTACGCAACTGGCGTATGGTAAAAATTGCCACCACTAAAGCACAGCGTAAATTATTTTTTAATCTACGTAGCATGAAAACTAGCCTCAACAGCTTACAGCCGAGTGAGGTAGAGCACATTGCAAAAACGCTCAATGTCAAACCTGAAGACGTATTGGAAATGGAAGCGCGACTAAGTGGTCACGAAATTTCACTCGAAGCGAATATCGATGATGATGCCGATGAGCATTACAGCCCAATTGCTTATTTACAAGATGAAAGATTAGAACCCCTAGAAGCGATACAAGCAAAACAAGCTGAATTTTCTGAAACAACGGGCTTAAGCCTTGCACTTCAAAGTTTAGACGATCGTAGCCGCAGAGTGGTTGAATCACGCTGGTTGCAAGACGAAGGCGGAAAAACATTGCATGAGTTAGCAGATGAATTTGGCGTTTCTGCTGAGCGTATTCGTCAAATTGAACAAAAAGCCATGCAAAAAATGAAGGCATTAATGTTAGCGCATCATTAATTTGGTGATGCTTGGTTTAGAAAAAAGGCTGCAATTGATATGCAGCCTTTTTTATTCATACTCATTTTTTTCTTTATTCAGTAATGGCCCGCTTTTCTTGCATAAAATAACCTCCCTCAACTTACGCTATCTAATGAAGTGAGCGCTTCTAGCCATGTCATTCTGTTATCATCATATTTTATAGAAAGATAATCATTAAATGAGTGGCTTAACCAACGATTCACCTCGCCCGACTGACATTCGACTGCATCAGGCTTCGCGCTTGTTAGAAATAAAGTTTGATGACAATACGGAGTGCATGCTCTCATGTGAGTTTTTAAGGGTGTACTCACCCTCTGCCGAAGTACGGGGCCATGGTCACGGACAAGAAGTACTGCAACTTGATAAAGAAGAGGTCAATATCACCAGCATAGCGCCTGTCGGTAATTATGCGGTTAAGCTTACGTTTTCTGATGGTCATGATACTGGCTTATATTCTTGGGATTATTTGTATGAATTAGGCCGCAATTACGAAGCGCTCTGGTTAGAGTATTTGGGAAAATTAAGTGCGGCAGGCATTAAACGGAATAATTAAGTCATTGGAAAGTGAATCTTATGTCAACTGAACACAATACACATTTTGGTTTTAAAACGGTAGCCGAGGCTGATAAAGCCAAAAAAGTGGGCGAGGTCTTTCATTCTGTTGCGAGTAAGTATGATTTAATGAATGATGTCATGTCAGCAGGCATGCACAGAGGTTGGAAGCGCTTTGCGGTTGAAGTAAGCGGCGTTAGGCCGGGGGACATCGTATTAGACATTGCCGGTGGCAGTGGAGATTTATCTAAACTATTCGCACAAAAAGTGGGTGCAAATGGGCAGGTGATTCTGACCGACATCAACGCGTCTATGCTGGCCGTTGGTAGAGACCGTATGCTAGATGCTGGGTTAAGCGTCCCCGCCTTGCAATGCGACGCGGAAAAATTACCCTTCCCGGACAATCACTTTGATTGTGTGATTGTAGCGTTCGGTTTGCGCAACATGACACATAAAGAACTGGCGTTAGCCGAGATGCAACGTGTACTTAAGGTGGGCGGTAGATTGTTAGTATTAGAGTTCTCAAAAATATGGCAACCCCTTTCTAAAATATACGATGCCTATTCATTCAAACTATTACCATTTATGGGTAAGATTTTAGCCAAAGATGCTGAAAGCTATCAATACCTAGCTGAATCTATCCGCATGCATCCAGATCAAGAAACGCTTAAGCAAATGATGGTGGATGCAGGCTTAAGCAAAGTGGATTATTACAATCTAGCGGCTGGTGTAGTGGCCTTACATAAAGGTTATAAAACCTAATGGATCTCACCTTATGTTAAAAGCATTTTCTACGCGCTTATTGCAGCACCTATTGGCTCAAAATGGCTGGGCCAATGCGATGTTGCAACCTTTTGCAACTAAGTCTATACAGCTTAATGTCGGATTTATTTCTAGCAACATTGTTATTTTAGAAAATGGCGGCTTAGCGATTGCAGGCGAAACCAATATTGCCGATGCGACCATTACCATTTCACCAAGCTTAGCTTTACGCTTAATGGCAGGAGATGAGACGGCGAAATTACAGGTTGCCATTGAAGGCGATACGCATCTAGCAGCTGAATTTGCCAAAGTATTATCTAACCTGCAATGGGATTATGAAGATGATCTAAGCAAATTTATTGGTGATATGGCCGCCTACAAAATTGGGGGCTTTGCCCGAGATACGACAAAATCAGCCAAAGAAACCAGTGCTAAGTTAGCAGAAATGTTAAGTAGCTATTGGCAAGAAGAAATGCCTCTCATTGCTAAAAAACAGCAGGTAGAAGAATTCAATACAGAGGTCGATGCTTTGCGTGCTGATGTTGCAAGATTTGAAAAAAAATTAGCTAAACTCGCACAATCTATTCAACCAAAACCTATCCAAAATCCTGACTTAAAAGGCACTGCTGTAGATAGCACAGACTAAATTTATGCGTATTTTTCGGCTTTTTTACATTATTTATATCGCACTACGCTTTGGCTTGGATGATTTTGTTTTAAGTCACACCAAATTAAAACCATTGCAAAGCGTCATCAATGTGTTATTTTTTGGACGCAACAGGAGTAAGCCTCGCAGTGAAAGACTAAGACTGGCACTAGAAACGCTCGGGCCTATTTTTGTTAAATTTGGACAAATGCTGTCTACCCGTCGCGACTTAATTCCACTGGATATTGCAGATGAATTAGCCAAACTACAGGACCAAGTACCGCCGTTTGGGTATGCTGAGGTTGAAAAAGTTATACAAGAGGCCTTCAACTTACCGCTCAATCAGGTTTTCGTCGACTTCGAAGAAACTGCGATTGCCAGCGCATCTGTTGCACAAGTTCACTTTGCACACTTACTAGACGGCACGCCAGTGGCGGTCAAAGTATTACGCCCTGGTATCGCAAAAGTGATTAATCATGATTTAGAGTTGCTAGATACCGCCGCATGGTTACTACAGCTTTTATCATCCGAAATTAAACGACTAAAACCTCAAGAAGTCGTCGCTGAGTTTGCCGAACATACGCATAGCGAGTTAGATCTCACTTTAGAGGCTGCTAATTGCACAAGGTTGGCTAGCAACTTCCCCGATAAGAAATTACTTATCCCTGAAGTTCATTGGGATTGGTGCCGCAAACAAGTCATGGTGATGCAGCGCATGGTCGGCACACCGATTAGTAAAATTGACGTACTACGCGCTAAAGGTATTGATATTGCACAACTCGCCCATGATGGCGTGGAGATATTTTTTACCCAAGTATTTAGAGATGGGTTTTTTCATGCTGATATGCACCCAGGTAACATACTGGTGGCTGATGAAGGGCCAGATAAAGGCAAATACATTGCCCTTGATTTTGGCATCATGGGCACGCTGACAGACAATGACAAATACTACTTAGCCCGTAATTTTTTGGCTTTTTTCAATCGAGATTATCGTGATGTCGCTGTCGCACATATCGAGTCCGGCTGGGTCCCTAAAGACACCAATGTCGAAGCGTTAGAAACTGCTATTCGCGCTATTTGTGAACCTATATTCAACAAACCCCTAAAAGACATTTCTTTTGGCCGCACCCTATTAAGTCTATTTCAAATGTCACGTAAATTTGGCGTAGTCATTCAACCGCAGTTAGTCATGTTGCAAAAAACCTTATTAAATATTGAGGGGTTGGGTCGCGATTTAGACCCCAACATCGACCTATGGAAAACAGCTAAACCATTTCTAAAACGTTGGATGAGTGAGCAAATTGGTTGGCGTAGTATCGCAAAAACGCTCAAAAAAGAATTACCTCATATGGCAAAAAGTTTGCCAGAAATGCCGCGATTGCTGCATGATTTTCTGCGCCAAAAAACACAAGCTGAAGCTGATTCACCCATTCGCGAGTCCATTGAAAGGCTGATTAAAACCCAGCAGCAGCAAGCTATTTGGCAAAAGCGACTATTCTTTAGCATTGCCCTATTGGCGCTACTTGAAATGTTGATGTTATTCAGTGCATTTTGGCCGGTGGCGAACTAAGGCCTAGTGAGTGTAAAGCAAACGTAGGCGTTAACGTTTTTGGCAATGCTCACAATAAAACGTAGAACGTTGCCCTAGGCGCATCGTTTTGATGGGCTTAGCGCAAACTTTACATGGTGCGTCGGTACGCGCATAGACAAAATATTCCTGCTGAAAATAGCCCGGTTTACCATCAGTCCCAAAAAAATCTCGTAAGCTACTGCCCCCTGCTGTTAGCGCATCTTGCAACGTACTTTTTATTTCAGTCACGAGTCTTTCACAGTTTTTTAAACTGAGTTTATTGGCGGGGGTTTCGGGATGAATACGGCTACGAAAAAGTGACTCTGATGCGTAAATATTACCTACACCAACGACCACATGACCATCCATGATGGCATTTTTAATTGCCAATGTTTTATTAGCCAAAGCCTTTTGTAAATATTTTGCGTTGAAACCACTTTCTAATGGCTCTGGACCTAAGCTATTTAACAAGGGGTGATTATTATCGGTATTGTCTAGCCATAACACTGCCCCGAATCGACGTGGGTCACGTAAGCGCAGCACTTGGCCATCGCTAAATTCAATATCAAAATGGTCGTGTTTCTCTGCTGGATAATTGCAATCTAATAATTGAATGCGCCCAGACATGCCTAAATGTAGCAGCAATACCCCTTTAGTCTCATCACCCGCAAATTCACATAATATGTACTTTGCGCGACGTGTAAGGCCTTTGAGCGTTTGCTTAGGTAAGGTCTCTACTAAGTGTTGCGGGATTGGCCAGCGGAGCCTAGGGTGACGAATGGTGACAGATTTAACCACATTGCCTAGAAGAGGCAAAAGCCCACGACGTGTGGTTTCTACCTCTGGCAATTCTGGCATGGAGGTTACTTGCTAGGGATGTTAATTGGCGGATTCAGCATAGTAAAGCCTGAGTCCCCAGGAAAATTATAGATGAGGCCTTCATCAGGACGCGCTAATTGCAAGTCTGGCGATTCTTGTATTTTATCAAAATGGACTTTACTGCCGTCCGTCAGTTTAATTTCAAATGACGGATAAGTGATTTTAGGATCCGGCGTATAAACCTCCACTGATTTAGCGGCATTGTGCATCCATGAGAAGTCTAGCCACTCATTCATCTCATTTTGTTGGGGCTTAGCTGCAGCGATAGAAGCTTTCCATTTACCTTCTACCATCTCAACTTTTAATTTAGTGTCTTGCCACTGTTCGAGATGACTAAAATCAAAACCTGCTACTTTTTCGGTTGGTTTTAATGGTGATTTATCAATCAACTCAATGAGCTGAGTAGCCGCGGCTTCAGCATAAGCATTCGACACCAAATAAACGGCATTCCGATGTGCAACATATTGTTCATCAGTCACTGGGTTATGTGTACCAAAGGTAAACTCTTCTACATTATTTTTATCTCTAAAAAGTTTGAGCTTGAGTTCAGGGTTGGTTAAGCCAAATTTTTCCAAATTCGTGCTGGTAATTTTGTCTTTAGATTTGGCAGCAATAATCGATAAAATGCGCTGCACTGAGGCTTGGTCTGCGCGCATATTAGTCGGTGCGGATAAACGCCAAAACCCATTTACTTTTTCAAAAGCAACGGCCGCTTTAGTTGGATACTCTACGCTAATGGCATTAAATTCTGAAAGCTTATACGTGGAAATTTCATAGCTAGCTGACTGCTCTACCGTTTGCTGCGGGCGCAAATATAAAAATGCCACCAAGCCACCCACCAAACACAGCATAGCCAAATTAAGTAACCAACGATTTTTCATGTAGACCTTTTAAAAAATATCACCCTAAAACTGTGTAGGCGCATGCCCCTACACTTATGCTTTTCTGCGTTTCCACCAGAAGTAAAAACCAGCAATCATCATGCCGAGTGGGATAAAGTACTGGAAAGCATGGAAAACTGTCCAAGCAATTAAACGACCTGAGTCCGTATCTGGAATCGTCACGTTAATATCTTTAAGTGGCATAGGTTGAATAGTAATCAGCTTATCGTCACCAGCAAGCCAGTTGACCATATTGACACCCAAGTCCAAATTGCCACCGTTGGTAATAAACGTGTTTGATAAAAAGTTACCATTACCCATCACCACAACACGCTGGCCTTTTTTACCGTAAATACGCTCTAGGGCTACACCAATATTGATGGGGCCTTTTTTATCTTTTTTCTCGTTAAATACTGGCTTAGCGTCTTTAGCTAATTTCTCAGACATTAACCAGCCATTCGGCGCCACCTCAATCAAATTACTGACTTTCCAACCATTCTCATCTGTCCCCTGCGCTGTTACCTGATGCGCCTCTGGGAATAACGTGCGTAGCATAAAGTTATTGGTAATCGCATGCTCACCATACAAACTCGCAAAAGAGACACGCGCATCCGCACCGTATTGCGCTGAGGCCATATCCATAGCAATACCAGGAGACACTTGCATGCCTAAATATTCAGCCACGATTTTTAAACCGTGCAAATTATCATCATCTAACAGCCAAAGTAAATTGCCGCCACTTTCAAGGTAGGCCTTAATTTTTTTAGCTTCGACTTCACTCACATCTACTTGCGGGCTAGCAATCACCAACATGGCGCCATTGCTAGGGACTGCTTGAGCAACGGTTAAATCTGGATTAGCAAACTTAAAGCCTTTTTTCTCTAGTTGCTTACCAAACTCACCAATGTCGTGATTTTTAATGCCTAATAAATTGCGCTCACCGTGACCATCTAAGTACATCACGGCTTGTTGATTGGTACGAGAAAGTCTAACCAGTAAGTTAGTCATTTCTTGCTCAGCAATCGGCGGAATAATATGTTCAGAACGTTTGTTATATTCCACGACCACTTCACCATCTTCTTTAACGCCGGCATCTTGTGCTAGCTTTGGCTCAATGGATGGGTTAATAAATTTTAAATTAACATTCTTTTTTTCGCGCTGATAGCGTGCAACAAAATCAATCATCCCTTTACGGAAATTATCGCCACCTGATGCGTCATCTTTGGTAGCAAATACCGTGATATTCACCGGCTCTTTCATTTGCTTAAGGACATTCACACTACCTTGTGTAAGGATGTTGCGATTGGCTTGGGTAATGTCTTTAGCAAAATGATATTGGCTGGCTAAATACCCTAGCAAGACAACGAGCATTAAAAAAAGCACAACAAAAAAACTGTTTTGTACTAAAAGTTGAAAACGTAATTTACGATTAATATTCATTTGATCAGGCCTAAAATTCTACAAGTTCTAATAATTTAGAAAAACTTTATTAACCACGTAAGCGGTCTGCATCTAAACGACGCACGGTTAAGGTTAAGAATGTTGCAATAAATAAGCCAAAGTAGGCAATGTCTGCCGTATCAATCAAACCACCAGAGAATGATTGAAAATGACGTGTCAGCGATAAGCTAGCCAATGTATTACTTGGATCACCTGCAAAAAAGCGGTCTAAAAACATCAAAGCAAAAAGCGCGATAAACGTGAGAATCGCTGCCACGACTGGCTGCTGCGTCATGCTTGAAAAATACAGGCCTAGCGCAGAAAAGCTAGCTACCATCAATAACAAGCCGATTGAATTGGCCACAATAAAGCCAAAGTCTATGTCTGCCCAAATGTTCAAAGTGGATAACATGCCACCAATAAACACAACCAATATGCTTAAAAATGCCACTAAGCCTAAAAATTTACCCAGTACAATTTCTGTCAATGAGATAGGCGCACTGAATAAGAATGGCAGCGTTTGACTACGACGCTCTTCCGAAATTAAGCGCATCGAAAGTAATGGCACCGCAAACAACACCATAAATGAGGCGAAGCCATATACGTTTTGCCCAACAAATTGAGTCACGCCTGTACGCTCTGCCGGACGCATAGCGCCAGACATAACCGCAAAGTAATCATTCACCCCATTTAAATAGTAGGTGCCAAAGGCGAACATCAGCAAAGATAAAATCACCCAACCCATCGGCGAGGCAAACATACTTTTCAATTCTTTTCTTGCTACATTAATAATCATGGTCTAATCCTTTAAGCAGCCACTTGTTCTGGCTCAGCTTGTTCTTGATAGGTCAACTGAACAAACACATCTTCTAAACTGGTTTGATCAGGTGCGATTTGGTACAAGCCCCAATTATTGGTTACGGCTGCTTGAACAATCGCCTCTGATGGCGCTGCATCATCAGCAAAACGAACGCGCATCAAATTACCCGCTAAGCTTTCTGCTTCTACAACCCCGGCTACTTTAAGCATTTCATCGACACTTGGTGGATTGCGCATCGCAATCATCAGTTTATTGCCGATACGTTGTTTTTTCAGCACGTCGATAGAACCGTTGAACACCAACTTGCCTTTATCGATAATTTGCACATGGTCACAGACCATTTCAACTTCTGGCAGAATATGCGTAGAAATAATCACACTACGCTCACTACCCACTTCACGAATCAACGCACGAATATCGCGGATTTGTATAGGATCTAAACCGACTGTTGGCTCATCTAAAATAACCACCATCGGGTTATGAATAATCGCTTGAGCAATGCCGACGCGTTGCTGATAGCCATTAGATAGATTTTCAATAAGGCGTTTACTCATGTGACTTAAGCCACAACGCTCTTTAGCAATTTCGACTGCTTTTTTAATATGGCCAGCGCTCACTCTATGTAACCTTGCTGCAATGGTTAAATACTCATCGACTGTTAGCTCTTTATATAGTGGACGCATCTCAGGCAAGTATCCAATGAGTGCTTTAGCCTCTTTGGGGTTTTCCATCATATCGATACCACAAATTTTTACACTGCCATTACTTGGCGCAAGATTACCGGTTAGCATTTTCATGGTGGTGGATTTGCCAGCGCCATTAGGCCCTAGAAAACCAAGCACTTGACCTTTGCTTAAGGTGAAACTCACATTACTAACGGCTTCTCTACCGCCATAAAGCCGCGTAAGATCGATTGCCTCTACTGTAAAATTATTCATAGCCACTCAATTCAAAATACTCAATTACAGAAAATAATTGTTACGAAAACAATTTATTCTAAGGGATTACTCAATATTCTTAGGAAAACATGACCAAATAGAAAGTTCTGTTGACATGCGTTATAGTCAATTCATAATTATGTAGGAACTTGCGACAACTGTCACGGACTAAGAAATGACGCATATAATATATTAAGTATCATTTATTACTTAAATAAGCGCCTTAAAGATTATAAGTAAAGACAAACAACGCCCAATTAACTTTTATCAGTGCCACAAAAACTCTATGCGCCCAAACAAAAATTTACATCTCGTTAAAAAAACATCATGCCGTTACACCCAGCTATGGGGCGCATTGATGCTGGTAGGTTCACTAGGGCTAATGAGTTGCGCAACCCACTCTGGCATAAACGCTAATTCAGGGAATACCGCTGCGGGCAGTAAAAACCAGTTGAGTGCAGAACTTGTTTACAAATACCTAGTTGCAGAAGTGTCTGGGCAGCGTGGTGACTTAGCAACATCAGGCACAATTTTTTATGAGTTGGCCAAAACAACACGGGATTCAGGCTTGGCAGAGCGTGCGGCTAAAATTGCCGCCTATGGCAATGTGCCTAACTTAACAGTCCCAGCGGTTAAGCTTTGGGCTGAGCTTGACCCTAGCTCAAACGAAGCACAACAAGCCATGATGGAAATATTGATTGCTACTGGCAAGTTAAATGATGCCAAGCCATTTTTAGTTAAACTGCTCGCTAAAGAAGACACTCGGGCGGGTGGCTTTTTGTTCTTAAATAACTTATTAGGCAGAAGTGCGGATAAAGCTGGCGTATTAAGCCTTATTCAATCACTGGCTCAACCTTACCCAGAGTTAGCTGAAGCGCATTTTGCAGTCGGCCAAGCGGCTTGGACTGCTAAACAAGATGAGGTTGCACTCAAAGCGTTGAATCGCGCTGAAGCGCTTAAACCAGACTGGCCTATTACCGCCCTACTTAAGGGCCAAGTGTTGTATGTTAAATCCCCTCAACTGGCGATAGATTACTATCGAACATTTATTGATCAGCATGCTGATTCAAATGAAGTTCGCTTAAATCTTGCAAAGTTTTTAGTAAGCCAAAAACAATATGATGCGGCAAAAAAAGAATACCCCATCATCCTTAAAAACGCTAAAAACGGTGACGCAAAAAATGAGGCTGAAATTACTGCCGTTATTGGCTTGCTAGCCTTTCAGTCGACCGATTACGCGGCTGCTGAAGGGTATTTTCAGGAAGCGCTTACCTTAGGTTTTAAAGACGTTGATCAAATTTACCTTTACCTTGCTCAAGTCGCAGAAAAACAAAATCATAATGACGTGGCAACTGTTTGGTACAGCAAGATACAAGCGGGGGCACATTATTTTGAAGCGCAAATGAATTGGGCTAATTTAATTTCTCGCACGCAAACGGTAGATAAGGCCATTGAAAAACTAGATGCGCTTGATGAGTTAAATACCGAACAACAAATTATTGTGATTCAAACGGAAGCTTCGATGCTGGCTAAAGCCAAACGTAATCAAGAATCGTTTGATTTACTTGATAAAGCGGTTAAGAATTTACCTAATACTCCTGAGCTGGTTTATGACTTCGCACTGGCTGCAGAGCGCATGCAAAAGTATGATGTGATGGAAGCTGAATTGCGCAAAATCATTGCCGAAAAACCTGATTTTGCCGCCGCTTACAATGCGCTTGGTTATTCGTTTGCAGACCGTAATGTCAAGCTCAATGAGGCTATTACTCTGATTGAAAAAGCGCTAACGATTACACCGAATGATCACTACATGCTTGATAGCTTGGGTTGGGCACACTTTCGAAAAGGTAATTTAGATAAAGCGATAGGTTATTTGCAACAAGCTTACAACGTAAGCCAAGACCCTGAAATTGCCGCCCATTTAGGTGAAGCGTTATGGCAAAAAGGGCAACATGCAGAAGCAAAAAGAATTTGGAATGAGGCCCTCAGCGCTAATCCAGACAATGAACTGCTCATCACCACTACCAATAAATTCAAGTCGTAATTGCCTACTGCTTACCCCATGAGCTTCACTCGCATTTGCGCGCTGTTGGGCTTGATCGCTTTATTGCAAGCTTGCGCCAGCGCGCCTATCAGCCAACCTGTGGTAAATGTAAGTGCTAATGTGTTATATCAGCAACATTTACAGCACATTGGCGAAATTCAGCAATTTACAATTAAAGGTCGTATTGGCGTACAAGCCGAGGGTAAAGGCTTTTCTGGCGCCATCACTTGGCAACACGACAATTTAACCGATGATATTTCACTTTTCTCGCCGCTAGGTGGTCAAGTAGCTAGCATCAAAAAAACCTCAGGCGAAGTAACGCTTGAAGATGCCAAAGGTAATCGCATTTCAGCGACGGATGCTGAATCACTCACTCAAACCACATTGGGTTGGCGCTTACCACTAACAGGCCTTGCTGATTGGTCGCTTGGGCGCCCTGCTAATAGCCCCATTCAAAGCAGCGCTTGGGACGAGCAAGGTCATTTGCTCACATTAAAACAAGATGGCTGGGCAATTGAATACCAAAATTATGCTGAACAAAACGGTTATTTTCTGCCTAGCAAGATTTTACTTAAGAATGAAAAAGTGACCTTAAAACTGCTGGTTGAAAAATGGGAAGCCGTTAAAAACTAGCTATATTCAATATACTTCAAGCATCATCTTGGGCCACCTGACATATTGCCCATCGCCGCCCTCAAGCAATAATCCTCAGAATTAAGCCTTAAATCCACCACTACTCCCTCATTAGAAACCCGCTTGGCTTGTGCATAATTTAGCGGGTGAAGATAGATTTACACATTGTGCTTAAATTTTGGCTTAGCGCCAAAATGGCTAAAGTAAAATTGAGGGTGTTATGAAGCAGTTAATAACAGCATTGCTATTATATTTTGCAATCATTAGTAGCGGTCATGCAGCGACATGGGTGCAACTGAATAATCAAAATACAGAAAAGCTCATGCTAGACAAGCAATCCGTTTTGCAAAAAGACAATCTCAAAAGAGCTTGGATTAAGATTGAATATAAGACCCCGCAAGTCAATCCAGAGACGATTGATAAAACCTACAATTTAACAAAATTATTGTGGCATTTTGATTGTGCCTCACAAAAAGTAGCCACCTCACAAGTGTTTCAATATTTAGATGACGAGCTGGTCTATTCGGCAGGTATTGAGGCAAAGACGGCCGAATTTATTGAGCCTGTGCCCGAATCACATATCGACATTGCAATGCGTTACATTTGCAAAGCTGACAAACCCGCCGTTGCCGCTAAGCCTACAACCCCTGAAGCTGAAAAAGTAAAAGCGTCCAGCGCTAAGCCTGAAGCCACTGAAAAAAAATCTGAAACGCCAGTAGAAACAGTGGCGGAAAAAACGGCCGAGCCTGCAGTGAAGGCTGCAGCTAAGCCAGATAATGCAAAAACAAAAGACAGCAACCATAAGACGCCGTGGTCTTATAAAGGCAAAGATGGGCCTGAAAGTTGGGGCAAGCTATCGCCAGAATTTGCAACTTGCGCTGCCGGACGCAATCAATCACCCATCAATATTGATAAGACGACGCATGCTTCGCTAAAACCACTCAAAAGCATACAAAAATTCCCTGCAAAAGATATTGCAAATGACGGCCATAGCGTGAGTGTGAATTTTAAAGAAGGCAATATGCTGGTGCTAGACAGTGCTGCTTATCAGATGAAGCAACTGAATTTCCATTCCCCTAGTGAACACACTATAAATGGCAAAATATTCCCGCTAGAGGCGCAATTCGTGCACTCAGATTCCAAGGGTAACCTCACCATTATTGCGGTGATGTATACCGAAGGCAAAGCCAACCTAGGTTTAGCCAAGTTATGGGGACAAATCAGCAAAGAGGTCAGTGAACCTGTGGTGTTAAAAAACCGGGTAACGCCTAACGAACTAATCCCCGACAATCAAAGCTATTATCGATTGAGCGGCTCAATCACCACCCCGCCTTGTACGGAAGGGGTGCGTTGGCTTGTCATGAAAACCCCGATGACCGCCTCTAAAGAGCAAATTAAGGCGCTTAATGAGGTGATTACCTTTGACAACAACCGCCCACTACAAGCGCTCAACGGCCGCATTATTGTGGAATAAGCGAGCGAACTAACCTTCACTTAAAATGAAGTGAATGATTAGAGATGCCTCGCATAGCCAGATGCGTTAAAATGCGCTTATGCAAGATTTTCAATCATTTTTAGCCCCTGCAAAAATTAATTTGTTTTTGCATATCACGGGGCAACGCGCTGATGGCTACCATCTGTTGCAAACGGTTTTTCGCCTGCTTGATTTTTACGACACCATACAGCTGAAACCCACCCAAGACGGTGCTATTAAACGTGTGAATGACATTGCAGGTGTGCCAGCAGACCAAGATTTATGCGTACGTGCGGCCAAATTACTACAGCAATACAGCCAATGCCGTTTGGGCGTAGAAATTATTGTTGAAAAACGCATCCCCATGGGCGGCGGCTTAGGTGGCGGTAGCTCAGATGCAGCCACTGTTTTAATGGCGTTAAATCGGCTGTGGCAGCTCAATTTAAGTCGTGCTCAATTGTTGTCGCTTGGCCTACAATTAGGCGCGGATGTGCCGTTTTTTATCTATGGTACAAATGCCTGGGCTGAAGGTGTGGGTGAACAACTACAAACAATTTCACTAAAAGAAGCCTATTACCTCGTATTAACCCCCAATGTACATGTCTCTACTGCACAAATATTTGCCAATAAGCAATTGACAAAAAATGCTATTCCTAAGACAATGTCGGACTTTTCAAGGGCGTCTAATTGCTCGGTGTTAAATTCAGCGAATGATAATTCAAACACTGCGTTTACAAACCATCTTGAAAAAGTAGTTTGCAATGATTATCCGGCAGTTTCAGCTTGTTTGACTTGGCTTAAGCAATTTGGTGATGCAAGGATGAGTGGTTCAGGTGCTTCGGTGTTTTTAGAAGTAGCGAGCGAAAAAATTGCAAATGAACTCTGGCAGCAAAAACCAAAAGAAGTACTCGGCTTTTCTGTGCAGGGATTTGTTGCAAAAGGGTTAAATCAGCACCCGTTAATAGACTTTGTGTCTCATTAAATAGTCTGATTAAAATATTGGGGAGTCGCCAAGTTGGTTAAGGCACTGGGTTTTGATCCCAGCATCCGAAGGTTCGAGTCCTTCCTCCTCAGCCAAATTTATTATGTAGATGTCTTGTCTGCATAAATTGAAATAGAAAGCGTGTAGATTATTTGATTTACGCGCTTTTGTTTTTTATAAGTTTTTATTGATAGTTTAGCCGGCACCATAAATGCTGGCACGATAGGGAATCAACAAATGTCTAACGGCAACTTGATGGTCTTTACAGGCTCGGCCAACCCAATACTTGCGCAAGAAGTAGCTAAGCACTTAGGCATTGAGCTTGGACGCGCCCATGTTGGCACATTTAGTGATGGCGAAACGACCGTTGAATTGCTTGAAAACGTACGCGGACGCGATGTTTTCGTGTTGCAATCAACCAGCCACCCTACTAATGACAGTTTGATGGAAGTCATGGTGATGGTAGATGCGCTACGTCGCTCATCAGCTGGCCGTATTACTGCTGCGATTCCATATTTTGGTTATTCACGGCAAGATCGCCGTCCACGCTCTGCACGCGTAGCGATTACTGCCAAAGTAGTGGCCAACATGCTAACAGGTGTAGGCGTTAATCGTTTGCTGACCATGGATTTGCACTCAGATCAAATTCAAGGGTTTTTTGATATTCCTGTAGATAATATTTACGCGACGCCAATTTTACTGGCCGACTTATTACTGCAAAACCATGAAAATTTAATGGTCGTTTCACCGGATGTGGGCGGCGTTGTGCGTGCCCGTGCGGCGGCTAAACAATTAGGTTCTGACTTGGCGATTATTGATAAACGTCGTCCAAAACCAAATGTGGCCAAAGTGATGAACATTATTGGTGATGTTGCTGGCCGTACCTGCGTGATTATGGATGACATGGTCGATACTGCTAACACGCTATGTGAAGCGGCGGCGGCATTAAAGAATCATGGCGCTAAAAAAGTCATTGCCTATGCCACTCACCCTGTATTGTCAGGCGGCGCGGCGGCACGTATTTTGGCCTCAGAATTAGATGAATTAGTGGTGACCAATACCATTGCGCTTGATAATGAATCAATGAATTGCAAAAAGATTCGCCAATTAAGCGCGGCTGAATTATTAGCCGAAACGATACGTCGCATTAGCTGTGAAGATTCTGTCTCTTCACTGTTTATGGATTAAATGATTTAAAGTTTTAACCCTGCATACTGGTCGCGGTGTGCAGTTTCTTGTGTAAGAGGGCTGTCGAAAGCCAAGCAGTAAATTTAGGAGTAGTAAAATGACTATCGAAATCAAAGCAGTAAAACGTGATGCAAAAGGTACGGGTGCGAGCCGCCGTCTTCGTCACGCGGGTTCTGTGCCAGGTGTAGTGTATGGTGCAGGTAAAGAAGCGGTTACCATTGAACTAAACGCAAAAGAACTATTTTTAGAGTTTCGTCATGAGGCATTCCATGCTTCAGTATTAGATCTAAACTTAGAGGGTAAAAAAGAAAGCGTATTATTACGTGACTTTCAAATGCACCCAGTTCGCAACACCATTCAACACGTAGATTTTCAACGTGTAAGCGCTACAGAAAAAATCCACGTTAAAGTGCCTTTCCACTTTATCAATGCTGACGTTGCTCCAGGTGTAAAACTTGGCGGCGGTATTGTTGCGCATATTTTCACAGAAGCCGATGTAAGCTGCCTAGCAAAAGATTTGCCAGAGTTTATTGAAGTAGACGTAGCGGCACTTGAAATGGGACACTCAATTCACTTATCACAAATTAACTTACCTAAAGGTGTTACATTTGTGCAATTAGTGCATGGTGATGACGCAGCGGTTGTATCAATTGCTAAAACACGTGGTGGCGTTTCTGATGCTGCTACTGAAACAGTTGAAGCGGCGCCTGAAGTTAAACCAGAAGCTTAAGTTTAAAGCTGTTTTAATTTTAAGCATGCAACACAACGCGCACATTCTAATGAAGTGCGCGTTTTTTATTGATACTATGTCCATATGAGTGAAATTAAACTTTTTGTAGGCTTAGGTAACCCTGGCGGGCAATATGAAGCCACGCGGCATAATGCAGGCTTTTGGTGGGTGGATCAACTGGCGTTAACCAGTAAAAGCCAGCTGAGTTTAGATGCAAAGTTTTTTGCAATAGCGGGCAAGCTCAGCCCTACTAATGATACTTGGCTGCTTAAACCCAATACCTTTATGAATGCCAGCGGTAAATCGGTAGCGGCACTAGCCAACTACTACAAAATATTACCCGAACAAATACTGGTGATTCATGACGAGTTAGATTTACCCGCCGGCACGGTTAAATTAAAAAAAGCCGGTGGCCATGGTGGGCATAATGGGTTGAAAGACATTACGACCGCATTAGGTACGGCAGATTTTTGGCGCTTGCGCTTTGGTATTGGTCACCCTGGTGATAAAAACGAAGTGGTTAACTTTGTATTAAAAGCGCCCACTAAAGATGAGCAAACCGCCATTAATGAGTGCATAGATAAAAGCATGAATATAGTACCGCAGCTGTTAAGCGGTGATTTTGAGCAGGCAATGTTAAAATTGCACTCGAAAAAATAAAGGCCATATTTAAGGCCGATTAACGAATACGAATATACGCAACCATTGCGTTAAAAATGAACTGGAAAAAAGATGAAATGTGGAATTGTTGGCCTACCTAACGTAGGAAAATCTACCTTATTTAATGCCATTACTAAAGCGGGCATTGCGGCAGAGAACTATCCATTTTGCACCATTGAGCCTAACGTGGGCATTGTAGAAGTGCCAGATACGCGCATGCAAGCCTTAATAGACATTGTAAAGCCACAAAAAACCCAGCCTGCCATTGTTGAAATGGTGGATATTGCCGGCTTAGTCGCAGGCGCCTCTAAAGGTGAAGGCTTAGGTAATAAGTTTTTAGCCAATATCCGCGAAACAGACGCTATTGCCCACGTAGTACGCTGCTTTGAAGATAGCAATGTGATTCACGTTTCAAATAAAATTGATCCACTATCAGACATTGAAGTGATTAATACCGAGCTAGCCTTGGCCGACATGGAAACCGTTGAAAAAACCATGCAGCGCGAAAGCAAAAAAGCCAAAAGTGGTGATAAAGATGCGATTGCCCTATTAGCAGTGCTAGACAAAGTGTTACCGTGCTTAAACCAGGCTAAAGCCGTGCGCACGCTAGGGCTAGATGATGACGAACTGCAACTTCTTAAACCACTATGCCTCATTACCGTTAAACCAGTGATGTACTTAGCCAATGTGGATGAAGCCGGCTTTGAAAACAACCCACTGCTAGATAAAGTGGTGGCCCTAGGCAAAGCAGAAGGCGCACCCGTGGTGTGTATCTGCGCAAAAATTGAATCTGAAATTTCAGAACTAGAAGATGAAGATAAAGCCTTGTTTTTATCAGAGCTTGGCCAAGATGAACCGGGCCTAAACCGCGTTATTCGTGCCGCTTACGATTTACTCGGTTTGCAAACTTACTTTACTGCCGGCGTGCAAGAAGTGCGCGCTTGGACAGTCAAAAAAGGCGCCACAGCCCCACAAGCCGCCGGTGTAATTCACACAGACTTTGAACGTGGCTTTATTCGTGCAGAAGTCATTCAATACGACGAATACGTTAAAAACAAAGGTGAGCAAGGCTCAAAAGAGGCCGGCAAAATGCGCTTAGAGGGCAAAGAATACATTGTGCAAGATGGTGATGTGATGCACTTTAGATTTAATGTGTAATAAGTAAACTATTTTTGACAAGTACCGCCTAAAACACTAGAATTGCGCCCTTA
>SESD01000081.1_pt1 | contig 54055 bp, 55 predicted proteins | sample 3171411 | NCBI WGS metagenome assembly SESD01 (sample SAMN06051880, study PRJNA518727) | freshwater metagenome | biome: subpolar coniferous forest; feature: holomictic lake; material: water; isolation source: holomictic Lake 442, 16.5 m depth | place: Canada: near Kenora, Ontario | collected...
CGGTGACGTTGGCCTGTGTGAAGGTAATCAGTCAGGTAAAGCATTGGTGTGGTTGCAACCAAGAATTTTTTATAACCCGCAAGTTGAAATTTTTTATGGCAAAGTGACGGCTAATGTCTATACCGGCGTGGGTAACTTTATCGCGAGTTATGTGGGTGAATCTAGTCTACATGGCTATTTGAATTTCAAGACAGAGGATAGTGTTGAACAAGCTTATGCGCTCGCGATGGATACCGTGCTTGAGAAAATGCAAGCGGACACTACGCTACAAGGTATGATGGCGAATGTCAATCCGGTGTCTGCTGACGCTACGCCCTGTAGCATGGTGACCTTGTTACCCATACCAAAAATCCGAGTCATGTCTTTTTAGGAATCAATCATGTTAAAGAAATACCTGCAAATGAGTGTAATTATCACCCTGAGTGCTGTTGCCATGGCTTGCCAAACGACAAGTCAGTCTATGCACTACGTGCCTCAAAAGGTTACAGGTTTAAAAACACCAGAGTCAGTAGTGCAGGCAAAAGACGGCAGAATTTTTGTTTCTGAAATAAATGGTTTTGGTAAAGATGGTGATGGGCAAATTAGCGTCATTGATACACAAGGTAAAGTGACCATTTTTGCTACGGGCTTAGATGACCCTAAAGGTTTGGCCATCATTGCTAACAACTTATATGTGGCAGATAAAACTAAAATTATTAAAATCACTGCCGAGGGTCAATCCAGTGTTTTTGTGACCACTGAAAGTTTCCCTACGGTGCCGTTCTTTTTGAACGACTTAGAGGCTGATCCACAAGGCAACTTGTATGTGAGTGATAGTGGTGACCTGTTTAATACTGGCAAGGGTGGCGCTATTTATAAAATTAGCCCAGAGGGTAAGGTTAAGTTGTTAATCAGCGCCCTACAGGATACGCGTATCAAAGCGCCTAATGGTTTGTTGGCTGACGACACAGGCAATGTGCTACTTTGTGTTGATTTTACCTCGGGTATTTTGTATAGCCTAGATACGCAATCGGGTAAATTGACGGATGTTGCTGCAGGCTTCGGGGGTGGTGATGGGCTTGTGCATCATTCCAATGGTACGATGTACGTGAGTGATTGGAAGAACGGTAAAGTGTTTAGCGTGAATCGTGCAGGGGATGTGAAAGAAATTAAATCTGGCTATCAATCAGCCGCAGATATTGCATTCACTAAAGATGAAAAATACCTCATGGTGCCCGACATGAAAGCGGGCGAGTTAGATTTCATTGCTTTGCCATAATAGGCAGTATTAACCAATAACTTAGTTAAACTAAGCGATGACTTCGTCAATTCCTGCCACGGAGCTACGCCAACTAGCCTTGGCTTATTTGGCAGAAAAAAATCCTGAGCTTAAATCTAAGGCCGTCGCAGCGCTAGCTTTGGCGTGGCAGCAAGGGGCGATTGCCTTAGATAATCATGCAACATTGCTAGCCTCGACTACCATCCCCGGCCATCCAGAAAAACCAATATTGGTTGCCCCTTTATTGGTGAAGCGACGTGCCATGAATACGCTAGAAGGGCGTGCCGCTTTAATTCATGCATTGGCTCATATTGAATTTAATGCCATTAATTTGGCTTTAGATGCAATATGGCGCTTTAGCGATATGCCTCAGCAATACTATGCCGATTGGCTTAAAGTGGCTAATGAGGAAGCCTACCATTTCAATTTATTAAAAGACCATTTGCAATACTTAGGTTTTCACTATGGTGACTTTGACGCACATAATAGCCTGTGGGAAATGGTTGATAAAACTAAAGATGACGTGTTGGCGCGTATGGCCTTGGTACCTCGGACCATGGAGGCTCGGGGCTTAGATGCCTTGCCCGCGCTACGCGCCAAGCTTGCACAAGCGGGTGATTTGTTAGCCGCTGAAATTCTAGATATTACTTTGCGTGATGAGGTCGGCCATGTATCGATTGGCAACTATTGGTTTAATTTTTTGTGTACACAAAAGGGCTTGGAACCTTTAGCTACTTTTGAGCAGTTATGCTTACAATATGTCGCGCCTAAACTACGTGGTCCATTTAATTTAGAAGCTAGGCGAGCAGCCGGATTTACTGAGGCAGAGCTATCACGCTTAGATACAATCAATGCGGTCTAAATTAAGTCGTCAATAAATTAATAACGCCGTCTAGCCCTATATGATTGATTGCATAAGTGGCTTGTGCTTGAACAATCGGTTTTGCATGGTAGGCAACACCAATACCAGCCATGGACATCATTTTTAAGTCATTTGCACCATCGCCTATGGCAATGGTTTGTGCTGACGTAAGCCCTAATTGATCGCGTAATTTGATTAATTCATCTGCTTTAGTTTGTGCATCCACAATGTTGCCTAAAATATTGCCGGTGACGATGCCATCCTTAATTTCCAAGGTGTTAGACACGGCGTAATCTAAGTCCAGTAAAGCTTTTACACGGTCTGCAAAAAAAGTGAAGCCACCAGACACAAGTAGCGTGGTGATGTTATTTTTTTTGCAGGCGTTAATCCATTCTACGGCGCCGGGGTTAAGTGTGAGGCGTTCATTGAGTACCCGCATTAAGTCTGACTCTTTCAGGCCTTTGAGTAAGGCCACGCGTTCACGCAAGCTTTGAGCGAAATCAAGTTCTCCAAGCATTGCACGCTCCGTAATGGCAGCTACTTGCGGTTTAATCCCTACCATATCGGCTATTTCATCAATGCACTCAATACTGATGAGTGTTGAATCCATATCCATCACACATAAGCCAAATTTATTGAGTATTTGAGCGTCTTGCACATAACTGCAATCAATCTGTTGCTTCGCACAAAATGCTTGGACTTCTGGCAATACATTGGTTTGATTCGCTAGGTAATATGCGTGCTGTGCGATTTGTACAAACTGAACACTCGTGCCACATAATTGATGGATGTGCACTAAATGTGAATGGGTGATGTTGGAACCTTGAACAACTAAACGCATAAAAATGGCTTTGATTAAAAATAATAATTATACACTTGGCATAAAAATACCCAGCTTAATGTTCAAGCAAGCTAATAGAATATCAAGCCAGTACTGGCACATTTGCCTGAATTGGGCGAAAATGAGCATAACATTTAATTAGACTAAAATTTTTATGAATTTGCATGAATATCAAGCCAAAACCTTGCTGCAAAAATACGGTATTCCCGTACCACGTGGGCAAGTCATTTCTGTAGCCAAACAAACGCCGACGGTCACTTCTGAAATAGATAGTCATGCTTGGGTACTCAAGGCACAAGTGCATGCAGGCGGGCGCGGCAAAGCCGGTGGCGTACGCATGGTTAAATCCACTGCAGAAGCACAAAGCGTGGCAAGTGAATTGCTAGGTAAAACCTTGGTAACCTATCAAAATGCGCCCGATGGCCAACCGGTTAATCAAGTGTTGATTGAAGAAACCTTACCCATTGCGCGTGAGCTTTATTTATCAATGTTGGTCGATAGAACTTTGGAACGTGTGGTGGTCGTGGCGTCATCAGCGGGTGGCATGGACATTGAGGAAATTGCACAAACCAGTCCAGAGAAAATTTTGCAGGAAGTATGCAGTCCATTGAATGGTTTGGTGGATTATCAAGCACGTAATCTAGCGTTCAAATTAGACTTGGTCGGTGATCAAATTAATGCATTTAGTCGAATGCTAAAAGGCCTATATCGCCTGTTTAAAGAAAACGATTTGGCGTTACTTGAAATTAACCCATTAGTGGTGACTACTGACGGTAAGCTTTTCGCCTTAGATTGCAAAATGAGTGTGGATGATAATGCACTCTATCGTCAAAAAGCCTTGGCCGAACAACGTGACTGGTCGCAAGAAGACAGCAAAGAAGCGGTCGCACATCATGCAGGCTTAAATTACATTGCGCTTAACGGCAATATTGGTTGTATGGTCAATGGGGCTGGCCTAGCCATGGCGACCATGGATCTGATTAAATTACATGGTGGCACACCTGCAAACTTTTTAGATGTGGGTGGTGGTGCAACAGCGGAAACGGTGACTAAAGCATTCAAAATTATTTTAGCGGACAGTAACGTGAAAGCCATTTTAGTCAATATTTTTGGCGGCATTATGCGTTGCGATATTATTGCAGAAGGCATTATTACTGCCGTGAAAGATGTCGGTATGCAAATTCCTGTCATCGTTCGATTAGAAGGTACCAATGTGGGTTTAGGAAAAGAAATGTTGAAATCTAGCGGACTGAATATTATTTCAGCAGATGGTTTAACCGATGCAGCTATGCAAGCAGTAAAGGCCGTCGCATGAGCATATTAGTTAATAAAAACACCAAAGTACTTTGCCAAGGGTTTACCGGTAGACAAGGGACTTTTCACTCAGAACAAGCGCTTGCTTATGGCACTAAAATGATCGGTGGTGTGACCCCAGGTAAAGGGGGCGCGTTGCATTTAGGCTTGCCTGTATTTAACACCATGCGTGAAGCCGTACGACAAACGGGCGCTAGTGCGAGTGTTATCTATGTGCCGCCAGCATTTGCAGCAGACTCTATCTTAGAAGCGTGTGATGCCGGTATTGATCTGATTATATGCATTACTGAAGGCATCCCAGTATTAGATATGCTGAATGTAAAAGCTGCTTTAAAAGCCAATGGCGCACGATTAATTGGGCCCAATTGTCCAGGCGTGATTACCCCAGACGAATGTAAAATTGGCATTATGCCGGGCAGCATACACTTACGCGGTAAAGTCGGTATTGTGTCACGCTCTGGTACGCTGACTTATGAAGCAGTGCATCAAACAACGGCCTTAAAGTTAGGTCAAAGTACTTGCGTGGGCATTGGTGGTGATCCGATTAAAGGCCTTAATTTTATTGAGTGCTTGCAAATGTTTGAGGCTGATGATGAAACACAAGCCATTATTATGGTGGGTGAAATTGGCGGCTCAGATGAAGAAGCGGCGGCTGAGTATATTAAAAGCCATGTCACTAAGCCAGTGGCCGCTTATATTGCCGGGCAAACTGCTCCAGCAGGTAAACGCATGGGGCATGCAGGCGCCATTATTTCTGGTGGTAGTGGTAAAGCCTCAGATAAAATTCGCGCCTTAGAGTTAGCTGGCGCAGTCGTTGCAAGCTCGCCAGCAGGTTTGGGTGAAGCGGTACTTGCAGCCATTAAGCATAAAAGTAGCTAGGCCACATTTACAAGGCTATATCAAGCACAATATGACAACCATGCCTCAACGTTTTTTTAGAATAGTTGGCCTACTATTATGTTGGTTGATGGCTACTGCCATGACGCCCGTTATGGCCAATGAAGATGTCACTTATCTACTCACTGCAGCTTCAAAGGGTGATTTGGAAATAGTCAATGCCATGCTGGCAAGTGGTGCAAATGCTAATGTCAAAGATGAAGATGGTATGACGGTCTTGATGTATGCGGCACGTAAAAATCAGGTAGGCGTAGCAACTGTGCTGATTGATAAGGGTGCAGACATTAATGCGACAGATGCCGGTGGTTGGACCCCCTTAATGTTTGCCGCTAAGAAAAATAATATTGCCACGGTTAGCGTCTTGTTATTAAGAGGCGCTGATGCCAAAGTGCGTGATCCCTCAGGTTGGAGCGCATTAGGCATCGCAGCAGTTTCTGGGTTTGCGCCAACAGTTGATCTATTAGTTAAGCACGGTGTAGATGTTAATACGCAAAGTGATGGCGGTAAAACCATATTGATGTACGCGGCAAAAAGTGGTGACATTCCTACACTTACCACGCTACTAGACAATAAAGCCAATACACAAGCACGTGATCATTTAGGGATGACCGCACTGATGATTGCTGCGCGCGAGGGTCATGCCTCAGCAGTAGAGTTGCTAGCAAAGCGCGGCGCATTGGTGAATCAAAAAGATTTATCAAAGTGGAGCGCACTTAATTGGGCTATCAAAAAATCAAAATTTGAAGCGGCAAAAGCATTGGTAGAGGCGGGTGCAGACGTGAATAATTTAGATGCAGAGGGTACGCCCTTGCTGCATATTGCGGTTGATAATGGCAATGCTGACATTGTTCAATTATTGCTTGAACATAATGTGAAGGTCAAAGCTAAAGATCAGTATGGCTTAACCGCTTTGGTGTATGCGCTTAAAGGGCAACATACGGAAATTATCCGGCTCATTAAAGAGGCTGGAGGTTCTTATTGATAGTCGCAATCGCGCAAATTAATTGCATGGTCGGCGATATCGCTGGCAATGTTGAAAAAATTATCGCGAGTGCAGTTCAAGCAAAAGCACAGGGTGCGACATTGTTAGTCACGCCTGAACTTTCATTATGCGGTTATCCCCCTGAAGATTTATTGCTACGCGCAGACTTTTTGCACGCGTGTGACGCTGCATTGCAAGATTTATGCACTTTCTTAACTGGCATCACTGTTATTGTCGGGCATCCACAGCAAGTGGGCGATGCTTGTTATAACGCCGCTTCAATTTTGCAAGACGGTAAAATCATTGCAAGCTACCATAAGCATGCACTACCCAATCATAGTGTGTTCGACGAAAAACGTTATTTTAAAGCCGGCGATGAAGCGCTGGTATTTGAACATCAAGACCATCAGATTGGGGTGCTTATTTGTGCGGATGTGTGGGAGCCTCAACCAGCATTATTAGCTAAAGCAGCGGGTGCCGACTTGCTAGTAGTGTTAAACGCCTCGCCATTTCATATGGAAAAGCAATCTACCCGTTTAGCTATTCTGCGCGAACGTGTTGTGGAAACTCAATTACCGATTATTTATGTCAACATGCTGGGCGGCCAAGATGAATTAGTATTTGATGGGGGTTCATTTGCATTGGATGCAAAAGGCCATATTACCCATCAATTGCCAGCGTTTGAATCAGCAGTAGTGGCGGTTGAGTTTACAGGCCTGCAGCCTAGATTGGGGTCAATTACACCCCATTTGACGGTTGAAGCTTCTGTCTATAATGCTTTGAAACTTGGCCTTGCTGATTATGTGTATAAAAATGGGTTCCCTGGTGTTGTATTGGGTCTGTCTGGGGGTGTGGATTCTGCATTGACGCTGGCGATAGCGGTGGACGCGTTGGGAGCTAAAAACGTACATGCAGTACTGATGGCATCTGAATTTACAGCCAGTATGAGTGTGGATGATGCGATTGAGATGGCGAATACGCTGGGTGTTAAATACAGCTTAATGCCAATTAACACACTTTTTGAAAGCTTTAGAAGTGCACTTTCAGATGAGTTCTCAGGTTTGCCTTTTGATGCGACTGAAGAAAACTTGCAAGCCCGAATTCGCGGCATGTTACTGATGGCGCTATCCAATAAATTTGGCAGTATTGTGGTGACAACGGGTAATAAAAGTGAAATGGCTGTCGGTTATTGCACCTTGTATGGTGATATGGCGGGGGGGTTTGCTTTGTTAAAAGATGTACCTAAAACTTTGGTCTATCAACTTTGTCAGTATCGTAATCATTTGTCTCAGGTGATTCCACAACGCATTATTACTCGACCACCTTCAGCAGAATTGCGCGCTAATCAAATAGATCAAGATAGCTTGCCGCCTTATGAAGTGTTGGATGCGATAGTGGAAGCGTATGTAGAAAATGATTTGGGGCGAGCTGATATTATTGCCATGGGATTTAACGTGACTGATGTCAATCGTGTCATTAGCTTAATTGATAGAAATGAATATAAACGGCGACAATCGCCAGTGGGTGTGCGTATTACCCATAAAAGTTTTGGTAAAGATAGGCGTTACCCGATTACGGTGAAGCTAGATTTTTGAAGCGCACTCAAGTAATATTTAGTCACATAAGTCGCTGCTTAGATACTATGATTACATGAAACAAACTATACTGATTAAACGTTTTAGCGATACATTTTATGGAGTTTGGCCAGCATGAAAAAAATTGAAGCAATTATCAAACCATTTAAATTAGATGAAGTGCGCGAGTCCTTATCAAGCATTGGCGTTAATGGTTTAACGGTGACTGAGGTAAAAGGCTTTGGTCGTCAAAAAGGTCATACTGAGCTTTATCGTGGCGCTGAATATGTGGTCGATTTTTTACCTAAAATAAAATTAGAGCTAGTGGTGTCTGATGATATTGTTGAATCTGCCATGGATGCCATTATTAAAGCGGCTCATACCGGTAAAATTGGCGATGGTAAGATTTTTGTGAGCTCAGTGGAGCAAGTGGTACGTATCCGTACTGGCGAAACTGGCGAATCTGCAGTCTAAAGTTTATAGGAGCGAATTTATTCGCTCCTGCCAGTAGGTAATCATTCCCATCCCAGCTATCTTTTACCCACTATTTCAAATGTCTTTATAACGTTTTCTATATGCAACAGCCTGTTAAGTTAGATTATATGTGGTCTGCATGTGTTTAATGTTTGATGATTAAAATCCCAGCCCGCGCGCACTTTGATAAAACACAAAACTGACTAGCCACGCGAGTCCTAGCGACCAGGCAATCGATAGACACATAAAAGCACTACTTTTAGATTCGTTTTTTAGTGTAGCAATCGTTGATAAGCAAGGGGTGTAAATTAGCGCAAAAAGCATAAAGCTCATGGCTTGAACCCAATCAATTTGTGTGGCCATTAGCGCCATTAGCGCATCGCCTTGTAAGCCGTAAATCACCGCTAATGCCCCTATTACAATTTCTTTTGCAACAAAGCCAAAGATTAAAGCAATCGCCAATTGGTTGTTAATGCCTAGTGGGTCTAGCATGGGGGCAAACAATGCACCAATTTGACCGGCAAATGTGCCTATGCTTGCAGGAGGCACGTTGCTTGGAAAGTTAGTTAAGGCCCAAACCATAACGACGCCAATCACAATAAACTTGCTTGCGCGTACTAAAAAGTGTTTCACCTCATGCCAGCCGCGCAATAAAATTTGACGTAATGTCGGGAAGCGATAGGGGGGGAGTTCTAAAATAAAAGGTTCAGCATTTTTATATTGACCTTGAAAAAGTACGGCAGTTAAAAACATGGTGACAAAACTCATCACATACAGCACAAATAATACGACAGGCGCCTGTTGTGCAGTAAACAATGCGGTAATCATAAAAATAAATACTTGTAACCTAGCCGAGCATAGGGAGAGCGGAATAACGAGCATGGTTAATAGTCGCATGGGTCTTGATCGCATGATGCGTGTACCCATGAGAGCAGGAACATTACAGCCAAAGCCCATTAGCATCATGACAAAGCCTCGGCCATCTAAGCCCATTTTCGCCATTAGCGCATCCATTAAAAACGCTGCGCGTGATAAGTAGCCGCTATCTTCCACCATGGACATTACTAAAAAGAACAGAACGATAATCGGCACGAATGCCGCTACAGTCGCTACGCCGTTATATATACCATCTAACATTAGGCCGCTTAGCCAGTGGGGGCTGGCTGCAAAAAGTGGCTCTAATGCATTGGTACGTAATAGTTGTAACAGCCAAGCCAAACCATCTTGAAGTGGCTTGCCTACGGAAAAAATAAACTGGAATAGCACATACATGGCCAAAAAGAATAAAGGCAATCCTAGCCATTTATGTAACAAAAGCTTATCAAGCTTATCGGTTGTATTGTTTGTGAGTGTTGCTGGAATTTGCACATGATGCTGAATCAAGGATTCCATTTCTTGCTCAATTTGATGGTCTTCTTGTAATAATTGGCTAATGAGTAGCGGATTACTTGCGGGTACATTTTGATTGATGATATTGGCTGCGGCTTGAAGCGCCTTAGGCAAGCCATCACCATATTTTGCACTAATCTGCATGACTGGTATTTTTAGAGCTTGTGCTAATTTATCTGCATCTATCGTGATACCAGATTGTTTGGCTTCATCTGCCATGTTCAAAGCTAGTACCGCAGGGATGTTTAATTTTTTAATCTGCAATACCAGTGAAAGTTGGCGATCTATCTGCGAGCTATTCAATAATACAATGACTAAATCTACCGCATTCTTTGATAGAAAATGCCTGACGACTTGTTCGTCTTCAGAAAAGCCGTGCAGGTCGTAAATGCCTGGTAAATCAATTAATTCTGCAATATGGCCACCAATGAGTATTTTGGCACTCATTAAATCTACAGTAATGCCTGGCCAATTCCCTACCCGTGCCGAAGCGCCACTAATACGGTTAAATAAGGTAGATTTACCTGTATTGGGCATACCTAACAATGCAATGCGTTTCATGAGCTTGATGTTAAGTGTAAATTAATCAGAAAAGGGGTTAATGCGGATGCGTACCGCTTCGGTGCTACGTAAAATTACATCGGTGGTGCCTAGGCGCACATGCAGTGGGCCGTTAAAATTAGCGCGGCGAATGAGGCTAATCGGCTTGCCTACCCGAAAGCCCAAGGCAGATAAACGATGAAATAGATATTCTTCTGCCTCAATCGCCGAAATGACGGCATGCTGACCTATTTTTAACTGAGATAGCAGCTGCATTTATTGTACTTGGTAATTGATAACCATTCTTAATTATGGCATAAATGGCTAGTTTGACGCCAGCATTAAAGAGAGGTGAGCTATGAAATTGGGTATAGCATTAGAATTTAAGGACAAACAAAAAACGCTCATCATTTGATGAGCGTTTTTTGTTTGATAGCCCGATTTTATTACATCGAGTTTAGGATAGACTTGTATTAAGATTTACAAATCGTAGTTGGGCAAGTGCCACCAACTGCAAAGTTAATGGTGGTGTCGCCAGTTGCCGGCGCTGTAGGTGTTAATGTGTAGGTATAACCACCAGCTGCAGTAGTACCAGTTGCCGTGATTACACCGCTTGTTGCGGTAATTGTTACTGATAAAAGGTCGGTAGTAGCAGTTGGTAATGTAATGCCAAGCTTTGCTGCGGTATCACAACTTGCAGTCGCACCGTTTTCTTGCAGGCAAAGAGACATAGCTGTTTTTACCGCACTTGTTGTTGAGATAACATTCGACATACGTGATTTAACGATATAATCTTTGTAAGCAGGAATTGCTACTGCTGCCAAAATACCGATAATCGCTACCACGATCATCAACTCAATTAATGTAAAACCTTTTTGTACTTGTTTCATTTTTATTTCCTTTGTAAAAGATATTAAGTGTTTTCACACTAGGCTAGCAATGTAGTGCTTGATTATATTTAAGCAATAGCTGTGCCAGTATTCTAAAGTGGGTATATTTCAGGTGGGTAAAGTGAAAAATTTGGAATAACTTAGTGATAAGACTGACGTATAGACTGTCAATAATAAAAAAAGCAGAACATTAAATTCTGCTTTTTTTATTATTGCTCAATATGCTTAGTCAAAAGTGGTCATCTAAAAACTAAAAGTGACCGTTTTCGTCACATTATTTATTTTGCTGATTCTGCGACTTTTTGTAGATTAGCTAAGCCAGCATCAAAAATATCGGTGATGGCTTTGACTGCAGTTGCGTCATCTTGGCCTTCTGGAATAGGGGGGTTGAGTTTATATAAGCGGTAAAAACGGCCTACCCATGTCACAGTTGCTTCGCCTGCGTTAGCGCCTTGAGTCACTGTCATGCTGGCATTATAGTCAGTGAGCGGCAGTGTGCCAGAGATAATTTCATATTTAATTTTCATACTTGCATCATCAATGCTACGGAGTTTTTCGTAGACATTGCCGCCCGCTTTAAATGTGAGTGTTCTGTAGGTTGCAAGGTCGCCATTGTCGTCTTTCTTTTGTTCCAACTTAGTGCTGGCAACGCCTGGGTGCCATTGATGCATATTGCCGAAATCTTTAACGATAGCCCATACTTTGGCAGGATCAGCTTTAATGGTGATGGTTTTTTCTACTTTTTGTGGGGCTGGGCCGTGTGCAGATGCACTGAATGGCACTAAGCTGATGCTTAGGCTAAGCGTGATTAAGGCTAAAATCTTTTTCATTTTCTACTTTCTCCATGACTCTCAATCTGAGAGGAATTATTAAAACAACGAGGCATTATAAATGAGAACTAACTTTTATAAAAATACATGACCACTTGTATTGATGTTAACGATGTAATGAGGGCTTGGTTGACAACTTGATCCCCTAATTGCTTCGCTCTCTTACCAAAACAAGTACCAAGGCGTTAGCTGCGACTGATTAAAATGCTACGACTATTGTTCTGACAATATGAATTGCCCGAATGCTCGGCTTTTTTCACCTGTTTTAATCGTAGTTAATAATTGATTGGTTTTAGTATCAATGACGCTGATGTTATTACTGCCCCAATTGGCGACATAAGCACGGTGGTTTACCTGATCGATACTAATGCCTTCTGGCGTACTGCCAACGTCAACGGTGGCAATTACTTTGCGTGCGACCATGTCTATCACCGTCACATTGTCATCTTGAGTATTCGTCACATATAGCGTTTTTTCATCATTCGTCATGGCTGCGCAGTAGGGGTGATAGCCCACTTTAATTTTCTGCTGGGCATGGGTTCTTATGTTGATAATGCTAACGCTATCCTCTTTTACATTCACACTGATTAGCAATCTGCCACTCTTGCTGATTAAGAGGCCAAAAGGGTGCTTGCCAACGTTAATTCGCTTTTTAATTTTGAGTGTTTTGGTGTTGATGATTGCAATGTCATTACTGTCACGATTGGCGACATACAACCATTGCTTATTTGGGCTGACGACTAAACCAGCAGGGGCATCACCAACGTTTACTTCACGCATATGCTTGGTATTCTTGGTATCAATCGCTAAGACCTTGTTGGCAAACCAATCGGCGACATACAATGTTTTACTATCGGGCGATAAGGCTAACCCGACTGGCGATCCGTTAATTTTAAGTGTTTCAATGACGCTATTATTTTGCGTATCAATGATGGATATTTCTTGGCTTTCAACATTTGAAATGTAGGCTCGGTGTAGCTTGGCAGATACAGCAACACCAACAGGTGCCTTGCTGACTTTAATCGTATTAATCACTTGATTATTAGCGGTATCAATGACGGAAACGGTATTGTCGCCCTGATTGGTAATGTAGGCAAAGTTGGATTGCATAGGTGCTGCGTTAGTGGAATAGGCAGCAATCGGCACGCAGGCAAGCAATATTTTAATAAATTGATAATTTTTTAGATATTTAATTAATAGTGTTTTCATGAGCTTAGCTATTATACGCAAATGGTCGCTTTCAATAATGTTCGAAATATGAAAAAATTGCACTAGAATAATTAAAGCATAATTAAGGCAATAAACGCTATGTTAGATCGTGATGGGTTTCGCCCGAATGTTGGCATTATCTTATGTAATGCCAACAATCAGGTTTTTTGGGGTAAGCGTATACGTGAACATGCTTGGCAGTTTCCGCAGGGTGGTATCAACCACGGCGAAAGTCCGGAGCAGGCTATGTATCGTGAGCTAATGGAAGAGGTGGGCTTGAAGCCTGAGCATGTGCAAATTTTGGGTCGAACCAAAGATTGGCTTAGGTATGAAGTGCCTTCAACATGGGTTAAGCGCGAGTACCGCGGTAGTTATAAAGGCCAAAAACAAATTTGGTATTTATTGCGCATGGTCGGGCGTGATAGTGATGTTTCGCTTCGTGCAAGCGAACATCCGGAATTTGATGCCTGGCGCTGGAGCGAGTATTGGGTGCCATTAGAAGATGTGATTGAGTTTAAGCGCGGCGTATACGAATCTGCGCTCAATGAGTTGGCGCCGCATTTGCACCATAAGGTTGCCAAGTAATTGGGGTTTTGAGCTTGTTAAAGGATGTTCTTATACAAGCTCAGAAAACAGTTTTTATGAACGGTACAGGTCGTTCTTTCATAAGTCTTTTTAAGTTTTTCTTTTATTACCCATCATTTCACCCAATCTAATAGCCCTTGCTGCTTGCCATTCGTTATTAAATTGTAAGGTTTCTTTTTGAAACAGCATCACTACGGTTGAACCTAGTAAAAATCGGCCCATTTCTTCGCCTTGTTTTAGCGAAATATTTTTATTTTCATAGGTCCATACGCGGGTTTTATTTGTGCGTGGTGGGTTAATGATGCCATGGGTGGCATCGTGCCAAACTGTTGCCATACTGCCAACGATCGTTGCCCCTACTAACACCATAATAAAGCTGCCGTATTGGGCTGAAGTAAATTCGCATACTACACGTTCGTTACGTGCAAATAGGCCTGGCACACCTTGTGCAGTAGTTGGGTTTACCGAAAACAAGGCGCCTGGCACATAAGTCATGCGCTTTAATATGCCATCGCAGGGCATGTGAATACGGTGATAATCCTTGGGGCTTAGGTAAAGACATGCAAAGTGCCCATTTTCAAATTGCTTCGCTAATATACTATCGCCACCGACTAAAGCCCTCGTAGAATAAGTATGTCCTTTGGCTTGAAAAATTTGGTCGGCCTCAATGTTGCCAAATTGACTAATTACACCATCTACTGGGCAAATAAAATCGGCTTGTGCAAGTGGGCGAGCGCTATTTTTAAGTGGACGTGTAAAAAACTCGTTAAAACTTTTATATGTTGAAATGTCTGGGTTAGCGGCTTCAGCCATATTGACGTGATAACGTTTTACAAACCAAGCAATCACGACAGTAGTAAAACTGCCCCCTTTAAGGTGCGCTAGCTTACCTGCAAGCGCTGTCATGGCTTGTTTGGGGATAATGTATTGACTGAGTACCGCAAATTTCATAAAAATTCCCTAAAGAACCTGTGTTGTTAAACAAAAAGGGCGGGATGCCGTTTAGCTACCCGCCCTAATTAAAGTCTATCGATTAACGATTAGTTTTTAGATTGATCGACTAATTTGTTTTTAGAAATCCAAGGCATCATGGCGCGTAATTGGCCACCTACTTGCTCAATTGGGTGAGCAGCATTTAAACGACGACGGGCTGTCATTTCTGGGTAGTTGGTACGGCCTTCCAAGATGAAGCGTTTAGCGTATTCACCATTTTGAATATTAGCTAAGCATTCTTGCATCGCATAACGTGACTCATCATTAATCACTTTAGGGCCTGTGACGTATTCACCATATTCAGCATTGTTTGAGATGGAGTAGTTCATGTTGGCAATGCCACCTTCGTACATTAAATCTACAATCAATTTTAATTCGTGTAAGCACTCAAAGTAAGCCATTTCAGGGGCGTAGCCAGCTTCAACTAAGGTTTCAAAGCCGGCTTTAACTAATTCAACCGCACCGCCACATAATACGGCTTGTTCGCCGAATAAGTCAGTTTCAGTTTCTTCACGGAAATCAGTTTCAATTACGCCACCTTTGGTGCCGCCATTAGCTGCCGCATAAGAAAGTGCTAGGTCTTTTGCTTTACCAGATTTATCTTGGTACACAGCGATGAGTGATGGTACACCGCCGCCTTTTAGGTATTCTGAACGCACAGTATGGCCTGGGCCTTTTGGTGCAATCATAATCACATCTAAATCTGCACGAGGCGTGATTTGGTTGTAGTGAATGTTAAAGCCATGAGCAAAGGCCAATGTAGCACCTTGTTTTAAGTTGGCAGCAACATCTGCATCAAAAATTTGCGGCATGTTTTCGTCTGGCAATAACAGCATCACAAGGTCAGCTTGTTTAGTTGCTTCTGCAATTTCTAAAACATTATGACCAGCAGTGATTGCTTTAGCCCATGAGCTGCCGCCTTTACGTAGGCCGATTGTCACGTTTACACCACTATCTTTAAGGTTGGCAGCGTGTGCATGGCCTTGTGAACCGTAACCGATGATGGTTACTTTTTTACCTTTAATTAATCCAAGGTCTGCGTCTTTATCGTAATAAACTTTCATTTCTTTGTCGCCTTTCTATGCAAATGCTAATTAAAATATCAATATGGTTTTTTAAAAAATTATGTCTTTAAATTTTCAGAATTCTGTCACCACGACCTATGCCAGATGCGCCAGTGCGCACTGTTTCTAGTATCGCTGCTTTATCTAAACTTTCGATAAAAGCATCTAACTTATTGCCTGAGCCGGTAAGCTCAATCGTAAAGCTGCCGTCAGCCACATCGATAATACGGCCCCGGAATATATCGCACATACGTTTCATTTCATCTCTAAAAGCACTGGTTGCTTTCACTTTAACGAGCATTAATTCACGCTCGATAAATTTCCCATCATTTAAGTCGAGCACTTTGACTACATCAACCAGTTTGTTGAGTTGTTTAATGATTTGTTCAATCACAGCCTCTGAGCCTGATGTGACGATAGTCATGCGAGATAATGTTGGATCTTCAGTAGCTGCAACAGTGAGTGATTCAATATTGTAGCCACGTGCAGAAAATAAACCTGCCACACGAGATAGCGCACCTGATTCGTTTTCCATCAGCAGTGAAATAATATGACGCGCAGAGTGATTAGCCATTTATAGGTCCTCCGCTAAAATCATCTCAGACAAGCCCTTGCCATTTTGAATCATTGGGAACACGTTCTCTTTTTGGTCGGTTATAAAATCCATAAATACAAAGCGCGATTTCATAGCAAAGGCTTCTTTTAATGCACCTTCAACATCTTCTGGCTTAGTAATTTGCATGCCTACATGACCGTAAGCTTCGGCCAGTTTAACAAAATCAGGCAAGCTGTCCATGTACGATTCAGAATAACGGTTCTCATAGAAAAATTCTTGCCATTGACGCACCATGCCTAAATAGCGGTTATTGAGCATAATCACTTTAATTGGCAAATGGTATTGCGCACAGGTTGAAAGTTCTTGAATATTCATTTGAATACTGCCTTCACCGGTGACGCAAGCTACTTGAGCATTGGGGTGCGCTAGCTGTACGCCCATTGCGTAGGGTAAGCCAACCCCCATGGTGCCTAAGCCGCCAGAGTTAATCCAACGACGTGGCTTATCAAAATTATAATATTGCGCCGCCCACATTTGATGTTGCCCAACGTCAGATGTTACAAAGGCTTCACCCTTGGTGATTTCATGCAATTTCTGAATGACGTATTGCGGTTTAATAAATTCGGTACTTTGGGCAAAGTTTAAGCATTTTTTGCCACGCCATGCCTCAATTTTTTTAAACCAAGCAGCAAGCGCATCGCTATTTTGGGCTGGTTTTTCAGTGGCAATGAGTTCATTCATATCTGCCAGCACCGATTTGACATCACCGACTATAGGCACATCAATTTTTACGCGTTTTGAAATTGAAGATGGATCAATATCGATATGAATAATTGTGCGTGGGTTTGATAGGAAATGCGCAGTATTACCAATTACGCGGTCATCAAAACGTGCACCAACGGCTAGCAACACATCACACTCTTGCATTGCCATATTGGCTTCGTAAGTGCCGTGCATACCTAGCATGCCTAAAAATTTTTGATCAGAGGCTGGAAAGCCACCTAAGCCCATTAAGGTGCTGGTAATCGGAATGCCTAACGATTGAACGAGCTTAATTAAATGCGCAGAAGCGTCACCTAATACGACGCCACCGCCAGAATAAACCATGGGGCGTTTCGCTTCGACAAGGAGCTTAAGCGCTTTTTTGATTTGTCCTAAATGCCCTTTGGTAACAGGGTTGTATGAGCGTAAATTAACGCTTTCTGGATACTCAAATTTGCATAAGTGGGCAGTAATATCTTTAGGGATATCTACTAATACTGGCCCTGGACGACCACTAGCAGCCACATAAAAAGCCTTTTTCATGGTGGCGGCAATATCTTTTACATCTTTAACTAAGAAGTTATGTTTCACGCATGGGCGTGTAATGCCAACAGTGTCGCATTCTTGGAACGCATCTTCACCAATAGCGTAAGTAGGCACTTGACCACTAATAATGACCATTGGAATAGAATCCATGTAAGCAGTCGCGATGCCTGTGACTGCATTCGTAGCGCCTGGACCAGACGTAACAAGCGCAACCCCTACTTTGCCAGTAGAGCGAGAGTAGGCATCAGCTGCGTGAAGTGCCGCCTGTTCATGACGCACTAAAATATGCTTAAATTTATCTTGATGAAAAATAGCGTCGTAAATATGTAATACCGCGCCACCTGGGTAGCCAAATACAAATTCAACATTTTCTTCATGCAGGCAACGGATTAAAATTTCCGCACCAGAGATTTTTTTAGAGCTTTGTTCCATGCTTTGTTCCATGCTTATTTTTTACTTTAATTTTTTGTGCTTTTCACTAAATTAACGCTTGTTTTTATTAGATTTAGTGATTTTTTGTTACGTTTATATGCCAACCCTATACCATAACGGTTTGAGCCTATTTGGTCAAGGACGATGAGTTTTTACTCAATGGATTTATGACAATAAAAGCAGATTAAATGTGCGTATATTCGCCTTCTGCTCGAGCGCTACAACTAAGGGGTGTAAATTAGAAATGTCTAGTTTACGGTCTTTGTATCAATTTATACTTAATTTTTATCTGCTACGCCAGGCTTATTCGTTTCGTTTTATTGTTTATCCTTTAATCCGCATTGATAAATCAATTGCCAGTACATTTTTTGTAATGGCGCCGATTGAAATGCGATCAACCCCTGTGAGTGCAATCTCGCGAACATTTTCTAATGTAATGCCACCCGAGGCCTCCAGTAGGGCGCGACGACCAAATTTTTGATTGATAATGACGGCCTCACTTAGCTGCGCGATACTAAAGTTGTCTAGCAAAATGCTAGTAGCATCTGCACTGAGTGCTTCTTGTAACTGAATTAAATTTTCAACTTCAATTTGTATGCTTTTATTGGAATTTAATGCTATTGCCTGAGCCATTACGGCGCTAATGCTACCAGCCGCCGCAATGTGATTTTCTTTAATTAAAATACCGTCATATAAAGCTAAGCGTTGATTGTGACCACCACCCACAGTCACAGCATATTTCTGGGCTAATCTTAAATGGGGCATTGTTTTGCGTGTATCTAAAATTTGACACGGTGTACCGGCAATCGCCTCTACATATTTTCTTGTTGCAGTCGATGTGGCAGAAAGCGTTTGTAAGAAGTTTAGTGCACAGCGTTCGCTCGTCAGAAGCGCGCGTGCTAGGCCGTGTATTTCACATAACACCTGATTTGATTTGACATGCTGGCCTTCAATAATGAGCCAGTTAATATCGACATTAGTATCAATCTGTTTGAAGCATGCATTTACCCAATCAAGGCCACAAATAATGGCATTTTCTCGCGCGACAATTGTAGCGTTGACAGTTAAAGATGGCGGGACGAGTAATGCGGTGAGATCACCAGGGCCGACATCTTCATCTAATGCGGCTTGTACTTGCTGGCGAACCAACTCATAAAAGGCTGCTGAATGCGCTGGATAGTATTGGCTAAATAACGTCATAATTTCGCTAACAATATATTATTTTTAATAAACATTATTAGGATAACTAGCTTGCCTTGATAAACCAAGTGATGTTTGAATTATAATGCGACTAACCATTAATTTTTAGTAAAAATTACACACACCAATATCATGAAACTTTTATACACGATCAATAGCCCTTATGCCCGTAAAGTACGAATTGTTGCAGCAGAGAAACATATCGAAATAGCGCTTGAGGAAGTGGTTTTAGCCGCTCATGATTGCCCTGTAAAGCTTTACAATCCCTTAGGCAAAGTGCCTGTGCTGATTTTAGCAGATGGTGATAGCTTGTATGATTCTCGGGTGATTGTGGAATATTTAGATAATCGCACCCCCCTTGCACATTTAATACCTCAAGACCAAGGTGCAAAAATTAAGGTGCGTCGATGGGAGGCGCTTGCTGATGGTGTTTGTGATGCCGCGGTAGCGACTATGCTAGAGCAGCGTAAGTCTGCGCAAGCTCAAGATGAGAATTTTATTGCTAGGCAGATGGGTAAAGTCACGCTTGGTTTGCAAGCTTTGAATGATGACTTAGGCAAAAATAAATGGTGCGTCAATGGTATTTTTAGCTTAGCTGATATTGCTGTCGGCTGTATGTTAGGCTATGTGAATTTACGGTTTGGTTCAGTGATTAATTTAACAACGCAATATCCGAACTTGGATCGACTACAAGTAGCTTTGTTAAAGCGTCAGTCCTTTAAAGACAGTTTACCTATTCCAAATTAAGCGAAATTTTAGTAAATAAAATCTCGATTTTCATCGACTAGTTTAGAAAGTTGGGTTTTTTTGCGCAAGTCTTGTCTGCTGTTTAAGCGTTTTTGCGCTGCAGGAGGAAAGTCTGTAAACCGAATAATATCGCGTTCAATGAGTAGCGTAATTAAATCTTCTAATATCCGTGCTAATTGTATGTCGCTCTCGCGAAACGGGGCGATTTCAGTCAAAGCACTTTCTAAATATTGAATATATTCGCCGGTATCATCCGCAATGAATTCCCACCCTGCACCAAGATTTTCTGATGCACTGCCAGTAATACGTCCTTGTTCATTTCTAAACACATAAGCCATATCAGCCTCCGTAACCTAGTAGCATTTTAATGGGATAATTTTAGTACTTACTCTTTTATTTTCATTTTAAAAACAAAAGGAATAATCAGCTTCAGACCTTAGATTTGCGGCGCATCCCATTCAAGCTAATTTAGCAATAGTGGCCGCTAGCGTTTAGGGTTGAAGTGCATTATATAGCAGCAGTAATAATGCCGCCACCTAGGCAAACATTGCTTTCATACACCACAGCAGATTGACCTGGTGTGACAGCCCACTGTTTTTGCCCGAATTTAATCTCAACGACCTCAGTTGTTAAGCGGTCTATCTCACATGGGGCATCAGGTTGCCGATAACGGGTCTTGGCAGCATATACCCAATTATTTATGGGCACTTCATTGTCAATCCAAGTGAGTTGACTCGCCGCCAAGCCATCACTGAGCAGTAATTCATGTTCATGCCCTTGTACGACAGTTAATACGTTTGCTTGCATATCTTTGGCGACGACGAACCACGGTTCGCCATTGCTATCTCGACTACCACCGATTTTTAGGCCTTGTCGTTGTCCTAAGGTGTAGTACATTAAGCCTTCATGACGGCCTACCAGTTTGCCTTCAGGTGTTTTAATGTCGCCCGGCTCACGAGGTAGATATTTGCTTAAAAATTCTTGAAAAGGACGCTCACCAATAAAGCATATGCCTGTTGAGTCTTTTTTCTCGGCATTAATTAATCCTGCATTACGAGCGATTTCACGCACTTCTCGCTTGAGCAGTTGGCCTAGTGGGAATAGTGTTTTAGAGAGTTGCGCTTGATTTAAGCGGTATAAAAAATAGCTCTGATCTTTACTGCCATCGTCAGCTTTCATGAGCTGAAATAATCCTGGTTTTAGTGGGTTCTCGCGCACCTGTGCGTAATGCCCTGTGGCGATAACATCTGCCCCTAAGCTCATTGCATGGTCTAAAAAAGCCTTAAATTTAATTTCCGCATTACATAAAATATCAGGGTTAGGCGTACGTCCAGCTTTATATTCGCTTAAAAAATTATCAAATACACGGTCTTTATATTCTGCGCTGAAGTTGACCGCTTCAATATCAATGCCAATCTTATCTGCAATCGAAACCGCATCAATTAGGTCTTGTTTGCTAGAGCAGTATTCGTCTGTGTCGTCATCTTCCCAGTTTTTCATGAAAAGACCCGTGACTTCATACCCCTGCTCTTTGAGCAACAGGGCAGTGACAGACGAGTCGACACCACCAGAAAGGCCTACGACTACTTTTTTCTTTTGTAGTTTATTCAAATTCATGTTGTGCTATTTCGTCAAATTTAATTTTATAAATGGGTCACTACAGACAAAGGGAATTGTTGTCCAGTTAAGTAATCTTCAACGCAGCGAAGTACCTGTGGGCTTCGCATGAGCATGGCATTGTTGCGCATTTCTTCGGCAGTCATCCACACTGCGCGCACGATACCTTCATCAAGTGCTAAATTAGGTTGATGATTGCTCACGCTGCCAATGTAAGCAAAACGCAAATAGGTGGTGTCGTTATGTTCATGCCGCCAATGATAAATACCTAGTAGAGACTCAGGTTTAAATGAATAGGCCGTTTCTTCTAAGGTCTCACGTATTACGGCCTCAATTAAGGTTTCATTATCTTCCAAATGGCCGGCAGGTTGGTTGAAACGATTGCCTCGATCAGTAGTTTCTTCTACCAGTAAAAATTTTCCGTGATCTTCTACGATTGCCGCGACAGTGGCATGTGGCATCCATTGCATAATTTAATGTCTTTAATTTAATCTCATTATTTTAACTCAAACTAACTATTTCATTCAGATAATCAATCTATGGGACTAAGCGTCAGTGTGACTAATAGCATACAAATTTAGCATTTGTTACGCATAGTATTAAGCCAATGATGAAGGTCATGGCAAAAATAGTCACTGATTCAGCTAAAGCTTTGTTAATATTCGGCATACTAAATTAAAGCCATGTGCAAGATTAAGACTAAATTGAACAAAAAAATTGACAGCCTCAGTACCATTTATCTAGCCTCACGAAGCCCGCGACGCGTTGAATTATTAAAGCAGATAGGAGTGTCATGCGAGACTTTGCCAGCAGATATTGACGAATCACAACATATTAATGAATCTGCAGAAAACTATGTCAGAAGGCTTGCGCAGCAAAAAGCAGAAGCTTGCTTGTTAAGGTTAAATGTAGAACAGCGGTTACGGCCTGTTTTGGCGGCTGATACCACTGTTGTGTTAGCAGACTTAGTGTTAGGTAAGCCGGAGCATGATCATGATGCGCGACGCATGTTACGTGCGCTTTCAGGTAGTGTGCATCAGGTGCATACCGCGGTAGCGTTGGCCTTTAATAATAAGATTGAGGTGCTACTGTCCACAACGATGGTAGAGATGATGGTACTCTCGGAGGTTCAAATTGACGCCTACATTAAGACAGGGGAGCATCGTGATAAAGCGGGCAGTTATGGTATTCAAAGTGAAGCTGGTGCATGGATTAAGCGTGTAGAGGGTAGCTACTCTGGTGTGATGGGTTTGCCCTTATATGAAACAGCTAGTTTGTTGAGAGCCCAGGGAATTGGCGTTTTCTAGCCGTATAGAATTGCAATACAATTAACATATATAGATTAAATTAAAGTTAAAAGAGAATGTAAATTGAGTGAAGAAATATTAATTAACGTAACACCACAAGAAACAAGAATTGCCATGATGGAGAATGGTGTGGTGCAAGAATTGCAGATTGAACGGAGTTCATCACTAGGGTTGGTTGGCAATGTATATCGCGGTGTTGTGTGCCGTGTATTACCTGGGATGCAATCAGCTTTTATTGAAATGGGCTTGCAGCGTGCTGCTTTTTTGCATGCAGGTGATATTTTTGAATGCGGGCAATCTGAAACACAGTTACCGATTCAATCGGTGTTACATGAAGGCCAATCACTCATGGTGCAGGTCATTAAAGAGCCGATTGGCACCAAGGGTGCCCGACTAACGACACAAATTAGTATAGCAGGGCGGTTTTTAGTCTATTTACCACAACAAGAGCATATTGGCGTATCTCAGCGTATTGAGGATGAAGCTGAGCGTGAACTGTTAAGAGCGCGCTTGATTGGATTGCTTCCAGAAGACCGTGTGGGGGGCTATATTATAAGAACCATGTCAGAAGCCGCGACAGATGATGAGTTGCTGGCAGACATAGATTATTTAACTAAAACTTGGGCGCATATTCGTTCAAAAAGCACTACAGTACCTGAGCGCACATTGATTTTTCAAGATTTGAATTTACCTATGCGCGTGTTGCGTGATGTATTGTGTGATGAGACTGAAATGGTACGTGTTGACTCTAGCGAAACTTACCAAAAGCTGGTGGATTTCGCTAATTTATATGCAATTACGGCGTTGGATAAGCTCGTACATTATCAAGGCGAACGACCGCTATTTGATTTATACAACATCGAGCAAGAAATTGAAAAAGCGATGTCACGTAAGGTGGAACTTAAGTCTGGCGGGTATCTGATTTTTGATCAAACTGAAGCGTTAACTACTGTAGATGTGAATACCGGCAGTTTTGTCAGTGGTAAAAATCTATCAGACACTATTTTCAAAACCAATTTGGAAGCAGCCCAGTCTATTGCTCGTCAGTTACGATTGAGAAATTTAGGCGGTATCATCATCATTGACTTTATTGACATGGATGAAGATACGCAACGTGAAGCAGTATTAGATGAATTGCAAAAAGCAGTCGCTCGTGATCGCGCACGCACAGGGGTCAATGGTTTTACGCCACTGGGCTTGGTAGAAATGACAAGAAAACGCACGCGGGAGAGTTTGGCGCATGTGCTTTGTGAGACTTGTAATACATGTAAGGGGCGGGGAGAGCAGAAAACGGCTCAAACAGTGTGCTATGAGATTTTACGTGAATTATTAAGAGAGGCGCGTCAGTTTAATGCGAGAGAACTTCGTGTGCTAGCTGCTTCAAAAGTGATTGATATGTTGTTGGATGAAGAGTCACAAAGTTTAGCTAATTTATCCGATTTTATAGGAAAACAAATTTCTTTACAGGCTGAACCTCATTACAGCCAAGAGTCATTTGATATTATTTTAATGTAGCTAAATTGCAGCTTTATTGAAATGAAGGCGGCGCTAAGTTGAATTTTCCGCAACGCATGAGCTTTAGCAATATAGCATCGAGTTGATTAGATTGCTGCATGAGTTTGGCAAATTCATTTTCTGTTGCTTCAAGATTTTTAATAAGATTATCGGCATTGTTATCCGATTCCATCAAGGTTTCCGCACGTTTATCAAGTGCTTTTTTATGCACATTAATTTGTGTTTTAAGCTCACCAATAACGACGTTTAACCAAATCGTGCAATTAACCTGTGCTTGTTCAAATAACGCTTGAATTTGTGTGACAAGGCCTAAGTAAAATCTACGAATTAAAAAATGCTTTTCTGTGAGCATGTTGATGGGGTCAGTACAGAAGTCGCGGGTGATTTTTTCTAAAGATTGAATGTCTTGTATAAAGCCATCTATATTAAGATTAATGGCTTGAGTTTTTTCAAAGCCATGCTTGCTGTAAAATAGCTGATATAACTCATCGGTATGTTTTTTGATCGTAGTTGCTTCGACTTTTACTTCTTCAGCAAGATTAATGGCTAATTTAGTAAGTTTACGCATACTTTTGTTCAAGTTTACGGTTGTCCAACTGTCACCCATGTCTTGTTTTGTTTGCTCAAGTGTCGTGTTTAGATAACCAAGACTTAGGTGGCGTAAGAGTTTTTCACTTAGTCGTTTAATTTTTTCATTGCCTTGATTAAAAGTAAGCACTGATGATTCGTAGCGTTTACGTTCAGCCACCACATTCGCTAGAATATCTTTGGAAGCTTCACGATTTTTATTTTGAATTTCTTTTAATTCAGTGAGCTGACTTTTGTTTTGATTGACGCGCATAAGCGCTATTTTGCGTGATGACCGAATCATATTTGAGCATTCAGTCACCACACTTCTACCAAGCACTTCATGCTTAGATTCAATGAGTTGATTTGCCAGTGCGTCTTCAAGTGAGCCAATATTACTTCGTTTAAGTAATGCTGCATCTTTTCTGATTTTAGCTACCAAAGCTTTTTGCGCCGATATGGCAAAAATATTACGAGCATCTAAATCTAATTCATGCGCTGTATTTTGAATTTGTTTTTCAATCAGCGCGTTAACCTCATCTTCGGTTTCAAGTCCATCCCAGAGAATATCAATTTTATTGAGAATGACTAGCTTATGGGTAGCACTTTTTTGCACATATTCCGTCCAAATTTTCATATCAGACTTTGTAATGCCAGTGTCTGTTGCCGCTAGAAATAATACGGCCTGCGCATTAGGGATAATGTTGAGTGTTAGCTCAGGTTCAGCACCCATAGTATTGAGCCCTGGGGTGTCAATAACAACCAAGCCATTTTTGAGTAAGGGGTGTGGGTAGTTGATGAGCGCATGGCGCCAAACGGGTATTTCAACCGTACCTTTTTCAGCAAGTAAGCGACGCATACTAGGATCATCCTCATTCCAAAAACCAAGAGATTTAGCAGTTTCTAGATCAACTTCTCTTTTTTGTATTAAGGTTCTTAGCGTTTCCTGCATTGCATCTGGCGATGTAATATCTAATCGAATTTTATGCCAAATGTCTGGTGTGGTTTTTAAGTAAGTAAGCGTACTGTCAGTTTTTCTGGTTTCAATAGGTAGAAGCCTAATGCAAGGTTCTTCAGCGGCATCCCAAAATATTTCTGTTGGGCACATTGTAGTTCGCCCAGGTGAACTTGGCAGAAGACGTTGATTAAAATCTGGGAAAAATAGGGCATTGATAGTTTCAGTTTTCCCTCTTGAGAATTCTGCCAAAAAAGCCATGACTAGCTGATCTTTTTTTATAATCTCTTTAATGTCATAAAGCCTTAATTCTTGCGTTGCATTCAACGAATCTGTTTGACCAAGCCAGTCGATATATTCATTTATTGTTGTAATAAGGGTTTCACGCCACTCGCTATATTCAGTAATTTTTGTGCTTAGGCTAGAATGGGCATGTTTTTGCTCAATAGCCGTGTTAGACGTATTCTTAGTGCTCATATATTGATTTATAGTTAACTTATAATATAGCGAGTAAGCTATTTTCTAATGGGATCAATATGGTGACGAGCAATAACTGTGCCGCAATAATGAATATAAGCGGACTTAAATCTACATTGCCTGCTGGCGGAATAAATCTTCGCAGAAAATATAAGATTGGATGGGTTAAATTGTTTAATATTGGTGCAATTGGCGTGTGAGGATTGACCCAACTTAAAATGGCTTGTATCAATACGGCATATAGAAAAATAGTGATGCTCATGCTGATAACACCAATGAGTGCAACGCTTAGTATGGTTAGCCAGATGCTATTACCCGCAATCAATAATGGAAAGTCTTTCAGCCATAACGTTAGTACAGTCAGTAATAGTTGCGTGATATAAGCAAGCAAAAATGTAGAAATATCCAATTTGGCAATACCTAAGTTTCTTAGGGTGACCATTACGCGGCGCATGGGTTTTACCGCAAAGTTAGTCAGGCTCACAATCATTTGTGCGGCCTGATTTTGAAAAGAGACTTTTGTGAGCTGAAAATAAAAGCGTAACAAAAATAATAGGGTTAGGATGCCTAGTACAGTTTGTAGCAAAAATAAAAGAGCGTTATTGAGCAAGATCGTCACCTAATGATTTTGATTTATCTGCAGCAGCTTGGGCAGCAGCTAGAATAATTTTTTTGATATTAGCGGTTTCTAATGCAAGAATGCCTTGCTCAGTGGTACCCCCTTTTGATGTTACCTGCGCTCTCAATGTTTTAATATCAACGCTACTTTGACTAGCAAGTAAACTAGCCCCTGCAAAGGTTTGAACCGCTAACATGCTTGACTCTTCGGCAGTCATACCAAGGTTAATTGCGGCATCTTGCAATGCCTCAATTAAATAAAATACATAAGCTGGCCCGCTGCCAGAGATTGCGGTTACAGCATCCATTTTCGCTTCATCATCCAGCCAAAGGGTGGTGCCAACAGCACCTAGAATTGTCGAGGCCCTATCTTGTTGAAGTTGGTTAACATTAGGCATTGCAAACAGTGCTGAAACACCTGCCTGAATCTGTGCTGGGGTGTTAGGCATCACGCGTACGACGGAGGGATAATTGCCTAACCAGCGAGAAATGTCAGTAGTTCTTATCCCCGCGGCAATCGAAATAATCAGTTGAGAGCTTATTTTTTTGCTTAATTGCTCACATACTTCTCGCATTTGTTGAGGCTTTACTGCTAACACGATGACATGACTACGCTTGTTGATGTTGTTGTTTTCGACATAACTGTCACTTACTTGTACATTAAATTCCGTGGCTAATTGCTCGCATTTTTTTACATCAGGATCAATGACGGTAATGGCTGACATGTCAAAATCATTATTTTTCAGCCCACCGATAATTGCGCGTGCCATATTGCCACCGCCAATAAAACTGATATTCATTTTATTATTCATACGTTGGCATTATCCTATTGAGTCAATTAATGTTAAATGTCTATTTTCTGGCACCAAACAAAGCTGAGCCTATTCGCACAATCGTCGCACCTTCTTCTATTGCAATCCGGTAGTCATCTGACATACCAATAGAAAGGGTATCTAAAGTAAACCCTTTTTCTAACAAGTCATCATAACATTCTCGTACTTGTTTGAATTGTATGCGCTGTTTATTATTATCATTGCTTGGCTCGGGTATCGCCATTAAACCACGCAGCTTTAATCGAGGAAGTTTTGAGATAGCGCTTGCCAGTGTCTCCAAATCTTGTTGGGTAACACCGCTTTTGCTCTCTTCATTGCTAATGTTAACCTGAATGCACACTTGCAATGGCGCTAGCGTTTCAGGCCTAGCATCATTCAAGCGCTGCGCTATTTTAAGTCTATCAATGCTATGAACCCAATTAAAATGTTGCGCAATTAATTGTGTTTTATTGCTCTGTATTGGCCCAATAAAGTGCCATTCAATAGCCAAGTCAGTGAGTTGAGATTGCTTGTCTAAAGCTTCTTGTAAATAGTTCTCACCAAACAGCTTTTGACCAGCAGCATAAGCTTCACGGATCGCTATTGCTGATTGTGCTTTGCTTACGGCAAGCAAATTTACGGACTGTGCACGATGATTAGCCAATTTAGCTAATTGAATAGTTGCTAGAATATCTTGCAAGCGATTGCTAATTGAGGTCATAATTCATTAAGCTTAAATTTGATAAATTTAACATTAATATTTATAGCTGATTAATAGTATTGAACATAGCGTTGGAAATGGCACTTTAAGATATAACACAATAAATTATAACAGGAGCAAGTTGTGGATATTTCAGATTTACTCGCATTTTCAGTTAAAAATAAAGCCTCAGATTTACATCTATCTGCAGGTTTGCCGCCGATGATTCGTGTGCATGGTGACATTCGTAAAATTAATGTACCTGCTTTTGATCATAGTCAAGTACATGACATGGTCTATGACATTATGAGTGATGGTCAACGTAAATCCTATGAAGAGACGTTAGAGTGTGACTTTTCATTTGAAATTCCTAATTTAGCACGCTTCCGGGTAAATGCTTTTAATCATAATCGTGGTTCTGGTGCAGTATTTCGTACTATTCCGTCTAAAATATTGACGCTTGAAGAGTTAAACTGCCCCGCGATTTTTAAAGATATTGCTGATACGCCACGTGGTCTTTGCTTGGTGACAGGGCCAACAGGATCAGGTAAATCGACAACGCTGGCAGCGATGATTGATTATATTAACGATAAAGAATTTGGCCATATTTTAACGGTGGAAGACCCGATTGAATTTGTTCACACTTCAAAAAAGTGTCTAATCAATCAACGTGAAGTTGGTCCGCACACCCTTTCTTTTAATAACGCGTTACGCTCAGCATTGCGTGAAGATCCTGATGTAATTTTAGTGGGCGAATTGCGTGATTTGGAAACAATCCGCCTTGCACTTACTGCCGCTGAAACAGGCCATATGGTTTTTGGTACTTTGCATACTAGCTCAGCTGCCAAAACAATTGATCGTATTATTGATGTATTCCCAGCGGCTGAAAAAGAAATGGTACGTTCTATGCTTTCAGAATCTTTACGTGCGGTAATCTCACAAACATTATGTAAGACAAAAGACGAGCAAGGCCGGGTTGCTGCTCACGAAATTATGATTGGTACGCCTGCCATTCGCAATTTGATTCGCGAAGCTAAAATACCGCAAATGTATTCAGCGATTCAAACGGGTCAAAATGTTGGGATGCAGACGCTCGATCAAAACTTACAAGATTTAGTTAAACGTGGCGTAATTTCAGCGAATGAAGCACGTAGTAAGGCGGCTAATAAAGATAATATTATGGGTTAAACCATTAGGTTTAACCCAGTTACATGATGAAAATAGGTGAACAATGGAAAAAGGTCAGGCAGAAAAGTTTGTATTTGATTTATTGCGCTTAATGTTGGCAAAAAAGTCGTCAGATTTATTTATCACCGCTGGTTTTCCACCGGCCATGAAGATAGACGGCAAGCTCACACCAGTGAGTAGTCAAGTGTTGTCAGGGCAGCAGGCGCGAGAAATTGCACGTGCCATTATGAATGACAAACAGACTTCTGAATTTGATGCTACAAATGAATGTAACTTTGCGATTGGCATCCCTAGCGTTGCACGTTTTCGTGTAAATGCCTTTATTCAGCGGGGGTCTGTTGGGTTGGTGTTCAGAACTATCGCCACAAAAATCCCAGAGTTTGAAGAGCTTGGCTTACCCGAGGTATTGAAAGACGTCGCCATGACAAAGCGTGGCCTCGTGATATTTGTGGGTGGCACAGGCTCAGGTAAGTCAACTTCATTAGCGGCAATGGTTGGCTATCGCAATCAAAATAGTTATGGGCATATTATTACGATTGAAGACCCTGTCGAATTCATCCATGAGCATAAGAACTGCATTATTACGCAGCGTGAAGTGGGGGTTGATACTGATAATTGGCATATCGCTTTGAAAAATACTTTGCGCCAAGCGCCTGATGTGATTTTGATTGGTGAAATTCGTGATCGTGAAACAATGGATTATGCAATCGCTTTTGCAGAAACCGGCCACTTATGCATGGCTACTTTACATGCCAATAGTACCAATCAGGCCTTAGATCGCATTGTTAACTTCTTCCCAGAAGAGCGCCGTCATCAGTTGCTTATGGATTTATCCTTGAATACACGCGCCTTTATTTCACAACGACTTATCGCTAAAAAAGACGGTAAAGGTCGGGCGGCGGCGATAGAGATCATGCTTAATTCACCATTGATTTCAGATTTGATTTTCAAAGGTGATGTGCATGAAATTAAGTCAATTATTGCTAAATCGCGTGACATAGGCATGCAAACATTTGATCAGGCACTATTTGATTTACATGAAGCGGATGTCATTACCTATGAAGATGCATTGCGAAATGCAGATTCGGAGAACGATATTCGATTGAAAATTAAATTAGAAGGTAAGGCTACGCATGGAAAAGATTTATCTGCTGGCTTAGATAGTTTAGGCATTGTCTAGCATTTTGACAGATAGAGACAATTTAACTTTGATATACGACTTGTCCGTGCACTAAGGTAAATTTAACTTTTCCAGCCATTTCTAAGCCATTAAAGGGTGTATTTTTACCTTGGCTTTTTAGGGCGCCGGGGCTTATTTTCCAGTATTGCTTAGCATCAAAAATACAAATATCAGCATCACTATTCAAGCTGAGGTTCCCAGCAGGTATCCCTAAAATTTTTGCAGATGCTAGGCTAACGAGCGCAATTGAGGTTAATAGGTCAACTTTTTCTTGCTGAGCCCATTTTAATGTGAGCGCCAGTAGCAACTCTAAACCAGTTGCGCCAATTTCAGCTTCAGCAAAGGGCGCTAATTTAGCATCGTCGTCAACAGGCGTGTGGTCAGAACAAATGGCGTCAATGGTGCCATCTTTTAGACCGGCAGTTAAGGCGTCTTTATCACGCTGAGTACGTAATGGTGGTTTTAGATGGCAGTTTGTATCAAAAAACCCGATATCATGCTCGGTGAGGTGTAAATGGTTGGCACTTACATCGCAGCTAATATTGATACCCTGTTTTTTAGCTTCGCGTATCATGCCTACGCCTTCAGCAGTTGATAAGCGGCTGATGTGCACTTTGGCACCGGTTTCTTTGGCAATACGCAATATGCTGGCAAGTGCCAGCGCTTCAGCAGCACTAGGAATGCCTTTTAGCCCTAGCCTACTTGCTATTTCACCATCATGCGCCACGCCATCTTTGGCTAAAAAAGGTTCTTCTGCATGCAAAAATAATGTAAAGCCAAATGTTGCGGCATATTCCATGGCGCGCCATAGCACTTGGGTATCGGTAATCGCAATATTGGCTTGTGAAAAACCTACACAACCTGCCTCGCGCAATTCTCCCATTTCAGAAAGTATTTTGCCTTGTAGTTGGCGTGTAAGTGCGCCTAATGGATACACGTGAGCTAAATTAAGCTGTTTAGCACGATGTTTTAGCATCTCTACTAGCCCAGGTTCATCTAGCACCGGATCAGTATCAGGCGGACACGCTAGGCTAGTTACACCGCCAGCAACGGCGGCCTGCAGTTCGCTAATGAGCGTGGCTTTGTATTCATCGCCTGGTTCGCGTAGCCTAGCAGATAGGTCAACTAAACCTGGACAGATAATTAAGTTGTTCGCATCTATGGTTTGATTTGCAACAAAGCCTTCAGGTGCTTTGCCTAACCCGATAATTTTGCCGGCACCAATAAACACATCGAGTTGGCTATCAATATTGTTTTTAGGGTCTATGACGCGCCCATTTTTGATATGAATTTTCATGACTGATTCCCCGATATTTGACCACCTGCCAGCATGGCCATGACCGCCATGCGAATAGCAATACCATAAGTCACTTGCGGCAGAATCACCGATTGTTGGCCATCTGCTACGCTAGAATCAATTTCTACGCCGCGGTTCATTGGGCCAGGGTGCAATACAATCGCATCCGGCTTGGCTAAACTTAATTTTTCTTGAGTAAGGCCATAAGTTTTAAAGTATTCTTGTGCACTTGGTAGCATTGCGCCATTCATACGCTCATTTTGCAGGCGTAACATCATCACCACATCAACATCTTTTAGGCCGGCTTTCATGTCATGGAACACATGCACACCTAGCTTTTCTACTTGCGCGGGCAATAGTGTTTTAGGGGCAATGACGCGTACTTCAGGTACACCTAATGTTGTGAGTGCATGAATTTCAGAGCGCGCAACACGTGAGTGCAGTACGTCGCCGACGATAGCCACTCTTAAATTATGCAGGTCCGGTTTATATTTACGGATGGTAAACATATCCAGTAAACCTTGTGTTGGGTGTGAGTGGCGACCATCACCAGCATTAATGACATGAATATGTTCGGGTACATGTTTTGCAATAAAGTGTGCAGCGCCAGATTGTGAGTGACGCACCACAAACATGTCTGCATGCATGGCAATAAGGTTATCCACCGTATCTAAGATTGTTTCGCCCTTAGATTGCGAAGAGGTGTTTACATTTAAGCTGATGACATCAGCAGACAGTCGTTTGGCGGCAATTTCAAAGGTAGTGCGAGTGCGGGTGCTATTCTCAAAAAACAGGTTGCAGACTGTTTTACCACGTAATAACGGTACTTTTTTGACTTCACGTTCAGCCACACCAACAAATGATTCTGCTGTATCTAAAATTTGATTTAATATTTTTTTGGGCAATCCTTCAATAGATAGAAGGTGTCGTAAGCGGCCATCAGAATCTAATTGAGGGTTATTCATGCGAGTGTTGTGCCTGATTGGTTGATTGAAGTATCGATTTCAGTTCTAGGCGTAAAGTGCCGTCGACATTTTGTGTCAATTGCAAGTTTTCTGTTGCTGCAAGCGGCATGTCAATAGCAGTAATCTGCGGTGCAATAGGCAGCTCGCGTCCACCACGGTTGATCAGTGCAACCAAGGCGATGCTTGCAGGGCGGCCATAGTCAAAGAGTTCATTCATAGCTGCTCGGGTGGTGCGACCTGTGTAAAACACATCATCAATCAAAATAATGTGTTTATTTTCAACATCAAAAGAAATTTGACTGGGCCGGTTTTCAGTTTTTAGGCCACGTTTGGCGTAGTCGTCTCTGTAAAATGAAACATCTAATGTTCCGTGCTGAATCGATTTGGCAGTAATAGTGCTGTCTAATAGCACCAGCAGTCTCTGCATTAACCAAACCCCGCCACTTTGAATGCCTACCAGTGCAGTATTATTTTGCAATAAAGGCTGAATCTGTTGCGCGAGTTTTTTTAGCAGATCTTCTGCGTTGGGTAGATTGTTAGGTTCTGAAGTCATTTGCATATTTTACTCGTAATTTTCATCATCATGCTTTGTGGTCAAAACGTATATTTAAATCCCATCAAAATAGCTTTGTAATATTGTCTGCGCGGCTACTTGATCTAGCATGACCTTTTGCGCGCGTCCTTTAATGCCAACTTGCTTTAATAAATCGCTCGCTTCAACAGAACTATATCGCTCATCAATCAGTATGACAGGAAGATTAAATCTACCATTAAGCCGGCGTGCAAATTTTTTGCATAACTGCGTTACGCTAGTCTCTGCACCCTCTAAGTTTAAGGGCAAACCAACAATTAGTAATTTCGGCTGCCATTCTTTGATAAGTTGGCTAATCACTTCAAAGCGTACTTCATTACTTTCATTATCAATGACTGTGAGTGGGTTAGCATTGGCTAAAACATGTTCGCCTACTGCTACACCAATCCTTTTCTCACCAAAATCAAAACATAAGACAGTGCTGGCTAATATAATCTTTGCGTCGTAAACATTTTCGTTATCAATCAGTTGGCCGTGCGACGTTGGATTGATATTAAGCGCTATGGACATCAGGCATGGCCCGCCACATCAGACAGCATGGCAGGGTCAACGCCCAATAGCGCCAGCGTCGCATTAAGTTTGTCGTCATGTTTAGTTTCATACAATATTTTATGTAGCGTTTCTACATCTTTAGCTTGTACCGATAGCCAAGAGTTTTGCGCAATTTCTTGCTCCAACTGACCTGGTATCCATCCGGCATAACCTAATGTGAGCAACATTTTTTCTGGGCCAACACCAATTGCGACTGATTCTAAAATATCTTTTGAAGTGGTGAGGGCGGTATTCTCGGCAATAGTGATGGTGCTATCCCATTCGCCAGCTGGTTGGTGTAATACAAAACCACGCTCAGGTTGCACTGGGCCACCATAAAGTACATGATTTTGTGCAACAACACTGTTGAGTAATTCAACATTTATTTTTTCAAATAAAGTTTCGTAAGTAACGTCAGTAGGGCGATTAATCATAACGCCCATGGCGCCATCTTGATTATGGGTGCAGATGAAAGTGACTGACTTGGAGAAAAATGGATCCGTCATGGCGGGCATCGCGATGAGGAAGTGACCTGTAAGATTAACGTTTTCCAATTTTTTTATTTTAACATAGATGTCTGTTTATTATAACAAAAATATATAAAATCGCGGTTATTGCGCCTCTAAATACCCAGTAACTTCTAATCCAAAACCCGCCATACTTGGCATTTTTCGTGGTTTTGCTAGCAGTTTCATTTTACCCACACCACAATCCAATAGTATTTGTGAACCTATGCCATAAGTGCGTAATTCTTGGTTAATGCGCACTGGTTGGTCAGCTCCAAGAATTCGCTCAACAATGGCTTCTCCTGTTTCTTGCTGATGTAATAACACCATGACACCAGACTCGGCACTAGAGATGGTTTTCATGGCGGCTAGTGTATTCCAGCTATGAGAACAACTGGAGCTATCAAGTAAATCAAATATTGATAGTGGTTCATGTACGCGTACTAGGGTTTCTTTGGTAGATATTGGCGTACCTTTGATTAAAGCTAAATGCGTTTCTTTGGTAATTTTGTCGTGGTATGCAATCAGCTTCATTTCACCGTAAGGTGTTTGAATCATACGTTCGGCAGCACGCTCTACTAGGCTTTCGGTTTGTGCGCGATATTGAATTAAATCGGCAATCGTGCCGATTTTAAGCTGGTGTTCGGCAGCAAATGACATTAAATCAGGTAAGCGTGCCATGCTGCCGTCGTCTTTCAATATTTCACAGATGACGCTAGTTGGCTCGCACCCAGCTAACAGTGCCAAATCACAGCCAGCCTCGGTATGCCCAGCACGTACCAGCACGCCGCCATCCATAGCCGCCAGTGGGAAAATGTGGCCAGGGCTAACAATGTCATGAGGTTTGGCTGTTTTTGCGACAGCAGCTTGTATGGTGTGCGCCCTATCAGCCGCAGAGATGCCAGTAGTCACACCTTCGGCCGCCTCGATAGAGACAGTGAAGTTGGTCCCCATACGGGCGCCATTTTTTTGTACCATTTTAGTGAGGTTTAATTGTCGGCAGCGTGCTTCGGTGAGTGTTAGGCAAATAAGACCGCGGCCATGTTTTGCCATAAAGTTAATGTGTTTTGCTGTTGCAAATTCAGCCGCTAGTACTAAATCACCCTCATTTTCGCGATTTTCATCGTCGACTAACACTACCATGCGGCCGTGTTTAATTTCTTCAATAATCTCTTTGGCGGTACTAATGGTCACGTTATCTTTCCAGTCACTTAAATTGATGGCTTGCTAAATCAGTCGTTTTCTTCAGCCCACAATGTCATACGTTCCACGTAACGTGCAATTTGGTCTACTTCTAGATTGACTAAGCCACCAATCTTTAGAAACTGTAAGGTAGTATTTTCAAGCGTATGTGGAATTAAATTAATGCTAAACACATTATGATTAATGCTGTTTACCGTTAGGCTAACGCCATTTACGCCAATGGATCCCTTAATGGCGATGTATTTTGCAATAGCGTGTGGCGCCTTTATATCAAGTTTCCAGCAATCACCTAATTGCTCAAAAAGCACGACTGTACCTACGCCGTCTACATGGCCACTCACCAAATGGCCCCCTAACCTGTCGCTAAGTCGTAATGCTTTTTCTAGGTTCACTGCATGTAGGCTATCTAAACCTACGGTTACGGATAAGGTTTCTTTAGAAACATGCGCCTCAAAATGCGTCTTACTAACACTTACTGCCGTTAGGCAAACACCATTGACAGCGATGCTGTCGCCAGTCTGCACGTCTTGCAGGCCCAACTCAGCACAAGCAATGTTGAGCTTTAGGTCTTCACCCATTGGGGTTATACGTTCGACTGTACCGATGGTTTGAATGATGCCTGTAAACATGATGCAATTTTATCAGACTTAGCGCGCCTTTTGTTTTCGCTTATTGACGGGATGTAAAATATTGAGACATACTAGCTTGGTCAATATTGGCAATGGCGGTGAAGGATAAGCATGATAGAAGCTCTTATTTTTGATGTAGATGGTACGCTAGCCGATACCGAGCGCGATGGTCATCGTCCGGCATTTAACCAAGCTTTTAAACAGGCTGGCTTAGATTGGCATTGGGATGTGGCACTTTATGGTGAGTTACTTGCGATTACTGGTGGTAAGGAGCGCATTCGTCATTATGCGCAGCGCTACCACCCCACACTTAAACATGATGAGCATTTTTCAAGCCTTGTGGCACAGTTACATCAAGATAAAACCCGTATTTATGCAACACTGTTAGCCGCAGGAAAAATCCCACTTCGGCCTGGGGTAAGACGACTTTTGCTAGAAGCGCGTGCAATTGGTTTAAAGCTAGCAATTGCCACCACCACAACCCCAGAGAATGTGACTACTCTTTTAAAGTATAACTTGGGTGAAGATGCGCATACTTGGTTTGACGTAATTGCGGCGGGAGATATCGTGCCTGATAAAAAGCCAGCACCGGATATCTATCTATGGGCGTTAGAAAAATTACAACTGAAGGCAGAAGCTTGCCTGGCCTTTGAAGATTCAGAAAATGGCCTAAAATCGAGCTTAGGAGCAGGATTGAAAACGTTAATTACCATTAATGACTATACTGCCACACAGCATTTTGAAGGTGCGATAGCTGTGCTTAGTGACTTAGGTGAGCCGGATAAGCCTTGTGAAGTATTGCAGGGAGATATAAAGGGTGAGCGTTATATTAATGTTGCGACGCTAGCTCGTTTTTAATTGTGTAATTAACCGTGAATTAATGTCGAAGTTAGTTAATTTCTTGTATCTTAGGTAATTAAATAATTATTTAATCGACCTGATGTGCGTCAATAAATCTTTAAATTAAAGCGTATATACTTGTATAGATTACAAGGAGATTAAGATGACTAAATCAATACAAGTATTTGATCCTGCAATGTGTTGTAGTAGCGGTGTGTGTGGAACGGAAGTGGATCAGCAATTGGTAAATTTTTCTGCCGATGCAGATTGGGCTAAGAAGAATGGTGCACAAATTGAACGCTTCAATCTTGCACAACAGCCCATGGATTTTGCTAATAACAAGGTGGTGAGAGATTTTCTAGAACGTACCGGCCAAGAAGCATTGCCACTGGTTCTAGTTGATGGTGAGTTTGCCTTGGCAGGCCGCTATCCTAATCGTTCAGAGCTAGCACGCTGGGCTGGCATATCGACGATTATTGAAATGCAGCCAGTAACAGGATGTTGTAGCGGTGGTAAGTGCTGTTAGTTCTAGAGTGGAACACAACAATCTTAATAACCTAAGGCTAAAGCCATGAGATTTCTTGACCAACCACCGCGCTTTCTCTTCTTTACGGGGAAAGGAGGTGTGGGCAAAACTTCTATTGCTTGTGCAACTGCAATCCAATTAGCGGCTAATGGCAAGCGCGTATTGCTGGTGAGCACAGACCCAGCGTCTAATGTTGGGCAGGTATTTGGTATTAGTATCGGCAACAATATTACAGCCGTTCCAGCAGTGCCTAATTTAGCAGCCCTTGAAATTGACCCACAAGCAGCAGCTCAATCGTACCGTGATCGTATTGTTGGGCCCGTGCGTGGGATATTGCCGGAAGCGGTTGTGAAAGGCATAGAAGAGCAGCTCTCGGGTGCTTGTACGACTGAGATTGCCGCATTTGATGAATTCACATCACTCTTAATTGATTCCCCATTAACTGCCGAATATGATCATATTGTCTTTGATACTGCGCCGACTGGGCACACGATTCGTTTGCTCCAGTTACCTGGTGCGTGGAGTGGTTTTCTAGACGAAGGCAAAGGTGATGCTTCTTGTCTAGGCCCTTTAGCGGGACTTGAAAAGCAACGCGAACAATACAAAGCCGCTGTAGATGCACTTGCCGATGACAAACGAACTCGATTGATACTGGTTGCTCGGGCTCAGCAATCTACATTACGAGAAGTTGCGCGCACGCATGAAGAACTGGCTGGCATTGGTCTGAAACAACAGTACTTAGTCATCAATGGCATTTTACCTAAGATTGAGGCTGAAACTGACGGGCTGGCGGCGGCAATTTACATGCGTGAACAAGCCGCACTGAATGCGACTCCAGAGGTGTTAAGGTCGTTGCCACAAGATCAAGTTGCACTTAAAGCCTTTGATCTTGTTGGCTTAGATGCATTACGCCAGCTACTCATAGATACGCCCTATCTGGCTTGTGGTAGTAGTAATGCACCGGTTGAGTTGGATAAACCTAGCCTGTCTCAATTAGTAGACAGTATCGCAGTAGAGGGTCATGGGCTAGTGATGACCATGGGTAAAGGTGGTGTTGGTAAAACCACAATAGCGGCAGCAGTTGCTGTTGAGTTGGCGCATCGCGGATTAGCTGTGCACTTAACCACCTCGGACCCCGCAGCCCACCTTTCAGATACGCTTAATGGCACATTAGACAATTTAACGGTAAGTCGCATTGACCCACATGAAGAAACTGAACGCTATCGTCAGCACGTGCTAGAAACAAAAGGGGCCACACTAGATGCTCACGGCCGCGCGCTGCTAGAAGAAGATTTACGTTCTCCATGTACTGAAGAGATTGCGGTATTCCAAGCGTTCTCTCGCATTATCCGTGAAGCTGGTAAGAAGTTTGTGGTGATGGATACCGCACCAACGGGGCACACACTATTGTTGTTAGATGCTACTGGGGCTTATCACCGTGAAGTCGCACGTCAAATGGATAAGACTAACCTACACTTCACCACCCCAATGATGCAGTTACAAGATGCTAAGCAAACCAAGATTCTCATTGTAACGCTTGCAGAAAAAACCCCAGTCTTAGAAGCCGCTAACTTGCAGGAAGATTTGCGAAGAGCAGGCATTGAACCGTGGGCTTGGGTGGTTAATAACAGCGTTGCTGCAACCAAGACTAATTCAGCATTATTGCACCAGCGCGCAATTAATGAATTAGTTGAAATTAATTCAGTGGCAAAGCAGTATTCTAAACGCTATGCAGTGGTCCCCATGCTTAAAGACGAGCCAGTTGGGGTAAAAAAATTACTAGAACTTGCAGGGGGCTTTGATTAGTTTAGTCGGCGAAGATACCATGAGTGCTTCCAGTGAAAACAAGACATCATCTGACCGCCATAACTTTATCGGAGTTGGTGGGCCGATACATGTATTAGCCCATTATAAACGTGGTATATCTCTTCAATTTTCTCGTTTCCGCGCGGCTGGTGTGGGTGCCTTTGCAGCATTTTTTGCTGTGCTTGGTCCTGGCTTACTTGCGGGGCTTTCCGACGATGACCCGGCAGGTATTACCACTTATTCCGTACTTGGTACTAATCATGGTTATCAATTGCTGTGGATTATTCCAGCCTCAACTATTCTGCTCATTCAATTTCATTTAATGGCTGTGCGTATTGGTGCTGCTAGTGGCAAAGGGTTCGTTGGTGTTATTCGCGAACGTTGGGGTCATGGCTGGGGATATTTCGCGGTAATTGGCCTGCTGTTTGCAAATTTTGGAACTATTTGCGCTGAATATGCAGGAATCTCTGCGGCTGGCTCGCTTGTTGGTATACCAGCTTGGATTAGTGCGCCCATTTCGGGCGTGTTGATATCGATTATTGTTGTTATGGGGTCATTTCATCGAGTAGAGCGTATTTTACTCATTGTGTCCTCTACATTAGCGCTTTACATCATAGATGGCATTTTAGCGGAGCCTGACTGGTCGCTCGTTTGGCACAATTCTACTGTCCCGCACATGCCTGTAGATAATGTCGGTTGGATTGCCATTGCCGCTACCCTAGGAACCACATTGGCACCTTGGGGATTGGCATTTATTCAATCTTACGCGGTTGATAAAAAGATTACCGTTGCCAACCTACGATGGGAAAGGGTTGATGTGATTATTGGCTCTTTACTCACAGGTATTATCGGTCTTGCTATTGCCGTTGCTTGCGCAGCAACACTCAATCGTGCGGGTGTGCATATTAATGATGCAAGCGATGCAGCAGCAGCATTGCGACCGCTTGCTGGCTCGTTTGCAACCGTATTATTTGGTGCGGGTTTACTTGGCGCATCGTTACTTGCGGCAGCTATTGTGCCACTGGCTACGGCTTATTCTATTGCGGAAGGTATAGGTGCTCCCGCCTCTCTAGATTTAGATTCGCGCCACTTTCAGCTGTTTTATGCGGCGTTCGTAGGGCTTACTGCTGCTGCCGTTAGTGTAGTCTCACTGCCTGATTTACCGCTTATCCCCCTTATCTATACTAGCCAAGTAGTGAACGCCGTATTATTGCCATTGCATCTAATTGCACTTCACTTGTTGGCGCGAGACACCTCAATTATGGGCGATGCAAAATCGAGTAAAGCATTAGTAATTGTAAGTCTGATGAGTATTGCACTTGTTATTGCATGCATATGTGCGCTAGCAATAAGTTGGCTAGGTGCGGATAGCAGGTTTTGGAATTAGGATTGTTTAGCCCAAAGTGGCTGTTTGTCGAATAATAATAAAATTTACCTAAATATTAACTTTTAAGCTTGATGTTAAAGACTGTGATAGATTATTGAATATTGATAAATTTAATACCATTACGGCTAATAAATTTAACACCCACTCGGGGAATTTTGTTCATAAATTTGGTTAAAAAAGGACGGACTTATTAAACACTTTAAATTAAATAAGCTGGTGATAGCAGCTATCTTAGTCAATGTAAATATCACGGCTAATGCTGCCGATTGGATTGATAACTCTATCGGGTATCGTTACGGGACAAACTTTTCCGAGCCATACGTTGGTCGGGATCTTAATAAAAGTATCGTGAATCTAGAGAGCGTGAGTGGTTACAAGTACGGCACCAATTATTTTAATCTTGATTGTTTGATGTCAAATGCTGGGGATCCATCTCAAGGTGGGGAAGGGAAGTCCGGTGCAACGGAATTTTATTTAGTTTATAGAAACACCGTTAATTTCCATAATGTGACGGGTAAGGATTTAAAAATAGGCCCAATTAAAGATTTTGGATTCACTTTCGGAGCTGATTTAAATACAAAGAATGACAGTTATGGATCAAGAAAACGCCTGTTAGTTGCTGGCCCATCCGTCATGTTTGACGTTCCGGGGCTGCTTAAAATGAGTATTCTATTGCTAGATGAAAGTAATGCTCCCAATCCCTACCCTGGGTTTGACGGAGGACGGTATACCTATCAAATACATCCTGAGCTGAACTTTGTTTGGGGTTTGCCTTTAGGGTCAAGCCAATGGGAATTTAATGGTTACGCCAACTTTATTACTTCCAAGGGTAGGAATGAATCAGGAGGCAATACTGCGGCAGAAACGCATATTGATGCAAAGCTTATGTATGATACCAGTACTCTTCTTGGGCTAGAAAAAAACACATTTAAAGTCGGATTCGGATATGAATACTGGCACAATAAATACGGCAATCCAACCACACCAGCCAATGCTGGTGCAGGCCCTGGTGCAACAGCAAGTACACCCATAATTAGAGCTGAATATCATTTTTAAATTGCTTCGATAGAGATTGAAGCAATTTGCTAACCGATTTTACCCAAGCTGATAGCCACAATAAAAAAAGAGGGCGTCTAAAAAGACGCCCTAAAGGAGGAGAATAACAGCTTTGGAGAAGCCTAATGTTTAATAAGCACTTACCATGCCAAGTTCTCCATCCTTCCTAAAATTTCTGATTAACTATGCCGATTTGTTTAATGTTTGGTAGACGGCTAAATATTCTAGGGCGCTTTTATCCCAGCTTAAGTTCTGCGTCATGCCATTTTTTTGAATCTGCTTCCATGCATTAGCGTCGTTATTGAATACGTTTAAGGCTTGCTTAATGCAACTGAGTAAGCTTGTTGGACTTGCTTCACTCATGACAAAGCCATTGGCAGTCTTGTTTTTAAAAGTGATGATATTGGTATCAACAACAGAGTCGGCCAATCCGCCAGTGGCGTTAACAATAGGCGGTGTGCCATAGGCTAAGCCATATAGTTGATTCAGTCCGCAAGGCTCAAAGCGGGACGGCATGATGAACATATCGCAACCCGCCATGATTTGGTGTGAAAGCGGTTCATTGTAACCAATGGTCACGTTCACCTTAGTCGGATTGCTAACGGCTAAGGCGCGAAATGCATTTTCAAGCGCACTTTCGCCACTGCCTAATAAAGCTAACTGGCAGCCAGTATCTACTAATTCTTGCAAAATAGGCACCAGCATATCTAAGCCTTTTTGATGCGTTAGGCGACTTACTACGCCTAATAATGGTGCACTTGCATCAATATGAAGCCCTAATTTTTCTTGCAATGCCGCTTTTACCAGTTTTTTACCAGCTAATGTGGTTGCGCTATAGTTTTTAATTAGGTGCGGATCAGCTTCTGGGTTCCATTCGTCAGTTTCAATGCCATTTAAAATGCCTTTAATCTCATTACCACGCTTACTGAGTAAGCCTTCTAGACCAAAGCCAAATGCTGCTGTTTGAATTTCTTTTGCATAGCTTGGGCTGACTGTAGTGACTGCGTTAGCATAAAAAATACCAGCTTTCAAAAATGATAATTGCCCATGGTATTCAAAACCTTCAATGGTGAAGTTGGTAGAGGGTAGGGCTAAAGTGGATAACCAGCCTGGGGCATAACAGCCCTGAAAGGCCATGTTGTGTAAGCTAATGATTGATTTTGCTTGGCTATGCTCGACTAATTTCATGTAGGCGGGTGTTAAGCCTGTTTGCCAGTCATTGCAGTGCACAATATCTGGTTGCCAGTCGGTGATAGGCGAATTCGGGCCACTTAAAATGGCGGCCACTTTAGAGAGTATGCCAAAGCGCACTGGGTTATCTAACCATTCAAGTCCATTAGCATCAGCATATGGCCCGCCTTCACGCTCGTAAAGGTGGGCTGATTTAATCACCATCACTTTTACTTGGGTTTCTGCAATTGTCCCCATCATAAGCGCCGCATTATGAATGACCGGTAAATTGTCGAATGTCGCAATTGCTTGCAGATTAGTGAGCTTATTCAATACCGCTGGGTAGCCTGGCATCAAGATGCGAATGTCCACGCCAAGGTTCTGTAAGGCGGTAGGCAGCGAGCCGCTTACGTCAGCTAAACCACCAGTTTTGATAAGAGGGAAAACTTCAGAAGTAGCAAATAGAACCCGCAAAATATACTTTCTTCATAATGACGTTGATGCATTATTATATTGTATAAACTAATTGCTTTAACAATGATTTCGGGAGTAGGTATGAGTTTTAATGGTTTTTTAGCAGTAGGCGCCGGCGCAGCGATAGGTGCATGGATGCGATGGTGGCTTGGCCTGATGTTGAACTCAACTTTACCAGCGCTACCTCTGGGTACGTTAGTGGCCAATTTGATTGGTGGCTATCTCATTGGATTGTTCGTGGGATTGTTTTCTTTGACCTCTTCATTTTCCCCTGAGTTAAGGCTGTTTGTCATAACCGGCTTGCTAGGTGGCTTGACTACATTCTCCACTTTTTCTGCCGAGGCGGTGACATTGCTATCACGTGGTCAATATGGCTGGGCGACAACACACATTTTAGTTCATGTATTAGGTTCGCTGGCCATGACCGGCATGGGTTTACTTACTGTACAGTTAATTCGAGGTTGATATCATGCAAGGAATTTATCTGAAGTTGTTTGTGCCTGAGGAATTACGTCTTCATGGTGCTTTGTTGTATGAGTGGATTCTAAAGCAAGCTGAAATAATCGGTATACCAGGGGGTTCAGCAGTACGTGCTATGGCTGGTTTTGGTCGACATGGTCACCTGCATGAGCAACACTTTTTTGAATTAGCTGGAACGCTACCGATAATACTTGAGTTTTTTGCCCCAGCTGAAACTATTGATCAATTGCTGTTTTTGATAGAGGCGGAGAATAAGTCTTTGTTTTTCATAAAATTTAATGCGGAAGCAGGGCAGACAGCACCTCATTAATTGATGAAATGCGGTCTGAATATTTATTTCATGGTGGGCATGACAAACTCTGCGCCAGCATTTTTGTTACTAGAAGGCCAGCGTGACGTTGTAGTTTTTAGGCGGGTATAAAAACGCATACCCTCGTTGCCGTAAATATGATGGTCGCCAAATAGTGAGCGTTTCCAACCGCCAAAACTGTGGAATGCGATAGGCACTGGGATTGCCACGTTTACCCCGACCATACCGGCTTGCACGCGTTGGGTGAATTCACGAGCGACTTCGCCATCGCGTGTAAAAATGGCAACGCCATTACCAAACTCATGGTCGTTGACTAACTGCAGGGCTTCTTCAAATGTTTCAGCACGTACTACCGACAACACCGGGCCAAAAATCTCTTCTTTGTAAATACGCATATCTTTTTTAACGTGATCAAATAGGCAGGGTGCTAAAAAGAAGCCTTGTTCATAACCTGCATGCTGATATGGTCGGCCATCAATCACGAGTGTTGCGCCTTCAGTAATCCCTAGATCAACATAAGCTTTTACTTTAGCGTAATGTTCTGGCGTCACCAAAGGCCCCATATCTGCTTTTTCATTTAAGCCCTGATCAATCGTAATGCCTTTAACTTTTTCGGTGAGTTTAGTAATCAGCGCATCAGCTACATTGCCTACCGTCACTGCTACGGAAATAGCCATACAGCGTTCACCTGCCGAGCCAAAGGCTGCGCCAATAAGTGCATCAGCCACTTGGTCAATGTCCGCATCTGGCATGACAATTAAATGATTTTTTGCCCCGCCTAACGCTTGCACACGTTTGTCATTTTTGGTGCCCGTGCTGTAAATGTGCTCGGCAATAGGGGTGGACCCCACAAAGCTAATGGCTTGAATGCGTTTATCTGTTAGTAATACATCTACGGCTTCTTTGTCGCCATTCACTAAGTTAAACACGCCGGCGGGTAAGCCTGCTTCAGTTAATAAATCTGCAATCATCAAACTGGCGCTAGGTGTTTTTTCGGAAGGTTTAAGGACAAAAGTATTGCCGGTGGCAAGCGCCATTGGAATCATCCATAGCGGTACCATAATGGGGAAGTTGAAGGGGGTAATGCCTGCCACTACGCCTAATGGTTGGTGCATGCTATAAGTATCAATGCCGGTACCCACTTGGTCGTTGTAGTCACCTTTCATGAGGTGAGGCATGCCACAAGCAAATTCGACCACTTCAATGCCTCGCGTGACTTCGCCGCGGGCATCGCTGATGGTTTTACCATGCTCAAGTGAAATGGCTTTTGCTAAATCATCCGCACGCTCATCAAGTAAGGCTTTAAACTTGAACATGATGCGAGCGCGTCGTAATGCAGGGGTGGCTGACCATTCAGGAAAGGCCACTTGTGCTGCATTAATCGCGGCCTCAACATCGGTTACCGTTGCGTTATTTAATTGTGCTTGTATTTCACCAGTAGCGGGGTTAAATACATGGCTATATCTAGTGCCAGTACCGCTGGTATGTTGACCATTAATATAATGGCCGATGGTTTTAATGCTCATGTTAATAGTTCCGATATTTTGTTATTAAGTATTCTCTTGGCTATGTATAGCCCAAGCTTGCTCGTTTTTAAGGTAACGATTGGCTTCTAGGCCAGATTCGCCTTGTGAAACGATAAATTTAATCGCATCACTCAAGGTATTAAAGATACGATCAATTTCATGTTTTTCGATGGTCAGCGGTGGCGAGATAGCGATAATATCGCCGGTAAAACGCACATGCATTCCCATTTCATAACATTTTAAATAAGTTGCAAAAGCAAGCGCCCCAGGTTTACCTGCAATAGGTTCAAACTCTATCCCTGCTACTAAGCCTATATTGCGAATATCTTTAACCATAGGTAAATCTTTAAGCGAGTGTGCGGCTGTTTCGAAATAAGCGCTTAAAGAGGCCGCTCGATCTTCTAGTTTTTCTGTTGCAAAAATATTGAGTGTGGCAATAGCGGCTGCGCAAGCGATAGGAATAGCGCTATAGGTGTAGCCGTGCGGCAATTCAATGGCACCAGCCGCAGCATTTTCCATAAAAGCGTCATAGATTTCTCGCTTCACTGCGACTGCTCCCATCGGTACAACACCATTGGTGAGGCCTTTTGCGCAGGTGAGAATATCAGGTATGACATCAAAGTAATCAGCACCAAACTTGGTACCTAATCTGCCAAAGCCGGTAATCACTTCATCAAAGATGAGTAATATGCCATGTTTAGTACAAATTTCACGTAGGCGTTTTAGATAAGCCGCAGGTGGCACGATTACGCCAGCCGAGCCTTGCATGGGTTCAATAATAAGTGCTGCAATCGTCGCTGGGTCGTGCAATGTCATTATGCGCTGTTCAAACTCATTGGCTAGAGCAATGCCACCGTCGGCTGGTACACCTTTGGTAAAGGCATTTTTAGCGATGTCTAGCGGGTGCCGGATGTGATCCACGCCAGCTAAGCTATTGCCAAAAGCTTTGCGATTGCCTGCGATACCCCCTACGGCAATCCCACCAAAATTGACGCCGTGATAACCACGTTCACGGCCGATGAGTTTGTTTCGTAATGGGTTACCGGTAGCGCGATGGTAAGCCAACGCAATTTTCAGGGCGGTATCAGCAGACTCTGAGCCAGAACTCGTAAAGAATATTCGGTCTAAACCTACTGGCATGTATTCAGCTAATCGTTCTGCCGCTTCAAAAGCGAGTGGATGACTCGATTGAAAAGCCGGTGCGTAATCGAGTGTCAGCAATTGATTACCAACGGCAGTGGCAATCTCGGCACGACCGTGTCCTGCCGGTACACACCATAAGCCAGCAGTGCTATCGAGAATTTCTCGGTCATCTATTGAGGTGTAGTAGTTGCCCTTAGCCGCTTTAAACAACCTAGGCATAGCCTTAAATTGTCGGTTGGCGGTGAATGGCACCCAATAATTAGACATATTGGGTATGGTTACGGACTTATGGGCAGACATTTTCATTCCTACAATCTTTATTATTGGCAGTATCTTCAGGTGTTTAGCATAGTGTGTCAAGGCTGGTTTTTTTAAAAATTATCTTATTGATTTTATTGATATTAATTTATTGAATGTTATTGTATATTTAACACTTTAAACAGTGTATGTGGCAATTTCGAGGGGATGGATGATGGATGTAGATTTAGGATCACGTTTACGTACGGCACGCTTGCGTCATCAGTTATCGCAACGGGCGCTAGCAAAAAAAGCGGGGGTGGCAAATGCTACTATTTCACTAATTGAATCTGGCAGTACTAGTCCATCAGTGAGCGCGCTAAAACGCATATTGGCAGGGTTACCTATGACGTTGGCCGAGTTTTTCTCGGATGAATTGCCAGGCATGAAAAGTGAAGTGTTTTATCGTGCGCAAGAACTCACTGAAATTAGTGGAGGAGAAGGTATTTCATACCGCCAAATTGGTTCGGCGAGAGATGGTCATGTGTTGCAAATTTTGTTTGAAAGTTATGAGGTAGGGGCTGATACAGGGCTCATTATGTTACAACATGAAGGTGAAGAAGGCGGTGTAATTCTCTCTGGTAAATTAGAAGTGACCGTAGGCGACTATTCGCGGGTGCTGGGTGTTGGTGACGCTTATTATTTTAATAGTAACGAGCCACATCGTTTTCGCAACGCAGGCGCTCAAATTTGTACCTTAGTCAGCTCTTGTAGCCCACCTACATTTTAATTAAGCATGACTCTGCCCTCCCGTGATTAATGTTTATTATTTAAGTGAATTAACTATGTCATTTAAAAATAAATTGGCATATATTCTGTTTAAGCGTTGTTACAAGTTTTGTGGGGAATCATCATGCGTGTGCTTGTTTTAGGTTCTGGCGTAGTTGGCGTAACAAGTGCTTATTATTTGGCAAAAAAAGGCTTTGAAGTTACGGTCATAGATCGCCAACCTGCAGTAGCGTTAGAGACTAGTTTTGCTAATGCGGGCCAAATTTCACCTGGCTATGCTGCGCCTTGGGCTGCGCCCGGTGTACCTATAAAAGCATTGAAATGGTTGTTTCAACGACACTCACCACTGGCGATTAAACCTGATCTAACGCTCTGGCAGTTGCAATGGTCACTCAAATTATTACAAAACTGCACGTCAAAAAGATATGCCATTAACAAGGAACGCTTGGTACGGTTAGCAGAGTACAGCCGCGATTGTTTAGGTGCGTTACGTGCCAGTACGGGTATTGCCTATGAAGGCCGCACGCAGGGTACTTTACAGGTGTTTCGTACGCAGCAACAGTTAGACGCCGAAGCGAAAGATATTGCTGTACTGACACGCTGTGGCGTGCCATTTGAAGCATTAGACCCTGAAGGCTGTGTGCGTGCTGAACCAGCCTTAGCTTTAGTCAAAGATCAGCTTTTGGGTGGCTTGCGATTACCGCATGATGAAACAGGTGATTGTCAGCTATTTACAACCAATTTGGCGTTAGAAGCAGCTAAGCTTGGCGTGCAATTTCGGCAAGATATAACGATTAATCGCTTAGTGTTAGCCCAAGGTAAACTGAGTGGCGTAGAAATTAGCACGGAAGAGGGCGCCGAAAAAAATATAGAAATATTGCATGCTGATCAATACGTTGTTGCGCTAGGTAGTTACTCTCGTCAGTTAATGCAAGGCTTAGGTTTACAAATACCTGTTTACCCTGTTAAAGGTTATTCGTTGACTGTGCCTATTGTGAATAGTGAGGCGGCACCCGTTTCTACGGTAATGGATGAAACCTATAAGGTTGCGATTACTCGTTTTGACAATCGTATTCGTGTGGGAGGCATGGCAGAACTTGCGGGTTTTGATTTAAGCCTTAATCTGCGTCGGCGCGAAACTTTAGAAATGGTGTTAAATAATTTATTTCCTAATGCAGGGGATGTATCACAAGCTTTATTTTGGACGGGATTACGTCCCATGACACCAGATGGAACGCCAATCATAGGTCAAGCATCTGTTATGTATGACAACGTTTGGTTAAACACTGGGCACGGCACATTAGGTTGGACAATGTCATGTGGCTCTGGCCAAGTGCTGGCTGATTTAGTGGCTAATCATCAGCCAGCAATTAAAACGGATGATTTGGCACTTGGTCGATATGCTGGAAGTCGCTACAATAAGTGCGACCATAAACTTTCATTTCATAAGTAATAGCATTTAAAAAAACATACATTATTCATGTCTCGCCCCGCAATCGCTCACATTCGCCTCGACGCTTTTAGACACAATTACCGTGTTGCTAAACAGTGTTATGGAGGTAAAGCCTTAGCAGTTATTAAAGCCAATGCCTATGGTCATGGCGCTGTACACTGCGCTAAATCAATCAGAAATGAAGCTGATGGTTTTGCTGTGGCCTGCTTAGAAGAAGCTTTGCAGTTACGTGAGGCAGGCATTACTGAGCCGATTTTGTTGTTAGAAGGATTTTTTGAAGCGGTTGAGTTAGCTGAAATTGTGGCAAATGATTTGTGGGTAGTGATTCATGCACAGTGGCAAGTTAAAATTTTGCTAGAGGCGAAACTTAAGCATGCCCTACAAATCTGGTTAAAAATGGATAGTGGCATGCATAGAGCGGGCTTGTCTCCCAATGAGTATACGCAAGCTTATACACGCTTAAAAGCGCATAAAAATGTGAAAAATATTGTGCTGATGACACATTTTGCTAATGCGGATAATTTAGCTTCTACGCACACGATGCAACAAGTGAAGGTCTTTCAGGACAACATTCAAGATTTAAATAATGTTGCCCACATAGACACTAGCCTAGCGAATTCAGCCGCCATTTTAGCCTGGCCTCAAACGAAACGCATGACCCATATAGAGCGGCACTGGTCTAGACCAGGCATTATGCTATATGGTGCAAATCCGATTATTCAGGCAGTTACAGATGATTTATTGCAGCCAGTCATGCAACTGAACTCACGCATTATTTCAATCTCGAAAATTAAAAAAGGCGATTCTATAGGTTACGGCAGTATATTTACTGCCGAGCGTGATACTACAGTAGGTGTAGTTGCTTGCGGCTATGCCGATGGTTATCCTCGATCTGCAATTACGGGGACACCAGTGGCCGTTGATGGCAATATGACTCGGTTGATTGGGCGCGTGTCCATGGACATGCTATCTGTGGATTTAACTGACTTACCTGCAACTGGTATTGGTAGCCAAGTGGAATTATGGGGCAATCATGTCTCCGCCAATGCGGTGGCTGCTAGTGCCGGCACTATTGCTTACGAACTATTTTGTAACGTTAAACGTGCCCATTTTCAATATTACGACGCAGCCAATATATAATTTTTATCACAATAATTAATCAAAGGTTTTTATATGCACGTCATTCAAACGCCCAATGCTCCAGCTGCTATCGGACCTTATTCACAAGCGATGGTGGTGGGAGATTTTCTATTCACTTCAGGTCAAATTCCACTGCGTGCTGATGGTACGCTTAATGATGGTGATATTACTGTCCAAACGACACAGGTATTGGCAAATTTAAAAGCCGTTATTGAAGCGGCGGGTGCCAATTTAAATAAAGTCGTTAAAACCACTGTATTTTTAAAAAATTTGGATGACTTTGTTGCCATGAATACCGTCTATGGCAATACCTTTGGCAGCCATACGCCAGCCCGTTCTACTGTTCAGGTGGCTAAATTGCCGCGTGATGTATTGGTTGAAATTGAAGCAATCGTTTCGTTAGCCTAAATATTGGCAATACTTTAAATTTGTTATACGCATTACATAAAGGAAACATATGGCATTAGATTTATTTAGCCCAGTCAAACTAGGTGGGATTGCGCTTAAAAATCGCATGGTGATGGCGCCACTTACTCGTAACCGCGCAGGTGCGGGCGGTGTACCACAAGCATTGAACGTCACTTATTATGCACAACGTGCATCAGCAGGTTTGATTATCTCGGAAGCAACACCTATCTCAGCAATGGCGCATGGTTATCCAGCTTTGCCGGGTATTTACACCGATGAGCAAGTGGCTGGCTGGAAAAAAGTGACGGATGCAGTACATGCTGAAGGCGGTAAGATTGTTTTACAGTTATGGCATGTGGGTCGAATTTCTCATCCAAGTTTATTGCCTAATGATGCACAGCCGGTAGCACCGTCAGCGATTACCCCTAATGGTAAAGCTTTTACGTATCAAGGTCTGGTGGATTATGTGCAGCCACGGGCGCTAGATGTGTCGGAGTTGCCTGGCATCGTTGCAGATTATGTGCATGCCACAAAGTCAGCCTTACTGGCAGGGTTTGATGGCGTTGAAATTCATGCGGCCAATGGTTATTTGTTAGATCAATTCCTACGTGATGGTACAAATAAGCGCGAGGATAATTATGGTGGCAATATTGAAAATCGCACGCGATTATTACTAGAAGTCACAAAAGCAGTTGTGGCAGTTGCTGGTGCCGATAAAGTAGGTATACGAATTTCACCAGTTAATCCATTTAATGATATGAAAGATAGCAATCCGCAGGCGCTTTTTAATTATGTGGTTGATGCACTTAATCAATTTAACCTTGCCTATTTACATGTGGTTGAAGGCGGCATTCATGGTGGCGGCATTGCTGATCCATTTGATTTTTCAGCCTTACGCAAGCATTGCCAAAGTCCTTATATAGCGAATTTAGCTTACGATAAAGCACGTGGAAATGCGGCGATTGCAACTGGACATGCTGATGCAGTTGCATACGGCGTGCCCTTCATTGCCAACCCTGACTTGGTGAAGCGTTTTAGCACTAATGCAGCGCTCAATGAAGCAGACTCAAGCACGTTTTATGGGGGCACTGAGCAGGGGTATACGGATTATCCATTTCTTGGCGCTTAATTCTTTTACGGTCAATCATCATGCATAAACCAGCGATTACCCAAGTACCTATTAATGAAACGATAGCTAATCGTTGGAGCGGGCGTGCTTACGATGCTACTCAAATAGTGAATCAAGCTGAAATTATTGCCTTGCTTGAAGCGGCCCGTTGGGCGCCATCTTGTTATGGTGACCAGCCTTGGCGTTTTGTTGTATGGAATAAACCTACAGATGCAGTTGCTTGGCAGCAGGCGTTCGATTGTTTAGCGCCTAGCAACCAGGCATGGGTTAAAGATTCACCCCTGCTTATTTTGGTATGTGCTGATACTTTATTTAATCACAACCAACAACCTAATCGTTGGGCGCAATATGATACCGGCGCAGCAGCAGAAAACTTGTGCTTGCAAGCTGCTGGTATGGGTTTAATGGCCCATCAAATGGGTGGTTTTAATACGGATTTAACGCGAGAAAAATTCAATATACCTGTGCAGTTTACGCCAATGACTATGATATGTGTGGGTGTTCCGGCCGATATTGCAACGCTGGCGGGTGATACTTTAACGCGTGAAACTGCCACACGTTCACGTCGATTGCTAGGTGAATTGGTCTTTTCAGGTGTTTGGGGTCAGGCTATTGAGTGAGATTTAAGTGTGCGATAGAACTAAACAGCCGTGCAGCTTAACTAATATGGCTAGGTCTGCTAAACTCTCGTTAGTTATTGAAATGATCATGTTAACCCATTAAGTTTAGGATTCAGTTATGGCAGTTGTCGTACTAAATAAAGCAAATTTCAAAGATACCATCGAAAAAAATAATTTTGTGATTGTCGATTTTTGGGCACCTTGGTGTGATCCATGTGTGGCATTTACGCCTACGTTTGAAGCGGCTGCTGCTGCAAATCCAGACATTGTATTTGGTATGGTGAATACTGAAGCAGATCCTGAAATTGGCGAGTACTTTCAAGTGAATCAAATCCCTGGCGTTTTGGTGATTCGTGAGCAGGCAGGTATTCATGCGCAAGTGGGCGAAATTGGCGCACCAGCGTTTGATGAAATTATTAAATGGGCACGTGAGTTTGATATGAGCGGCGTACATGCTTATTATCAAGACCAGTCTAAGAAAGCAAGCTAGTAGATTGTTACTTAAGTAGAACCCAATAAAAAAGCGGCTATTAAGCCGCTTTTTTATTGGTCAAATAAGTACATTTTTATTTACACCACAGACCACTTATAAGCACGAACTTTCCAAGAGTCACTGAGTGCTATGGGTCGGAAGTGACGAAATTAAGTGTCTGTTGTATGCAAAAATATCGTTTGTGGTGTGTCAGCAAAGTATATTTCTTCAATGATTTTACTTAGCCGGCATTCATGAAGATGAATAGGGTTGAATTTTAGGTTCGGCTCATAATGAACTCATACGAACAAGACATGTTGTCAGTTCAACCAGTTAAAGACTTTGGAGAATTATTATGTGGACTACACCAGCAGCTACAGAAATGCGTTTTGGCTTTGAAGTGACAATGTACGTAATGAACAAGTAATCTGCTTTATCGAATAAAAAGCCTATTCAGCAATGAATAGGCTTTTTTGTGTATTAAA
>SESD01000082.1_pt1 | contig 53828 bp, 49 predicted proteins | sample 3171411 | NCBI WGS metagenome assembly SESD01 (sample SAMN06051880, study PRJNA518727) | freshwater metagenome | biome: subpolar coniferous forest; feature: holomictic lake; material: water; isolation source: holomictic Lake 442, 16.5 m depth | place: Canada: near Kenora, Ontario | collected...
CGCTCGATGAGCGCCTCAACGAAAACGCCTACATCGTGCCCGGCCTTGGCGACGCTGGCGATCGCCAGTTCGGTGCCGCCTAGCTCTACCGAGCGGCTCAGCGTTGACCAACGCGCAGTTGGTCAGAGCAACTCAGCGAGCGCTGCCAGATACAGATCTGGGTCGGTGCCGACGGCCTCACCGTAGAGCTTCACCTTTGGTTCGGTGCCGCTTGGGCGCACCTGCAGACGAATGTCGTTCAACCAGATTCGTAACAGGCCGGCTTCGTCGAACCATTCGACATTGGTGACTGCAAGCCCGGCCACTTCGGATGGGGGTCGATCGCGTAGCGCGGCCACGTTGCGGGTGGCCTGAATCGGGTCGATGCGCAGGGAACGCTCGGCAGTGACATGACGACCGAACTGATCGGCCAACGCATCGAGACGTTGTTGCAACGTGACGCCTTCGTGAGCCGCCAGTGCGGCAACCTCGGCCATCATCACCGCAGCAGTAATGCCGTCTTTATCCATTGGTCGCTGGCACACCAAGTAGCCAAGCGCTTGCTCGTAGCCGAACACGAAACGCAGTTCGGGATGATCGAGCACCGTGCGGCCGATCCACTTGAAGCCGGTGTATGTCTCACGGAATTGCACGCCCGCCGCTGCCGCCATACGGCCGAGTAGCGACGACGACACCAAGGTGGTGACCACAAGCCGATCATCGCCCGAGGTGTGACGCAGGATGTGATCGCCGAGCAGCCAACCCAGTTCGTCGCCAGTAAGGCGACGCCAACCGCCGTCGGGGGTGGGGATCGCCGCGCCGAGTCGATCAGCATCGGGGTCGTTCGCGAGCGCCAACAATGCATGAGATTTACGAGCCTGCTCAAGGAGTAGGTCCATCGCCCCGCGCTCTTCGGGGTTCGGAAATGCAACGGTTGGAAATGCCGAATCGGGCTGTTGCTGCGCTGCGACCACGAAGGGCTGGGGCAACCCCGCTTGCTCGAACGCACTCAGCAGGGTGGCTCCCCCAACGCCGTGCATCGCGGTGTACGCGACACCAACACCATCGAGGTCGGGGCGGAACCGAAGGCCCGGTATCGCTTCGAGATAGCGAGCCTCTGCCGAGCCATCGAGACGCTCGATCAGCGGATGGTCGATAGCCGCCAACTCGACCGTGCATGGATCGAACAAATCGATGCACGCTGCGATGGCCGCGTCGTGAGGCGACACAATCTGTGCGCCGTCGCCGAGGTAGACCTTGTATCCGTTATCGACCGCCGGATTGTGGCTTGCAGTGACGACCACACCGGCGATTGCGTTGTGCTCGCTGATGTTCCATGCGAGCACCGGAGTTGGCAATGGCGTCGGCAACAGCAATGCGCGAACGCCTGCGGCTGCAACGACGCGCGCCGTGTCGAGCGCGAAATTGTCGCTCTTGCGACGTGCATCGAATCCGATGATGATGCCTCGCTCAGCGGCATCGGGCCACGTGTCGACGACATAGCGGGCCAACCCAGCAGCGGCTTGGCGCACCACAAGACGGTTCATACGAAGTGGGCCAGCACCAACCGGACCACGCAACCCGGCCGTACCGAACTGCAGGCGATCGGCGAACCGAGCAACCAGCGTGTCGATGGGCCCGGCAATGAGCTCGGCGAGCTCGGCGCGAATGTCTTCGTCTGGTTCGGCATCGCGCCAGGCCGCTGCCCGGGCAAGGACCTGTTCGTCAGCCATTACAGAAGATTACGCAGCTCGACCAATGGTCGTGGACCGACGTGAGAAATCACTTCGGCGGCTGCAATCGAGCCAAGTCGCCCGCACTCGACAAGGGGGAGCCCCTTGGTGAGGCCGTAGAGGAATCCCGAAGCAAACAGGTCGCCCGCACCGGTGGTATCGAGTACCTGATCAACCGGCTCAGCATCGATCACGAGAATTTCTTGGCGTGTGATGATGACTGATCCGACCGCACCTCGGGTGATAGCGGCCATTGCGCAATCGGCGCGCACAGCTGCGACGGCCTCGTCGAATGACGACACCTCGTAGAGCGACAGGAGTTCGTCTTCGTTGCCGAACAAGATGTCGACCTCGTCGCTGACAAGCGCTCGAAAGTCGTCGCGATGACGATCGACGCAGAACGAATCGCTGAGCGTGAGCGACACCATGCGTCCGTGTTGGTGCGCTATCTGCGAGGCATGGCGAAACGCTGCCTTGGCCTCAGGGCGGTCGAACAGATAGCCCTCCATGTAGAGCACCGCTCCGGCGGCAACCGTGTCGAGATCGATGTCTGGCGGGCACAGCAGCGACGACACACCAAGGTGAGTGTTCATCGTTCGCTGGGCATCGGGAGTGACCACGATGATGCAGCTTCCGGTAGGCATATCGCCGGCGGGGACGCCAGGCCGGAAGGCGACACCAACAGCGCGAAGGTCGTGGCCGAAGACCTGACCGAGATCGTCGTTACTGACCTTGCCGATGTATGCCGCACGACCGCCGAACGAGGCAACGCCACACATGGTATTCGCAGCAGATCCACCGCTCATCTCGACACCCGAACCAAGCGCTTTGTAGAGCGAGGCGGCCCTGTCACTTTCGATCAAGGTCATCGAGCCCTTTACGAGGGACTCAAGCTCGATGAACGAATCATCGGCATGGGCAATGACGTCGACGAGCGCGTTGCCGATGCCAACTACGTCGTAGAGGGCGGGTACTCGATCTGGGCTGGACACGGCCTTTGACGCTAGCGGCTGTGAGCACCCCATTGCCGCTACAAGTAGCCTCGCTGCCGTGACACTTGATCCATATCGCCTTCCGCTCACCGTTTTGCCGCGCCACTACGCCATCACACTTGAGCCAGAGCTCGGTCATGCGACATTTGCCGGCAGCGTCCGCATCGATATCGACATCACCGCGGGCGTGGAACAAATCGTGTTGAACGCGATCGAGCTCGATGTGCTGAGCGTTCTCGTCAACTCACAGCCCGCCGATTTCGTTCTCGATGAAGACACCGAGCGCCTCACCATTTCTTCTCAACTGTCGTCAGGTAACGCAACGATCGATATTGAGTTCACCGGCATCCTCAACGACAAGCTGCGTGGTTTTTATCGCAGCACCTACACCGACGACAACGGTGCGCAACAGGTCATCGCCTGCTCGCAAATGCAATCCACCGATTGTCGGCGCGTGTTTCCGTGCTTCGACGAACCCGAGTTCAAGGCCACCTTCGGCATCACGTTGGTGGTTGACCCAACGATGATGGCCATCTCGAATGGCCCCGAGGTTTCACGGGCCACTACAGCAAACGGTCGGTCGGCCGTCACGTTCGACAACACATTTCCGATGAGTACGTATTTGGTCGCCGTCATCGTTGGCCAACTCGAAGCCACCGAAACGGTCGATGTTGCCGGCACTCCGCTGCGGGTTGTTCACGTGCCCGGCAAGGCGCATCTCACCGAGTTGGCACTCGACGTGGGCGCTGTTGCCCTCGAGTGGTTTCAGGACTATTACGGCATCGCCTATCCAGGCAAGAAGGTCGACATGGTCGCCCTGCCCGATTTTGCGGCTGGAGCGATGGAGAATCTCGGGTGCATCACCTACCGCGAGTCGTTGCTGCTGCTCGACCCGCAGACGAGCACCCAAAACGAGCAGCAACTGGTGGCCGACGTAGTGAGCCACGAGCTTGCCCATATGTGGTTCGGCGATCTGGTGACGATGCGTTGGTGGAATGGCATCTGGCTCAACGAAGCCTTCGCCACGTTCATGGAAGTGATGGCGGTCGAGGTGTTCCGGCCCGATTGGAAACGCTGGACCAACTTCAGCCTCGAGCGTTCCGATGCGTTCGAAGTCGATTCGCTCGCCAGCACCCGCACGGTCGAGTTCGAGGTCAGGGCACCCTCCGACTGCGACGGCATGTTCGACGTGCTCACCTACCAAAAGGGTGGAGCACTGCTACGAATGCTGCAGCAGTACCTCGGCGAAGAGCGCTTCCGTCAAGGCGTGAACCAGTACCTACGCACGCACTCGTACGGCAGCACCGAGACTGGCGATCTCTGGGACAGCATCGAGCAGGTCACCACCGCCGATGGGGGCAACGAACCAGTGCGCCAGTTGATGGACAGCTGGATCTGGCAGGCGGGCTTTCCACTCGTCAGCGTGTCGCTCGACGGCAACGATCTTGTGTTGCGTCAGCAGCGGTTTAGCTTCAGCCCCGAATCGACCGACCCAACGTTGTTCATCACCCCAGTTGCGGTGCGCGTCGGCGAGACCACACACATGGTGTTGCTCGATGGCGCCGAGGCCCGACTTGCTCTGCATGACGCCACAGCGCCCATCGTGGTGAATGCCGGAGGACACGGCTTCTTCCGTGTCTCGTACGCCGACAACCTTCGCTCGCGAATCGGCAGCGACACGTTGGCATCGCTCAATACGGTCGAGCGCTACAACCTCGTCGACGACGCCAGCGCATCGCTTGTAGCCGGACGCCTCACTGCTGCGGGTCTGCTCGAGTTCCTCGAAGGATTCACGGCCGAACGCGAGTTGGCTGTGTGGCAGGCAATCGCGGCCTCGGTTCGTCGGTTGCATCGTCTCATCGACGGCACCGCACTCGCTCCGTTCGAGGCCCGCGTGCGCCAAATGGTGGCATCAGCAATCGATGATCTCAGCTGGACTCCGGCTACCAACGAAGACGACCTTCGCTCAAAGTTGCGCGGCCTGTTGGTCACCATGTTGGCCGTCTACGGCGCCGACGCCGATGCTCACCAACGCTGCCGCGTGTTGTTGGCCTCCGATCACGCCAGCGTCGACCCTGAACTGCTCGCTGCGTCCACTGTGGTGGTTGCATCTATCGGCGATGCCGACGACTTTGACAACTTCGTCACTGGCTTCCGCTCCGCCACCACGCCCCAAGAGCAACTGCGCAACCTCTACGCGTTGGCCGAGTTCGACAGCGCCGAACTCGTTGAACGCGCCTGCAACTTCGCATTGAGCAGCGAGGTGCGGTCGCAGAACGCGCCATACGTTCTTGCCCGCTGCATCGCCAACCGTTGGCACGGTGAGCTGGCGTGGACCATCGTGCGTAAGCACTGGGACTATGCAAACGCCACGTTCCCCAACCCATCAATCATTCGCATGGTCGATCCGGTGAAGACACTCAACAATCCAAGCGTCATCGCCGATGTTCAAAGCTTCTTCGCCGAGCATCCGATCCCACAATCGGTCAACACGCTTGCCCAGGTACTCGAGCGTCAGCGTGTCAACGGAGCGGTGCACGAACGAGAGTCAGCCACCTTCGCTGCAACCCTCTTGAGCTGATCACGATCTGGCTCGTAACGCGTCAGCGCACGCCGAGCGTGCGCTGACGCTTTACGGGGCGCTGGTGTGGCTCACCCGCGGCGGTTGTTATGGCGCCTCGAGTTGGTCGATGACTCGGCCAATGCGTTTGGCGCTCACCGACTGCTTGGTGCCAAGCGTTTGCGCGAATTCGCCGACCCGCAGCTCTTCGATCATCCATCCAACGTCGATGACATCGGCAGTGATCTGGCTCGGCTCGAGCCGCCCGATGAACTGGGCGTAGCGACGTTCGAGAGCGACGATCTCAAGCATGCGCTGGCGGTCACGACCCGGTTCGCTGGGAAGCTTGTCGACACGTCGTTCGATTGCCCGGATATAGCGCACGACATCGACCAAGCGCGCTGTGCCCGAACCGGTCACGAAGCCAGGGCGCAGCAGTCGTGCCAACTGTTTGCGCATGTCGGCAACCGCTGGAGCCAACGCCGGGGTAACCAACCGGCCGAGTGCAGCTTCAACCGTGGCCGCTGCCACGTAGATCTGTCCAACCATGCTCATCGCTGCCGTGGCAATGGCCGCGAGATCGGCACGAGCCTCATGTTGCAGCGCAACGAATGCCGCCTCATCCCAGACCGGATCACCGTGGTTGCCAAGCACGCGATCGGCGGCCGCCGTGATGCAATCGTCGGCGAGGCCACCGAGCTTCACCGAGCCAGCGCGCCCGATGGCGAGCAACGCTTCATTCGAGATGTCACGTCCAATCGACTTTCGCGACAACGGAACCGTGAGCAACAACAGCCGACGAAGCCCAGCGCGCATCACCCGCTGCTGAATCTCTTGGTTCGTGAAGATGCGGATAGATACCGACTCGGCGTCATCGAGCAACGCCGGATAGCCACGAACTGCGTGACCGTCACGCACTGTCTCGACCACTTGCGGGAGCGTGCCAAAGTCCCAACTCACAATTCCACTGCGCTCAAGGCCAGGGGCTGACTGAGCAATGGCCTGTCGAACCCGCCCGCTGAGTTGTTTGCGCAGCGCGTCGAGGTCTTTGCCCAGCGCAAGCAGACGGCCATCGTCGGCCTCAACAGAGAACGTGATACGCAAGTGCGGTGGCACCCGGTCGAGATCGAAATCAGAAGCCGACACGCGCTCTCCACCGAGGTCGCTGAGCACCTCCGCAAGCGACTCAGCCAAGCCGGCTTCGTTGGGCATGACCCGCTGTGCCGCCACCCGCGCTGTGTCGGCGAGCGGCGTGAGCGTGCGGCGAAGAACCTTTGGAAGCGTCCACACCAACGCAGTCACCAAGTCGTCGCGAAAGCCCGACACCTGCCAATCGAATCCGTTGCTGCGAATACGGTTGAGCACGCTGATGGGTACGTGCACGGTGACGCCATCGTTGGCATCGCCCGGATCGAACCGGTACGTCACCGCCAGCCTGAGGTCGTCCTGCTGCCACGAGTTTGGATACGCATGCGCATCGATGACCTTGCGCGATTGTCCGGCGGCTGAAGCCTCGGCAAGCGCCTCGAAGGTGAGATCGAGCAAGGTCGACTGCGCAGCGCGCGCGTCTTTCCACCAGCGATCGAAGTGGCGAGTAGACACCACATCGGGACCAACACGTGTGTCGTAGAACGCAAACAGCGCTTCGTCGTCGACGAGATCTACACGGCGCACTCGGTCGCCCATTTCACGAAGCTTCTCGATGAACGCCGCGTTCACCGTGGCGAACTTGTGCCGAGTGGTCCAGTCGCCTTCGACGAGAGCGTGACGTATGAACATCGAACGCGCAGCGCCGTGGTCGACCCTGTCGTAGCCGATTCGGCGCCCGGACACGATGGGCAAGCCGTACAGGGTGACTCGCTCGAGAGCCACAGCGCCGCCACGCCGAGCGTCCCAGGTGGGCTCACCGTAGAAGCGTTTTACGAGATGTTTGCCCAGTTGCTCGGCCCACTCGGGCTCGATGTTGGCGGCAACGCGACCCCAGAGCCGGGACGTGTCGACTAGTTCGGCGACCATCACCCAACGGGCCGGCTTCTTTGCCAAAGCCGAGCCGGGCACAATCGCAAACTTCGAGCCGTGCGCTCCGTTGTACTCGCGGGTCTCACGATCACGAATACCGAGGTGCGACAACAATCCGGCCAGCACCGACTGATGCACACGGTCGGGATGGCTGTGTTCGGTGCCCACGCGAATGCCGATGGTCGCAGTGATCTGACGCAGTTGGCTATAGAGATCGTGCCACTCGCGCACACGCAGGTAGTTGAGATATTCCGCGCGACAAAGTCGGCGGAACTGACTTGAGGTAAGAGCGCGTTGCTGCTCGCGGATGTAATCCCACAGCGCAACGATGCCGAGAAAGTCTGAGTCGTCGACCGCAAAACGCTTGTGCGCTTCGTCGGCGGCCTGGCGATTGGCAACAGGCCGCTCGCGAGGATCCTGAATCGTGAGGGCAGCTGCGATGACGATGACTTCGCGCACGCAGCCGTGCCGGTCGGCCTCGAGCACCATGCGGCCGAAGCGAGGATCAAGTGGCAACCGAGCGAGCCGGCGACCAAGAGGGGTCAGCCGGCGTCGGTCGGCGGGCTGATCTTGATCGATGGCCCCAAGTTCTTCAAGCAGCGCAACGCCATCGCGAACCGCTCGACTATCGGGCGGATCGAGGAAGTCGAACTTGCTCACATCGCCGAGGCCGAGGGAGGTCATCTGCAAGATGACCGATGCGAGGTTGGTGCGCAAGATCTCGGGCTCGGTGAACTCGGCACGCTGATCGAAATCGTCTTGGGTGTACAGCCGCAGACACACCCCCGGAGCCACTCGTCCACACCGGCCCGCACGCTGGTTGGCCGAAGCCTGCGAGATCGGCTCGATAGGTAAGCGCTGCACCTTGAGCCGATGGCTGTAACGCGAAATGCGGGCGGCCCCAGCGTCGACTACGAAACGAACGCCGGGAACCGTGAGCGAGGTCTCGGCCACGTTGGTTGAGAGCACAATGCGGCGCCCAGTGTGGTTCTCGAAGATGCGGTGTTGCTCGGCCGCCGACAAGCGCGCATACAGCGGCAGCACTTCGGTGTTCGGGCGATCGAGTCGGCGCAGCGCATCGGCCGTGTCGTGAATCTCGCGCTCGCCGCTGAGAAACACCAGCACATCACCGGGACCATGCTCGATCAGTTCATCAACCGCGTCGCAGACTGCCTGCACCTGATCACGGTCGTCGTCGAGGTCTCCATCGAGGTTGGCTCCGAATGGCCGATAGCGCATCTCGACCGGGAAAGTTCGCCCCGTCACTTCGATAACAGGAGCGTTGTTGAAGTGCTCAGAGAATCGCTGCGTGTCGATGGTGGCCGACGTGACGATCACTTTGAGATCGGGACGCCGCGGCAGCAACTGCTTGATGTAGCCGAGCAGGAAATCTACGTTGAGACTGCGCTCATGAGCCTCGTCGATGATCAGTGTGTCGTAGCGCGACAACGTGCGGTCGTGCTGAATCTCGGCGAGCAAGATTCCGTCGGTCATCACCTTGATCAGCGTGGCATCGCTGACCCGATCGGTGAAGCGAACCGTGTACCCAACAAGGCCACCGAGTTCGGTGCCGAGTTCGTCGGCCACACGTTCGGCAATCGTTCGTGCGGCGACCCGACGCGGCTGGGTATGCCCAATGAGTCCTGCAACACCGCGACCAAGCTCGAGACACAGTTTCGGTAGCTGGGTACTTTTACCCGAACCCGTCTCGCCCGCCACGATGACCACTTGATGATCGCGAATCGCGGACAACAGATCGTCGCGCCGATCAGTGATCGGCAGCGCCGCCGGATACTCAATGGCCGGCACACTCGCCCGCCGGCGTTCGAGTCGGGCGATGTCCCGATCGGAACTCAAAGGTCGAGGTCGTCGAGCAGGTCGTCGATGTGAGGCACCGGATAACCCGCGCGCCGCAGACCCTGCTCGATTCGGTTGTTCAGCGTTTCGAGCACGGCGATGCGACCGAAACGCTTCTGCTCGGCGGAGATCACATCCCACGGCCCAAGCTCGTGGCTCGTCTTGCTGAAGAGATCTTCGGCCGCTACTCGGTAGTCGTGATTGCGATCGCGATTGCGCCAGTCTTCGGGTGTGAGCTTCCAGCGCTTGAGCGGATCTGCTTCGCGCGCCTTGAATCGGCGCAGTTGTTCTTCGTCGCTGATGTGCATCCAGAACTTCACCAGGATCACGCCTTCGAGCACGAGTGATCGCTCGAAGTCGACGATGGCCTGATAGCCGCGACGCCATTCCTCGTGAGACGCGTAGCCCTCGATGCGCTCGACCAGAACTCGGCCATACCAACTGCGATCGAACACCGACATCGAGCCGAGCCCAGGAATGTCCGGATAAAACCGCCACAAGAAGTGGTGACGCTTTTCAACCTCGGATGGGACGCCACAGTTGAGCACCTTGTAGTGCCGAGGATCGAGATGCCCGACGATGGACTTAATGGCTCCACCCTTGCCCGATGCGTCGGGCCCCTCAAAGACCACAAGCAAACCTGGTCCTGGTCCGTTGTCGCCCATCTGTCCGCCGAGGTGCAGTCGCAACTGCAGCAGGCGACGCTGCTCTTCGACGAGACGAATCACGTACTGCTTTTGGTCCATCCTCAGCGACAGATCGACCTTGTCAAGAATGGTCACGGGAATGCTCCTGGTTGTTCAAATGGTTCATCGGTGTCGGTTCGACCTTACGGGGTCGCAGCGATACGGAATGCCCCTCGCATCGCCGGGTGGATTCGACAGAAGTATGTGTAGGTGCCAGCGGGCAGTGTTGCTGGCGTGCTCCAGCTGATGCGACCAGCGGTTGGTGGTCCGCCGACACCAAGCTGACCCGAGTCGAACGCGATATCGGCGTCGGCAACTGGGTACGCAATGCCCGTGCCACCCGTGCATGGCGCCTTACACGCCGTGATCGTGTGCCACTGTCCCTTGCCGATCGACGCATCGTCGTTGCGGTAGGTAATGGTTCCGCCAGCCGTGACGGTGGGGATCGGGTCGCCCTTCAGCATGTCGCCCTGCGCGTATACGTAGGAGCTAATTGGGATTGGTGAGGTGGCGGGCTGCGAGGCCAACCCCAACGAATCGACGTAGTTAAACGCTGGGTCGAATGGGCCGCCGTGATGATCGTTCTCGGCGAGATGACCATGGGTGATCGCGCCGGCCGCATCGACCGCCGTAGTGAACGGGTCGGCGGCGGTGTCGTTTGGCGCAAGTGTGTCGGCCATCCAAGCCACCATGATGCCCATCGACTCGTACCACGAAGCCCTCGAGCTGTCGTAGGTAGCCGAAGTAGAGAGCACATCGCCCTTGCGTACCGCAACGCGCCAGTTCGGTGGCGTAGCAGTCATGGCGACGTCCCACGACACCGCACCAGCTGGCTCCCAGTAATGCGCTGTCGACTCAAACAGGTGCGCCGTGTTCGCCTCGTTGGCCTTGCCATGACCGACCAAGGGCGTTGCACCGGCTCGGCGCAGCCACATGTCGGTGTGCAAACCGCCGGGATGCAAGTGACCAGCTGTGGCGACGATGATGCCATCACGGTCGACGACCCATTCGTTCTTCGGTGCCCGCGAGCCGTAAGGCGACGTAGCTTCGTCGGGGTAGGTGTATGTCTGCGCAGTGGGGTTACCGGTGCCCTTGATCACATCGAACACCGGGTAGACGCTGCCGTTTTGGACGTCGTTCCAAATCGGACGCACCGGCACAATGCCCACCGCTGCGGGGCTATCGGCGGCGATGAAGTCGATGTCGTATTGAATCCAAATCTTTGTCGTGGTGGGCCACAGGTTGTGGATCATGTAGTTCAGCAACCAACCATCGGAAGCCGTGTAGCGGTAGCCATATCCGGCTGGAATCTCAACTGCGGTCTTCTCTTCGCCGGCGGCGAAAAAGCGTTCGGGCACCGCCGAGGTCGCGTCGATGGCCGACGTGTTTAGCCACACCCCGTGGTGGAGGTGGATGACATCGACGGCCGGCGTGCTGCCATCGGCCAAACGAAGGTTGGGTGCAAGGCGCACAATCCATCCGTTGACCTTGGGCTTAGGAATCGAGTTTGTGTACTCGATGGTGTTCTGGCCCGGCTGAATCTCGATCGGCCCGACCTCGTAATGCAGTCGAGTCGCTCCGGCTGGGGTGACAATCACCTTCGGCTTGGCGGCCTTCTTCGCTGTCGTGGGCGTTGGCGCCGCAGCCACCGTGACAGGCACTGTGTCGACGGCTGTGTCGACCGTAGGTGCCTCGGTTGAGGCGGTGGAATCGCTGGTCACCGTGGCCTGCGATACGGCCGTGTCCGGCTCGCTGCTTGCGGGCACACTGCTGCCCGACGTACTACTGCCACTCGCACTCGCGCACGCCGCCAACAACGAGGCCGAGATTGCCAAACACACCAGTGCAGTACGCCGATTCCCCATCCGGCCGACTCTACTGCGCGGCGATGTGATCACCCTAGATGAGGGCACTCCGATGCATGCCTCAACCGACGCCGACATACAAAGAGCCGGTGCTCCTGATGGAGACACCGGCTCTTTACTCTTCACGGGTGGAGCTGAGGGGAATCGAACCCCTGACCTCTTCATTGCGAACGAAGCGCTCTGCCAACTGAGCTACAGCCCCGTGGAATGCGTCGAAAGCCTAGCGGTGGCGGCACTGAATGAGAAAGCCAGAATTCGCTGACCAACAAATTAGGCAGCGCGGAACCAGGAGTTGTCTGAGTACTGGCTGTGCTGCTCGTACTGCTTGAGCTGGACCAGTTTGTAGCAGTAACCGCACAACGACAAGAACGTGATTGCAACGAGGTACACCATCGTCTGCGCGTGGGTGGTTGCAGCAAGGAACGTAGACAGAGCAAACGAAGCAACAAGCCCAAACAGAACATTGGTGCGGCGCTGACGAACCTCTTGGCGAGGCGTGAGCGTGCGAGCGACCGACGACTGACGATGCTGATGGCCAGCCGAGCCAGTGATCATTGGCTCAAGGTGACTGCGACGCTGCAATGTTGTTGCGTTGAGGTGCTCACGGCTGTGCGTAGCGGTGTGCGGCTGCGGGCGGTGGACCTGACCGGGACGACCCGATGCGGCCGGCCGAGCGAGCGGCGACTGTGCGAGAGGGCGAGCCATCGATCGCATTGGCGCCATGCCCCGTGTGGGCACCGAACGCTGCAGGCTTGAGAGTTGCCGGTTGAAGTCGGAGACCGAAGAACCAGGGCGGTTCTCGTTGCGACTACGCAATACCGGCGGGAGCAGAACAGCAGCCCATGCGGCCGCGACGGCGAGGAAGACGATTTGAGTCATTGTTCACCGTCCGTTCGGGGAGAGTTTGGATTCGTCATGAGAAGTGTTTGCACCGTGTGCTTCTCGACAGGCTATGGACATTGAAGCCATGGTAACAGGTTTGTAACTTCTTTACGATTCCGAGACTTTCGTGACGACTTCTGTCACATCTGCTGTGGCTTCGTCTTCGCGCCGGTACACACCCGAGCGGCCACCTGTCTTTTCCCACAGGGCAAGGTCGCCGATGACCATGCCGCGATCGGCCGACTTACACATGTCGTACACCGTGAGCGCCGCCACAGAACAGGCGTGCAGGGCTTCCATCTCGACACCGGTGCGATCGACCGTATCGACCTGAGCCTCGATCAAAATCTGATCGTCTCCGATTTCGAAGTTGATATGCACCGAGCCCACGAGCAGCGGATGACAGAGCGGAATCATGTCGGAGGTTCGCTTCGCAGCTTGGATGCCAGCGATGCGGGCCACTGCGAGCACATCGCCCTTGTTGACCTCGCGGTTGGCGATGGCAGCAGTTGTCTCGGGACGCATCTTCACCACGCAACGCGCCACGGCCCGGCGGTGGGTTGGTTCTTTCGGAGTGACGTCGACCATTCGCGCGCGGCCAAGGGGATCGAGATGGGTGAACTGCAGATCAGACATGTGGATACTGAGCGTAGTGAGTTGGTGCGGCCCCCGAGCGACAACGGCGCATCAGCGGCTGCGGCGACGGGCTCATCCGCCGATTTGACTCATCGATCGGGCCGGGCGAATGAAGTTGACTTGGTTGATCTGATGACCCGCCCACTTAGTGCCGACCGCCCTCTGAATCTCGACTGCGAGGTCGTCGTCGGATGCACCGCTGCGCATGAGCTTGAGCAAGTCGAACTCGGTGGTAGCAAACAGGCAGGTTCTGAACTGACCCTCGGCGGTGATGCGCACGCGATCGCAGTCGCCGCAGAACGGCTTGGTGATCGTGGGGATCACGCCGATCATGCCGGCACCATCGGTGTAGCGCCAACGATCGGCGGGCGCCGCGCCACGTGCGGCAACTTGCTCAAGTGGGTAGACCGCGTTGATCGCAGCCACGATTTCGTCTTGGCTCACGACCTTGTCGTTCATCCAATGACCCGACGCATCGAGCGGCATGAACTCGATAAAGCGAACCTCGACATTGCGCTCGCGGCCGAATGTTGCCAATGCAACAATCTCGTCGTCGTTGACACCACGCTCGACAACAGCGTTGATCTTCACGGGATTGAAGCCAGCTTCTTTTGCGGCCTCGATGCCGTCGAGCACACGCACGAGTTCGTCGCGACGGGTCATCTGCAAGAAGCGATCGGGCTGCAACGTATCGAGGCTGATGTTCACGCGATCGAGGCCAGCGTCACGCAGTTCGTGGGCCACCAACCGAAATGTGGCGCCGTTGGTGGTGAGTGACAAGTCGGGCTTGCGGCCCGCAAGAGGCGACGACGATGACGCCGGCACCCGCAATGCGGCGAGCTTGGCGACCAGCACCGGCATGTGCGCGCGAACCGTGGGCTCGCCACCCGTGAGGCGCAGGCCGTCGACCTCGAAGCGCTCAACAAAAATCGCCGCGAGCCGCTCGATCTCTTCGAACGTGAGTACCTCACTACGCGGCAACCATTTCATGCCTTCTTCGGGCATGCAATAGGTGCAGCGGAAGTTGCATCGGTCAGTGACCGAGATGCGCAGATCACGAATTGTTCGCCCGAACGGGTCTACGAGATCCATCGGCACAGGTTAGACCGAGTCGCCTACAAAGCGCCCGTTAGAAAGCCAGCACGTACACGGTGACCTCATCGCCAACGGCAACGCTATTGCCGTCGGGAATCTCAGCCAAGGCGTTGGCCAGTGCGGTGGCTGCAAGTTGGTGGCTGCCTTGCGGGCCACCAGCCGACACGTGATAGCGACCGTCAGGGCCAAAATGGCCGTGCACGCGTTGGTAATGCACCTTGCCATCGGGATTACGACGCAAGGTTGTGTCGGCAATGGCCGTGATGCACGGGCGAAGTAACGGCTCGGAGTGGCCCATCATCAACCGCAGTGCTGGGCGGGCCAAGAGTTCGAAGCTCACCAGCGACGAGACCGGGTTGCCAGGCAAGCCGAACACCGGCACAGCGCGACCGCTGGAGTTGGTGAGCAACCCGAATGCAAACGGCTTGGCGGGCTTGATCGCGATCTGCATCCAGCGCATATCGGCGATGCGCGACAGCACGGCCTTCACGACGTCGTAGTCGCCCATGCTGACACCGCCACTGGTGACCACCGCGTCGCACGTATCGGCAGCGTGTCGAAGTGTTGCTTCAAGCGCCTGTTCGTCGTCGCGCACAATGCCGAAGTCGACTGCTATTGCTCCAGACTCGGCGACCAGTGCGACGAGCATTGTCTTGTTGCTCTCGCGAATCTGACCCAACGCAAGCGGACTTCCATCGTCGATGAGTTCATCGCCAGTGGAGAGCACCGCAACCCGAGCACGCGGCACGATGTCGACGGAGCGAGCGTTCACGCTGGCAAGCACGCCCGCCACAGCGGGACGGATGATGGTGCCCGGGCCAAAGACCGTGGTGCCATCTTTGATGTCGTCACCTGCATCGCGGATGGCCTGACCCGAAGTAGCTGTGGCGTTGATGCGCACGACCAGCCCATCGTTGAGCCGCTCGGTGTTCTCGACCATCACAATGGCATCGGCGCCCTGCGGCACGGGAGCGCCGGTCATGATGCGAATCGCTTCGCCACGACCCAACACCCGATCGGGCGCTGCACCGGCTGCTATTTCGCCGACCACAGGAAGATCGCACGGAACGTTGACGAGGTCGGCCGCGATGACGGCGTACCCGTCGACAGCACTGTTCGCAAACGGCGGCACGTCTTCTTGAGCAACAACTTCGCACGCCAACACACAGCCGACGGCGTCGGCGATGTCGGCCGCAACAACGCTCAAGACCGAGCACTGCGACAGCACGATTTGGCGTGCATCTTCGATGGGAATCAGACCCGTAGCCATGGCCATGCACGGTAGTGCTTCGGCGCCGCCAGACTGCAGGGGTGAGTGATCATCCCACTTCGTACCGCGCCTTCTCGGCCGATGGCCACAGCGCCCGCTGGACCGCGTGGCACCCTGCAGAAACCACCGCAGACTCTGACGCCCGACCCGGCTCGAACGGCGACCCCAGTTCGAACGAGGAACACCTCACGCTCAGTTGGGACAACGAAGCGTGGACTGCCTCGGGCATCGTGCAGAGCCACAACGTTCAATACGTCATGCGCCTTTCGGCCAGCTGGCAAGTGCGTCAGTTCTTGTTGTTCCGCGACATGGACGAGCCCGATCTGTGGATCGGCAACGACGGTGGTGGTCGCTGGGGAGAAATGAATGGCGCCCACCGGCCCGAGCTCGATGGCTGCGTCGACATCTCGTTGGCATGCACCCCGTTTACCAACACCATCGCTATCCGCCGCCTTGCCCTACACGTGGGCGACGCCGCCGAAATCATCGTGGCCACCGTCGACGTTGAAACGCTCGACATCCAGCCCGTGACACAGCGATACAGCCGACTCGACACGCATCGGTGGAAGCTTGAGCAGATGGCTACCGGAGAATCGATCGAGTTCGATGTCGACGAATTCGGTCTCGTGATCGACTACCCCTCACTATTTCGACGCGTGGATTAGAGCGTCGGCTCGCCAATCACCCGGCGCAGTTCGGCGCGAAACGCCGTGCCGTATTGCGGGTGGTCGAGCGCTAGTTCGACCACGGCGCTGAGCCAGCCAACCGGATTACCCGTGTCGTAGCGGCGCACATCTCGCAACACGCCATGGAAGGGGCCGCTGCTGGCCTGCACTCGCAGCGCATCGGTGAGTTGCAACTCGCCACCGGCGCCAGGCTTGAGATGCTCGATGGCAGTGAACACATCGGGGGTCAACACATAACGACCAATGATGATGAGGTCGCTCGGTGCGTCGGCAACCGCTGGCTTCTCGACAAGGTCGCGGACAGCCACGACGCCATCGGCATTGATTTCGCCGATGGGATCAATGACTCCATAGGCGCCAACTTCATCTCTGGGAACTCGCTTGAGGCCCACAACGCTGCCACCCGACGACACGCACACGTCGCACATTGCGCTGAGCAGTTCGCTGGAGCCCATCAGTTCGTCGGGCAGCATGACGGCGAATGGTTCGTGGCCAACCACGTCGCGGGCGCACCCAACGGCGTGGCCAAGGCCGAGCGCTGCATGCTGGTAGGCGAAGCTCACACGCACGTCGCGCCCAAGCGCCCGCATGCGTTCGGCCATTTCGGGACGGCCGCTGGCGATCAACTTCTCGATGATCTCGGGGGCATCGGCAAAGTACGCCTCGATGGCTGGCTTGTTACGGCTGTTCACGATGACGATGTGCTCAATGCCGGCGCCGATGGCCTCATCGATGATGAGTTGCAGGGCGGGCACATCGATGATGGGCAGCAGTTCTTTGGGCACTGCTTTGGTGGCTGGCAGGAAACGGGTACCGAGTCCGGCTGCTGGGATGACGGCCGTAGTCACTCGCATGGGGGGTGAGCCTACAAAGCCGGTACGCTGGCACTCGTTACTGTCGACTGCCAAAAGGTTTCGGAGACCCGGTATGCCAACCTACGTCTACAAATTCATCGACACTGGCGAGACCATCGAAGTGCAGCAAGCGTTTACCGACGATGCGCTCACCGAGGCCACGCACCCGGCCACCGGCCAGCAAATGCCCGTGAAGAAGGTCTTCTTGCCCGTGGGCGTCACCTTCAAAGGCGGCGGGTTCTATAAGACCGATAGCCGCGGCGGCTCGGGCTCCAGTTCTTCGTCGAGCTCAAGCACCGCTACCTCGAGTTCAAACGACTCCGGCAGCTCAAGCTCGTCATCCAGCGACTCGAGCTCCAGCTCAGCAAGCACGCCGGCACCCGCTGCTGCTGCACCAGCAAGCGCTCCGGCAAGCAGCTCGTCGGCGTCTTCGACCAGCTAATCCCCCTGCCGCCGTCAGGCTCGGCGGCGCTACCATCTCGTTGTCTTCTCCCGCCGTTCTTGACGCGCCCGAGGAGGCTTCATGCGCTGGACTTTGCGTATACGAATTGTGTTTGCCCGCCACCCGTTTGCCTACTGGGCGTGCGTTGCAACGTTCTCACTGTGGGTTGCGATGTCGATCAACTCGGCGCTTGCAGGCGGTCAACACGTACGCGAATCGTGGGGTCGCTCAGCCGCGGTGCTGGTTGCTATTCACGCTGTTGCGCCAGGCGAATTGCTTGCGAGCGCCGTTGCGTTACGCGACATTCCCATCGCGCTGAAACCCCCGTCGGCCCTCGGCGCCTTGCCGCGAGGCGCTACGGCACGACAGCGAATAGCGGTCGGCGAGGTGCTGGTCGGCCTCGACGTTGGGCCGGGCGACGGACCCCTCGCCGTGCTTCCCGACAACTGGCTCGCGCTGTTGGTTGACTCCGACAACAGCCCGATGTTCTCGATCGGCGACAGCGCTGTGGTACTCGCAGGCGGCCAGATCATTGCTGCCGACGCCATCGTTATCGAGGTGGTCGAACGCGGCGTTGTGGTGGGCGTGCCTTCAGATGCAGCCGGACCCGTGGCCGATGCCGCAAATCAGCACATCGCTACAGTGGCGCTCAGCGCCAACCCGCAGCGACGATGACCAAGACCGTCACGCCAAGCGCAAGGCGATACACCACAAAGGGCGTGAAGCTGCGCGTGCGCACCCACTTCAGCGTGCCCCACACAGCGATCCAGCCCGCTAACCCACTGGTGAGAACACCAACCGCCATGGCGACGCCGAGTCCCGACGGCACGCCATCTTTGAGCAATTTGAGGCCCTTATACGCAACAGCTCCACCCGTGATGGGCAAGCTCATCAAGAAGCTCACTCGAGCGGCCGTGTCGCGGTTGAAACCCAAGAACCTGCCGGCGGTCATGGTGATACCCGATCGCGAGGTGCCCGGATTGAGGGCGAGCACCTGAGCCGCACCCACGATGATCGCATCGCGCTTCGTGTACTGCTCAATCTTTCGCTCACCCACGCGGCGATCGATGTAGGCCAACAAGAGCCCAAACACAATGAGGCTTACGGCGATGAGCGCCGGCTTGCCCAACTTCTCGTCGATGCTCTTTTCGAACAACGCGCCAACCGCTGCGCCGGGCAGAGCCGACAACACCAACAGCCATGCGAGGCGACCCTCGGCGTTCGCGGGCCGTTCTCGTTTCACCACAAGGCGCACACCCTCGCGTACATAGGTCGTCACATCTCGGCGGAAGTACAGCAACGCCGCAACCAATGTGCCCATGTGTAGCGAGACGTCGAATGCCTTCTCGACAGAGAGACTCGAAAAGTCGTGCCAACCGAACAGCCACGGCACAAGCAACAGGTGGCCGCTCGACGAGATCGGCAAGAACTCAGAGAGGCCTTGCACAAGGCCGAGCACGATGGCGTGAAGAATTGGCACGGCAACTGTCTAGTGGATGCTGGTGCTCGGCACCACACGTGGTGACCATGGCCGATGCTGATCCCAGTGATGGCCGACCACGCGGGCCACACGTAACTTGGCCAAGAAGTCGGCGGGGCCATCGAAGTCGGGCATCTCGACATACGCAGCGCCGAGCGCGAGCGGCACGTGGGCATCGCTGCCTGCGCCGCCGGCGAGATCGAATTCTTCGGCGAAGGCCGCTGCCTTGGCGTTGAGCGACTTGAGCGAGGTCTTCGCGTTCAGAACCTCGATGGCGTCGATGAGCCCGTCGTTGGCAAGGTCGCGCATCGCGGACTCGTCAAGGTTGCGACGCATGGGATCGAACGGGTGCGGGATATAGACCAAGCCGCCTTGCTCGCGAATAAGCCGCGCTGCTTCGCGCGGTTGAACACCAATAGGTACTCGTTCGTTGAGGAACAGCCCGATGATTTCGCCCGCGTGAGTCTTGAGTTCTTCGCCCACGATGACCCGGCACGGCAAGTTGGCCGCAACCTCAAGCGCTCCACGTATTGCGTTGTGATCGGTGATGCACAGCACGTCGATACCGCTGGCGACCACCGCCTCAAGTAACTCGTCGGGGGTAGTAGTGGAGTCTCCGCTCCACATTGTGTGGCTGTGCAAATCGACGCGCACCCATCCGTCTCGCAAAGGTTCTGCGAGATGTGGGTGCCGCTCGATTGCTGCAGCCGATGGGATTGGCACTTATGCGCCGCTCATCGTGACGTCGGCAATGACCAAGCTGACGCCAGCGGCCATCGAGGGCAACCAATCGACATCGCCACCCACTTCGACAATGTCGTGCAACATGCGCTGCAACGTGGACGCAATAGTGAACTCGCGCACCGGTGCACCTAGCTGACCCTTTGAGATCAACAGACCCGAGGCACCGGTAGAGAAGTCGCCGCTAATGGGGTTCACGCCGCTGTGCAATCCCTGCACCATCTGGATGAGCACGCCATCTTCGACATCGGCCACAAGGTCGGCCTGAGTACGCAAGCCCGGCTTGAGCTGCATGGCCAGGCAACCGACGCCGGGCGTGCCTTTGAAGCCACCACGAACTGAGTTGCCGGTGCTGACTGTCCGGGCGCGGCGAGCGCTGTACGACGAATGCACGAAACCCTGCAGCACCCCGGCCTCGATGAGCGAGTTGCGGCGCGCAGCCAAGCCTTCGCCATCGATGTCGGTAGCGGTATAAGCCTTGGAGTTGGTGGGGTCATCGATAAGGGTGAACAGCGGCGAGGCAACGGATTCGCCAACACGGTTCGCGAACAAGCTGCGACCCTTGATCACGTTTTCGCCGTTGAGTGCGCTGCTGATGACCCCAAGAAACTGCGCTGTCACATACGGATCGAGCACAACCGTGACGCGCTTTGACGGCGGCTTGATAGCGCCAAGTAAGCGGGTGGCGCGATCGGCTGCCTCACGCGCTGCCTTGGCAAGATCGAACTCGTGCGGCGAACGCCCGACGCTGAAGCCGAAACCGGTTTGGGTCTCGTCGCCGTCGTCGGCAAGCGTGCTGACCGATACGTAGCACGCATTCTCGCGACCATTAACCCTGATGCCTGTGGTGGTAGCAACGGCCGTCTCGCCAGCGCCATCGCTGTAGTTGGCATCGTCGACACGCACTCGCGGATCGGAGGCGGCGGTAAGTCGTTCGAGTTCTTTGGCGAGCGCGATCTTGTCGGCTGTTGGATACGCAGCCAGGGCCTCGTTCCACAGTTCTTGCGGAACTACGGCAACGCCATCGGGTTCGGCGAGGCCGGCCCATTCGTCGGGCGTACCGAACGCCACGTTGTCGCGTGCCTGCGCCAGCACCGAAGCAATAGCTGACTCGTCGAGCGTGCCTGCATAGGCGAACCCAGTGCGACCATCTTTAATAACGCGAATCCCGATGCCCTCGCTCTGCGCGCTCACGAAGTGCTCGACCTCGCCTTCGTAAATACGAATGTCGGTCTCGACGCCGCGAGCGACATACGCCTCGACCTGCTCGCCTCGAGCGGCCTGAGCGATGACGCGATCGGCGATGTCTTGTAGCTGCGAAGAACCGGAGCTCATGCCGCGGTACCGCCAATTGTCATCGACTTCACCCGCAAGGTTGGCTGGCCATCGCCCACCGGCACGCCTTGTCCATCTTTGCCACACGTGCCCGGGTTGCCCATCGCGAAGTCGTTGGCCAACGCATCGATATCGCGCAACACTTGCGGGCCGTTTCCAATGAGGTTGCCCTCGCGGAGCGGATCGGTGAGCTCACCGTTTTCGATGAGATATGCCTCGGTCATACCGAACACGAAATCGCCTGAAGCGGTGTTCACACTGCCGCCACCAAGCTTGGCGACGTACACGCCGTAGGGCGTGTCGCGAATGATGTCTTCGGCGTTCTCGGTGCCGTTGAGCACATAGGTGTTGGTCATGCGCACCATTGGGAGATGCATGTAGCTCTGTCGGCGGCCGTTGCCCGAGTGGGCGTGGCCCTCTTTGCGGGCTCGGAGGTGATCCCACATGTAATCGGTGAGTACCCCATCTTGGATGAGCACGTTGTGCTGGCTCGGATGGCCTTCGTCGTCGATGCCAATGGCACCCCACTCGCCGGCCATCGTGCCGTCGTCGACCAAGGTGACTAACGGAGACGCAACGAGTTCGCCCACCTTGCCGCGGTACACGCTGGCGCCCTTGCTCACGAGGTCTGCCTCGAGGCCGTGGCCGCACGCTTCGTGAAACAACACTCCACCGCTACCGGCTTTGATGACGACAGGAATCGCACCGCTTGGCGCAGGGCGGGCACGCAGCTTGGTGATGGCCTGACGTGCCGCGGTACGAGCCAGTTCTTCGACATCGTGCTGATCGAACAGTTCGAAGCCAATGGTGTGACCCAATGACTCGAAACCGGTTTGCATGCCGGCATCGCCATTGGCCACCACGCTGATGCGCAGGATGTGGCGAACCTGTTCGTCTTCAGCCAGCAAACCATCGCTGTTCGCGACGATGATGCGCTTACGACTATCGGCGTAACCCGCCGACACCTGGCCGATCGCGCCGCCCATCGAGCGAGCGGCTTCGTCGACCCGCTGCAACAACGACACCTTGGCAGCCTTGCCAACCGTGTCGGGATAGATCTCGATGCGATTCACCACGTGTGCTGGCGAGCGAGTGAGTGACACGACACGGGTGCCTGCGCCGCCCTGTGAGGCGACCGCACTAGCGGCCTCGGCTGCGGCGCGCAGGCCGGCCTCGGACAGATCGGCCGTGTACGCGAACCCGGTGGTTTCGCCCACGACGACACGGATGCCAGCGCCGCGATCGCGCCCGCTGGACACTTGCTCGACGCGCCCGTCGTCGAGCCCCGCCGACGTAGACGACTTATCTTCGGCGTAGACCTCGGCAAAGTCGCCGCCCTTGCGCAAGGCAGTTGCCAAGACGCGCTCAAGTACTTCGTGTTCAATCACTCGCCCAGCCTACGGGCATGACCCTCGCCACCTGATGGCGAGCGGTAAGGTCCGCAAGGTTGGTAGTGGTATCCGCCCGTCCATCGAGGAGGACACGTGAGTAGCCCCATTCGAAACGGATTTCTCGTTGCCCTTGCCCTCGTTGCGGGCGCAGCATGCGGCAGCGACAGCAAGGTCGTGGCGCCACTTGAATCCATCGCAGCAACCGAAACTATCGTTGCGCCCGATACCGCCGATTCGTTGGCGCAGCCGCCAGCAGGCGCCGGAGGCCTCGGCACCGTTCCGCCGTCGAACCAGATCGGGAGCACCGAGCCATCGGTGTCCACACCCGGCGCTGTTGATCCATCTACTGCGCCGTGCACATTCGAGGCCATCCACGCCCAGACCGGCCCTCCCCCAGCCGGGATCACCGACATTGATCTGCGTTGCGAAGGCGACTGGGCATCGTGGGTCGGCAAAGCCGACGACCCAACGCAGTTCGACGGCTATTTCGCAGTAGCTCAGCGAACCGCGCAAGGGTGGAAAACAGTAAACCTCGGAACGGCCGGCGTCTGCGCCGATGGCGGAGTTCCCGAAGCGTTATGGACGGCGCTCAACTGCACCGAGTAGGCCACTACGCCATCGCGGAGCTACGACCACGATCTTGAGCGACTAGAGTTGTCTTTTATGTCTGTGCAAGCCGAGGTCGCTCAACCACAGACGCGCACCCGACTGCCTTGGTTACGTGAAGCAATCGTGCTTGCCGTTGTCTATGTGGTCTACGGACTCGTGCGCAATCGGTTCGGGTCGGCAAACCTCCATGGCGACGATGCTCCGCTGCATGCGTTCAACAATGCGGTACGAGTGATCGACCTCGAAAAGACCCTTGGCCTTTTTCACGAAGCAACGATCCAGCGTTGGTTCCTCGACACGCCATTCATCGCCTTCTTCAACATTTTCTACGGCACCGCACACTTTGTGGTCACCCTCAGCGTGATGATGTGGTTGTTCGTTCGCCGGCATCATGTGTTCGCACGGTGGCGCACCACCTTGGTAGCTACCACGGTCGTGGCGCTCATTGGATTCGCATTGTTCCCGCTGATGCCTCCCCGGCTCGTCAACACTCCTCCAACCGAGTCGCGCTACGGCGGCGGTCAGCTCGCTATCGACCGGCACCTGCCCAACTATGGGTTCGTCGACACGCTTCGCGACGGCGAAGGCGTGTGGTCGTTTGACTCGCAGGGAATGGACGACATCTCAAACCAGTACGCCGCGATGCCCAGCCTGCACATCGGCTGGAGCCTGTGGTGCATGTTGGTGTTGTGGCGATTCAGCCGCCGCCTGATCTCACGGCTCCTTGCGCTGGCCTATCCCCTGCTCACCCTCATCGCCATCGTTGCTACTGCGAACCACTTCATCATCGATGCTGCTGGCGGAATCGCGATCGTCGTCGTCGGCTCGCTCGTAGCCCACTTTGTCGAGCGCGTACAACGAAGCCGGGGAGCCGCTGCGTTTAGCGTGGATCCCACTTCGAGTAGCGATGTCCTCGTTGGCAACTGAGCCAGAGACCAAGCACGTCACTCGACGAGTTGCCTCTCGCGACATCGCTGTCACCGCTGTCGTCGCAGTCGCGCTGCACCTGCCATCGCTCATACGAAAGGCTGCGTTGAACAGCGACGAGGCCACGATGGCAACCGTCGCTCGAATGATGCGCCACGGAGCGCGCCTCTACACGGGCGCCGTCGACCGTAAGCCACCTGGCGCATTTCTCGTCTACCGACTGCTCGAACCCATCTTTGGCATGTGGAGCCTCACGGCAGCTCGCTGGTTTGCACTCGCAGCCATCGTGGCCGCGGCGTGGATCATCGCACTCGAGGCGAAACGTCGTTGGTCCCACGTAATGCCACTTGCCGTTGCGCTGTTGTTCGTGGTCGCCTTTGCTGCGCTGCCGGCAGAAGACTCACGTGCTGTCGGATTCGAGTTGCTCGCCATCTTGCCGATGGTCGCCGCCTTCGTGCTCGGTGCCCGAGGGCGCGTTCTGCTCGCCGGCATAGCCCTTGGCATCGCCACGTTGCTGAAACAGCCAATGCTGCTCGGAGCCTTGCCGCTCACAGCGCAATGCCTCACCCTGGCCGCACCATGGTCACGTCGCTTGGTACGACTGATCCTTTCGGGCGCCGTCTGTGCGGCGACGATCGTGCTTGGGCTCGCGCCGTTTGGGTTACACAACGCGCTGTCGTGGTTTGCCGGCAACGGCGACAACTACCTCGGCGGCACCAAGCTCTCGATGGTGGCCATCATCGCGCTCGAGCAAATCGGGTCGATTGTTGCGCTCACCGGCGGACTCATCGTGCTCGCGGCAGTGGCTTGGGGCAAGCGCCGCCTGCCGCTCGACCTCACGGTGTGGGTGATCTCGAGTCTGGTCGCCGCCTCAATCGGTTTCCGATTCGTGCTGCACTACTTCAATCAGTTGCTTCCTGCATTGGTGCTCATGGCTGCGCCGGCATTGGTGAGCTTCGCCGTCGTACGACGGCCCTGGCCGCGGTTCGCCGCTGTATGGATCGTTGGCGCTTCGGCGTTCAGCATGTTCACGTTGCTCACCGCCGACTCCTTCCACGATCTGCCAAACGTCGACAACGTGGCGCGAGCAGTCGCTCAGCGAACCAAGCCGGGCGACAAAGTGTTCGTGTGGGGTCAGGCACCTGAGATCTATTGGCTCAGTCAGCGTGACCCGGCCACGCGCTACCCACACGTTGGGTTTATCACCGGTATCACGCCCAAACGGCCAGGTGTTCCGGCCTATCTGCTCTCGATGCCTTCAGCGGCCAAAACGCTGCTCAGCGATCTCGCCGCCAACCATCCTGCGCTCATCATTGACGCAGCGATCCAACGCGTTCGCGGTGGCGATAGGTACCCAATGGCCACGAGTCCCATCGCTGCATTCGTGAAGAACGGCTACTGCGTTGTTGATGTCATCGACGAGATCTCGCTGCTCGCCCCCTGCAAGCCGTAGGTCGGTTCCATGATCAACCGCAGCAAGTTCACGACACCGGTAATCAAGGGGTAGCGTTTGCAGCGCCATGGCCCTTGAGTCCATTCACCAACCAGCAGATCTGCGATCCCTTTCATACCCCGAACTCGATGAGCTCGCCGGTGAGATTCGCGACTTCGTCGTGCAGGCGGTAGCCGAAACCGGCGGCCATCTCGGTTCAAATCTTGGCGCCGTCGAGCTCACTCTCGCACTGCATCGAGTCTTTGAATCGCCGCGCGACGCCGTGTTGTGGGACACCGGCCACCAGGCCTATATCCACAAGATCCTCACGGGCAGGCAAGGCCGGTTCGATCAGCTGCGCCAAGCAAACGGACTCTCGGGCTACCCAAGCCGCGAAGAGAGCCAACACGACTTCATCGAAAACAGCCATGCCAGCACTGTGCTGTCGTACGCGTACGGGTTGGCCGCAGCGCGAGACGCAGGCACCAGCGGGGATCGACGCCATGTAGTCGCCGTCATCGGAGACGGCTCGATGACCGGCGGCATGGCCTACGAAGCGCTGAACAACCTTGGCCACAGCCAGCGCAGGGTCATCGTTGTGCTCAACGACAATGGCCGCAGCTACGCACCAACCATCTCGAACCTCACCGCGTCGACCATGCCGATGCCGGCGCCGCTTCCCGAGGCTGATCGCATCGAGCCAAACACGGTGCCCGAGCGAATCGCCAAGCGCCTCAGCCACACGCTCACCAACATCCGGCTCAATCCCGTGTACGTGCGCCGGCAGCGCAAGATCGAAAATTTCCTGCGCGAGATACCCGTTGTTGGCCCGCAAGCCGAGAAAGGCATGGAGGCCTTCAAGGCCGCCGTGCGCGAATTCTTGCAGCCGCCAGCGTTCTTCGAAGCCCTTGGCGTTCGCTACGTGGGCCCAATCGACGGACACAGCATCGAAGCCCTTGAGCATGCATTTGCAAATGCAATCGAGCTTTCCGCCGAAGGTCCCATCTGCGTGCATGTCGTGACCCAAAAAGGCCGTGGCTACTCACCCGCCGAAGACGACGACGAAAAGCACCTTCACGACACGCCGGTTTTCGATGCCGCTGTTGGTCCGCCCAAGGCACTTCCGTCGGGCTACACGCAAGCGTTCGCCGACGCCATCGTGAAAGAAGCCGAAGCCGATCTACGCATTGTGGCCATCACCGCAGCGATGCCCGGACCCACCGGCCTGCTTCCCTTCGAGCAGCGATTCCCCGATCGATTCTTCGACGTCGGCATCGCCGAGCAACACGCAGTCACAGGCGCTGCCGGTATGGCGATGGGTGGCCTGCGCCCAGTAGTGGCGTTGTACTCCACGTTCTTGAACCGCGCCTGGGATCAAGTTGTCTACGACGTCGCGCTGCACCGACTGCCGGTCATCTTCTGTCTCGATCGCGCTGGCATCACCGGCGACGACGGCCCTAGCCATCACGGTGTCTACGACATGGCCCTGCTCGCGAAGGTGCCCGGCATGCGCGTGCTCGCACCATCAAGCGCGCAAGAACTTGGCGTGATGTTGCACGACGCAATCTCGCTCGCCAACGACGGCCCCGTCACCATCCGCTACGCACGCGGGGCAGCCCATCAGGTCAGCGAACACGAAGTGGGCAACGGCTTACTCGCCCGGCACATTCGCGAGGGCGACGGAAGCGTGTGCATCCTCGCCATCGGCAAGATGGTCGCTGCCGCCGAGAAGGCCGCCGAAGAGTTAGCTGGCGAAGGCCGCAGTGTCACCGTGTTCGACGTGCGCTGCTGTGCACCGCTCGACCCCGCAATGATTCTCGAAGCCTCGCGGCACCAGTTCGTTGTCACCATCGAAGATGGAATTCGCGATGGCGGCATCGGCATGACCATTGCCGACCAAGTGCATGCCATCAACGCCTCTGTGCCGGTCGAGGTACTGGGCATTCCCACCAAGTTCATTCCGCAGGCCAAAGCCGATCGAATCCTTGCCACCCTTGGCCTTGACGCCGCCGGTATCGCTGCAACGATTCGAGCCAGAACCGACATCGCCCGGTGAACCTCGAGGCCGAGCTCGAGTTTGCGTTACGGCTCGCCGATCTGGCCGACGCTCTCACACTGCCCTTCTTCGAAGAGCGCGCCTTCACGGTGGACCGCAAGACCGACCGCAGCGAGGTCACCGAGGCCGATCGCGAGACCGAAGCGCTGTTGCGCGCTGCGGTCGCCGAGTCATTTCCAACTCATGGGTTCGTAGGCGAAGAGGCCGGCGTTTCCGGCGACCCCACATCGCCGTGGCGTTGGATCGTCGATCCCATCGATGGCACCAGCAACTTCGTGCGCGGCATCCCTGTGTGGGCCACGCTGATCGCACTCACTCATGCCGACCACGGACCCGTTGTCGGCGTGGTGTCTGCTCCGGCCATGCAACGCCGCTGGACCGGTGCAGGTGGATTGGGCGCCACGGTCAACGGCACACCGATTCATGTCTCCACCATCTCAAACCTCGCCGACTCGCAGGTGTGCGTTACGTACAGTTCGGGCTGGGACAAGGTAGGCCTCACCCCAAAGCTGGTTGAGTTGCAGCAGTCGGCATATCGCGCTCGCGGCTTCGGCGACTTCTGGCAACACATGCTCGTGGCCGAAGGTGCAATGGAAATCGCAATCGACGCCATTGGCGTGCAGCCGTACGACCTCGCCGCGCTGCAAGTAATTGTCGAACAGGCCGGCGGCACGTTTACTGATCGTCTTGGCGTGCGTACCTTCGAGTCCAACTCAGCAGTCAGCTCAAACGGTCAGATGCACAGCGACGTGATCCGTCGCATCGGCCCAACGCCATGACCGATCTGGTCATTCGCAACGCACGACTCGTCGATGGGTCTGGTGCCGATGCGCGAATGGCCGACGTCAGCGTCACGGGCGACCGCATTACCGGCGTGCACGAAGCCGGCACTGCGTCTACGAGCCACGCCGGGCGCACCATCGATGCCGACGGTTTGCTGCTCACCCCGGGCTGGGTCGACGTTCACACGCACTACGACGCGCAGGTCAGTTGGGACCCATGGCTCACGCCGTCTTCGTGGCACGGCGTTACCAGCATCGTGATGGGCAACTGCGGAGTTGGCTTCGCTCCAGCGCAAGCCGACCGTCACGAATGGCTGATTGAGCTCATGGAGGGCGTCGAAGACATCCCCGGCTCGGCAATGACCGAAGGCATCTCGTGGGAGTGGAGCACCTTCCCTGAGTACCTCGACGCAATCGAGCGCAGGCCGCACGCCATCGATGTCGGCACACAGATCGCGCACGGCGCACTACGTGCCTACGTGATGGGCGAGCGTGGCGCCGCTAACGAATCAGCTACCGCCGCCGACATCACCCACATGGCTGCGCTGGTCGAGGAGGCACTTCGCGCAGGCGCCCTCGGGTTCAGCACCAGCCGCACGCCACTGCATCGCAGCAAGAGCGGCGAGCTCGTGCCCGGCACCACCGCCGACGCCAGCGAACTGCTCGGTATCGGCGAAGCCATTCGCCGAGCGGGGCACGGCGTCTTTCAGTTTGCACCAGAGCACGCCCGGCTGCCCGTCGACGAATGGCCGTGGATGCGCCAGTTGGCCGAGCTCACTGGCCAACCGGTGTGCGTCAACCTCAATCAGCCCGACTCCGCGCCCGAGGTGTGGCGCGAAGTGCTCGGCCTGCTCGACACCGCAGCGGCCGACAACGTGCCTCTATACGCCCAGATCGCAGGCCGCTCAATCGGCATTCTTTACTGCCTGCACGGCAGCGTGCACCCGCTGCTGTTCCACCCGGCGTATAGCGAGATTGCGCATCTGCCAATGCCAGAGCGTCTCGTTGCGCTCAGCGAGCCAGGCCGTCGGCATCGCATCATCAACGAAGTGCCCGACGACGGTGGGCTGTTTCGCTTGGCTGTGCTCAACAAGCTCGACCGCATCTATCCGGTAGATGGCGCCAACATCGATTACGAGCCCGACGCAAACGCCTCGGTGCTCGCCCACGCTCAGGAGCGTGGTGTGCCAGCGATGCAACTGTTGCTCGATCAGCTCACCAGCCTGAGCGGCAACGGCATGATCTACGCGCCGTTCTTCAACTACAGCTATGGCGATCTCTCGATGACCTACGAGGCGACCCAACATCACCGCACCCGAATGGGTCTCAGTGATGCGGGCGCACATTGCGGGGCTATCTGCGACGGCGGCACTCCAACATTCATGCTCACCCACTGGACCCGCGATCGATCACGAGGACCATTGCTTCGTCTTGAGCATGTTGTGCATCGTCAAACCCGACAGACGGCCGAGTTATACGGACTGCACGATCGCGGCCTTGTGGCGCCCGGGATGCGCGCCGATCTCAACCTCATCGACTACAACGCGTTGGCGTTCGACATGCCGAGCATGGCGTTCGATTTGCCAGCACAGGGCCGACGGCTCGTGCAGAAGGCTCGTGGTTACCGCGCCACGTTCGTGGCCGGTGTGCAAACCGTAGACAGCGACCAGTTCACCGGCGCCTTGCCAGGTCACCTCATTCGTGGTCCGCAGCGAGCCTGACCGAGTAGTTACTCAACGAGGTCTGTGTCTCGCGGACCGAACGTGAAGTAGTGCTTGAGGTACGGCGTCGGGTCGTCATTTCCCCAGTCGTACGCAGCCACCTGTGCGACACTTCGACGTCCGAGTAGTGACCGGAACAACTCGAAACGGCTTGCCCGCAGGGTAGCTGGCGCATCGGATGCACCAATTTCGTCACCTTCGGTGGTGACCACTCGAACCGCTGGAAGACCGGCGGCTTGCACATTGGCAACGAATCCGCCAGCGATAATCGGTATGGCCCACTGACCAAAGTCGTCGGGAAGTGAAGCCTCGAGACCAAGCGCTCCACGCAGATCGGCCTCGTGCGCATACAAATCGAACACTGCCCGGATCGGTACGTCCGGCTCTCCAGAAGACAGCACCGATTCGAGTATCGGAGCGTCCTGGGTCCATCCGGCAAGCAGATCGCTGAGGCTCGTGTGTTGATGACGCGCTACCTGCGCGGCAGTCCATGGGTCGGTGGTCACCCCGTCGAGATTGCCTGTGCGCACATCTTCGGTAATGCCCCGCAGGTGGGCTATCACGTCGTGCACGGTCCACTCAGGAGTGGCCGGGCAGGTCTGATTGGCCGCGTCGTCGGAGAGATCGGCTGTCATCTCCGTGATTCGCGAGCGTGCCGATGCGTACAACGATCCCAATCCGTCAGACATGACCGAACTGTACGCCACTTTGCTTCAGAACAGCGTACGTGGGCGCGATTTGGGACAGGTGCTGTCCCAAATCGCGCCCATGCAACTGGGCTGGGGGCGGGCGGGGCTGGGCGGGTCGAGGCGGGCCAGGGCGTATGGCTCTACTGTGACTACCAACCGCATCACTGAGGAGCCACGATGAACCTTGACGACTACCTGGCAGCGCTTGAGACAAACAGCGAGACCCTCGCCGTAGCAGCCACTGCCGCTGGGTTCGATGCGTCGTTGCCAACATGCCCCGAGTGGTCGATGCGTGAACTCGTGCTGCACCTTGGCGAGGTTCAGCGCTGGACGGCAGCGATCGTGCGCAACCAGGTCACCAACCCCGCGAACGGTGTGGGCGACTTTCTCGGCCCACTCCCCGACGATGCCGGGCTGATGAGTTGGTTCGTCGCTGGCGCGGCGCTGCTGAGCAACACGTTGCGCAATGCCGATCCCGACGTCGAATGCTTCCGCTTCCTCGAGGACCCACCATCGCCCTTGTTGTTCTGGGCGCGTCGGCAATCACTCGAAGCGGTCATCCACCGCATCGACGCCGAACTGGCGGGCGGACCAAGCTCGCCGATTCCGGTTGTGCTCGCTGCCGACGGAATCGACGAGATGCTCACCGGATTTGTGCCCCGCAAGCGCACTCCCCTGCGCAGTGCCAACCCAGTCGTGTTGCAGGTGGCCCCAACCGATGTCGCCTCGGCTTGGCGCGTCACGATCAGCGATCAAACGCCGATCACTGTGCGAACTGCTGGCGATGCCAACTGCACCGTGAGCGGTACGAGCTCAGACATCTACGAAGCGTTGTGGAACCGCCGCGGCCTCGACTCGCTGGTCGTCAACGGCGACGGCTCGGTGCTCGACGCTTTTCGCGAGAACGTGAAAGTGCGCTGGGGCTGAACCGCATCGCACGAATGAACCACGCTGATGATCAGTGGTAGTACGGGTTCTCGCCGCTGGTGTGATCAGTGATGTCTTTGACCTGATCGATGCCTTCGACTTGTTCGACGATGGTGGTCTGCACGCCATCGAGCATGGTCATGCGGCTCATTGAGCAGCCGTGGCAACCGCCGCCCATTGTGAGAAAGGCGGTGCCGGCTTCGTCGTGGCCAACAAAGGTGACAAACCCACCGTGTGCCGCAAGCGCCGGATTGACCTCGACGCTGATGATGGCTTCGATCTCGGCCGACAATGCGTCGTCGCGAACGAGACCCTCGATCGAGGGAGCCAACGGCTTGTTGGGGTTGCGAATAACGAGACCCTGCGACTCGGTGAGATCGAGCGTGGCGCCCTTGAGTTGCTCGATGTCTTTGGCGGGGATGATGATCTTGAGGCCGTCGTGCGTGCGCACCTCATCGGTGAACGCAGCCTTGGTGGTGATTTCGAACGACAGGTCGTAGCGAAAGTCGGCGCCTGGATCGCTGATGATCTCGAGCCGAAGGCCGAGTCGATCGGTTTCAGGCTCGTCGTCGCGCATTTGAATGATCTGCGTATGCGCTGCTGAGGTGACCGAAATGATCTGATCGTTTTCGACTTGCGCTGAAGTTTGGCTCACCTCAAAAACGCTACCGGCTCAGTGGTCGGACCGGCTCACCCAGGACCGCCACCGTCACACTCAATACGTTGGCCAGTGACATACCCGGCGCCGTCGCTACACAACCACAACACCACGTTGGCCACATCGACCGGCTGACACACCCGGCCGAACGCCGAGCTGGCATCGAGGCCGCGCAAATCGTGCAGGTCGCGGTCGCCAGTCATCGCCCGAGCCAGGCGCACGCCCATATCGGTCTCAACTAACCCCGGTGCAACGATGTTCACGTGCACCCCGTTGCGACGCTCTTCTTTGGCCAACGTGAGTGCGAGAGCCTCAAGCGCCGCTTTGCCCATGTTGTACGGAGCGCCATTGGGGCCCATGTGCGATGTGGCCACTGAGGACACCATCACGATGTCACCACGATTGCGCTGACGCATCGAAGGCAACACGAGACGAGAGAGGTGGTGCGCACCGAATGCGTGAGTAGCGACAACGCGCTGCATCTCGGCCGGGTCGGTGTCGGCCACTGCTTGGCCACGAGACGCAATGCCCGCGTTGCACACCAGAAGGTCGACGTAACCGAACTCGGCGATGACCGCTTCGACCATCACACGATCTGCCTCGGCATCGTCGATCGAAGCTTGAAACGCCGCGGCAGAACCACCAGCGGCCACAATGCCCGCAACCGTTTCGGCAGCAGCCTCGGCATCGCGGCGATAGTTCACGGCGACCGTCGCACCATGCGCTGCCAACAACTCAGAGATACCCCGGCCGATACCTCGGCCCCCACCCGTAACTAACGCCACACGACCATCAAGCTGACCCATGCCACTCCTCTTTCATTCGTCGCGGTTGCGGCTCTCGCCCCCCAAGTATGGCAACCTTGAGAGGTGCAAGAAGGCAGCAAGAAAGCAATCACCGCAGCATTTTTCGCCAACCTGGGTATTGCAGTTGCAAAGTTCGTTGGCTTCCTCATTACCGGGTCTGCGGGCCTTCTCGCTGAGGCAGCCCACTCACTTGCCGACACCGGCAATCAGGCACTGCTCATGCTCGGCGGCAAGCGTTCCCGGCGGCCAGCAACTGAGCACCACCAGTTTGGGTTCGGCACCGAGCGCTATTTCTGGGCCTTCGTCGTGGCGCTGGTGCTCTTCACCGGCGGCGGCATGTTCGCGTTGTACGAGGGCATCCAGAAGCTGATTCACCCGCACGCTGCCGAGAACATTGGCGTTGCAATCGTGATCTTGCTCGCCGCTGTTGCGCTCGAGAGCTACTCGCTTCTTACGGCCGTCACCGAGGCCAAACGCCTGAAGCCAGCCGGCATGTCGTACTGGCGTTTCGTTCGTACTGCCAAACAACCTGAGCTACCGGTGGTGCTCCTCGAAGATGTGGGCGCCGAGATCGGCTTGCTGTTCGCTCTGTTCGGTGTGGTGATGACCAAGATCACCGACAACGCCCGATGGGACGCGGTGGGCTCTATCGCCATCGGCGTGCTGCTCGGCGTCATCGCGGTGATCCTCGCGATACGCATGAAGGCATTGCTCATCGGCGAGTCAGCAACTGCGGCTGACCAAAGCGCAGTGATCGATGCGATCACGTCGGCGCCCTTGGTCAATCGATTGATTCATATTCGCACTCTGCACCTCGGGCCTGAAGAACTGCTCGTTGCGGTCAAGGTCGAGTTCGCACGAGACCTCACGATGGCCGAACTCGCCGTGGCAGTCGACGGCGTCGAGCGAGCAATTCGCTCACGCGTGCCGATGGTGGGACTCATCTACATAGAGCCCGATCTGTATCGCGGTGCTCCAGCCTGAGGTCAGCGCCCAGTTCATCGACGTGCTTCGGCGCACGCCGTGACGAAGGAACGAATTAGCTCGCTGGCGAAAGCACCACGAGAGGAATCTCGCGGTCGGTCTTGGTCTGATAGCCGGCGTAGTTCTTGTACGTAGCGGTCACGATTGGCCACATGCGTGCACGCTCTTCGGGCGAAGCAACCGTGGCGATCATTGCCTTTGTGGGCGCACCCTTGTAGGCCACCTGCACCTGTGGATTGTCGCGCAGGTTCACAAACCAAGCCGGGTGCGTGGGGTCACCACCGCGAGACGCGACGATCACAATATTGTCGCCCTCTTGCAATGGCGAGGTGAGCATCACCGAACGCGGCTGACCGCTCTTGCGGCCGATGGTGGTGAGTTCGAGCACCGGCATGTTGCCAGCAGTCCAGCCCACCTTGCCGAAGCTGACCTTCAGCAAACAACGGTGAACGGCGTTCATGCTCTTCATTGCAAAGTCACTTGGCATGGGTTTGACCATAGCGGATCGGCAACCGGGCGCTAGCGTGAGCAGTCAACACACGGGGAGCTCGCAGGTTCGGCGGGCTGAGAGGGTGCACGCCAGCGCCGACCCTTCAACCTGCTCTGGGTAATGCCAGCGAAGGGAACTCACGTGCCATCTTCTCGAACTGCCCTCGTCATCGTCGGCGGCTCTGCATTGTCGCCCGACGCCCTTGTTGGCCTTCCGCCAGACGCCTACATCATCGCCGCCGACTCAGGCCTCGACCATGCCGTTGCCGCCGGGCTTCGACCGCATTTGGTGATCGGCGACTTCGACTCGGCGAACCCCGCAACGCTGGCGTGGGCTGTGGCCGAAGGAATCGAAATCGAGCGACACTCACCCGACAAAGACAACACCGACACCGAACTTGCTCTCGCCGCGGCACGTATGTCGGGCGCTACCGACGTTGTCCTACTTGGCGGCGGCGGCGACCGACTCGACCACTCGATCGCCGCGATCACCACTCTCGGCCACCCTTCAATGGCGGTATTTACAACGGTGTCGGCGCGTTGGGACACCACGATGATCAGCGTGCTGCACGCCCCGCGAGCAATCACGTTTGCCACAGAACTCGACGCGACCTTCTCACTCCTTGCACTACACGGAGCCTGCTCCGGAATCGATGTCGACGGCGGATTGTGGCCGTTGAGCGATGCCGAGCTGCAACCTGGGTCGAGCCTTGGTGTGAGCAACCGCACCACCACCAACGAACTCCGGCTTCGCGCTCGCGTCGGTGTACTCACCGTGGTGTTCCCACTTCATTTCGGAGGACAACTATGAACCGAATCTCAGCAATCGCTCTGGCGCTCACCCTTGCAGCGTCTGCATGCGGCAGCGACTCGAAGCAGGCGGCCGAAGTAGCGCCGGCGTCGCTCACGCTCGTGGCCTATGACTCGTTCAGTCTCAAGCCCGACTCGTTCGATGCCTTCACCAAGAGCACGGGTATTGCAGTCAAGATTGTCACCGCAGGCGACGCCGGAACAATGTTGTCGAAAGCGGCGCTCACGGCCGGAAACCCCGAAGGCGACGTGATGTGGGGCGTCGATAACACGCTGCTGGCGCGGGCCCAGCAGGCTCAAGTTTTCTCGCCCTACAAGTCGTCCGAACTCGCAGCGCTCGAGCCGACGGCCGCGGCGTTGGTCTCGGGCAACTTGGTCACGCCGGTTGACGAAGGCGACGTGTGCGTGAACTACGACATTGCTTGGTTCGATCAGAAGAACCTCGACCCGCCGACAACCCTCGACGACTTGCTGAAGCCTGAGTACAAAGATCTGTTGGTTGTCGAGAACCCCGCCGCTTCGTCCACGGGCCTTGCGTTCATGCTGGCCACCATTGCCCACGCGGGTGGCAGCGCATGGGAGCAGTACTGGACCTCGCTGCGAGGAAACGGCGTGAAGGTCGTAGAGAGCTGGGACCTGGCGTATTACGAGCAGTTCTCTGGCTCCACCGGAAAGGGCGATCGACCGTTGGTTGTTAGCTACGGCACTAGCCCACCCGCCGAAGTGATCTTTGCCGACCCTCGCCCCGACCGCGCCACCACTGGCGTTGTCGGCTCAACCTGCTTTCATCAGGTGGAGTTTGCAGGCGTGTTGCGCGGCACAAAGTATCCAACGGCTGCCGGCACGTTGATCGACTACCTCGTGTCGAAATCATTTCAAGAGTTACTGCCGCTCACCCTGTTTGTGTATCCGGCGCGAACCGACGCGGTACTCCCTGCGGAGTTCAACGAATTCGCTGTGCGTCCCGCAGATCCGCTAGTCGTGTCGCCAAGCGACATCGAAGCAAAGTCGAAGGACTGGATCGCCACGTGGACCAACCTCGTGGTGAGGTGACATGAGCTCCTCGAACCGGTTGCCCCGCCTGCTGCTCGTTGCACTCGCCGCTCCCGCTTCGCTGTTCTTCGCCGTCTTGTATCTGTGGCCGGTTGTCTCGCTACTGAGCCAAACCCTCACTCTCGATTCGATGCGTGCCGCAATGCACGACCCCACCATCCGCCACGTCGTGTGGTTCACCGCGTGGCAGGCGTTGCTCAGCACGGCACTCACAGTTGTCTTCGGACTCGGCCCCGCGTACCTCTTGGCGCGTTATGAGTTCACCGGCCGGCGACTGATCACCGCGCTCGTCACGGTGCCCTTCGTGTTGCCAACGGTGGTGGTGGGCGCTGCGTTCTTGGCACTGCTGCCCGACTCGCTTGACCAAAGCGTGACTGCGATCGTGCTCGCTCATGTGTTCTTCAACATGGCAGTAGTCGTTCGCGGCGTCGGCGGTCTGTGGCAGCAACTACCCACCGAACTCACAGGCGCGGCACGAACACTTGGCGCCTCGCCGCTACGCACAATGCGCGAGATCACCCTGCCGTTGTTGGCACCCGCCATCTACGCGTCGGCGAGCATCGTGTTTTTGTTCACCTTCACATCGTTCGGTGTTGTGCGATTGCTCGGTGGGCCTGCGCACACCACGCTCGAGGTCGAGATCTGGCAGCGCGCCACGCGCCTCGGAGATGTCAGCGTGGCTGCCGTGCTTTCGGTTGCACAGTTGCTGCTGCTCGGTGTCGCCGTTGCATGGTTCGCACATATTCAGTCGCGCCACCGTCGTGGTCTTCAGCTGCAGCCCGTAGGTCAGCGTCGACGCGCGCGAACTTCACGGCAGCGTTCGCTTGTCGCACTCACCTCGGCGGCCATTGTCATCACGATCGCCGCACCATTGATCGCGTTGATCGAGAGAAGCCTGCGAACCACCGGCGGGCATTCGCTCGCGGCGTGGCGGGGCGTGTTCGGCGCCTCAGCAGATCGGCCTGCTCGCCCCACCACCGGTGTTCTTGTCGACCCATTGGCATCACTTGGCACTTCGTTACGGTTTGCCGTGATTGCAACCGCCATCAGTTTGGTGATCGGCACAACCGCGTCACTCGCAATCGCCGCGCTCGGAAGGCGTGGCCGCGTACTCGATATTGCGCTGATGCTTCCGCTCGGAACAAGCGCCGTCACCATCGGCTTCGGTCTGCTGGTCGCTTTTGATTCCGGCCGACTCGACTGGCGGGCTTCGCCGCTGATGATTCCCCTCGGTCACGCGTTGGTGGCCACCCCCTTCGTTGTGCGCGTGGTGTTACCTGTGTTGCGATCGGTCGAGGCTGCACTGCGCGACGCAGCATCCACGTTGGGTGCATCGCCCCTGAGAGCATGGCGCGAGGTAGAAGTTCGTCTCATCGCTCGCCCACTTGTCACGGCCGCAGGCTTCGCAATGGCCATTTCGCTTGGGGAGTTTGGGGCAACGAGCTTCCTCACCCGCCAAGGGCGCGAGACTCTGCCCATCGCAATCGAACGGCTTCTCAACAGTCCCGCTTCCCTGCTGCACGCGCAGGGCTACGTGCTAGCCGTCGTGCTCGCAGCGCTCACCTTTGTGATTGTGGCGGCCCTCGAGACCACGAGCAGCGGAGTTGATCGCCGTGCTTGAGGTTCGCGAACTCAGTATCCGGTTTGAGCAGCGCGTGCTCTTCGCCCAGGCCTCGCTGACCGTGGCCGACGGCGAGATCGTGGCGCTGCTTGGCCCATCAGGCTCGGGCAAGAGCACGTTGCTCAAGGTGATCGCCGGCCTGCTTGACCCAGATGAGGGTCGTGTCTTGCTCGACAACGTAGACATCACAACGGTGCCCACGCATCGGCGCGACATCGGCATGGTGTTTCAAAACGAGCAACTCTTTCCGCATCGAAACGTTGCGCAGAACATCGAGTTCGGTCTGCGCATGCGCCGGTGGAGCTCGCAGCGACGCGCTCAGCGCGTCTCGGAGTTGCTCGACCTCGTCGGCATGTCTGGCTTCGAACAGCGGCGGGTTACCGACCTGTCTGGTGGCGAAGCAAAGCGCGTTGCGCTCGCCCGCACGCTTGCCCCATCACCACGCATTGTGTTGCTCGACGAACCACTCACCGGGCTCGATCGCGAGCTGCACGACCAGTTGGCGCGCGATCTGCATCAACTCTTGTGTGCCACGGCAACAACGGCGTTAATCGTCACCCACGATCGTGATGAGGCAGCGGTGCTTGCCACACGGGTCGTGGCGTTCGCCGATCTCACGCCTCGACTGCCAGCGGCCGAAGCCGGAGACCTACGGTAAGCGAAGGCAATACACAGGAGGCCGCGTTGTCAGCGACGAGTCAGATCACGCCCATCACCGAAAGCGACGATTTCATTCGCGCTGCACTGCTCGATGCCGACATTCCGTCGTTGCTTCCAGCGCTGGCACATGTGCTCGGCGATATGACGTTGTTGCGGCCAAGCCTGGCCCACCTCGCGATGCTGTCCAACGAGCCGCAAGCCGGGCTCACACCTGAGCAACTCGACGAAGCCCGACAGCTCGCGCTCGAGGCTCTGATCAAATTCCGCGACGGCGGTTGCGTACCTGCGCCAGCACCATCGCACGATGAACTCCGCACGCTGATGTCATACGCCACAAGCGGCGAAACCACCGACGCCTACATCCCCTTGCTTCGCGAAGAACTCAGCATCGACGGTCACGATCTACGAGCGCCCCAATGGCAGGCCAGCGCCATCGCACCCAACACCAACTTCACGGTCGCGATTATCGGCGCCGGCATGTCTGGTTTGCTTGCCGCACACCGCTTGCATCAAGCCGGTGTCGAGTTCGTCATCCTCGAGAAGAACAGCGAAGTGGGCGGCACGTGGTGGGACAACACCTACCCCGGTTGCCGCGTGGACACACCCAACCACTTGTACAGCTACTCGTTCGCTCAGAAGGACGATTGGCCACTGTTCTTCTCCCCGCAGAACGTGCTGCTCGACTACTTCCGCAACTTCGCAAAAGAGTTCGGCCTGTACGAGCACATCCGTTTCGATACCGAAGTGGTGTCGGCCGATTTCGACGATGCCACGAGCTCGTGGTCGCTGCATGTGCGCTCGGCACAGGGCAATGAAGTGCTCGGTGCGAACGCTGTCATCAGCGCGGTTGGTCAACTCAACCAACCCAAGCTGCCCGACATCGCAGGGCGCGATACCTTCGCCGGACCCAGCTTTCACTCAGCCCGATGGGATCACAGCGTCGACCTCACCGGCAAGCGCGTGGCGGTTATCGGCACAGGCGCCAGCGCCATGCAGTTTGTGCCCATCATCGCCAAAGAAGTGGGCCAACTCAGCGTGTTTCAGCGCACCCCAAACTGGCTGCTTCCGGTGCCCAACTATCACGACCCTGTGCCCGATGGTCTCAACTGGTTGCTCAGTCACGTTCCGTTTTACATGCAGTGGTATCGCTTCTGGTTGTTCTGGCGCATCGGCGATGGTCGCCTGATCATTGCCCAGGTAGACCCCGAGTGGACGGGCGACAAGCGCTCAGTGTCCGCAATGAGCGACCTCACGCGCGAGTTGCTCACGATGTACTTCCAGATGCAGCTGCCCGACCAACCCGATTTACTGAGCAAAGTGGTACCTCAGTATCCGGTAGCCGCAAAGCGCATGTTGCTCGACAGTGGTACGTGGATCCCCACGATGCAGCGCGACAACGTGAGCCTCATCACCGACGACATCAAGCAGATCACTGCTACCGGCGTCGTCACTGCCGATGGCGTGCATCACGAGGTCGATGTCATCATCTACGGCACGGGTTTCCATGCCTCGAAGTTCCTCACCCCGCTCAAGATTCGCGGACGCGGCGGTGTCGATCTTCACGACGAATGGAGCGGCGAAGCCCGCGCCTACATGGGCGTCACGGTGCCCAAGTTTCCAAACCTGTTTCTGCTCTACGGACCCAACACCAACATCGTCATCAACGGCAGCATCATCTATTTCTCCGAGTGCGAAGTGAACTACGTACTCGAGGCCATTCGTGAACTGCTTGCGCACGACGCTCGCGCGCTCGACTGCAAGCAGACCGTTCACGATGCCTACAACGCTCGTATCGACGAAGGCAACCAACGCATGTCGTGGGGTGTTGCCGATGTGCACAGCTGGTACAAGAACGACTCCGGGCGAGTCGCCCAAAACTGGCCATTTACCTTGCTTGAGTTTTGGGAACAGACCCGAACCGTGAACCTCGGCGACTACGAGTTGCTGAGCTAATTAGGGTCAGGCTCGCAACAAGCGCTGCATCGTTTGCTCGGCGCTCACGAGATCGTCTCGACGACCATCTTCGAGTCGGGTGAGGTATGAGATCGATACTTCGTCGGCTTCGACAATGCCACCATCGCTATCGGGTGGCAGTGGCACGGCATCGCCCCAAGTCATGCGCACGTTGAACGAGCCGTCGTGCCCAGCTATGGGCTCGAGCGTTGCCCCCGACATCTTGCGTGGCGGCTCCATACCGATGCGCCCGTGGCGCCAGCCCTTGATCATGTCGACCTCGACGTTGGGCACGTTGATGTTCACGACTACTGGCTCAGACGGCATGTGGGCCACGAGGCCCTCGACAAAAGCATCGGCAACTGCTGCGGCCGAGTGCCACTTCTGCCCAATGAGCATTTCGTCCCAGCCCTGACCTTCGACACCAAAACCGGAGACGGCCTGGCTCACGGCAACTCCCGAGATGCCGCCGTTGCGCGCCGTGAGCGCTGCACCGATCGTGCCCGAGTGGTACACCGAGCGACCCACGTTGGCTCCTGGGTTGATGCCGGCGACAACGAGATCGAATGGAGCGCCAAACGCACCGAGGCGCGAAAACATTACGCACAACGCCGGCGGCCCAGTGACCGACCAGGCCTCATCGATGCCGTCGATGGTGCAGCGGTGCACCTCGGGCTGAATGAGGTGCAGGGCACCCAACGCTGCGCCAGCGCCCGAGAACTCGCGGTCGGGGGCAGCCACCACAACCTCACCGTGTTTGCGCATTGCTCGGGCCAGTACGTGTAAGCCAACAGAGTCGATGCCGTCGTCGTTCGTGAGAAGAATTCGCATCACCTCATCTTGGTGCAGTGCGGCTAACGTCGCCACATATGCGAGTCGGTTTCCTCGGCGCTGGGCTCATCGCCACCTACCACAGCAAGAGTCTTCGCCAAAGCGGCGCCGAAACCGCTTGCGGTGTCGTACGTGCCGGCGTGTACGACCCCGACACCGAACGCGCTGCTGCGTTCGCCGCCGCATCGGGCCACACCCTGTGCGCCACTGAGGCTGAAGTGCTCGACAGTTGCGACGCCGTCTATGTGTGCACATGGACCAGCGAGCACCCGAGGCTTGTTGCCATGGCCGTCGAGCGCGGTCTACATATCTTTTGCGAGAAGCCGCTCGCAATCTCACTTGAGTCGGCCGAGGCGATGGCCACCATCGTCAACGCCGCCGGAGTCACCAACCAAGTTGGTCTTGTTTTGCGTCGCTCACCCGCCTATTTGTGGGCGCGCCAACTCATCCTCGATGCCAGCGCTGGCCGAGTGATGGCGGTGGTGTTCCGCGACGATCAATTCATTCCAACGCAAGGCCACTACGCCAGCACATGGCGCGGCGACAAGGCCCTCGCTGGGTCGGGCACGTTGCTCGAACACAGCATCCACGATGTCGACATGTTGCGGTATCTGGTTGGCGACATCAGCCGGGTCAGCGCCAACGAAGCGAACTTTCACGGCATCGATGGCATCGAAGATGCGGTCACCGCCACCATCGCTTTCGACAACGGCGCCACCGGCACGCTTGCCACCGTGTGGCACGACAACCTTGCCCGCCCCAGCCAGCGACGCGTGGAGATCTTCTGCGAACGCCGCTACATCGTCATCGAAGGCGACGACTGGTTCGGCCCCGTGCACTGGACCGACACCAACGGCGCCGAACACTCACTGCACGGAGACGCGCTTGAGGTCGCTGCGGCACCGCTGACCGATGGCAGCCTCAACCCCGATGGCGAGTTCATTCGCGCCGCGGCCGCTGGCTTGCCGTCGTGGCCCACATTCGACACAGCCGTCGACGCGCATCGGGTTGTCGAAGCCATGTATGCCTCATCTCGAGCAGGCGGCGCGGCCGTTCATATTCAGTACTGACGCACCTCGTCACTCCGATAGCAGACCACCCATGCGCCTCGCCGAAATCTCCACAACCGATACCTACGCGCTTCGCCAAGCGGTGCTGCGCGACCACATGGACAACAAGGACGTCTCGTTTCCTGAGGACAACATGCCCGGCGTGGTTCACCTCGGAATCTTCGACGACAACGACGAACTCGTCGCCACGTCGTCGTGGGTGCCGCTCAACTATGAGCCAATGACCGAACGCCGGGGGGTGCAGTTGCGCGGTATGGCCACCGCCAAACACGCACAAAGCTCCGGGCTCGGCGGCATGCTCATCGAGGCTGGCGCCGCACGTTTCGCCGAGGCTGGCTTCGATCTGCTCTGGGCGCGAGCTCGCGACGTGGCACTCGATTTTTACGCACGCCACAACTGCGTTGTCGTCGGCAACGGGTTCCTTGAGCAGGCCACTCAACTCCCCCACCACGTTGTCGTGCGGCACCTCGGTAACCAAGCCGTCTAGAACAGACCGCACGCACTACAGAGCAACCAACGATTTCCGTGCAATGAGGCCCAGAGCACTCAACCCTGCAAGGAAATCACATGACCGCATCAGCTCCTTCTGCCGCCGAACTTCAACAACGTGCGATCAACCTGCGCCATCTCGCGCATCGCATCGAGCAGCTCGATGCCACCGTGTTGTATCGGCGGGCCGGCTCCGACACCTGGATTGGTCCAACGGCACAACGCTGCATCGGCGAGTTGATGACCGCACGCACGCTGTTGCTGCAAGCAGCAGATGCCTCACGTGTCACCGCACGCAAACTCGAACTTCGTGCGGCGAACCTATGACCGGCTTCTTGGGCTACGACAACGATCGACTAATGAACCTCCGCAGCGCGATGGACCGCGCGCTACTCGAACTCAGCGACCTACACATCTCCGATCCTGAGGCCAATGCCACGCTGCAACTTGTCCGCCGCGCACATGTCGCCATTGCCGATCGCTGCCTACCGCCCCTGCGCGCCCTGCTGTCTTGCCAGGCCTCAACCACCTATGCGCCAGCACGCCTGCAGCGCAACGACATCGCCGTCGCCCGCTTGGCGACACTTCAGCTCACACATGGCTGGTCGGTTGTCGCCGATCCGCTCAGCCCGCGACCACACTCAATGACCATTGAAGATGCACAGAGCTTGGGCTGGGCGCTGTCGCAGACTCATCTGAAATCGCTCACGAAGAACGCTGAGATCTCGTGGCTCGCAACCAGCCTCGCCGAGATTGCGCAACGCCCCGAGCTCGTTGCAGCGTTTCTTGCCAACATGACCGACGATGCATGGAGGCACCTGTGTGATCAGTTAGGCGATGATCGAATCACGTTGCTTTCTACGCTCACTGTTGAAGGCAGGCTGAGCGACGACAACCGGTCACGCCTCGCAAGTATCGATGCGGTGTTTGCCCATCTGGGCAAGATCATGGCCAGCGGATCAGCAACCGCACTCAACACGATGCATCCCTATGCGGCGGCGATGCTGGTGCAACATCTGCAGTTGTCTGCTCGAGATCTCGCAACGCTCAGCGTCGATCTCATTCGTCACTATCGCGTCGGAGGGTGGGCCGACGTTCAGCGTCCTGGTCCCGGCACGGGCGATCTGTTGATGCGCACGATGCTTGACACGCCCGGCGCTCCTGCTGCTTTCATGTTGTTGATTGCCAACGACCCAGCGGTGGTGCTCGATTCAGCGCACAACCACGCCCTGGCTGAACAACTGATTCTCGAAGGCACCAACCCGGCCCGCATCACGACTCAGCAAGCTGGCACTGTTATTCCTTCGCTCGCTCGCTACCTACTGAGTTCCAATGCAGCGCAGTCGGGTTTCTATGGTCAACCAGTTCGCGACAAGAGCGCTTTCGCAGTCGATTTGATCGCGCCATGGCTGTTGCAGTTCACGGCAACCCACCACAACGACTGGCACTTCGCCAACGGTGAAGGCGCTCGCCTACTTGCCACAATCATCAACGACGGCGAGGCGTTTGCTCGCCTCTCTCTTCGGCGTAGCGAAATCGCGGCCGGCCTCAGCGTCACCATCGCAACCGCTGGCGACAGCGGTCGTCACGCCGTCGAAGACCTCGCCGCAATCCTTGGGCTCATCGACGCCTTGGCCCGCCAACACAACATTGCGCGTGCCGCTGAAGAGCGACAGCTCTGGAACATTGGATTCGCGCTCATCAGCGTGGCCGCAGCTCAGTTGCCTGGAGGCGCTATCGCTACCGTCGGGGCTGGCTTGTCGCTGGCGGCCCTGCGCAAGTTGCTCGTGCAGCACGGCATCGCCCCGAAAGACGCACAGGCCGTCGAGCACGACACGCTCTATGCACTCGACTGGCAGACCACCGTGGCCGCGGCAACTGTGGTGTGCCTCACGTTCGATGAGATGACTCGCGACGGTCGCATCGCAGCGCACACTCCGCCGCCTCCGCTGCCAGACCCGCATGCGGCTGCACCCGGAGCGCGCTACTCGTCAGACTTCGAGATGTGGCTCGACACGGCCAATCTAGGCTCGGCGACCGCAGTGCTTTTCGGACTGAAGCAGACCCTTGCCAGCACTCACGAAGCCGAGCGAGACGCAGCGGAGTTGATTACGGAATAACGACTCCGCTGCTGAGCACTACTGATTGTCCAGCCACAGGCTCGACGGTGATCTTGAGCACCCAGTCACCAGCAAACGGCAGCGTGACCTTGCCGCTGTAGTGGTTCGTGCCTTCTGTGGTGAGGCTGACCTCGGTGTCGACAATTTGTTGAGCAGGAAGGCTCATCGTGGCCTTGATGCTGGACACCGGCACCAAGCTGCCGCCCGAGGGGGTGACCACAAGATGCACGTCGTTGAGTCCAACACGACCCGGGGCAAGCGACACCTCGGCGATCAAGCCGCTCTCAGTGAGCGAGGCGGTGAACGCCTTTGCGGGTGCGGAAACGGTTGGAGGCTGGGTCACGAGACCAGCGGCAAGACCGAGCACTGCGATGCCACAGACGGCCTCGGTGAGCACTAACCGGCGCAGGGCCCCTGGGCCCTCGTGCGACAGCAACCAGCGCGAGGCTGCACCGATGGTGACCATGAGCACTGCGATCGCAACCTTGGCGAGCAGCAGGCGGCCCCACGTGGTGTCGGTAAGGGTCGACAGGCTGGCACCAAGCCGCCATGTCTGAGCGAAGCCAGTGGCGATGATGAGCGGGATGCCGATGGTGGCAACACGCGAGAAGCCTTTGACTGCGCCAGCGAACTGGGCGTCGCGTGTCCACGCACCTCCGCCGACGGCCATCATCACCAAGCTGCCGAGCCACAACACAACGAATGCCATGTGCACGGCGTCGACGCCAATCCACAACGCTGCTTGATCGGCGACGCTGGGGTGACCGGCAGCGCTAAATGTGAAGACCGTGAGTAAGCCCAGCAACGGCACGGCAATTGGCCACCATGCGGACTGCTTGCGGTTGACGAACATCACGACTGGGATGAACAACGCAACCAGAACGAATCGGGCGACCAACAGACCGCCAGTGCGCGTGCCAGCCACATCGCCCCAGAGCGAGGTGTCGAACATGTCGCCAAGCGATCCTGCTTTGGAGATCGCGCCAAGCAAACCAAAGTTGGCGAGTGAGCCAATCGCCAGCAAGCCCCACCCGAGCCAGAGCAGACGACGGGTAGCCCAACCATGCACCGCCTCGCCCCCGGCCATCATCACCATGAACAAGCCGCCGAGCAGAATCGCTGCTCCGAAGAACGCACCAAAGCGCGCCACGCCACTGGTTCGGCCGACAACCGGAGCCGCATGCGAACCGTGCAGCACCGTGTCGAGCAACTTCGCCGAATCTCCGCCTGCGGCCGTGCCAACTTGAAAACTGAACGCGCCGTCGACGACGTGACCGTCGCTCGACGTGACGCGCCAAACAACCGCATACAAGCCATCGCCAATGGTTGGCACGGTTGACTGCACGATGGTGGTGTCGCCGCCTGCGGTGGGTGAACCAAGCGGAACGATCTTGCCGGTCTGGTCGAACAACTGAATGGAACTCAGTGGAACTTCGATGTCTTCGTCGAAGTTGAGCACCACAAGTGGCGGGGCCGTTTCGAGCACCGACGACGCTGCCGGAATGCTGGCCTCGAGCGACGCGTGGGCCAATGCGCGTCCTGCGCCAATGGCGCCAACACCGATGAATGCAATTGCCAGCGCACAGGCTGCGCGTGAAATCAGGTTGGGTCGCATGGTTCCTTCGATTGGTTGCACTAAGTGTGCACTACGAGATACCCGCTGGCTCTAGTCCAACGACATCGAGTCGGCCCCACAGCCACGCAAGCCGCTGCGCTGGCGGTAGCGCCAAGGCCGCAGCAGGCAGGTTGGTGAGACCCATTGGTTTGCGGCTCGCCCACTGTGAGGTCATCCGCGTGAGATCGATGCGCACGTATTCGGCGGGCCAATCGGCGATGCCATAGCCAAGGCCGAGATCGGCACGATGAATCTCGACTTCGCGCCAACGGCGAAACACAATGTCGAGCATCGCCACGTCGCCAACCAACGAAGCGCCTCGCCCCTGCCAGCCCTGTGCGGTTGTAGTGACCCACGTGGCTTCAAGTTGGTAAATGCTCGACCGCACATCGGCGACGAGCTCGTGGGCCGACCGCGCTGCGCCAGCTTCGATGTCGGCATTGCGCCCGCGAGCGCCATCGACGTATTGCGCCGCAACTTCGCCACGCTCGGCACCCTGCAGCATTCGTAGGTGGCTGTCGGCGTTACGGGCAATGTGGGTGAGCACATGTCCCACCGACCAGTCGGGCAAGTGTGACGGCTGACGTACTTGCTCGTCGGTCAGCGCATCGAGCGATTCCAACAAGCGCTGATGCGAGTTCGCGCATCCGGCAACATCACGATCAAGCTCCCGTAGATCCACGAGAGAGCACAGTAGCTGTCGGCGTTAGCTGACTCGGCGTGGCACCACGACGACGGTGCCATCGGGTTCGTGATGCACGGTCACGCTCACCCCATAAAACTCGGCAAGCGTTTCGGCGCGAAGCACCTGCGCTGCAGTGCCAGCAACAACTAAGTGGCCCTCGTGCAGCAATGCCAATCGATCGGCGTACAAGCCCGCGAGAGTGAGGTCATGCATTGCGGAAATCACCGTCAGGCCGTTTTCGCGGCGCAGGCGATCGACAAGCTCGAGCGCCTGCTGCTGATGTCCGATGTCGAGCGCGCTAGTGGGTTCGTCGAGCAACAGAATCGGTGCCTCTTGGGCCAACGCTCGGGCAATGACCAAACGTTGTTGCTCTCCACCACTGAGCGAACCAAGTTCGCGGTCTGCGAACTGGTCAAGGTCGAGTCGGCGCAATACGTTGTGCACCATCGCGCGATCGTGTGCGGATTCGCCGCCGAAGTAGCTCACGTACGGATTGCGCCCCAACAAGACGTATTCGAAGGCAAGCATCTCGTCGGGCAACACCGGCGACTGCGGCACATAGGCCACCAGTTCGGCACGACGGCGCGGGGTGCGAAGCCGAAGCGGTGAACCATCGACATTGATCTCGCCGGTATGGGCCGCAAGCCCAGCTACCGCACGAAGGATCGACGATTTTCCGGCTCCGTTGGGCCCAATGAGACACAGCCAATCGCCGGGCTTGATGGTCTCTGTGTATTCATGCACCACGGTTCGTTTGCCGTAACGAACACTGAGACGAGAAAGAGCAACGGAGCTCATTGCGACAACCTCCTGTTCATCAGCACCACGATGAAGAACGGCGCTCCAAAGAACGCTGTCACTACTCCGATAGGTGTCTCGGCACCGTGGGTAAGCACACGACCGGGAATGTCAGTGAGAATCAAAAACGTGGCACCGAGCACAACCGTGAGCGGCAACAGACGTTTGTAACTCGCGCCAGCCATCATGCGCACTGCATGCGGCACAACAATGCCTACGAACCCGATGAGACCGCTGACCGAAACCGCGGCCGCTGTACCGAGAGTGGCAGCAATCACCACAATGAGCCGGACCCGGCCAACCTGCATGCCCAACGACGCGGCTTCGTCGTCGCCCACTCGCAGCAGATCGAGCTGACGTCGGTGCAACAACAACACGATCGAGCTGATCACGATGTACGGCGCAACGAGTCGAACGTCTTGCCACGTCGCTGTGTTGAGCCGACCCAAAATCCAGCTGTATACCTCGCGGATGACATCGTTGTTTTGATACAGCACGAAGGTTTGAATAGCTGTGGCCAACGAGGTGACAGCGACGCCCGCAAGCACCAACGTGATCGACGATCGCGATGAGCTCGAGGCCCCAAACGCTGCACCCACCATGTAGGTAAACATCACTGCAATAAGACCGCCAACGAACGCCGCCAGCGGCAGTGGATCGATGAGCCACCCATTGGTGTTGGCACGGCCAATCACGAACACGATGGTGGCACCGAGACCGGCTCCCGAAGCAACGCCGAGTAGATACGGATCTGCCAACGGGTTGCGGAAGGCTCCCTGATAGCTGGCGCCAGCGATCGACAGCATTGCGCCGACCAACGCAGCGAGCGCAACGCGCGGCATACGCACACTCCAGATCAAATGCCAGTTAGCACTTGAGATGCGACCAGCGGGTCCGATGCACGCACCGAGCACAAAAGCTCCGATGAGCATCACAATGGACGCGGGCAACCACCAGTTACGACCGGACACGCGACGCGAGTCGGTGTCGAGGCTGGTGGTTGCCAGAGCCATTCGATCAGCCTGCCGAACCCGCAGCGGCCGCTTTCACAGCGTCGACAACTGCACGCAAATAGTCAACAACACGAGGCCCCCATCGCGATGCGATGTCGTCGTCCATCGCCACGACGTTGCCGTTCTTGACCGCATTCACCTGCGACCAACCATCGCGTGCGATCACCGTGGCTGCGTCTTGCTGGCAGCACTTGGTGTCGGCAAGAAAGACAATGTCGGGGTTCTGCGAAACAATGAACTCGGCGCTCAACTGCGGATAATCGTTGCCAGCTTCGGCAGTATCGGCGATATTGCGCAGGCCCGCCATTGCGTACAACTGGCCAACGAACGTGTTCGACGTCGCCGAGTAATACGTGGGGTCGAGCTCGTGGTAGTAGGTGAGCGGCGTGCTCAATTTGGGCACATCGGCGACGATCGCTTCGACGTCGGAGGTCATCTTCGTGACCAGCGCCGAAGCGGCCTCACCGTTGCCCGTGAGCGCGCCAAGTTGGTTGATCTGAGCGTAGACATCGTTGAGCGACGTTGCCGAAAGACCAAGCCACACCGGAATACCAATCTGGCTGAGCTGCTCAGCAAGCTTGGACATATCGGCGCTGATGACCACGAGGTCGGGCTCGTAACCAGCGATCGCCTCGATGTTCGGGGTGAAGCCCGACAGGTCGCTCTTCACGGCAGCTGCTTCGGCCGGGAAATTCGACTGGTCATCGACTGCAATGACTTGGCTGCCAGCGCCGATTGCGAACAGCATCTCGGTGTGCGTAGGCGACAGCGAAATGATCTTCACCGGCTTGGCCGACAAGGTGACGGTGCCGTTGGCATCGGCAGCTGAGTAGGCAACCTCGGTAGTCACCGAAGCGACTTCAGTAGTTGATGACGCCGCTATCCGATCGGGCGCTACAGAACCGGTATTGGCCGCCGTAGGTGCATCGCTGCCGCAGCCGGCAAGCACCGTAAGCGACAAGCCCAGCAGCGCTACCGCCGGTCTGAAGCGGGAATAACTGACACGTGACATAAAAAAATCCTCCAAGGATTTGGAGGACAAAGACGGATCCGAGCGAAGGTTGCCCTTCAAGCGAACCACCCTTGCCTCGAGGGTTTCGGTTGCGCATACAGACCAGGCGACCGGACTCGTCTGTTCACATCTTGTGAACAGCATCACCGTTGCGGGACAGCGTCGGGTTTACACCGACTTCGCTGGATTCTGTATCACTCGGCGGGCCGAGCGAACCGAACATATCAGGTGCTGTCTAGACTTCGCGCTTCCATGAGTACTCACACCCCCAACGACAACTCGGCCGACGATCCACTCACCGAGGACCCCCGACCCGATGGTCTGCGCAGCGCGAAATCGCTGTTGCTGGTAAACACCGGCAACGGCAAAGGCAAGAGCTCAGCGGCCTTTGGCGTGATGGTGCGCGGCGTAGCTCGCGGCTGGAACGTGGCCGTGCTGCAGTTCGTAAAAAGCGGCGAATGGAAGGTGGGTGAAGAGACCATCGGCCGCCAACTCGGCGTTCACTGGGAATCGTTCGGCGACGGTTTTACCTGGGACTCCGAAGACCTCAGCCACGACAAAGAAATCGCCCAACGCGGTTGGAATATGGCCCGCGACATCATCGAAGCTGGCAAGCACGACCTCGTGATTCTCGACGAGCTCACCTACCTGATGACCTGGAACTGGATCGACAGTGACGAGGTCATTCGAGTGCTGCGCGATCGCCCCGCACACGTGAGCGTCGTGGTCACCGGACGCGATGCAGCGCAAGCACTCATCGACATCGCCGACACCGTTACCGAAATGCGCGAGATCAAGCACGCCTACACCAGTGGCATCGCCGCCAAACGCGGCATCGACTACTGAGATCGCCCCGCTGATTTTCTCCAGCAAGCGTCAGCGCACGGTTACCGTGCGCTGACGCTTTCTGAGCGAACGGAATTAGCCGGCGACGAACTCGCCGATGCGGCGGATGCCCTCGATGAGATCTTCGTCGCCGAGCGCGAACGAGAAGCGCGCGTAGCCCGGAGCACCAAATGCCTCGCCGGGGACGAACGCAACCTTCGACTGGCTGAGCACAATCTCAGAGAGTTCGAGCGTGTTTTTTGATGTGTGACCGCTGAGCGAACGACCGAGCAAACCGCTCATATTGGCGAAGCAGTAGAAGGCGCCCTGCGGTTCGATGCACGTAACGCCCGGGATGTCGTTGAGCATGCCGTGCATGATTTTGCCGCGGCGCTCAAACGCTTCACGCATCATGTGTACGGCCGATAGATCGCCGCTTACCGCCGCCAACGCAGCGCGCTGCGCAACGTTGCTCACGTTTGATGTTGCGTGCGACTGGAAGTTGATCGCTGCCTTCATCACGTCGTTGGGCCCAATCATCCAGCCAACACGCCAACCGGTCATCGCGTAGGTCTTGGCAACGCCGTTGACGATGATGCACTGGTTCGCAACCTCGGGAACCAACGTGGGCATCGAGACAAAGCGGTTCTCGCCGTAGGTGAGGTGTTCGTAGATCTCGTCGGTGATGACCCAGACGCCCTTCTCGACAGCCCAGCGGCCAATGGCCTCAACCTCTTCGGGCGGATACACGGCACCGCTGGGGTTGTCTGGCGACACGAACAACAACACCTTGGTGCGACTGGTGAGCGCTGCGTCGAGCTGTTCTACGGTGACCCGGAATCCGGTCTCTTCGGTGGTTTCGATAACCACCGGAACACCGCCAGCGAGGGTGACTGCTTCGGGATACGTGGTCCAGTACGGGGCCGGCAAAATCACTTCGTCGCCTGGGTCGCACAATGCCGCGAACGCCGTGAACACTGCGTGCTTGCCGCCGCAGGTAACCAACACTTGGTTGGCGGTGGTCTCAAAGCCGCTGTCGCGCAGGGTCTTCACGGCGATGGCCTCGCGCAACTCGGGCAGACCAGCGGCTGGTGTGTAGCGATGGTTCTTGACGTCGCGACATGCAGCAACCGCTGCTTCAACGATGTGCTCTGGCGTTGGAAAGTCGGGCTCGCCTGCACCAAAACCGATGACGTTCTCGCCAGTGGCTTTCAGCGCCTTGGCCTTGGCGTCAACGGCAAGCGTGGCCGACTCAGCAATCGAGGCCAGTCGCTCAGACGCGCGGCGAGGTGTTACAAAACCCATGGAGGAAGACGAACTCATAGCTGACATGCTTGCACAGTGACAGCGACGGACCCACGTTCAATTTCAATTCCCGCCAGCCTGCGCCCAGTTGATGGCCGGTTCGGTTGTGGCCCCTCAAAGGTGCGCCCAGCCCAGATCGAAGCCTTATCGGCGGCCGCCACCACCATTTTGGGCACCAGCCATCGCCAGGCTCCGGTGAAGAACTTGGTCGGCGCGGTGCGCTCGGGCCTCTGCGACCTGTTCGGCCTCCCCGACGGATGGGAAATCGTGCTGGGCAATGGTGGCTCCACCGTGTTCTGGGACATCGCCACCTTCGGTCTCATCCGCGAGCACAGCGCACACGCCGTGTTCGGCGAGTTCTCATCGAAGTTCGCCGAGGCGGCTGCAGCAGCCCCACACCTTGGCACCCCCACCGTGGTGCGAACCGATCCGGGCGACCACCCCACGCTCACCGCTATCGACGGCGCCGACATCTACGCCCTCACCCATAATGAGACGTCAACGGGCGTGATGATGCCGCTCACGCGGCCTTATGGCGCTGCGAGCGATTCTCTGGTGGTGGTCGATGCAACCTCGGCCGCAGGCGGGCTGCTGTGGAGCCCAGCCGAAGTCGATGTGTATTACTTCGCGCCGCAGAAGTCCTTCGCCAGCGACGGCGGTCTGTGGCTTGCGGCATGCTCGCCAGCAGCGCTCGAGCGCATCCGTTCGATCAGCGCAACCAAGCGCTGGGTGCCCGCATCGCTCGATCTCAACATCGCACTCGACAACAGCTTGTTGAACCAGACCTACAACACGCCTGCGCTCGCCACCTTGGTGATGCTCAACGATCAACTGCAGTGGATGCTCAGCAACGGTGGCCTTGCCTGGGCGAACCAACGCAGCGTCCAGTCGTCGCAGGCGTTGTACAACTGGGCCAACCAGCGCGACTGGGCAAGCCCATTTGTGGCTGATCCAGCCAAGCGCTCTGAAGTTGTCGGCACAATCGATCTCACCGGCGTCGACGCAAACGATGTGTGCACAGCGCTGCGCGCAAACGGCATCGTCGACACCGACAGCTACCGCAAGCTTGGCCGCAACCAATTGCGCGTGGGCATGTTCCCGGCTGTCGACCCCTCCGATGTGATTGCCCTCACCGAATGCATCGACTTCGTCGCTGCAGCGCTGCAAGACTGACCCCATGCGAGTCGACGATGTGCTCAGCACCCACACAGAAGGCCTCGCGCCGCTGAACCGACCCATCTTGATCGTGGCCCTCACGGGCTGGTTCGATGCTTCGGCTACGGCTACCGGTGCGCTCGAGTGGTTGCTGCGCGATCGCGTCGCTCCGGTGGTTGCCACCATCGATCCTGATCCGTTCTACGACTTCACCCAAGAGCGCCCCGAGG
>SESD01000084.1_pt1 | contig 53019 bp, 41 predicted proteins | sample 3171411 | NCBI WGS metagenome assembly SESD01 (sample SAMN06051880, study PRJNA518727) | freshwater metagenome | biome: subpolar coniferous forest; feature: holomictic lake; material: water; isolation source: holomictic Lake 442, 16.5 m depth | place: Canada: near Kenora, Ontario | collected...
TGGGGGACGCAACCGCTAAGCACCGGAAAACAATGTAATACGCAGCCGCAATCAGCAGGTCGTTGCTATGACATCCGCCGTATCCGGACGTCTCCAGCGTGTCTCCGGTATGTCTTGAGTGTCTCGGGTGTCTCTCGCTTTTGCACAAAGAGAGACACACGCCTATTTTTCCCTGGCCGGCACGCTCCTCCACGTAACGTGCGACCATACATCGACCGCCAGTTCATCCACGTCCGCTGCGTCTTCGTCCGCTGCTCGCCGCCTGCCGTCCGCCCGGACCCCGGTGACGGTGAAATCGAACTCCCCGGGTTTGCCGGTCACAATCACCACCGCGCCCTTGGCGGCAAAAGTCAGGATATCCCCGGCAACCGCATCATCCGATGCGCGCAGGCTGCAGGGCGCGCGCGCTCCGCTCGTGCTCTGCAGCACCGCCACCACGCCGGAAGGCGCATTCGCGGGGGGCGGCAGCAGCAGGCCGCGCAGCTCAGGCACACGCCTCCCCGCGTCGCGGTCATACCCGCCGGTCTGCACACACCCCGGGGCCAGGCAGAGGGCAGAAAATACGATCGCTGACGCGCGAACAATACGGCAGGAAGTAGATGTCATGTTGCAGTTCTTACCAAGCAGCTGCAGGGGTGTCAAGAAGCTCTGGCAGCCTGGTCGGTTGTAGCCTTGTGGAGGCACACCTTGTCTGCCGACCAGGCTGCCAGTTGAGCAACCCGCTAACGGCGGGTTGCGAAGACTCTGGATTTCTCGGAACGAGAAATCCAGAGAAGTTCGCGAATGACCTTCAGGCCCGCAATATGCGCAAACAGCGGCGCCCCTGTCACGTGATGGGTTTTATCGAATCGCAACCGGAATGAAGGAGAGCCGCCGCGCTCCCGTTGTGGATCCAATTTCTTTTCGACCGCGGCCTCCGTCTCACACCCGCGCCGCCACGGCCTCTGGCGTCAGGCCATGCGCGGCCATGAGGCTGGCCGTGGTCCCCTGCCCGATGACTTCATCGGGCCAGCCGCAGCGGTGCACCGGGTTCGTGCGCCCCATCCCGGAGAGCGCCTCCTGCACGGCGGAACCGAAACCGCCGGCCACGACGCCGTTCTCCAGCGTGATGAACACCGCACCGGCGCCGGCTTGGTCGGCCAGCAAGCGGGTGTCCAGCGGCTTGATAAAGCGTGCGTTGACGACACCTGCCGCAACACCTGCCACGCGCAGCCTGGCGGCGGTCGCGCAAGCCAGCGGGAGCATGTCGCCCAAGGCCCAAATCTGAATCTGGCGACGTGCTTCGCCCGCCGTCAGGCTCAGCTTGCTGGTGGTGGGGCTGCTGGCAGGCGTTGCCGCTTCTACCACCTCGGCCATCCCGATCTCCAGTGGCTGCAGCTCCCCGGGAACCGCCACACCCGGCCCGGGATCGCGCGGGTAGCGGATCACAGCCGGGCCGTTGTGTCGCACGGCTGTGACCAGCATGCGCGCCAACTCGGCCTCGTCCTTCGGCTGCATCAGGACGATCCCCGGCAGGCAGCGCAGCATCGGGATGTCGAAGATGCCGTGGTGCGTGGAGCCATCTGCGCCAACCACGCCGGCGCGGTCCAGGCAGAAGGTCACCGGCAGCTTCTGCAGGCAGACGTCGTGCAGAACACAGTCCACGGCGCGCTGCATGAAGCTGGAGTAGATGGCCACGACCGGGTGCATCCCCTCGGCCGCCAGCCCGGCGGCAAACACGACGGCATGCTCCTCGCAGATGCCGACGTCGAAAAAGCGCGCCGGGTGACGCGCCGCAAATGACGTCAGCCCGGTCCCTGCGCACATCGCCGCCGTGATGGCCAGCAGCTGCGAATCCTGGTCCGCCAGGCGGGCCAGACATTCGCCGAAGATCTTCGAGTAGCCGGGCGCCGGCTCGACCAGCTCGGCCTTTTCGACATCGAAGCGCCCGACGCCATGCCAGCGTTCCGGCGACTCTTCGGCGGCCTTGTACCCGCGCCCCTTCTGCGTGGCGACGTGCAGCAGGATGGGCCGGTCGTAGCGCCGCGCAATGGTCAGCGCGTCGGCAATCGCCTGGTGGTCGTGGCCGTCGATCGGCCCCGTGTAGCGCACGCCGAACTCCTCGAAGAGGGCGTTCTGCAGAAACAGGCTCTTGATGGCCTTCTCCGTGCGATGATAAACCCCGCGCAGCGGCGACATCCGCAGCTGCTGCGCCACCCGCTCCGCGGCCCCCTTCCAGCGGTTGTACTTGGGGTTGGTGAGCAGCTGGCCCAGGTGTCGGGAGAGCGAGCCGACATTGCCCGAGATGGACATCTCGTTGTCGTTCAGCACGATGATCAGGCGGCCGGTGGTCCCCTCGATGTTGTTAAGTGCCTCCAGCGAGATGGCATTGCCCATGGCCGCGTCGCCAACCACGGCCACGACGCACTCCGGGCCCCCGCGGCGGTCGCGCGCCACGGCCATGCCCAGTGCGGCGGACAGCGCCGTGCCGGCGTGGCCGCCGCCAAAGGCATCGCAGGGGCTTTCATCGCGGCGCGGAAAACCGGAGATGCCGCCCGGCTGCCGCAGGGTGTCGAACGAACGGCGGCGCCCGGTCAGCAGTTTCCAGGCATAGGTCTGGTGCCCCACGTCCCAGACAATTTTATCCGCCGGCGGATCAAAGACACGCAGCAGCGCGATGGTCAGCTCCACGGCGCCGAGGTTGGCGGCCAGGTGCCCGCCGTTGCGGCTGACCGTCGCAAGGATCCGCGAGCGCAGCTCCTGCGCCAGCTGATCCAGTTCGCCAACAGCCAGCGCGCGGACGTCTGCAGGGGCGTCGATTGTATCCAGAATGCCCGACATGGTTGGCAGTATAGCACGTCCGTCGCCCGTGTCGAAGGCCTGCCCGCTTCACGAACTGACTATTCACGTGGCACGTGGCAGGCCCGGGGCCTGCGTCCGGGACGCAATCAGCTCAGACACGTGGCAGACGCGCACCGGGAGCTGGCGCAGCCGCACGCCGTAGGACAGCTGCAGGATGCAGGCGGGACACGAGGTCGCCAGCACCCCGGCTCCGGTCCGGGCCAGGTTGTCCATCTTCCGCTCCAGGATTTTGCGCGACACGTCGTAATGCGACAGCGCATAGGAGCCGGCGCCGCCGCAGCACCAGTCCGCCTCCGGAAGCTCGCGGTATTCCACGTTCTTCAACGCCCGCAGCAGGTTGCGCGGCTGCGCCGACAAGCCCTGCCCCCGGACGGCGTGACAGGGGTCGTGGTACGTGACAATCAGATGCTCATCCGCCTGCAGCGACGGCGCGGACGGAGGCACGACCACCTCCAGCAGGTCACGGACCTTGGCGGCCACGGCTGCGGCCGCCGGGGCCAGCGGATCCCCGGGCGGCACCAGCGCCGGGTATTTCTTCAGGAAGGAGGCGCAGCTGGAACAATCGGTGACAATGAGGTCAAACGGCTCGGAAGAAAGCAGGGCAATATTTTTCGCCGCGAGCTTCCAGGCGGCGTCCCGTTCGCCATACGCCCTCGGAGGGAGCCCGCAGCAGCAGTTATCCAGCACAGTGACGCGCCGGGCGACAAGCTGCAGCAGCTGCAGCGAGGCCGCTCCCGCGGCAGGGCACATGACGTCCGTGCCGCAGCCCACAAAATAGGCGATGCGCAGCGACTCGCCCGAGCCCGGATAGCTCCCGGGCTTGACCGTGTCGCGAAAGGCCCGGGCGGGAAACCGGTCGACGATCTCCTCGGACCGCTCGAGATCGCGCCCGAAGCAGCGCAGCAATTTCAGGGCCTTGGCCACCCGGGTTGCCCCGCTTCTCTTGCCCAGCCCGGCGGCCCGGGCTGCCAGGCGCACACGCTCCGGGTGCGGGAGCAGGCGGGTGAAGAGCAGCCGCAGCAGCGGGTTCCGCCCCACCCGTTCCAGGTATTCGGTGCGCGCCTCGAGGATGAGATCCGAGGTCGGCAGCGCGGGGAAACAATTGGCGGTGCAGGCGCCGCACAGCAGGCAGGCAAAAAGGGAATTTTCCAGCTCCCGGTTCCATTCCGCGCGCTTTTCCACCAGTGCGCGCAGCATGGCGATCCGGCCACGCGCCACGCCGGTCTCCCGGCCTGTCGCGCGGAAGACCGGGCACGCCACCTGGCAGAAGCCGCACCGGTTGCAGCGTGCGATTTCATCGTATTGTTCGGCAATGGCCATCAGCCCTTCCGTCCGGGCAGGCGGCCCGGGGCAAACACATGACCGGGGTCGAGCCCGTCTTTCAGGTCGTGCAGCAGGCGCCATTCCGGCCTCGGCGGGCCAAACACGTCGAACTGCTGCTTGAACGCCTCCGGCGCCTGTGTGACCACGGCGCTTCCGCCGGCCTGGCTCGTCCGGGCGCAGATCCCCTGCCAGTCCGGACCGGAAAGAGCCGGCAGTCCGAGGGAGACGCGGCCGCAGGCAAAGTCTGCAATCCGGCAGCTGCTGCCCGGCGGCGTTGGCGCGTCACCCGGGAAACCGGCCACGGCGCCGGCCGGCAGATTGGCGCAGATCGCAAAGGCACTGCTGCAGAACGCGGCCAAATCGGCCGCATGCGCGCCCTCGAGTAGCGGATAGTCGAACGTTTCCGGCAGGGGCAGGCCGGACTCCCGGATCAGGGCCTGACCTTTTTTTATCTGCACCTCGACCGTTTCCGCAAAGCCCTCAAAGCCGACGCGGAGCTCCCATCCGGGCTCCGGGCCGCGGCTCACGGCCGTGACAAAGACCGGCTCGAGCGTGGAGTGAAGCACGGCCGCCGCGGCCCGGGCGCACGCCGCGAGGTCCCCCCTGACCCGCAGCGCACGGCAAACCTCGGGCACGGACGCGGTGCGAAAATTAAGCTCGGTCAGGAAGCCGAGCGTGCCCGCGGAACCGGTCAGCAGCCGGGTCATGTCGTACCCGGCGACATTCTTGACCACTTTGCCGCCGGCCACAATCTCGCGGCCCAGGCCGGAGACAAACTTCAGGCCGAGCATCCGGTCGCGCGGCGCGCCATGGTACATGCGCTCCGGCCCGCAGGCCCCGAGCGCCACCATGCCGCCCAGGGTGCAGGCCCCTGACAGCGGCGGCCGGATGGGAATCCACTGGCGGTGCTCCAGCAGCCGGGCCTGAGCCGCGGCCCACGGGGTTCCGCTGCCGAACACCGCGACCTGGTTGGCGGGATCCACGTCAATTACCCCGCAAAGCTGATCACTGCGCAGACGGATTTCCGGGCGATCCGGGTGATTGCCAAACCCGCCCAGGCACCCGCTCCCGGCAGGCAGCAGGGCCAGGCCCGCGCGCGCGGCAGCCCGCACGCACTCACAGGCTTCCTGCGCATCCGCAGGAAGCCATTCGCCGGCCGGTGCCGGCGGCGGCGCGGCAGGTGTCGCAACAGGTGTCGCGGCGGAAGGGACGGGCGGCGGAAACATCTTTCCCGGGTTGAACGTTTCCCGGGGGTCAAAGGTCTTGCGCACCGCGCGCTGAAAATCCAGGTCGTGCTCGGAGAAGACCAGCCGCATGGCCCCGATCTTCTCCATGCCGACGCCGTGCTCGCCCGTGATGGTGCCCCCGAGGCGGACGCAGGCGGCGGTAATGTCCATGGCCGCCTCATGGACGCGCGCCAGCTGCGCCTTGTCGCGGGCGTCGAACAACAACAGCGGGTGGAGGTTGCCATCGCCGGCATGAAAGACATTGCCGCTCTTGAAGCCGTGGTGCTGGCAGAGCCGGGCGACCTCCAGGAGCGCTTCCGGAAGGCGCGTGCGCGGAACCGTGCAGTCGGCAACCAGGTAGCTGGGCGCGATCCGCGCAATGGCGCCGAAGGCCCCGCGGCGGCCGGCCCAGAGCTGGTTGCGCTCCGCGCTATCGCTGGCTTCGCGGATGCTGCGGCACCCCTGGGCCATGCAGAGGGCCTGGATGCGGGCGGCCTGCGCGCCGAGCCCGGCGGCGAGTCCTTCCACCTCAATGATAAGGACAGCGGCCGCATCGCGCGGATAGCCGCAGTGGATGCTGTCCTCGACGGCGCCGATGATCACGGTGTCCATCATCTCCAGCGTCGCCGGCACGATGCCCTGCGAGATGATTGCGGTCACGGAGCGGGCGGCGTCGGCAATGTCGTCGTAGACCGCCAGCATCGTGATGACCGCCTCCGCCCGGGGCATGATCCGGAGCACGGCCTCGGTGGCGATGCCGAGGGTTCCTTCGCTCCCCACGAACAGGCCGCGCAGGTCATAACCGGGAGGATCAAACCCCTCGCCGCCAAACGAATGCACCTCGCCGTCCGGGAGCACGACCTCCAGGCCGAGGATATGATTGACGGTGACACCGTACTTGAGGCAGTGCGGGCCGCCCGAGTTCTCGCCGATGTTGCCTCCCAGGGTGGCTGCCTTCTGGCTGGCGGGATCCGGCGCGAAGAAATACCCGAGCGGCGCCAGCGCGTTCTGGACTTCAAGGTTGGTGACGCCGCACTGCACGCGCAGGATGCGGCCGGGAATGTCCATGTGCAGGATGCGGTTCAGACGCGTCAGGCAGATCACCACGCCGTGCTGCAGCGCCACGCTCCCGCCGGACAGGTTGGTTCCGAAACCGCGGGGCGTGCAGGGAACGCCGGCGGCGGACAGGGCCCGGACCACGGCCGCGGTTTCCGCGGTGTCCCCGGGAAAGACCACGACGCCCGGCGCGGCCTGGGCCAGCGACGCGTCATAGGAATAAACTTCGGCCCCGACATGGCCGGCCAGGACATGGTCCGGGCCAACGATGCGCCTGAGCTGCTGCAGCAGGACGGGATCAATCATTTTTGGTCATAGACGGCGGCGGCGGCCGTCAGCGCACCGGCGTTCACGCGGACCCCTTCCGCCTGGAGGATGGTCTCGAGGGCAGCCAGGAACAGCATGACATTGCTCCGGCAGCAGGCGTGTCCCATGATGCCCACCCGCCAGATCCTGCCGGCCAGGCTGCCGAGGCCGCCGCCAATCTCAATGCCGAACTTCTCGAGCAGCGCGCCGCGCACGCGCTTGTCGTCCGCCCCCGCGGGAATGCAGATGGCGTTGAGCATGGGAAGCCGTTCGGACGGCGGCACCAGCAGGGACATCCCCATGGCCTCGACGCCCGCCACAAGCGCCCGGTGGTTGAGACGGTGCCGGGCGAAGCGCGCATCCAGCCCCTCCTCCACCACCAGGCGCAGCGCCTCGCGCAGCGCAAAGATCATGTTGATGGGCGCCGTGTGATGATACTTTCTGGCCGCGCTCCAGTAATTCAGCACCAGGCCCATGTCCAGGTACCAGCTGACCACGGGCGTCTTCCGGCTGGTGATGGCCCTGACCGCGGCTTCATTGAATGAAACCGGCGCCAGTCCCGGCGGGCAGGAGATGCATTTCTGCGTGCCGCTGTAGACAAGGTCCACGGCGTTCTGGTCCACGCCCACCTCCATGCCGGCCAGCGACGTGACGGCATCGGCCAGCAGCAGCGCCCCGGCGTCATGCGCGATGCGGGCGATGTCCGCGAGCGGCGTACAGGCGCCGGTTGAGGTTTCGGCATGCACCACGGCGACGATCTTGGGCTTCGCGTTGCGGACCGCCTTGCGCACGGCCTCCGGGTCCATGGCGCGGCCCCATTCCGCTTCGACCATGATCAGCTTGCCGCCCAGCCGCTTGACGATGTCACACATGCGCGTGCCGAACACGCCGTTGACGCACACCACCACCTCGTCGCCCGGCTCGATCATGTTGACAAAGCAGGTCTCCATGCCGGCGCTGCCGGTCCCGGAAACGGGAATCGTGAAGGCGTTCGTTGTCTGAAAGGTGTGGCGCAGGAGTTCCTGCGTCTGGTCCATCATCAGAAGAAAATAGGGATCCAGGTGTCCGATGCAGGGCGCGGCCATGGCCTGCAGAACCCGCGGGGACACATCGCTGGGGCCGGGGCCCATCAGAATCCGGCGGCCGGCATTCACTTCCGTCAAGGCGGTCAAGTCCACGGAAACCCCTCCGGTTTATTAAAAAAGCGACACACGCAAATCAGCCAGGAAGGCTACGTTAGCCGAAACCGCCGGCGGGTGCGAGCGCAAGTAGTCGTTTCCATCGATTCTGAAAAGGGGCTGCCCGAGGGCAGCCCCTTTTCAGAATCGATGTCTGTCGCCGCCGCCTCGACGCCTGCCGGCGTCTCTGCTACTCTCGGGCGCAATTGTGGAGGATCACATCATGCGCCGGCTGCTGCCCCTTGTTCTGTTCTCTGCCCTGCCGCTTCTGGCGGCCGAACCCTTTCCGAAGCCGGGCTGGCGGGATGCGCCCAACCCCCTGGCGAGCGCGGACGCCGTCCCCGGCGGCACGCTGGTTTATTTTCCGGGCCAGCCGCCCAAGAGCCTCAACTACTATCTGGACAATAACACGTTCACCGCGCTGATTTTCGACCTGCTCTACGACTCACTGCTGGGGAGCGATCCGCTCACCGCGGACTTTGTCCCGGGCCTTGCCAGCCGCTGGACCCTTTCCGACGACAAGCGCGTCTTCACCTTCGAGCTCGACCCGTCGGCAACCTGGAGCGACGGGCGTCCGATCGTGGCCGCGGACGTGAAATGGACGTTTGACAAACTCATGGACCCGGCCAGCGAGACGGGGCCGATCCGGGTTGGACTCGAGACCTTCACCAACACGCCGCCGCAGGTGCTGGGCGAGCGCACGATTGTCTTCACGGCCAGCGAGGCGCACTGGCGCAACCTGCAGACGCTGGGCAGCATCCAGGTCCTCCCGGCTCACGCGTTCTCCAACGCCAGCTTCAACAAGATCAACTTCGACTTCCCGGTGGTGTCCGGCGCCTACCGTCCCGGCGCCATGAAGGAAAACGCCGAGCTGCGCCTGGAGCGGCGGCCGGACTGGTGGCAGCGCAGCCGCCTGTCGATGCGCGGCCAGTTCAACTTCCAGACCCTGGCCTGCCGGTTTTACGCCGAGCAGGAGAACGCGTTCGAGGCCTTCAAGAAGGGGGAGCTCGATCTGTATCCCGTGTACATGTCGCGCCTCTGGAACAAGGACGCCACGGGCGAGAAGTTCGACCGCCGCTGGATCGTCAAGCAGCGTGTGCGCAACCACCACCCGGCTGGCTTCCAAGGGTTTGCCATGAACCTGCGCCGGCCGCCATTTGACGACCTGCGCGTGCGGCAGGCGCTCGCCTACCTGATCGACCGCGACCGCATGAACCGCACCATGATGTTCAACGCCTACTTTCTGCACCGCTCCTACTTTGAGGATCTGTACGACGGGGCCCACGCCTGTACCAATACGTTTTACGGCTTCGAGCCGGAGAAGGCGCGCGCGCTGCTGCAGGAGGCCGGATGGCAGGCGGACCCGAAGACCGGTTGGCGGGAGAAGAACGGGCGGCGCCTGAGCTTCACCTTCCTCACGAGCGACGGCTCGTCGGAGAAGTTCCTGGCGGTCTACTCCGAGGACCTGAAAAAAGCAGGCGTCGAGCTGAAGATCGAGCGCAAGGATCACGCCGCGTGGTCGCGCGACATGGATGCGTTCAACTTCGACATGACCTGGTCCGCCTGGGGCGGCGGCCTGTTCAAGGACCCGGAGGACATGTGGTCCTCGCGCGAGGCGGATCGCCCCTCCGGCAACAACTACACCGGCTTCAAGGATCCCCGCGTGGATACGCTGATCGAGAAGCAGAAGACCGTCTTCGACCTGCAGGAACGCAACCGCATCTGCCGCGAGATCGATGCCCTCATCTGCGCGCAGGTGCCCTACGCCCTGCTCTGGAATCTCGACTACACGCGCCTGCTCTACTGGAACAAGTTCGGCATGCCGCCGACCGTGCTCGACAAGTTCAGCAACGAGCGGGCCGCCATTGTCTACTGGTGGTACGACGCCGACTCGGCCGCGGAGCTCAAGGCCGCCATCGCCTCCGGCGCCGCCCTGCCGCCCAGGCCGGATCTCGTTTCGTTCGATGCGGTGTTCGCCCCATGATTTCTACACGGCGCACGGCCGCTGCGCCTGCAGCCAGGAAACAACGTCCGCCGCCCCTCCCCCGTTGCGCGTTGCCTGAACCGCGTTGCCTGAACCGCAGCAAAAATGCGTTGGAAATTTGAGCCGCCTGTTGTACGATTCCACACGTTCAAACGTGTGGAATGACGGGAGCCCTGATGAAAACGCCGGATCTGAGACCCACCCTTTGGCGCACGATGCGGGTTCTGGCACATCCGCGCCGGTTGCACCTGCTGGCGGCCCTTTTTCGCGATGCGCCCTTGAGCGTGTCCGATTGCGCCACATGCTGCGACATGCCGCGCGTTTCGACGTCCGTGGCGCTGCGGCAACTCCAGGCACGGGGACTGATCCGGGCCGAGCGTATGAGTCGCTGGGTCCGCTATCGGCCCATACCTGACCCGCTTGTCACCCATGCGCGGGCAATCCATGACGCCATGCGCGACGCCCTGCGCCCTCGCAAAACCGATCTGCCGACGATCTGCTGGAACCTCACGGCCTACACACACGAACGGCGTATTCGAATTGTCCAGGCGCTTGCTGTCGGCCCCCGCACCATGGGAGAGTTGTCTGCCGCGTGTCACATCTCGGCACCCGCCTTGATCCGCCATGTTGACAAGCTGATACGGCGCAAGGTGGTGCAGCGAGCGGGCGATCACGTATCCCTGCTGCCGCCCGCCACTCCGCTTGCGGCCGCATTACGGGGTGCCATGCAGGCCGACGCTGTCCAATCCTGAAGGCGCGGTTATTCCACACGTTCAAACGTGTGGAATTAGAGCAAGTTAAGCAATAGTATAGCCGCAAATTGAAGCAAATGCGGACACAAAGGGGAGGAAGAATGCACGAAGGTCACGGAGGTTTAACATTGGTTATATTCGCCGCTGCGCGGCGACATCGCCCCCTTCGTGCCCTTCGTGAACCCTTCGTTTCCTTCGTGTCCGATTCACCTGCGGCCATACTGTTTCTTAACTTGCTCTAATGACATCCGGAGTTTTTCTGCGTTTGACCACACGGCAACTGCTGTTACCCTGATTGGCATGAGGTCTTTCGGCCAAACCTGCGCATGAACCGCCTCCACTACATCCTCCGGCGCCTGCTGCTGGCGATTCCGACCTTCCTCGGCATCACGCTGGTCTGCTTCGCGCTGACGCGCATCCTGCCGGGCGGACCGGTGGAAATGCGTCTGCTGCGTATGCGCGGCGGCGGCGGCGGCGGCGAGGGCGGCGGCACCACCGCGGCCCGCGTCACCCGCGTCACCGAAGAGCAGCGCCGCGAGCTGAACCGCCAGTTCGGATTCGACCAGCCCTTCTTCGCCCAGTACGGAAAATGGCTCTGGAATGACCGCATGGGTCTGGCCATGGCGTCCTACGAATACAACAACAAATCCTCCTGGCAGCTCATCCGCTCGCGCATTCCCGTTTCACTCTGGTTCGGCATGGCCGGGTTCGTGCTGAGCTACCTCATCTGCATCCCGCTCGGCATTGCCAAGGCGCTGCGCCATGGGACCTCGTTTGACACCGGGTCCAGCGCGCTGGTCTTCATCGGGTACGCCGTTCCGCCGCTGGCCCTCGGCATGGTCCTTAAGATCGTCCTGTGCGGCACCGTGGATGGATTCTGGGACGTGCTTCCGCTGGGAGGCTTTGAATCCGCTGACGCCGCCTCCTGGATGTGGGGCGCGCGCCTGCTGGACCGTGCCCAGCACATGCTGCTGCCGGTCCTCTGCTACGTGGTCGGCAGCTTTGCCGTGCTGACCCTGATGATGAAGAACTCGCTGCTTGAGCAGATCGGCGCCGACTACGTGCGCACCGCGCTCGCCAAGGGCGCCTCCGCCCGCCGCGCCATCTGGGGTCACGCCGTGCGCAATGCGCTCATCCCCATCGCCACCGGCTTCGGCAGCATCCTCGGCATCTTCTTCGCCGGGTCGATCATCATCGAGACCATCTTTGAAATCCCCGGCATGGGCCGCCTGAGCCTGCAGGCCGTGAGCAACCGCGACTATGCCGTCTTCATGGCCATGCTGAGCCTCACCGCCACGCTGCAACTCCTCGGCAACCTGCTGTCCGACTTCTGCTACCTGCTGATCGACCCGCGCATGCATTTTGGCGGAAAGGGCTCATGATCCGGCTTCCCCAACTCGCACCGCTGACCCGCACGCGCTGGCGCCGGTTCCGCAACAACCGCCGCGCCGGGTGGTCGTTTATGCTGCTGGCCGCGCTGTTTGCGCTGGGGCTGGCCGCGCCGCTGATCTGCCGCTACGGACCCCGTGAGACCATGGACCCCGCAGCCTTCGAGCCCTACAGGCGCTCCCGGCTGACGCTCGTGCCGCTGGCGGCCGGCGGCCGGTTCAACCTGACCGCCGACGGACGCGTCACGCGCGCCGAGAACTGCGCCGCCTTCTTCCCCGGCGCCGCCGATGCCAACCGCGAATGGTTCACCAACCACTGGCGCATACCGCCTGCGCTCGACGCCGCACTCATGGCCCGCTTCGCCAACCAGGCCGCACCCGCCCTTGAAACCACGCTCGCCGGTGCCACCAACCCGCAGCAGCAAGCCGCCTGCGTGCTCGCCGCCTACGAGCCGCGCGAAGCGCCTCCGGCATCGGTGCGCGTGGCCCTTCGCGCCACCACACCCGCGCGCATCCAGACCTTCGACGCGGCCGCGCCTGCACCCGGCCAGGCAGTCATTCGCGTCGAGCCCGCCACGGCCTGGCAGCAGCTCCCCGCCGAGGCCCGCGCCGCGCTGGAAACCTGCCTTGCCCGGGCCTTCGCCGGCGGCGAAGCCGCGACCGAGGTCACCGTGGCCGGCGTCCCGCTGCAGGCGCGCGGCACCCCCGCGGGCGTCTCCTGGCCGCACCGCCCCGTTCCCGGACACTGGATGGGCGTGGACGCCAGCGGCTACGACGTCTGGACGCGCATGATCTACGGGCTGCGCACCTCACTCACGTTCGGCCTGCTGCTGGTGACCTGGGCCATGCTGCTGGGGTTCGTCATCGGCGCCGTGCAAGGGTATTTCGGCGGCTGGATCGACATCCTCGCGCAGCGCCTGATTGAGATCTGGAGCGCCCTGCCGTTTCTCTACGTCATGATCCTGGTCGGCGCCGTGCTCGGGCGCAGCCTGCTGCTGTTGCTGCTCTGCTACGCGCTGTTCAACTGGGTCACGCTCTCCTACTACATGCGCGCCGAGTTCCTGCGGCTGCGCCACCGCCCCTTCGTCGAGGCGGCGCGCTGCCAGGGGCTCGGCCATGCGCGCATCATCTTCCGCCACCTGCTGCCCAATGCGCTCACGCCGATCATCACGCTCTTCCCGTTTGAGCTGGTCGGGGCCATCGGCGCGCTCACCGCGCTCGACTTCCTCGGCTTCGGCCTGCCGCCGCTCACGCCCAGCTGGGGCGAGCTGCTCCAGCAGGCGCAGCAGAACCGCTCCGCCTGGTGGCTGGCGCTCTTCCCTTCGGCCGCGCTCTTCCTCGTCATGCTGCTGGCCGTGCTGATCGGCGAAGGATTGCGCGACGCGTTCGACCCCAGGCAGCGGACAAAGCTGGAAGGCTGAGCCATGGCGCCCTTACTCGACATCCGAGACCTGCGCGTCTGCTTCGACACCGATGACGGTGTGGTGCAGGCGGTCACCGGCGTGTCGCTGCGGCTCGAGCGCAACGAGGTGCTGGGGCTGGTGGGCGAATCCGGCTGCGGCAAGAGCGCCACGGCCATGAGCATCCCGCGCCTGCTGCCGCTGCCGGCGGCGCGGGCCGACGGGGAAATCCTCTTCGATGGCCGCGACCTGCTGCGCCTGCCCCTGCCGGAGCTGCGGCAGCTGCGCGGCCGCCGGATCGGCATGATCTTCCAGGATCCCATGACGTCGCTCTCGCCGCTGCACCGCGTGGGCGACCAGATCGCGGAAGTCGTGCGGCTGCACGAGCCGGCATCCGCCGGCATGGCCCGCGAACGCGCCCTGCACTGGCTGGCCGAGGTCGGCATCCCCGACCCGGTCGCCCGCAGCCGCGCCTACCCGCACGAGCTTTCCGGCGGCATGCAGCAGCGCGTGATGATTGCCATGGCGCTGATCCTTGCGCCCGACCTCGTGATTGCCGACGAGCCCACGACCGCGCTCGACGTGACCATCCAGGCGCAGGTCCTGAATCTGCTGCGGCGCCTGCACCGCCGCGATTCCGGCGTGCTGCTGATCACGCACGACATGGGGGTGGTCTGGGAAATGTGCACGCGCATTGCCGTAATGTACGCGGGCGAGATCGTCGAGGAGGCGCCGGCGCAGACCTTTTTCGAAGCCCCGCAGCACCCCTATGCACGCGCCCTGCTCGACGCCCTGCCATCCGCCGCCACGCGCGGCCAGCCGCTGCGCGCCATCCCCGGCCAGGTCCCCTCGCCGCTGGCCTGGCCCGCCGGCTGCCGCTTCCGCGACCGCTGCCCGCACGCCGCGGCGCGCTGCGCCGGGCACCCGCCGCTGCTGCCGTGCGGTCCCGGGCGCGAGACGCGCTGCTGGCTGGGAGACTGTCGGACGTAGCCTTGGATCGGTCCGGGGCCTTCAGCCGACAGTCTCCTAGCTCACGAACGACTCGCGGTCGCGGGTCACGGTGGGAATGCCGTGCGCGGTGGTGAGCGCGAGGCACTTTTTGGGGCAGTGCTCGACGCAATAGTCGCAGGAGATGCAGCGCAGGCGGTCGATGGTCCAGCGTTTGGCAGCGCGGTCGACCTCCAGGGCCTGCGTCGGGCAGCGCTTGGCGCAGATGCCGCAGAAGACGCAGGCAGGCATTTCAATGGCCAGCGCGCCGCGCGATCCGGGAAAGGGCTGGCGCGGCTCAAACGGGTAGCGGCGCGTGTACGGCTTGCGCAGCATCCACTTGAGCACCAGGCCTGTCATGGAGAAAAGGGACATGGTTCAACGCTCCGTGCAACTGACACATGGGTCAATCGTGAGAACCAGCACCGGCACATCCGCCAGGTCGCACCCCTGCAGCGTCTTCACGAGCCCGGGGATGTTGGCAAAGGTCGGCGTGCGAACGCGGAACCGCAGCAGGTTCTTGGTCCCGTTCCCCTTGAGGTAGTAGATCACCTCGCCGCGCGGCTGCTCGGTGCGCGCGAAGAACTCGCCGGTCGGGTTGCCGCTCACCTTCACGGCAATCTCGCCCTCCGGTATTTTGGCCACCGCCTGGCGGATCAGGTCCGCCGACTGGAAGATCTCGTCACAGCGCACGGCGGTGCGGGCGTAGGAGTCGCCATCCGTGCGGGTGATGGGCTCGAAGGAGAGGTCCTTGAAGGCCGCGTAGCCGAGCTTGCGGGTGTCGGACTTCCAGCCGCTGGCGCGCAGCGTGGGGCCGACGCAGCCGAGCACGTAGGCTTCGTCGCGGCCGAGCGTGCCCACGCCGCAGAGGCGGTGCTTCACGGTGCTGTCGTTCAGGAAGACCTGCACGATCTCGCGCGTGTCGCGCTCGATGTCGGCCAGCTTCACGAGGAGCTCCTTCAGAGTGGCCGCGTCGATGTCGCGCCGCACGCCGCCGACCTTGCACGAGCCAAAGATCACGCGTCCGCCGGTGGTGGCCTCGATGATGTCCAGCACGCGCTCGCGGATGCGCCAGGCATGCATGAAGAGGCTCTCGAAGCCGAAGCCGTCGGCCATCAGCCCGAGCCAGAGCAGGTGGCTGTGGATGCGGGAGAGTTCGCCCCAGATCGTGCGCAGGTAGTGCGCCCGCGGCGGCACGGGGATCTGCATGAGCTCCTCGATCCCCTGGCAGTAGGTCTGGCCATGGATGAAGCTGCAGATGCCGCAGATGCGCTCGGCCACAAAGACGAACTCCTGGTAGTCCTTCTTCTCCACCAGCTTCTCGAGGCCGCGGTGGATGAAGCCGATCGAGGGGATGGCCTCGACAACCTTTTCGTCCTCGCAGACCAGGTCCAGGTGAATGGGCTCCGGCAGCACCGGGTGCTGCGGTCCGAACGGGATGATGGTGCGTTTGGCCATGGTGCTTCTCAGGCAACGGGTTTGACAGGCGTGGCAGGTGCGGGCGCGCCGGGAGCGGGGGCATTGGCAAACGGGAAGGGCTTGGCCGTATGGTAGAGGTGGCCCTTGAAGTCGAGGACCAGGCCGTCGAACGAAATGCCGAAGAGGTCGTGGATCTCGTTCTCGTAGAGGAACGCGCAGAAGTAGACGCCGCTGACGCTGGGCAGGCGGGCGCCGGCCGCCGCGACCTGCAGGCGGAGGTTGCGGAAGACCAGCTCGCGGTCGAAGCTGTAGTTCACCTCGAAGACTTCGCCGATCGCGGTCACGCCGATCTGCACCAGGCGCCAGTTGTCACTGCGCAGCGCCTGCACCTCGGCGACCAGCCGGTCGGGGGTGACGGGGATGTTTGGCTGTTCCTCGATCATGACCGCGGCTTCTCCAGGTAGACCCATTCCACGTGCTGGTTGAACGGCTCGGTCTTAAAACGCGCGTACCCCAGCTTGGTATAGAGATGGAGGTTGCGCTCGCTGCGATGGCCGGTAAAGACCTCGAAGCGGCGGCACCCGGGAAAGGCCTGCTCCAGGGCGGTTACCAGGCGCTGCCCGTGGCCGCGCCCCTGGAAGTAGGGGTGCACGACCAGGCGCAGGATGTGCGCCGACCCCTTGCCGTCGTCGTAGCCGCGCACGGAGGCCACGATCTTGCCGTTGACGATCCCCTTGAGGAAGACCATGCGCCCGTAGTCGCCCGTGAGCTCCTCCAGCGACTGCCGCAGGGCCGGCACGCCCGGATCGCCGTACATCTCGGCCTCGCTCCGGTAGGCCACCTTCTGCAGCGCCAGGATCTCGGGGACGTCCTCCGCCGCGGCGCGCTCGATCCGCACCTCGCAGGCCGTGCGGGCCTCGCGGGACATGGCCAGGCGGCGCTTCTCCAGGATGCCGAGCGCGCACACGACGCCGTCGATGATGGCCTCGGGGCGCACGGCGCAGCCGGGCACGTAGACGTCCACGGGGATGATGTTGTCGATGCCGCCGGCGACGTTGTAGCACTCGCGGAAGATGCCGCCGGAGGTGGCGCAGATGCCCAGGGCCATGACCACGCGCGGCTCGGCCATCTGCTCGTAGATGCTGCGGACCACGTCGCGGTTCTGCTGGTTGACGGATCCGGTCACGAGAAAGATGTCGGCGTGCTTGGGGTTGCCGGTGTTGATGATGCCGAAGCGCTCGACGTCGAAGCCGGGCGTGAGGCTGGCCAGCACCTCAATGTCGCAGCCGTTGCAGCTCGACGCATCGTAGTGGATGACCCAGGGAGATCTTGTCAGACCGGACATGGCGGCGCAGTTCCTATTTCAGCAGCGACAGCACGAGGATGTTGCCAAACCCGAAGACCAGCGTCATGAGCCACGCGCTGCGCAGCGCCAGCGGCCACTTGACGCGGGCGCACACGTTGTCGACCACCAGCAGCAAAAAGAACACGAGGGCGCTGGCCGCCAGCCCGGCGATCCAGCACCTGCCGAAGAAGAGGAAGATCCACCCCAGCAGCATGACGTTCTCGTACCAGTGGGCGACCTCGATCATGGCCAGCGTGGGCCCGGAGAATTCGGTGGTGATGCCGCGCACCAGCTCCTGATGGGCGTGATGCGAGGCCGAGAGGTCGAAGGGCGACTTGCGGAACTTGATCTCCATGGCGTAGAGCAGCGCCACGAACACGCCCGGCAGCAGCAGCACCGGCAGGTGCGCGCCCGGCAGCGCGGAAAGGGGGGCCGAGGCGCCGGACAGGATGCCATCCACCTGGAAGGTGCCGGTGACCATGTACAGGCCGATGGCCGTCAGCAGCACGATCGGCTCGTAGGCCATCACCTGGATCAGCTCGCGCGACGCGCCCACGAAGCTGTAGGGCGAGCTGGCCTTGAAGGCGCCGAGGATGAAGAAGATGCCGGAAAGCGTCAGCGCGAAGAAGACCAGCAGCAGGTCCGAGCCGCAGAAGAAGAGCCCGCCGGTAAAGACCGTCAGCAGGAAGAAGAAGACCATGTAGAAGTTCTGCGAGCGGCGCACCACCAGGCGCTCCTTGCTCCAGAGCTTGGCCACGTCGTAGAACGGCTGCAGCAGCGGCGGCCCCACGCGGGCCTGCATGCGCGCGGAGATGCGGCGGTCAATGCCCGCCAGCAGGCCGCCGAGCAACGGCGCGGCCACCAGGTAGATCAACAGTCGCCACCAGGGATTCATACCCACGCCACCTTCAGCAGCAGCCCCGCCAGCAGGAGGCCGGCGAGCACGACGCCCGCCTGGATCAGCTTCGCCTCCGGCAACAGCGCGGCCAGATAGTAGTTCTGCATCGACATGCCGTGCACGGCGCCGGCCGAGCCGGTGAACTGGTTCCCCGGCCCCGTGTTGGCGCCGCCCAGGTACGGGTCCACCACCTTCACGTGGCGGCCGTAGTTGAGGAAGCTCAGCGGGAAGAGCGACACCAGCGCCAGCATGATGATCATGATGATGATGTTCCCCTGGCTCATGACGCTGAAGTCCGCCAGGTGGTACTGCCCCTTGACATACGGCACGATCAGGAAGCGCGACAGCAGCGGGAAGAGCATGCAGGTGGCAAAGGTCAGAACCGAGAGCGTGTAGAGCGCCACCCACGCGCCGCGGCCGATGTTGCGCTCCACGTTCTCGTGCGGCTGCGACACCTCCAGCAGCCCGCCCATCCACTTGACCCAGAAGAAGATTGTCGCGGCGCTGCCAAAGACGATGAAGACTGTCAGCAGCGGCAGGGCGTCCACCACCGCCTTGAGCACGGCCCACTTGCTGATCAGCATGCCGAACGGCGCCAGGAACATGCCGGCCATGCCGATCTGCAGCATGATCGACAGGCGCGGCATCTTGAGGATCAGGCCGGACATGTCGCCGATGTCGCGGCTGTGCAGCTTGTGCTCGATCACGCCCACGCAGAGGAACAGCAGCCCCTTGGCAATGGCGTGGAACACGATCAGCAGCACGCCGGCCCAAACCGCCTCGGGCGTGCCGATCCCGCCGCAGAGCACGATCAGGCCGAGGTTGGCCACGGTCGAGTAGGCCAGCACCTTCTTGGCGTCGCTGGTGGTGATGGCGGCCAGGGAGGTGATCAGGAAGGTCAGGCCGCCCACACCCGCCACGAGGATCCCGGCCGTGGTGTCGCGCAGCACCGGCCCCATGCGGATCACGAGGTAGACGCCGGCGTTGACCATGGTGCTGGAGTGCAGCAGCGCCGAGACCGGCGTGGGCGCCACCATGGCGCCGAGCAGCCAGGACGAAAACGGCAGCTGCGCGGACTTGGTGATGCCGGCAAACGACAGCAGCGCCGCAGGCAGCAGCGCCACGGCCGTGCCGGAGGCGACCAGTCCGTCGAGGGCGGCCGGCTGCCCGCTGCGCACCTGCCAGCAGATGGCCGCCGCAAACCCGAGCCCGCCGGCCAGGTTCATGACCAGCGCCCGCCGGGCGTTGCGCTTCGATTCGTCGTTCCCCTTGTAGCCGATCAGCCAGAACGAGCAGAGGGTGGTGACCTCCCAAAAGAAGTAAAGCCACAGGAGGTTGTTGGCAAAGACCACGCCGAACATGGCGCCGAGAAAGACGAACAGGATGGCGAAGAACCGCGGCCGGTTGTCGGCCATTTCCGGATGGTGGCTCTCGTGAAACTCCCGCATGTACCCCAGCGCATACAGGCAGATCAGGCCGCCGACAATGCCGATGATCAGCGCCATGATCACAGAGAACTGATCGCAGAACAGGTTGCGCGCCACTTCCACGCCGTGCCCGCCCCCCAGTTCCAGCGGCAGCAGCAGCGCGGCCTGCGCCACCACCAGCAGCGGAATCAGCCACTGGCGGCTGCGGAGCCCCACCCACACGAGGTAAACCGAGATCACGATCTCCAGCACCAGCATGCCGCGGGTGGTCAGCTCAGGGGAGATCGCGCACAGGAAGACGCGCGGCGGCAGGTCCGGCAGCGCCGCCAGCAGCACCGAACCGGCCATGACAGCCAGCACGCCGGTGGTCACAATCGGCCTTCGAACCGCATGCGACGGCACAAAAAGCAGTATGATACCGATGAGAAATGGCAGCGTAATAAGTAGAGGAATCAAGCCCGTCATCCGACTTCTCCGGAAAAAGAAAGCGAATGTTTAGCACAAGGAACAGGGTCTGACCAAGACAAAACAACGGAAAGAAGGATCTGCTTCGGTTTTTCGTGCGTAACTTGTTGCGGCCTAGCAGCCTGTCGGCAGAAGGCCCTAAACCGATCCGAGGCCTAATTCCGACAGTCTCCTAGCAGCCTGTCGGACTTAGCCTTGTGGAGGCACAAATCGTCTGCCGACCAGGCTGCTAGTTAGTGGGACGCAACCGCCAAGCACGGGACAAGGGTGAAATACGCAACAAAAGAACAGCCGGAACAATTTTCTGTCTGTAACTGAGTCTCCGCCACCCGCTGGCAGCGGGTGGCCCAACTAGGAACCTGTCGGCAGAAGGTGCCGGATCGATCCAAAGCCTAAATCCGACAGGTTCCTAGGCCGCAACAAAAAAGGCCTCCCCCGGTCAGGGGAGGCCTTTGCGTTCGTCCAGACGGGTATTACTTCGCGTCCGCCTTGGGTGCCTCAACCTTGGGGGCTGCCGCCGGGCAGGCGCTCGCGCACTTGATCGTAACCACGGCCTTGCCGCAACCGCACTGGGTTGCATCATCCGCCTTGATCGTGCACTTGCAGCCAGCCTCGCAGGGGCACAAGGTGACCGCGCCGTCTTTGATGGCCAGAACATGCATGGCCTTCAAGTCTGCGCTGCACTTCGTGCACGCGCCGGCCTTGACATCGACCACGGCGCACTTCGCGCACGCGTAAACGGTGTCGCCAGCCTTGCAGCAGGACTCCTTCTTCACCGCAGCCTTGTCGGCCGGGCAAGAGCCGCAACCGGCCCATGCCGCCGGCGACGCCATCGCCAGCACCGCAACCATGATCAGAACCTTGTTCATCTGCTTTCTCCTGTGTATGAATTTCACTACAGTGATCATGCTACAAGGTGCCGGGAATGAAGTCAAGGAGACTCAACCATTGACAACGTGGCACCCACTGTTCTATTGTGACAGGCACTCTTTGCAGCGGACTCTCGCAAGAGTGGGGCGACCCACTCTTTTTTGTTTCTTGGCAAGTGAATGACTCGATGGAAGGCAAGGTGCCGCCATGAATAGCGAACTGATGACGGTCATCAACTATCTGGAACGCGACCGGGGTGTCAACCGTGAGGTGATCATCCAGGCCATCGAGTCGGCCCTGTTGTCCGCGGCGCGGAAAACCATCGGGGTTTCAAACGAGGTCAAGGTCGAAATCGACCGCAAAACCATGCAGGTGCGGGCGTTTGACACGCTGATCGCAACGGACGAGGACACCGGCCTGGGGTTTATCTCCATGCGCAAGGCGCGCGATCTGAAGCCGGATGTCCAGCCGGGCGACAACGTCACCCTCGAGATCCCGCCGGAAAAGCTCGGCCGCATCGCCGCCCAGACCGCCCGCCAGATGATCCTCCAGAAGATCCGGCAGGCCGAGCGTGACCACGTTTTTGAGGAGTACAAGGACCGCGTCGGCGACATTGTCAGCGGGACCGTGCGGCAGATCGCCCACCGTGACCTGATCGTGGACATCGGCAAGGCCGAGGCCATCATCCCGGCCAAGGATCGCATCCCGACCGAGGAATACCAGATCGGCGATCGCGTGCGCGCCTACATCCTGAAGGTGCAGAACAGCTCGACCGGCCCCGCGCTGGTGCTGTCACGCGCCTGCCCTGAATTTGTCAAGGCGCTCTTCCGCCTGGAAGTCTCGGAGATTGCCGACGGCATTGTCGAGGTCATGGGCGTGGCGCGCGATCCCGGCTTCCGCAGCAAGATCGCCGTGCGCTCGAATGACGACAAGGTGGATCCGGTCGGCGCCTGCGTCGGCCTGCGCGGAACCCGCGTGAAGAACATCGTCCGCGAGCTGGCCGGCGAAAAGATTGACATCGTGCGCTGGAGCGACGACATCCGCCAGTACATCACGCAGGCGCTCTCCCCGGCCCGGCTCACGGAGATCGAGATCGACCCGAAGGAATACAACACGGTCGATATCACAGTCGATCCGGACCAGCTTTCGCTGGCGATCGGGCGGCATGGGCAGAATGTGCGCCTCACGGCCAAGCTCACCGGCTGGCGCGTGAACATCAAGAAAAATGAGACCGAGACCTTCGAAGTGCAGGTTACCCACGCCATCGAGCACCTGGCCGGCATTCCGGGCATCAGCCGCGAAGAGGCCGAGTCCCTGGTCAAAAACGGATTTCTCAACGCCGACGGCATCCTGGCCGCCGAGATCCCCTATATACAGGAAGCCACCGGTTTCGATGAAACGACCGCCAAGCGCATCTGGGATGCGGCGGCCGCGACCAACCCCGGAGAGGACGGCGCATAAGCGATGAGAGTCTTCGAGCTCGCGCAAACGCTCGCCACGACCAGTTCGGACGTGCTGCGACAGGCCGGAGAGCTGGGCCTGGAAGCCCGCTCGCCGCTGGCACGTCTGGACGAGGACGAGGTCAAGCAGCTGCAGTCGCATTTCTGCCGCCGCACCAAGGAAGAAATTGACCGCGAGGCCGAAGAGCGCCGCGTCAAGCTGAGCGCCAAGCGGGAGGCTGACCGCCTCCGCCAGGCCTCGCAGTTGAAGGCCGAACGGGACGTGCTGCTCGCCAACATCGCCCGTGCCCGCGAAATCGAGCGCCTGGTCAACGGCACGCCGGTCGAGGCAGCACCCACCACACCGGCACCGGCGCCTGCACCAACCGCAGCCCCGGTCGCCACGGCTACGCCGGATGCTCCTGCCGCACCGGCAGCGGCCACACCCCCTGCGGCGGCCGCGGCTGCACCCAAACCTGCAGCGCCCAAACCCGGAGCCCCGGTTGCCGCCGTCCCCGTCCCGGTGGTCCCGGCTGCCGCTGTCAAGCCGCGCCTCGACAAACCCCGACCCAAGGGACCCCGGCGCCCGGGCTCCGAGGAGGAAATCGACCCGGACGAAGCGCTCGTGGCTGCCTACGTGGGGCCGCAGGCGGTCCGGCCTGTCTCCCGCGGCGCGGACAAGCCCAGGCCCGGCAAGGATGTCGAGGCCCCGCGCGGCAGCCGTCAAGCGCCGCCCCGGGGAGGCGGCGCGCCCACCCGTTTCGTCCTGGCCCAGCGCGCCGCGGCCGCGGCGGCTCCGGCGGCTCCGGCAGCAGCCGAGCCTGCCAACGACCACGTGCTCATGGTGCGCGGCCCGGTGGTGGTCAAGGAGCTGGCCGAAATGCTCGGCCTGCGCCCCAACCGCCTGATCGCCGACCTGATGCAGCTCAATGTGCTGGCCTCCATCAACCAGCGCGTCGAGATTGAGCTGGCCAACCGCATCGCCAGCAAGTACGGCTACACCGTTGAAATCGAGCGCGCCCGCCGGTCAACCGAACGCAAACCGGTGCTCCGCCGCGACGATGCCGACGACGACATCCCGGATGACCGGCCCGAGGAACTCGTGCCGCGCCCGCCGGTGGTGACCTTCCTCGGTCACGTCGACCATGGCAAGACTTCGCTCATGGACCGCATCCGCAACGCCACGGTGGCCGCCGGCGAGTCGGGCGGCATCACGCAGCACATCGGCGCCTACACCGTCGACGTCAACGGCCGCAAGATCACCTTCCTCGACACCCCCGGCCACGCCGCCTTCTCCGCCATGCGCGCGCGCGGTGCCAGCCTCACCGACATCGCCGTGATCATCATTGCCGCCGACGACGGCATCATGCCGCAGACCAAGGAAGCCATCCGCCATGCCAAGCAGGCCGGCGTGCAGCTCCTGATCGCCATCAACAAGTGCGACCTGCCGCAGGCCAAGCCCGAGCGCGTCAAGCAGCAGCTCCAGGGCGAAGGTCTGACGCCGGAGGACTGGGGTGGCGACGTGGTCTGCTGCGAAGTCAGCGCCATCACCGGCAAAGGCGTGGATCACCTGCTGGAAATGATCCTGCTGCAGGCCGACGTGCTGGAGCTGACCGCCAACATCAGCCGCCGCGCCAGCGGCTTCGTCATCGAGGCCCAGCTCGAGCAGGGCCGCGGCCCGACCGCCACGCTGCTGGTCTCCGGCGGCACGCTCAACGTGGGCGATGTCGTGCTGTGCGGCGACTACTTCGGCCGCATCCGCGCCCTGATGGATGACCGCGGCCGCATGGTCAAGTCGGCCACACCTGCCACGGCCGTGAAGTGCATGGGGCTTTCCGGCGTGCCGGAAGCCGGCTCGCCCTTCCGCGTGATGCTCGACGAAAAACGCGCCCGCGACCTGGCCGAGACCTTTGCCGACGAGCGCAAGCGCGGCGAGCTGGCCACCTCCAAGGTCACCTCGCTCGACGCGCTCATGAGCCAGATCAAGGACCAGAACCGCCTCGAGCTGAACATCATCGTCAAGGCCGACACCCAGGGATCCGTCGAGGCCATTGTTGACTCGCTCAAGGAGATCAAGAGCGAGAAGGTCACGCTGAACATCATCAACAGCAACATCGGCAATGTCACGGCCAATGACGTCCAGCGCGCGAATGCCGGCCGGGCCCTCATCATCGGCTTCCACATCGCCTGCGAGTCCGGCGTGCAGAGCATGGCGCGCCACGACGGCGTGCGCGTCCAGACGTTCCGCATCATCTACGAGCTGATCGACCGCGTGAAGCAGGAGATGCTCGACCTGCTCGCCCCGGAATACCGCGAGGTTCTCCGCGGCCACGCCATGCTCAAGACCGTGTTCGATCTCAGCCGCAAGGGGAAGATCGCAGGGTGTCAGGTCTCCGACGGCGTCGTCCGCACGGACGCCAAGGTGCGCGTGTACCGCCAGCGCCAGATCGTGTACAACGGCCGGATCGCGACCCTGCGCCACTTCCAGAGCGAGGTCTCGGAGGTCAAGGAGCCGCAGGAGTGCGGCATCCGCTTCGAGAACTTCGACTCCTTTGCCGAGGGCGACTACATCGAATGCTACATTCTCGAGGAGCTGCCGCGCACGCTGTAGGTTTCTTGCGGCCGAAGACCTTCTTTTCACCGCAGAGGCGCAAAGACCGCAGAGGTGATCGTTTGGGGTTGGCTGTTGGACGGTGGCGGCTTGAACTGACCGCTGACATCTGATCTCTGACCTCTCTGCCTCCACCCTGAACCCCGAACCCAGGAACCCGTCCTTGCCCATCGATCGCCTAGAACGCGTCAATGCCCTCCTCCGCCGCGAGCTGGCCGAGGCCTTCTTCAAGGTCTTCCAGTCCGACGGCCTCGACATGGCGGCCATCACCGTGGTGCGCGTGGAAACCGCCCGCAACCTCCGCAATGCCACGGTTTACCTGTCCATCCGCGGGCATGAGCACGTGCGCGGCACCATGCTGCACAAGATCGAGCGCCGGCGCGTCGAACTGCAGCAGCTGGTCAACAAGGATCTCACGCTGAAGTATACCCCCCGCCTGGCCTTCCGGCTCGACCTCTCCGTCCAAAAAGGCGACCACGTCCTCGATGTTCTCTCCCACCTCAACATCCCGGCGGAAGACAGTGATCCGTCATCGGTGGCCAGTGATCCGTCATCGGTGGCCAGTGATCCGTGATCTATCGATAACCGATAACCGTTCTGTTCCATCACCACCCATGCCCCAAAACATCCCCACACGCTTCACGCCCTCCGCCAACCGCCAGCCGCCAGTCGACCCGTTTGACGGCGTGCTGCTGGTGGACAAGCCGGCCGGCCCCACCTCGCATGACATCGTGGCCGGCGTCCGCCGCATGTTCCGCATCGACAAGGTCGGGCACGGCGGCACGCTCGATCCCAATGCCACGGGGCTGCTGGTGCTCCTGCTGGGGCGCGGCACGCGCCTCTCCGCCCAAATCATGGGCGGCGACAAGGCCTATGAGGGCGTCATGCGCCTGGGGCGCACCACCAACTCGCAGGATATCGACGGCGAGACCATCGAGGAGAAGCCCTGCGACGGCATCACGGAAGAACAGATCCGCGCGCAGATGGAGGCCCGGCTCGGAGACAGCTTTCAGACGCCGCCCATGGTCTCGGCGGTGAAGATCAAGGGCGTGCCGCTCTACAAGCTCGCCCGCAAGGGGCAGGAAGTCGCGCGCGAGCCGCGCTTCATCCACCTGTATCGCTTCAAGCTCCTGCGCTGGGAGTCGCCGCTGGCCACGTTCGACATCGTCTGCACCAAGGGCACCTACGTCCGCACCCTCTGCCACGAGATCGGCCAGGCGCTCGGCTGCGGCGCGTGCCTGGATGCGCTGCGCCGGACCGCCTCCGGCACGCTGAAAATCGAGGATGCCCTTCCCTTCGACGACGTTCTCAAGCTCAACCGCGACGCCCTTGCCGCGCGCGTTATCCCGTTCCAGCAATTCCTGAGCACCCTGCCGCCGGCGGACAAGCCGCAGTAGCACCGGGTATTCCGCCGGATACCGCGCCGCAAACGCGGGATACTTTCCCCAATGGCGAATGCCCACTGACCCTACCCATGCGCACCCTGATCCATCCCGAACGTTTCCGTGCGCTGCGCGGCCCGATTGTGCTGGCCGCCGGCTTCTTCGACGGCATCCATGTGGGACACCGGCTGGTGCTGGACGGAGCCGTGCGCGAGGCGCGGCGCCGCGGCGGCCAGGCCTGGGCGCTGACGTTTGACCAGCATCCGCTCTCGGTCCTGGCGCCGGAGCACCGGCCGCCGCTGCTGACGCCGCTGGAGGTGCGCCTCGAGCGGCTGGCCGCCACGGGAATTGACGGCTGCCTGATGCTGCCGTTCACAAAAACGCTGGCCGCGCTCTCGCCCCAAGCGTTCGTGTCGCTCCTGTGCGGCCGCAACCGCCACATCGCCACGATCAACTGCGGCGGCAACTGGCGCTTCGGCGCGCGGGCGGCGGGCGACATCGCGGAGCTCAAGCGGCTGGGGCGAATGCACGGATTTGGCGTCACCGTGGTGCGCGCCGCGCAGTATCACCACCGGCCGGTCTCCAGCACGCGCATCCGCGAGGCCATCCAGCGCGGGCGGCTGGCCGAAGCCGCTGCGATGCTGGGGCGCCCCTACTCCATCCGCGAGGTCGTCGTGCGCGGGCGCGGCGTGGGGCGCACACTCGGCATGGCCACCGCCAACGTGCACCCTTCGGCCGAGGTGCTGCCGCCGACCGGCGTCTACGTGGTGCGCACGTGGATTGGCGACCGCCCGGTGGACGGCGTGGCCAGCCTTGGGTTCCGGCCGACATTCCCCGATGCGCGCCCGGAAACGCCCATCCTGGAGAATCATTTTCTCGACTTCGAGGGCGACCTCTACGGTGCGACGCTCGACATCGCCTTCCTGGCGCGGCTGCGGCCAGAGCGAAAATATCGCACCCCCGCCGCGCTCATGGCGCAAGTCCAGCGCGACATCGCCGCGGCCCGCCGCTTCTGCGCGCAATAGAATTTCGCGCAGCCCTCTCAAACCTACTCGGCACAAACAGATGATCCCGCCATTCTCACACCTCTAGAGGTGTGAGAATGGCGGGATCGACAGATAACACCAGAATAGCCAGTGGAGGGTTCAGGACAGGACACCCAAGGCGTTTCACTCCAGGGCCGCCTGCAGCAGGGTTGTTGCCAGGCCCGGAGCGGGGCACAACAGTTTACAAACGCTGTCGTTCCCAACGACAACGACACCGCGACTGACCAGCTTGGCCATGTGCCGGTAACAAGCAGGCAAGGACATCCCGGTGACCTGTGCCATCTGGTCCACGGGCATCGTTTCTGAATTCAGACATCGCACAATTGCAATCCGGCGCGGATGTGTAAAAGCGGTCAGTGCGGCGACGCTGTTTTCGCACGTCTCGCGCTGCGCCAGGTCCCTGCGCATGGCATCCAGCAACAGTTGAGCATGCTGCACAGAGGGATCCGCACGCGGAACATAGTATACCCAGCGGCTCTGGCGGCTGGCGACCAGCAGTCCGCGCGCCTGCAATGCCCGCAGATATTGTGTGGCGGTATTTTCGGGCATGCGGCAGATCCGCGCCACCTCCTTGACGCAAACGGATCCCTTCCCGATCACGCATCGCAACACCTCCAACCGCCGCGGACAGGCCAGAACACGGCAGGTACGCCAAAGTGTCGGCGCCAGAGCTGGTGCTTTCATGCTGCTAATTCTCACACCTCTAGAGGTGTGAGAACAAGGGAAAACTGCGGATTCAATAGGGCAGGCGCGGTTCAATTGCCGGCATCCAGATCACAGGATTCGGGCAAATGATTGCCGCCAGGCTGAACGCCCGTTCCTGCGTGCATCAGCAGATGAATGGCGGCGGCCGTGTGCTGGCCGATGCCGCGGATCTGTGCCAACGCCTTCTCGTCCGCGGCAAAGACGCCGGCCACCGAGCCGCAGGCGTCCAGCAGCCGCGCCGCACGCTCCGGGCCCACGCCGGGCAGCCCCTGCAGGATGAACAGCTGGCGCGCGCGCAGCCTCCGGGGGCGATACCCTGCGCGACGAATCGTATTTGCGCCCGCACGGCGCAGCTGCTCGGTCGTGTAGCGCAGAATCCGCGCCGTCTCCGCCGCGTCCTTCGCGCGCAGCACCGGAATGCCCAACACCACGCTGAGCGTCACCAGCGCGCCCTGCACCGATTCGCGCCGCAGACCCGGCTCGGACAGCACGCTGCGATCCCCTTCCAGCAGCACGACCACGCGCCCCGGCATGGTCCGCACCAGACGCGTCGCCTGCTGGAACAGTCTGCCGTCCATGATCGACACGGCAAAGTCATGCACCGTCTTGCGCTCGACCAGCACCCGGCCATCAATCAGGTAGTCGCCCGCCAGCAGGCGCCGCACCACCACGTCGGTGGCGGGCAACTTGCGCAGCTCGTCCACGACGCCCGAGCTCCGCTCGCGATCGTCGCAGATGATCCGCACCGGCCGCGATCCTGCGGGCCGCTCCGCACCGGCCGCATTCTCATCCGCGCCGGTATTGCGAACCGTTGTGCTTTGCGGCTTCATCGTGCATCACGCACCCGGAGTCTGCCTGCGCCCATTCGCGAGCAAAGACAGGACCTTCTCGCCATACCGGGCGCGCAGGATCGGCCCCAATCCGTGAATTTCCTCCAAGTCCACCATGGACTGCGGCGCACCCTGTGCCAGCGCCTCGAGCGTGCGGTTGGTCAGCACGCGATAGGCCGGCACGCCCAGCTGGCGCGCCTCCTCCGTGCGCCACTGACGCAAGAGCGCCAAGAGCTCCGCCGTGGCGGCTTCATTTCCCACGGCGGAGGCCCGCCCCCCTCCCGTCGGCGCTGCCGCGTCTGTTTGCCGCGGAACCGGACGCGTCGGCTCTTTTCCGGCGTCCGGCGTCTCCGGACACCCGGATGGCCAGGCCATCGCAAAGGCGACCTGACGCCGTGCCACCTGAACCCCTGCCGGCGTGATCGACACGGTATGGTAGGCATCCGCAGTAACGGACACACACCCCTCGGCAATCAGCGCATCCAGCAGCGCCCGGATCGCCGGCGACGGCCAGTCGCGCATCAGGCCGTAGGTGGAGAGCTTGTCGAGTTCGCGCTCGCGCAGCAGCGGATCGTCCTCCCCGCGCAGCACCTGCGCCACGCGCCCGCCGCCGTAGCGTCCCTGCATGCGCGACACACAGCTGAGCACCTTTTGGATGGCCGTCCACTGCACCCCAGTCAGGTCGCGGCGCGGCGCCAGCGTGCGCCGCACGCAGCGGTCGCATGCCGCACACCGCGCCTGCGCATCGCGCTCGCCGAAGTAGGAAAGAATGTAGCCCTGGCGGCAGCCGCTGTGATCCACAAACTGCAGCATGGCATCCAGCTTGCGCTGGTCGCGCGCGCGCTTGGCCGTGAGGTTGACAAACTGGGGGCGCAGGGCGGCAGGGTCTGCGCCCGGCACCAGCTTCGTAGTGTAGGCGCGCTGCCCGCCCTCGACTTCGCGGGCGATCAGACCGGCGCGCTCGAGCATGGCCAGCGCCGTGCGCACGACCATCTCATTCTTTACGCCGGCGGCCTCGGCCCACGCCTCGCCGGCCTGCCGCACCGCGCCATTCGCGCAAGCGCGGCGCACAGCCTCCCACACGGCCAGCACATCGCGCGGCTCGGGGTTGGCGCCATCGAGGAAAAACTGCTGCGTGCGGATGTCGACGTAGTTGAACAGCAGCTCGCACCAGGCCGGCAGGCCGTCGCGGCCGGCACGGCCGACCTCCTGGTAATAGGCCTCGACGCTGCCCGGGATGTCCCAGTGCACCACAAACCGCAGGTCACGCCGGTCCACGCCCATGCCAAAGGCGTTGGTCGCCACGATCACGGGCGCGTCGGTGGCCAGGAAGGCATCCTGTGCGCGGCTGCGCTCATCATCCGAAAGCGCGCCGTGGTACAGCAGCGGCGACAGCTTTTCCTCCCGCAGCATGCCGTGCACGCGCTCCGCCATCTTTCGCGTGGAACAGTAGACAATCCCCGTGCGGTGGGCCGCGATCACGCGCAGCAGCTGCGCGAGCTTGTGCGCATGGCGCGCCGTGCGGGTCACGGAAAGATACAGGTTCGGCCGCTCAAAACCGTGCACGTGGATCACCGGCGGCTGGCGCGGCGGCAGCCCCAGCCCCAGCTGTTTGACAATATCCCCGCGCACCTCCGGCGTGGCGGTCGCGGTCACAGCCAGCACGCGCACGCCGGCCATGCGCTCCACGACCTGCCCCATGGCCAGGTAGTCCGGCCGGAAGTCATGCCCCCACTGGCTGATGCAGTGCGCCTCGTCGACGGCCAGTAGACTCACCTTTGCCTCCGCCAGCGCATCCACGAAGCGCCGGTTGCGGAAGCGCTCCGGCGCGACGTACACGAGCTTGAAGCGGCCAGCGCGCACACCCTCCAGTCGGAAAGTCATTTCGCCGGCATCCAGGCTTGAGTTCAGGAAGGTCGCGGCAATCCCGCGCCGCTCCAGCGCGTCGACCTGATCCTTCATGAGCGCGATCAGCGGTGAAATCACCAAGGTCGTGCCCGGCAGCAGCAGGGCCGCGAGCTGATAGCAGAGCGACTTGCCGGACCCCGTGGGCATGACCAGCACGACGTCCGATCCGGCCAGCACGGCCTGGATCGCCGCGGCCTGGCCCTCCTTGAATGCGGCATGCCCGAAGTGCTGCTGCACCGCGGCATGCAGCGACGCCGCGCTGCACGCGGCGTTTGTGGGGGTATGCGGTTGTGGGGTGGGCATGTGGTGCCGTTCGTCTTCGTATTGCGCCTTCTTCAACTGAAGCGTTCGCATCCTTGATGTCGTTCGTCCATCAACCGCATGCTGTTCATGCTATAGCGCGGTTGGATCCCACACGCGGGCAAACCCGGTTGCCGTGAAGTCGCGCAGGTTACGCGTGGCAAATTCCCGAACCCCGTGATGCCGCAGGGTCGCAGCCAGGCGCAGGTCGAAGAGCCGCCGGAACGCCATGCCCGGCTGCGCCGCTGCCGCCCAGACAGCATCCATGATGCGTGCATCGCCGGGAACATCCACCAGCCGCCACGCCGGATTGCTGCGCAACTGCTGGATGACACCCGCCGCCGTTGCGGCATCCAGCGCCCGCCCGGATACAGCGGGATTTCGCAAGAGGCAGTAGAGCTCGGCCAGAACCAGCTCGCACAGCACAAATCGCTGATTTGCCCGCTGACTTGCCAGGAACGACCACGCGGCATCATGGCCGACGGCATCCGCGTTCAACGCCAGGTAGAGCACATTCGTATCGCAGGATGTCACGTCCGATTCCTCCCGCGCGGATTCTTCGCGATTCGATACTCGGCCTGCGGCTCGGCCACCATCCCCTCGCCCATGTGCAGGCGATAGCGCCAATCCGGAACGGCGAACGGATCATCCGATCCGAGCCGCAGAGGCGCCGGCAGATCCCACGAATCCTTGCCCGGCTGTGCCGGCGCACTTACGGAAAGCATATACTCCAAGCCGCGCCGCACCAATTCGGCCAGCGAAATTTCGCGAGCCTCTGCCAGGCGCTTGGCTTGATCGTACAGGACATCCGGAATTTGGATCTGCGTGCGAGTCATACATCAAATATACATGCATGTTGGAATGATGTCAATGGATCCGTGCGTGTATTCATCCAATCTACTTCTCTTCTCAAAACCGGGCAAAAACGAGCGTAAGCATCGTCAACCGCCTTCCCTTGGACAATCGCGCTACGGGGTAGCGCTCCTACAATGCTCCAAATCTGATGAAATGTCATAAAGAAGGCAGGCACGTTGATGTTCTGCGTTTCAATCGTAAGCGTCCGGCAATGGCGACTCTGGGCCCACAAAATCGCCGCTTCGATCAAACAGCCGCCGATGCCTTTCCCCCGACACGGCGGCGACACCCGAATGTCCCAGAGAGCCAAAAATAAGACGCACCTCAAAGGAGATCGGAATCCGGGCGTACTCCGGCAAACAGTCGGCCGATTCTTCGATGATCTCTGGTGTGATATCCATCTGTACTGTTTGCCCGTGCGCGGAGCGCCCGGGCCACCTTGATGCCGAACCGAGCCATGGCATGATGCGGCCCTACCCCACAATAAATTTGCCGGCACGGCAAATTTATACGTCGAGGTTGCGGACGTTCAGGGCGTTTTCCTCGATGAAGCGGCGGCGGGGCTCGACCTCGTCGCCCATGAGGAGCGTGAAGATGGCGTCGGCCTTGACCGCGTCATCGAGCATCACGCGCAGGAGCCGGCGGTTGTCCGGGTCCATGGTGGTGGAAAAGAGCTGGTCCGGGTTCATTTCGCCCAGACCTTTGTAGCGCTGGATCGCGAGCCCCTTGCGGCCCCGCAGGCGGACCACCCCAAGCAGCTCCGCGAGCGCCTTGACCGGCGTCTCGACCTCGTCGCCATCCTGGATGAACGCGAACGGCTCGGATGTGCCTGCCACCTGTTCGGCGCTGAAGCCGAACGGCGCCAGCTGCTGCAGCTCCTTGCGGAGCGAAACCGCGCGGAAGATCTCCATCCAACAGAACGGCAGGGGGGCGTTGCGGTGAAAGGCCCGCACCTGCGTGGCCGCGAGGTCGATGCCGGCCTGCAGCTTCGTCTCCGCCGCGGCGCGGATGGCGGCCAGGTCGGCGTCGCTGCGGGCAAAGCGCGCCTCGGCGGCGTCGCCGGAGCCGATGACGGCCATGAAGCGGGGCAGCTCGCCGGTTTCGGGGTGGCGCTGGCGCAGCATGGCCGGCACATCCACGCCGCGGCGCGCGATGCTGGCGCAGGTCTCCTCGATCTGCACGAGCACGTCCAGGAGGGCGCGGATCTCCCCCGTGGTCAGGACGCGGCCGTCCGGCAGGCGCAGGGTGATGTCGTCGCAACCGAGCTCCAGCAGCTTGCGCGTCAGGGCGGCGTCGCTGTCGACATATTCCTCGCGCTGCTTGCGCGTGACCTTGTAGAGCGGCGGCTGGGCCAGGAAGACGTGCCCGCGCTCGATCAGCTGCGGCATCTGGCGGTAGAAGAAGGTCAGCAGCAGGGTGCGGATGTGTGCGCCGTCCACGTCGGCATCGGTCATGATGATGATCTTGTGGTAGCGCACCTTGGCGGGGTCAAAGTCGTCCGTGCCGATGCCGGCGCCGATGGCCGTGACCAGCGTCCGGATTTCGTTGTTGTTCAGGATCTTGTCCAGGCGCGCCTTCTCAACGTTGAGCACCTTGCCGCGCAGCGGCAGCACGGCCTGGGTCTCGCGGTTGCGCCCCTGCTTGGCGGAGCCGCCGGCGGAGTCGCCTTCGACGATGTAGAGCTCGCACTTGGCCGGGTCGCGCTCGGAGCAGTCCGCCAGCTTGCCGGGGAGCGCGGCGGAGTCGAGCGCCCCCTTGCGGCGGGTGAGGTCGCGCGCCTTGCGCGCGGCGGCGCGGGCGCGGGCGGCCAGCACGGCCTTTTCGACAACCTTGCGTGCCACGCCCGGGTTTTCCTCAAAGAAGGAGCCGAGCTGCTCGTTGACGATCGCCGAGACGATCCCCTCCACCTCGCCGTTGCCGAGCTTGGTCTTGGTCTGCCCCTCGAACTGCGGCTGCGGGACCTTGACGCTGATGATCGCCGTGAGCCCCTCGCGAATGTCATCGCCGCCCATGGCCTCGTCGCCGGGCTTGATCAGCTTGCTGTCCGTGGCGTACTTGTTGACGGTGCGGGTCAGGGCGGAGCGAAAGCCGCTGAGGTGGGTGCCCCCCTCGATCGTGTTGATGTTGTTGCAGTAGCTGTGCTCGTTCTCGTTGTAGGCGTCGGTGTACTGCAGCGCGATCTCGCACTCGATGTTATCGCGCCGCCCCGAAAGGTAGATGACGTTGGGGTGGACCACGGCCTTGTTGCGCACCAGGTAGGCCACGAACTCAACGATGCCGCCGTTGAAGAGAAACAGCTCCTCGCGCCCTTTTTCCGTGTCGGAAAACCGGATTTCCACGCCGCGGTTGAGGAAGGCCAGCTCGCGCAGGCGGGTGGCGAGGATATCCCACTCGAACCCCCTGCAGGTGAAGATGGTGTGGTCGGGAAGGAAGGTGATGCGGGTGCCGGTGCCCCGGGTCTCGCCCACCACATCGAGCGTGGTCACGGGGTGCCCGCGCTGGTAGCGCTGGCGGTGGATTTTGCCGTCCTGCCGCACCTCGACCTCAAGCCACTCGCTGAGGGCGTTGACGCAGGTAACGCCCACGCCATGCAGCCCGCCGGAGACCTTGTAGCTCGAGCCGTCGAACTTGCCGCCGGCGTGCAGCTTGGTCAGCACGACCTCCACGGCGGGCTTCCCCTCGGTGGCATGCATGCCCACGGGAATGCCGCGGCCATCGTCGGTGATGGAGATCGATCCGTCGGGGTTGATCGCCACTTCGATGTGCTTGCAGTACCCGGCGAGGGCCTCGTCGATGGAGTTGTCCACCACCTCGTAGACCAGGTGGTGATAGCCGCGCACGCCGGTGTCGCCGATGTACATGGCCGGACGCTTCCGCACGGCGTCCAAGCCTTCCAGGACCGTAATGCTATCCGCGTTGTAACTGCCGTTGCCATCGGCGGGAACGGGGGCTGTTGCGTTCGGCACAGTGTCTTCAGGCATACCTATTCTCGCGTTTGCGTAACCATTTTTACTATATTGCAAACGCCTGTCGCGCACAAGCTGAATGAATGCGAAAACGGGGGAGGAAGGGGGCCGGAAGGGCGCGAAGGCGGGCGTCAGCCCGCAACCCAACGAACATAGACTTCAAGGACACCGAGAGCACAGAGAGGAGCAGAGACCACCGAGAACTTCCTGCCTGCGGCCGGCAAACCGGCGGCAGCCGAATGAAATTCTCTCTGTGCTCTCTTTCCTTCTCATCTTACCTCTGTGTCCTTCCACTTGGATGCTCCAAGATACACGCAATATCGTGCATGTTGACCGGAAAGGCGCTAACTCTTCTGCCCGTAATACGCCCCGGGGCCGTGCTTGCGGTTGAAGTGCTTGGCGAGGATGTGGTCCGGGATCGGCCGGGCCCCGACATGAATCTGCAGCGTGCCCAGCGCCATGCGGGCCACCTGTTCGAGCGCCACGGCGTTTTCCACGGCTTCCATGGCCTTGCGCCCCCAGGTGAAGGGGCCGTGCGTCCCCACCAGCACAGCCGGGACGTGCAGCGGATCGAGTTCCGCAAAATGCTCGATGATCACCTCGCCGGTGTTGGCCTCGTAATCGCCGACCACCTCCCGCTCCGTGAGCACGCGCGTCACCGGGACCGGTCCGTGGAAATGATCGGCATGCGTGGTGCCCAGGCAGGGGATCGGCTGGCAGGCCTGGGCAAACATCGTGGCATGGGGGGAGTGCGTGTGCACGACGCCGCCGATGGCGGGCCAGGCCACGTAGAGGGCCAGATGCGTGGGAAGGTCCGACGACGGCCGGCGCTTTCCCTCCACGGTGCGCCCGTCGAGATCGACCACCACCATGTCCTGCCAGGACATCGCGTCGTACGGCACGCCGCTCGGCTTGATGGCCACCACGCCGCGGGCCCGGTCGATGACGCTGGCATTGCCCCACGTCATCACCACCAGCCCGTGCCGCACCAGCGCCAGGTTGGCCTCCAGGGCCTGCTTCCGAAGCTCGTCGTACATGCTCGTTTCCTCTGCAATAAAAACTCTACCTGCGCGTCCGCGTCCGGATGGCGATCAGGCGCTTCATGACATCATCCAGGGGCGGGTGCCGGCCGGTCCGTCCAAAGGCATCATGCAGGTCGCGGTAGATGGCATACAGCTCGCCGTAGACCCGCACATTTGCGCCGATGGGGCGGTAGACGGTGTCCTTGACGCCGGTCATGGCGCGCTGGGCAGCCCCGGTGTTGCGCCAGGCGCCGCCGGCCACGGCGCCGAAGATGGCCGCGCCCAGGGCACAGGTCTGGGCGGAGCGGCTGATGCGCATGGGGCGGTTGCAGACATCGGCGTACACCTGCATCAGGAAGGGGCTCTTCTCCGCGATGCCGCCGCAGTTCACAACCTCCTTCACCGGGACGCCGTACTCCTCGAAGCGCTGGATGATGGTGTGCGCGCCAAAGGCCGTGGCCTCCACCAGGGCGCGGAAGATTTCCGGCGCCGTGGTGTGCAGCGTCTGGCCGACCAGCAGCCCGCTCAGCAGCGGATCGACCAGGATGGTGCGGTTGCCGTTGTTCCAGTCCAGCGCCACCAGCCCCGACTCGCCGGGGCGCGCCGCGGCCGCTGCCCGCGTCAGCGCGGCAATGGCGTCGCCGCCGCTGCGCCCGGCCGGCTGCAGGTGTTTGGCAAACCAGAGAAAGATATCGCCCACGGCCGACTGCCCGGCCTCGAGGCCGGTCATGCCGGGAACGATGGATCCGGGCACCAGCCCGCAGATGCCGGGGATGTCCTTCAGCTGCACGCCGGCCGGCGCCACGAGCATGTCGCAGGTCGAAGTGCCGATGATCTTCACCAGCGTGCCGGGGCGGATGCCGGCGCCGACTGCCCCGTGATGGGCGTCGAAGGCACCCACGGCCACGGGGATGCCCTGCGGCAGCCCCACCTGCCGCGCAATCTCGTCGATCAGGAATCCGGCCACCTGGTCCGAGGGCACGGCCTGGGTGTACAGCCGGCTGCGCAGCGCCGCCAGCTCCGGGTCCAGCGACGCCAGAAACTTCTCCGACGGCAGCCCGCCCCACTGCTCCGCGTACATGGCCTTGTGCCCTGCGGCGCAGATGCTGCGCGGCATGGAGGCGGGGCTGAGCTTGCCGGTCACAAAAGCGGGAATGAAATCGCAGGCCTCGACCCAGGAATGGGCGGCGCGGAAGACATCCGGGGCGGTCTTCTGGCAGTGCCAGATCTTGGACCAGAACCACTCGCTCGAGTACGTTCCGCCGCACGTGGACAGGTAGGGCGCGCCGGCCTGTCGGGCGCACTCCGTGATGGCCGCGGCCTCGGCGTGCCCGGTGTGATCCTTCCACAGCCAGGCCTGCGCCGCCGGATGGCGCGCGAACTTCCTGGTCATGGCCAGCGGCAACCCCTTGGCGTCCACGGGGAGAGGCGTCGAGCCGGTGGTGTCCACGCCGATGCCGACAACCTGGTCCGGGGTGAACCCCTTGACCTTGCGCGCCTGCCGCACGACGGATGCGACGCAGGCCAAAAAGCCGTCGATGTAGTCGGCCGGATTCTGGCGGGCCAGGTTGGGGTCGCGGCGGTCGAGGATGATCCCCGCCTCACCGGTCGGATACGGGAACACGTGCATGGCCAGCTCGCGGCCGTCACGCACATCCACCAGCAGGGCGCGGCAGCTGTTGGTGCCATAGTCCACGCCGATCGCATAGGCCTGAGTCTTCATGCTGTTTCTCCGGTTGGGTAAAAGAATGAATTCTACCCCGCACGCACCGCCGCGGCAATGAGGATGTGGACGATAACGGTGGACGATGGGGTGTCGTCTCCTCGTTATCCGTAATCGTCGCCGTAATCGTCGCCGGTTCCCGATCCTCGCGCGGAGGTGCCGCCCCTGTCGCCAACCCATTTCCCGACCCATTACCCGGTCCCCGCGATTTCCCTTTACTCCGCGGCGGGGTGGCCCTATATTGCCCACTTGAAACACAAAGGAAAAGCAAAGCGGAACAAGGACCAGTCAGAGACATGAGCCAGATGGACAAGGTAGCGATTCGGAAGCCGTTCCAGCGTCATGAAAATGACACCGGCTCCAGCGAAGTTCAGATTGCCGTGCTGACGAAGAAGATCGAAGCACTGACAGAGCATCTGAAAGGCCATAAAAAGGACTTCAGCTCGCGTTACGGGCTGATCCGCATGGTCAACTCGCGCCGTAGTCTTCTTGACTACCTGCGGAGCCAGGACGAGAGCCGCTACCAGAAGCTCATCAAGGACCTCAACATCCGCCGCTAGGTCCGCCAGGCCTGTTCCGGAAACCCGGTCAACAGGCCTTCGCGCGAAAACACGGCCGCCCGGTTGCGGCCGCACCTTCAGCGGAACCGTCTCGGTGCTCCGGAATCTCCCCTGCCGCCCTGCCTGTCTCCGGTTTTCCGGCAACGGGCACTGCGGCGGAAGGAGCGACCGGAAGGCGCATCTCTCTTCCCCGTCCTTGTATCCAGAAAGGTCAAGATGAAGAACACCATATCCATCGCCGTCGAGGTTGGCGGCAAGACGCTCACCATCGAAACCGGGCTGCTCGCCTGCCAGGCCGCCGGCGCCACCACCATCACCCTCGGGGAGACCGTGATGTTCTCCGCCGTGACCAACACCGACAAGCCACGCGAAGGGATCGACTTCTTCCCGCTGCAGGTCGAGTACCGCGAAAAGTACTATGCGGCCGGCCGCTTTCCCGGCGGTTTCTTCAAGCGCGAGGCGCGCCCCAGCGAGAAGGAGATCCTCACCGCGCGCATCATCGACCGCCCCATCCGGCCGCTCTTCCCGAACGGCTACATCAACGACGTCCAGATCAACAGCATGGTGCTGTCGGCCGACGGCGAGAATGACCCCGACGTGCTCGGCGTGAACGCCGCCAGCGCCGCGCTGCACATCTCCGAAATCCCCTTCATGGGCCCCATCGGCGCCGTGCGCCTCGGCCGCATCGACGGGCAGCTCGTGGTCAACCCCACCCACTCCCAGCGCGCCAAGAGCGACCTGGACCTCGTCTACGCCGGCACGCGCGAGCGCTTCCTCATGATGGAGGGCGCGGCAAACGAGATCTCCGAGGCCGAATTCCTGGCCGCCATGAAGTGCGCCCACGCCGAGGTCGTCAAGATCATCGACGCCCAGATCCAGCTGCGCCGCATGCTCAACAAGCCGGACAAGCACATCGTGGACGGCGAGCCGAACCAGGAGCAGATGGACTTCCTGCGCGCCACCTCGGGCAACGCGTTCAGCCAGGCGCTGCTCATCGCCGGCAAGCAGGCCCGCGAGACCGCCATCAAGGCCATCAAGGAATCCCTGAAGGCCAAGACGCTGGCGAAGTTCACGGCGCTCTCCGAGAACCACTTCAAGACGCTGTTCGACAACCTCGAGATCGAGCTGGTGCGCCGCAACGTGCTGGAGCACGGCAAGCGCATCGATGGCCGCGGCGCAAATGACATCCGCCCGCTGGTCGCGCAGCTCGCGCTCCTCCCCCGCGCCCACGGCTCGGCCCTGTTCAACCGCGGCGAGACGCAGGCGCTCGGCACGGTCACGCTCGGCACCATGTCGGACACGCAGTCGCTGGATGCGATCACGGGCGGCGAGAAGGAGAAGAGCTTCATGCTGCACTACAACTTCCCGCCCTACTCGGTCGGCGAAGTCGGACGCCTGGGCAGCACGGGACGCCGCGAAATCGGCCACGGCGCGCTCGCCGAGCGCTCCCTGCGGCCGATCATCCCGGCCGACTACCCCTATACCGTCCGGGTGGTCTCGGACATCATGGGCTCCAACGGCTCCTCCTCCATGGCCAGCGTCTGCGTGGGCTCCCTGGCCCTGATGGACGCGGGCGTCCCGATCAAGGGGCCTGTGGCAGGTGTCTCCGTCGGCCTCTTCACCAACAAGAGCGAATCGCAGCAGGTGATGGTCACCGACATCCTCGGCTCCGAGGATCACTGCGGCGACATGGACTTCAAGGTCGCCGGCACGGAAAAGGGGATCACCGGCTTCCAGGTTGACCTGAAGCTGCGCGGCCTGACGTGGGACGTGGTCGAGCAGGCGCTGACCCGCGCCCGCGAGGGGCGCATGCAGATCCTCGCGTTCATGCGCAGCGTCATCGCCGAGCCGCGTCCGGAGCTGTCGCCCTACGCCCCGCGCATCTTCACGATCCAGATCCCGGTGGATAAGATCGGCGGCCTGATCGGCCCCGGCGGCAAGAACATCCGCCGCATCACCGAGCTCTCGGGCGCGCAGATCGACATCGCCGACGACGGCACGGTCAGCATCTTCGCCTCCAGCGGCGAAGCCCTGGAGATCGCCAAGCGCGAGGTCCAGCTCGTGGTGGCTGAGGCGGTCGAAGGCCAGCTCTACGAGGGCACGGTCACGGGCATCAAGGAGTTCGGCTGCTTCGTCGAGATCCTGCCCGGCAAGGACGGCCTCTGCCACATCAGCGAGCTGGCCGAGCAGCGCATCCGCAGCGTCGAGGACGTCTGCAAGATCGGCGACAAGATGTGGGTCAAGTGCATCGGCGTAGACGACCGCGGCCGCGTCAAGCTCAGCCGCCGCGAAGCCATGCGCGACCTGGACCAGAAGCGCCAGCAGGAAGAGCAGACGAAATAACCGGCTGCTCCGGGTATTTTTGTGCGGCGCGCCGTGGCAACACGGCGCGCCGTTTTGCTTATGGAGCCGGTATCGCGACTGGCCGGCACGGAGAAGAGCCTTTCGCATCGGCGCGGTGCGTTTCTCCTCCCGCTTCGATGCCGGTCAAAGGACAAAGTAAGTGCGCCCCTCATGTTGCACCCACCTGACAGGGTACTTGGGTTGCAGACTCAAACCCGCCTTGCGCTGATCTCGTTGGCGCAGTTCCTGCGCCGCCCTCAGCCCTCACGTCCCTGCTGCCACGGCTGCCGGCGTCTGCTATACTTTCCGGCAACGCCATGCTCCTGCGCTTCCGCCAACTGAGTGCCATCGCCTGCGCAACCCTGCTCGAGGGCATGCAGCAGCCGGCCGCCCTGCTGCTGCTGCTGGCCTGCGTGCTCCTCACCGGACTGACGCCCGTGTTCCAGTTCCACTCGCTCGGCGAGGAGGGCCGGCTGGCGCGCGACAGCGGCCTGGCCTGCATGCTGGTCTTCGGCCTGATCCTGGCCGCAACCGCCGCCAGCAGCAGCCTGTACGCGGAGATCGAGCGCGGCACGGCCGCGGCCGCCCTCAGCAAGCCCGTGCCGCGCGCCCTCTTTCTCGCCGCCAAGTACGGCGGCGTGCTCGGCCTCGTCTGCATCCTCTGGGCCGCATCGCTGGCGGCCACGCTGCTGGCCGAGCGCGCCTCGGAGCATTTCGTCGCCTCCGGCGAGGAACTGGGAGCACGGGCCGACCGCCTCACAACACTGCTCGCCCTGCTCGGCCCCATGGCGGCCCTCGCCGCTGCCGGCATCCTGAGCTACTGCCGCCGCGCCCGCTTCGGCGTGGCCGCGTTCCTCGGCATCCCGCTGTCCCTGGCCGCCGTGCTGCTCACCTGCGGCGGCTACACCCGCTTCGGACACCTGACCTGGTATCACCCGGACCTGAACCTGCATGTGCCTGCCGTGGCCGTGCTGATTTTGCTGGTGCTGGCCATGCTCGCCGCGCTGGCCATGGCGTTCGCCACCCGCCTGCGCAGCGGCCCGACGCTCGCCCTCTGCACGCTGGTCCTCGCGTTCGGCCTGACCGGCGACCTCTGGGCCGGACAAGCCGCAGCCGGATCCTGGCGCAGTCTGCTCGGCGGCCTGGCCCCCAATCTCCAGCACTTCTGGCTCTGCGACGCCCTCGCAGACCACGGGAAAATCCCGTGGCGCTATGTCGGCAGCGCCGCACTCTATGCCTGCGCCTGGATCGCGCTGGCGCTCGGCGCGGGTGCGCTGGCGCTGCGAGGGAGAGAATTATAGGTCCTATGGGCCCTGTTGGTCGTATAGGACCGATTCGACAAAACACCATGAACCAACCCGTCATCGAAACCCGCGGACTGCGCAAGACCTTCCGCGATTTCTGGCGCCGCCCCAAAGTCGAGGCGGTCTGCGGCCTCGACCTGCTGGTGCGGCGCGGCGAAGTCTTTGCCCTGCTCGGGCCCAACGGCTCCGGCAAAAGCACCACGATCAAGATGCTGCTCGGGCTGCTGCACCCGTCCGCCGGCACCATCTCCGTGCTCGGACGCCCTCCCGCCGATGTGGCGGTCAAGGCGCGCATCGGCTACCTGCCGGAAGTCTCGCACCTCCACGCCTTCCTGACGCCGCGCGAGACGCTGCACTATTATGGCCGGCTGTTCGGCTTCGATGCCGACACCTGCCGCAGCCGCACCCGGGCGCTGCTGGACATGGTGGATCTCCAGCGCGCCGCAGACCGGCCAGTGGGCGAATTTTCCAAGGGGATGGCCCGGCGGGTGGGGCTGGCCCAGGCGCTGGTCAACAACCCGGACCTGCTGATCCTCGACGAGCCCACGTCCGGCCTTGACCCGGTCGCCTGCCGCGAGGTCAAGGACCTCGTGCGGCTGCTGGCACAATCGGGCAAAACCATTCTGATGACCTCGCACCTGCTGGCCGACGTCGAGGACATCTCCGACCGCGTGGCCATCCTGCATGCCGGGCAGATGCAGGCCGAAGGGCGTGTGGCCGACCTGCTGCGCCGCGCCGATGCGGTGCGCTTTCTGATCGAAGGGCTGGACGCCGGCGCCGCGGACACAATCCGGAACGAACTGGAGCAGCGCACCGGTCGCCCCGTAGCGCTCGACCACCCGGCCCTGGACCTGGAGACCTACTTCCTGCAGGTGGTCGCCCGCGCCTCCAATCGCGACACAGCCACCGCGCATTTCCGGCCGGCAGAGTTTTTGGTGAAACCGCGGGAGGAGGCCCGAAGCCCGGAACCCGGGACCCGGTGTCCGGTGTCCGGAACCCGGAGTGTTAGTGTTCGCGCAGAGAAGCAGAAATGCGGATGGGGCGAACCACAGATTGACGATTAAAGAGGTTTGAACCATGAAGGATTTGTTCCGTAAATGCGGTTTGACTTCAAAAATCGGCACTGGACATTCGTCAATCTGCGGTTCGCAGGTCGTCGATCTGTACCCCGGCCCAGGCCTCGCCAGGGACGGCTTCGGCCGACGGAGCACGGCCGCGTTCGCCTGTACATGAGCTCATTTCTGCCGTTCGTATTAGGTCAGTCATAACCAACAATAAGTGTCAAACGGAAGTCAGAACGTGACAGAGCCGGGAGTGAACCTTCCACCCTCCACCTTCCACCCGCCACCCTCCACCTTCCACCCGCCACCCTCCACCTTCCACCCGCCACCCTCCTGATGCCCGACCTTCCTCCAACCACGCGTCTGCTGCATGCCTTGCGCGCCATGGCCGCGGTGGCAGGACTGTCAATCCGCGCCGCCATCCGCTCGCGCGGCGTGGCTGCCCTGCTGCTGCTGCTGGCGGCCGGCGTGATCGGCATTCCCCACCTCGTCACCGGCGACGGCACGCCGGCCAGCGAAATGCAGGTGCGCCTGCGCTACACGCTCGCCTTTGGCTCCGGCATCCTGGGGCTGGCCACGCTCTGGGCCGCGTGCGCCGCCTTCGGCGCCGAGATCGACAGCCGGCGCATGGAACTGACCGCCATCAAGCCGGTCCATCCGCTGACGCTCTGGTTCGGCCGCTGGCTCGGAATCCTGCTGCTCAACGCCATCCTCCTGCTGGGCATCGTGGCCGGAGTGCGCCTGCAGCTCGGCCTGAGCCTTGCCGGGCGCCTCAGCCCGGCGGATCGCGCCTCGCTGCTGATCAGCCGCGCCCTGGCGAGCCCGCAATTGCCGGACCCGGAGACTGAGGCCCGCCGCACGTTTGACGAGCTCCAGCGCAGCAACCGCCTGCCGCAGGACATCCCCGCCGCCGAACTCTTCCGCCGGCTCGTGCAGGAAAGCCGCTACCGCTACACCGTGCTCCATCCGGGCGAACAGGCCTCCTGGACCTTCCAGCTGCCGCGGCCCGTGGCCAGGGACGGCAAGCTCTGGATCCGGATGCGCTTCGACACGGAAGCCCAATCGCTGGCCGATGTGCGCGGCGTCTGCAGGCTGCGCCGGACCGGCGAAACCGCCTGGGCAGCGGAGGTCCCGGTCAATGACCTGGTCCGCAACCAGTTGGAGATCCCGGTCTCCGCCGCACAGCTGGCCGGCGTGCGGGATCTCGAGCTGGAGTTCGCCTACCTGGCCGCGGCCGAGCGCGCCGCGCTGCTGATCCAGCCGCGACAGGCCCTTGCCGTGCTGGTTCCGCAGGGGTCCTTCACCGGCAACCTGGTGCGCGTGCTGCTGGCACATCTCGCAATCCTGTCCGCGCTGGCAGCGCTCGGTCTGACGCTGGGCGCCTGCTTCTCCTTCCCGGTGGCGGCGTTCACAGCCACGTCGTGCCTGCTGGTCGTGCTCGTGACCGCCGGGAACATGCAGGACTACCCCCTGGATGCATCGGCCGGCGACGAACACCGCAGCCTGATGGATCGCGTCTCGCTCGCCCTTTCGCGCGGCGTGGACACCGTGACCCGGCCGCTGCTGCAACCGGAGCCGCTCGCCCGGGCCGTGGCCGGCGAACGCGTGCCGGCCGGCGACCTGTGGCGCATGCTATTCTGGGGCGGACTGGCCTGCCCGCTGGCGCTGGCGCTCGTCGCCGCCCTGGCCTTGCGACGGCGCGAACTGGCTAGGCAGGGCGCGGGAGGGTGAACGTGTAACCGAAAATCGCGCCACAGGGTGGCGCTCCCACAACGTGTGGGCGTTTTCGTTTCTGTGGAAGCGCCACCCCGTGGCGCGATCTGCGTCCTTACATGAACACAAACATGCCATTCGCACACACCCGCTTCCTTCGCTTCGCCGCGCCGCTGATCTTCGCGGCGCTGGTGCTGTTCGCAGCCGCGCAGAACCGGCGCCTGACCGAGGCCCGGCGCGCCGGCCTGCCGGGAGCCCCGGCCTATGCCACCCAGGCCTCCCCGTTTCTGAACTTTCTCACGGTCGGCCTGGGCGGATTTCGCGGCGTGGCCGCGGAAGTGCTCTGGTCGCGCGCCGACCGCCTGCAAGAGCAGGGGCGCTACTTCGAACTGGTCCAGCTGTCCGGATGGATCACGTGGCTCGACCCGCATGCCACCGAAGCCTGGACCTATAACGCCTGGAACATGGCTTACAACATCAGCGCCATGATGCGCCGCCCGGCAGACCGCCTGCGCTGGGTGTCGCATGGCATCGAGCTCCTGCGCGACCACGGGCTTCCGGCCAATCCGAACAATGCCAGGCTCCACCGGGACCTGGCCTGGTTCTACCAGCACAAGATCGGCTCAGCCGACGATACCGCGCATGTCACCTACAAGCTGGCCCTGGCCGCGGCCATGGCTCCGCTGCTGAACCCGGACGGCACGGTTTCGGCCACGCCGGAGAGCCGGGCAGGTCTGGCGGCCTGCCGCCTCGATGCGGACCGCATGCGGCTGCTGGAGCAGAAATTCGGGGCGCTGGACTGGCGCATGGCCGCGAGCCATGCCGTCTACTGGAGCTCACTGGGGCTGGAGCATGCGCAGGGGCTGGAGCGCCTCGCATGCCGCCGCGCCGTGTACCAGCCGTTGATCCAGTGCGTGCTGGCCGGCCGCTTCTTCGGCGACCCGGCCACAGGCGCATACCGCGCCGCACCGAATCCGGCCGTCGTCCTGCCGGCCGTGCGCTTCCTCGAGGAAACGCTCCGCGAGACGCCGTCCCGCGGCGTGCGCGCAGCCTATGCCTTCTTCCTGCTGCACGCCATCCGGCAGGCCCATGAAGCCGGCGACCCGGCGCAGGCCGAAACCTGGCTACGCGTTCTGAACCGCCTGGCCGAGGGCACCTTCCGCCCCATGACGCTCGACGCGGTTCTGCGGGGAGCGCTGCCGGAGATGCTGCGGTAGCGGCCGCGGCTGGCGGCCGCTACTTCAGCGCCGCCTCGATCGCCTGCAGCAGCACGTCGCCGCGCTGCAGCCCGACGAACGACTTCACCACCTGGCCGTCCTTGAAGACCAGCAGCGCGGGAATGTTGCGGATGCTGTACTTGGCGGCAATGTCCTGCGCCTCGTCGACGTTCACCTTGGCGAGGATCGCGCGCCCGGCCAGGGGGCCCGCAAGCTGCTCCAGGATTGGCCCCTGCATGCGGCACGGGCCGCACCAGGGAGCCCAGAAATCCACGAGCGTCACGCCGCCGGCGATGGTGGCATCAAAATCCGCTGCCGTCAGCTCCTTCACACCTGCTGCCATGATTTGTCCTCCGTGCTGCCGGACGCTGCGCGCCGGCGGCCTGTTATGCCCGAAACGAGTGGGTCTGTATTCGCCTGCCTGACATTATACCAGTCCGCGCACCGTGATTGAAAGAGGCGACCAATCAAGAGGTAATGGGGGTTGGCGACTGCCGCACCCTGTCGCTCGCCGACTGCAACCTGAACCCGATGAGCTTCTCAAATGACATTTCCATTCTTCCAGCCTTCCATTCTTCCAGCCTTCCATCTTTCCATTCTTCCCTTCTTCCGCAAAACGGAATCCCTCCCGTTCCTTGCCATCCGCGCGTCACTCTGCCATGCTGACACCGATGGGCGAGACTCCCCAACCGCTGGTGGCCTTCAACGCCGCGCTGCTGCGCGAGCCGTACTCGGGCGTGGAGGTGATGATCCACGAGACCGCCTGCGCGCTGACCGCGCACGGCACGCTGCCGTACCGCTTCTACACGCCGCGCACAGGCACGCGCCCGATTCCCGCCCACGGCCGCGTCCAGATCCGGGCCATCGCCGCGGATCGTCCGCGCCTGCGCCGCATCCTCTGGGAGCAGTGCACGCTGCCGCGCCTTCTCCGCCGCGAAGGCGCGCAGGTGCTGCATGCGACGGCCTATGTCGCGCCGCTGGCTGCACGCTGCCCCGTGGTGCTGACCGTGCACGACCTGCATGTTTTCACGCACCCGCAGTTCTGCACGCTTGCCAACCGCATCCACTACCGCCTCCTGCTGCCGCTTTCCATCCGCCGCGCCGCCGCCATCACGGTCTACTCAGAGCACGTCCGCCGCGCGCTGCTGCTGCGGTTTCCCGCGGCAGCAGCCAAAACGCGCGTGATTCCCCCGGGGCTGCCCGCGCAGTTCCTGCAGGCAGCCACAACTGCGCAACGCGAAGCGTTGCGCGCGCGCCTCCACCTGCCACGGAAGCTCCTGCTCTTTGTCGGCGATCTCGCGCCGCGAAAGAACCTGCCCGGGGTGCTGGAAGCCTTCGCGCGGCTTCGCGCGGACCATCCGGATCTCCACCTCGTGCTGGCCGGCGCGCCGGGCGGGCGGAGCGCCGCGACATCCGGCCATGGCGCCGGCATCCACTGGCTCGGATACATGCCGCCGGACGATCTGCCCGCGCTCTATGCCCTGGCCGAGGCCCTGGTCTTCCCCTCGTTCGACGAGGGGTTCGGCCTGCCGGCACTGGAAGCCATGGCTTGCGGCTGCCCGGTGGTCTGCTCCCCCGGCGGCGCGGCGGAAGTCTGCGGCGACGCCGCGCTCGTGTGCGATCCTTCGTCGACAGAGGCCATCGTGAACGCCGTGCATGCGCTGCTCACCCGGCCAGCCCTGCGCCACGACAAGGTCGACGCCGGCCGGCACCGCGCGGCCGGGTTCCGGTGGGATCACACGGTGCAGCAGCTGGAGGAAACGTACCGCCGGGTCTGCGTGACGCCAGAAGGCGGCGACCCGCAGGCGGCTCGTCAGCAGTCTGCGCAAACGACGTGACGCCGTCCAGAAACGCGCACATGAGAGAATCGCGGATTTCCGCGTCGAGCACAGTGGATACGCGAGGAAGAATAGCGCGAGGGGCTGGCGGCTGCGCGGGAGGATAGGGCAACGTGGTGGGGATCACGACCTGAGCGCCCCGCAGCCTGTCCAACCGTCACAGGTTGAGCAGCACTGCGTCCCCCGGCTTCGGCTGGGGGGCGCAGCCTCCAGCCCCTCGACTCCCTGATTCAATCTGCATGTCCCCCGCCAAACTCCCTCGTTTATCGTGCAGATACGTCCACGGCCAAACGTGCGCGCCCACAGTTCATGTATCAGCGACTGTTGCTTGCAAGAGACCTGCTAATACAGGACGGCGTCACTCTTTTTACTGTTTACTGTTTGCGGCCCACTGTTTACTGTTTACGGGTACCGGCTCACATTTTTTTTGTTCGTTCCGCCGGCTGCGGTTCAGCTCACCCCATGGAGCCCCCTGTGCCACGCATCCTGAACTACGGCTCGTTGAACATTGACCACGTCTACCGCGTGCCGCATTTTGTGCGGCCGAAGGAGACGCTCTCCAGCCTCGAGTACCGGCGCTTTGCCGGCGGCAAGGGGTTCAACCAGAGCATCGCGCTGGCGCGCGCCGGCGCGGAAGTCTGCCATGCGGGGCGCATCGGCGCGGATGGCGTCTGGCTGCGCGACATGCTCGTGGAAGCCGGTGCGGACGTAACGCATCTCCAGGTTGCGGACACCCCCACCGGCCACGCCATCATCAGTGTCGCGCCGGACGGGCAGAACTCCATCGTGCTGTACGGAGGTGCCAACCAGACCGTGACGCCGGAGGATGCCCGGCGCGTCATGCTGTCCTTCCGCCCGGGCGACTGCCTGCTGCTCCAGAACGAAATCAGCGCCATGCCGTCGATCATGCGCCTGGCTCACGAGCTCGGCCTGCAAATCGTGTTCAACCCGGCGCCGATGGACGCGCAGGTCCCGCGGTTTCCGCTGGAGACCGTGACCTGCCTGCTGCTGAACGAGGTCGAGGGCGCACAGCTCGCCGGCACGGAGAAACCGCCGGAAATCGTGGCTGCGCTGCGCCGTAAATTCCCGAAAATGACCGTGATCCTGACGCTGGGACCTGACGGCGTGCTGGCCTCCGACGGCGGGGAGGCCGTGCATGTGCCTGCGCTCAGGGTGAAGGTCGTGGACACCACGGCCGCGGGCGACACCTTTACCGGCTACTACCTGGCCGAACGCCTCCGCGGCGCACCCTTTGCCGAGGCGCTCCGGACCGCCTGCCGCGCCGCGGCAATCTGCGTCACACGCGCCGGTGCGGCCGCATCCATCCCGACACGCGCAGAGGTGGCGGCGCACGGGCAATAATCCGGGCATTGGCCGCTTGGCTTGACTTGCCGTTGTGCGGTATGTTTCTCCCATGGCAGGCACATCTGACGAACTTTCCGGGCAACGTCGAACGGCCGCGGCGCCGGACGGGCAGGCCGCCACGGTCACGGAGACCTCCGGGCTGCGCTATCTCGACCCCGCAGCCGTGCGCTTTCAGCGTGAAGGCGCACGCCTTGACGTCGCCATGGCCGGCGCCGCACCCGTCACGAACGTCTCCGTGTTCCGCGCCTTTCCGCTCACCGCCCCGGACCGCTTCCTGAGCATCCGCAACGAAAAAAACGAGGAGCTCGGACTGCTCGCCGCGCCCGCGCAGCTCGATCCCGCCAGCCGGGCCCTCGTCGAGGATGAAATCCGGCGGCGCTATGTGCTGCCGGTCGTGCGCCGCGTGATCCAGATCCGGGAGCGTTTCGAAATTCTGGAGTGCCAGGTGGAAACCGACCGCGGCGCCTGCCGGTTCAGCGTGCGCAACCTGCGCGAGAGCCTCCTGCGCCCGCAGCCCAACCGCTACATCCTGACGGATGTCGACGGCAACCGCTTCGACATCCCGGACCTGCGCGCACTCCCGCCCGCCAGCCGGGCGCAGCTGCAGGAACACCTCTAGCAGCCTGTCGGACGTAGCCTCTGCGCTTCACAAACTTTGTGTCGACAAAGCCGCTCGTTTTGTTTGTAGCCAGGCGCAAGAGCGCAGGATACAATGGCACCGTTGTTGCAGTTGATCATGCGCGTGGCGTTGGCTGGACGCGGCGACTGGAAGGAAGACGAACATGGGAAAGATCCTGATCGCCGACGATGCGCTTATCGACCGGGAGCTGTTTGGCTCGTTTCTGGCCAAGGAAGGCCATGAGATCAGCTACGCCGAAACCGGCGCGCAGGCGCTGAAACAAGCCTCGCTGACCATTCCCGACCTCATCCTGCTCGACGTAGTCATGCCGGACATGAACGGGCTCGACGCCTGCCGCCACCTGCGGCTCGACCCGCTGCTCGCCGAAATTCCCATTATTTTGATGACGGGAAAAGAGCTTCACGACGACCGCCTCAAGGGGCTGGAGGCCGGAGCGGACGACGTGCTCTTCAAGCCGGTCAACATGCACGAGCTGCGGGCGCGCGTCAAAAACATCATGCGGCTGAACCGCTACCGGAAGCTGGTCCAGGAGCGCACCACCCATGAGAGCACGCGCGCCGATCGCGAAGCTTCCTATGTGTCCGTCCTGGAGGGATGGGCGCGCGCGCTGGAACTGCGCGGCATCGAGCCCGAAGGGCACATCCAGCGGGTCACCCGCATGACCCTGCGCCTGGCGCGCGCGCTGCACGCCTCCGAGCACGCCCTGCTCTCCATCCGCTGGGGCGTCCTGCTGCACGACAGCGGCAAATGCGGCGTGCCGGACCACATCCTGAAAAAAAAGGATCCGACCGAAAAAGAGCGCGAGACACTGCACAAGCACCCGGAGTACGCCTACGACCTGTTCTGCAACACCGACGCGCTGCAGGCGGCCATCGAGATCCCGTATTGCCACCACGAGCGCTGGGACGGCTCCGGCTACCCGCGCGGACTCAAGGCCGAGGCCATTCCCCTCGCCGCGCGCATCTTTGCCGTGGCCGACGCCTGGGATATTCTCACGTCCGAGCCGCCCTGCGGCAAAGGGTGGTCCAAGGAGTTCGCGCGCCAGCAGATCGTCGAGCAGGCCGGGAAGCGATTCGACCCGGCCGTGGTCAAGGCCTTCGACGCCATGCTGACGCCGGATGACATGATTGCGCTGACCGAGCCGGCCCTGACGACCAAGGAGGCCAAGCGCGCCGCACGGGCCGAATCCCGGCGCACGCGCCGGCACGCCCGCTTCTCCATGTCGTCGCGCGGCGCCAAGCTCCACTTCCTCTCTGCGCTCACGCTGATCTCCATCATTCCGGCCCTCGCCTTCCTTTACATGGCCATGCGCGGTTTCATCGGCAGCCAGATCGGCTGGGTCACGCTGGTCCCGCTGGCCATCACCGTGGCGGCGCTGATGGGGCTGGGGTACGGCATCCTGGCCAAGTACCCCGCCAGCGTCATCCGCATGCGCCACTGGGTGGAAGGGCTGGCCAAGGGCAACACGCCCATGCACATCGAGCTCTCCTCCGACGAGGACGACCTGGTCGCCATTGAGCGCTGCCTGCGCGAGGTGGTGCGGCAGTCGCAGCAGCGCATCCGCACGCTGGAACAGCAGACCGAAGCCCTGCTGATCGCCGAACGCCAGCGCGTGGCCATCGAAGGGCTTGGCGCCGCCTGCCATCACCTCGGCCAGCCGGCCACCAGCATTTCCATCGCCCTCTACATGATCCGCCGCGCCAACACCTCGCCACAGGTCACCCCGCTGATCGACCAGTGCCAGCAGGCCGCTGACGCCATGGCGGAAATCCTGCAGAAGCTCCAGTACATCGCCAACTACCGCACCGAGCCGTACCTGGTGGCGGACGAAAGCGATCCGGCACCAGACATCCAGAAAATCCTGAAACTGTAATCGGCGCTGTAACCGACATCCGTTTTCCCCCGCTCACTTGCCTCTTCAACGCCCCGCCCGGATCAGCTACTCTTGGCGGCACAGGAGTTCCCGCCCATGAAAGACCTGCCGCTGGACACGCTGACCGCCCTGGGGCCGCTCGACGGGCGCTACGCCGCCAAGGTCGCCCCGCTGCGTGCCATCTTCTCCGAATACGGCCTGATCCGCTGCCGCGTGCAGGTCGAGATCGCCTGGCTGCGCGCGCTCTGCGCCGAGCCCGGCATCCCCGAGGCCCTGCCGCTCACGCCGGACGAGAACCGCCTGCTGGACGCGCTGGCCAGCGGCCTCACCGTGGCCGAGGCGCAGCGCGTCAAGGAAATTGAGGCCACCACCAACCACGACGTCAAGGCCATCGAGTACTTCCTGCGGGAGAAGTTCGCCGGCACCACGCTCGCAGCCCGAAACGAGTTCGTGCACTTTGCCTGCACCTCGGAGGACATCAACAACGTCGCCCATGCGCTCATGCTGCGCGACGGCCTCGCGGTGCTGCGCGGCGCGCAGAAGGGCGTGGAGGAGACGCTCGCCGCGCTGGCCCGCGACACCCGCGACGCCGCCATGCTCGCGCGCACGCACGGCCAGGCCGCCTCGCCCACCACCATGGGCAAGGAACTCGCCGTGTTCGTCAGCCGCCTGCGCCGCCAGTCGGCCCAGCTCGATGCGCTGGCCCTCCCGGCCAAGCTCAACGGCGCAGTCGGCAACTACAACGCCCACCTGGCCGCCTACCCGGAGGTGAACTGGCCCGCGCTGGGCCGCCGCGTGCTCGAGTCAGCCTTCGGGCTGCGCCAGAATCCGCTCACCACGCAGATCGAGCCGCACGACGGCATGGCGGAGCTGTTCGACACGCTCGCGCGCTGGAACACTGTGCTGCTGGATCTCGACCGCGACATCTGGAGCTATGTCTCGCTCGGCTACCTCGGCCAGAAGACGGTCAAGGGCGAAGTCGGCTCCTCCACCATGCCACACAAGGTGAACCCCATCGACTTCGAAAACAGCGAGGGAAACCTCGGCGTGGCCAACGCGCTGCTCGAGCACATGGCCCGCAAGCTCCCCGTGTCGCGGCTGCAGCGCGACCTCACGGACTCCACGGTGCTGCGCAACATGGGCCTGGCGTTCGGCTACTGCCTGGTGTCGTACCAGTCCACGCTCAAGGGGCTGGGCAAAATCACCGTCAACGCGGCGCGCCTGGCCATGGATCTCGACCACGCCTGGGAAGTGCTGGCCGAGCCGATCCAGACCGTGATGCGCAAGGCCGACCTGGCCAACCCCTACGAACGCCTGAAGGAGATGACGCGCGGCCGGAAGATGGACGCGGCCACGCTCCGGAGCTTCATCGAGAGTCTTGACCTCCCGGCCGCGGACAAAAAACGCCTCCTGCACCTGACACCTGCCACGTACATTGGGTTGGCCGCCAAGC
>SESD01000085.1_pt1 | contig 53016 bp, 51 predicted proteins | sample 3171411 | NCBI WGS metagenome assembly SESD01 (sample SAMN06051880, study PRJNA518727) | freshwater metagenome | biome: subpolar coniferous forest; feature: holomictic lake; material: water; isolation source: holomictic Lake 442, 16.5 m depth | place: Canada: near Kenora, Ontario | collected...
CCAACTACCATGCTGGACTGACGCCCTTGGCTATGTATTGCGACAAATCCCCTGTATAGGATCCCAGAACTGAAGTTCGGGACAATTGGGAGTTGAATCGGGGGTCGCTGTCGGTAAGGGCTTCTTGAACTTGTCAAGACTATGGACGGTGGCATAAGGTACCAAGCCTGCATTGCGATAGCCATCCACGCCAATGGCAAGGTGGGGCGCGTTCAGACCTAGTCCAATATATGGATCGGAGGTTAAAAAGTTGTAACCAATGCCCAACTCACCTTGGAGATCCTCTTTACCATTGAGAGCGCTTAGCCTTAGCTTGGAGGGTGCCAAACCCCCAGCCAATTTCAGGTGAAATACCAAGTTCACGCCCTTGGTGTCACCGTTGAACTGTGTCTTCGTGTCTGCCACCCCCAGCACCAACTCCGGCATCGTGCCGCCACCTTTATACCAATTGAGACCGACATAGGCCTTCGTCTCACTATCCGCGAATGCGAAAGTGCTCATTAGGCCTGACAAGATGACCGAGGCCAGAATGGACTTTTTCATTGAATATCCCCTAAAGTTAAGCTAAAGAAATCAAAACGTCATTTAGGATGGATGTGATAGGTCTGGGTTTACGGCCAACGTGACCTTTGAGCAATTCCATCTGCGGTGAACTATGTCTTTTGCTGTCGAAATCGTCCACCCACAGATAGCCCACAGATACTTTTCCAGTAATATCTTCAAATGTCGAAGCAGCCGAATGAAACTTCAATCCGCGCGCCCGTAGGGCAATTGCTGGCTGTATTGAAGACCATCGCTCTTGAAGCCCCTGACGCGCTGGATAGCACTGCGGCGCTTGCCCTGCAGTCGCAGGCCGACGGCGACTTGCCCCTTGCAGCGGCAGCAGCCGGGGTGGTGGTACTGACAGAACACCTTCAGGCAGGCTTGTACAAGCACGCGATGCGCATGATTGGCGTTCTGGCCGCCGTCGGCCCCGACGCTGCAAGCGGCAACGATGGCTTGCTGGCCTGGGCCGGTGCGGCGGTTGCCCATGACTACGGCGTTTTGCCTTCCTGGCCTGCGGCCAACCTGGCCTTGCTGATGGAGCGCGCCATGCGAGCGCCTACAGACTTCGGGTTGGCGCTAGCATGCGCTTTAGGTGAAGTCTGTGAGCGCAATGGTGAAGATGCTGAATTTGCCGCAATCCAGGCTCAGGTCGCAACGCTGGAGGTGTCGCCAGACGCCTCGGCATTCTGGCAAGGACACTGGTCGATCGTTTGTGCCTGGCACCTGTGTGCTTTTGCCAAGATTGATGAGGCCAGGGGCCGGTTTGAGAAGGCGCAAGCGCTTGCTGCCACCCACGGCTTGACAGGTTTGGCGACGCACACGGCCTTGCAGCGTGCGCGTTTGATCGAATGGCGAAATGATCCCGCGGCAGCGCTCGTTTTGGCAAACCAAGCGGTTGCCAGGGGCGATCCGGCGCGAACGCCGCTGTGGTTTGCCGACCTTGCTGATGTTCACTGCAGTGCTGCGCTGCGTGTTTCCGATTTCCATGCCGCGGTGGGTCATGCTCGGCGCGCCAACGGTTACCTGCAACTCAGTAGCGTCTGGCCTGGTTACCAAGTGACCTATCGCGTCAATGAGGCCTATGCTTTGATCGGCATTGGTGCGGCTGACGAAGCGGTGGCCCGGTTTCGGGCATTGAGCGAAATGCCCCTGCCGCGCTACCTCTCTGCACGCCTGCGCTGTCTGGTTGATTTGGCAGTATTGATTGCCGCACAACAGCGGGACCCGCAAGCCCCCCTTTCAAAGGAGTCGCTGGGCAGTGTGATTCTCATCCTGCGGGAACTTGAATGGCCCAGTGTGATGCATTTGCTGCCGCAGCACATTGGCCAGATCTTTTGTCAGGCGCTGGTGCAAGGTGTAGAGTGTGATTGGGTGTGTGCTGCAATCCGCACCCGGCGGTTGCCAGCGCCAGCAGGTGCCCCCGAGAACTGGCCCTGGCAGGTGCGAATTAGGGCACTTGGCAGTTTTGAAGTTTCAACGCCAAATGCGCCCTTGTTGGACCGCCCAGGCGCAGCCCGAAAGGCTGCCAGCAAGCCGCTGGAAGTGCTACGCTTTCTGGCGTCCTATGGTCACGACATGTTGCCCGTTGACAAGGTTGCCGCTGAGCTCTGGCCAGGCGACGGTCGCGAAGGCCGCACGAAGGCTTTGGAAGTGACCGTGGCGCGGCTGCGCAAGTTGCTCGACAGCGATCTCGCAGTCATCGTGCACGACCATCGGATCGGACTCAACCGAAAATGTGTCTGGGTGGACGTCCAAACCTTTAGCGAGCGACTGGCAGACAGTGAGCGTGCACCTGAGGGCAGCGATTCGGCCAGCCGCGCACTGGCGCAGGCGTTGAACTTGTACCGTGGGCCATGTCTGGCTGACGGTGCCCAGGCTTGGGCACTTGCATCTGGCGAACGTTGGCGCAGACGGTTAGCGGCAGCACTGCTCCGTGCGCATAACGGGGATGATCGTATCGCCTCGCGTGAAAGAGAACTCAGACTGCGCGGCGTGGCGGTTGATCCGTTGATCGCTAATTTATTGCGTCAAACCAAATGAGTGAAATAGAGTTGTGCCACTTGCTGCCCTTGGCGCACTCGCTGTAAGGCAATTTTCTTCAATTGGAACGCCGTTGAATCAGCGGCTCCTTTCGGGGAATCAAGTCCAGTCTTTGGAGGACTGCAACCAGCCCTTTGGAGTCATTCACCGCAAAAAAACCAATGACTCCTGACCCTGCAACCCAGACCGTCGCCGCAACCCAAAACTTGGCACGTGATCCAGGAACATTTCCAGCGGAGTGAGTAGTATTGGTCTTCGCCGATTTCTGGGCATTTGACAACATGAGGCGCGGGCCAACGCCACTCAAGCAGCCGGCATCTGCCTCGCCACTACCGTTGGTCGACTTCAAGTTTGGCGGGACTCCTTTGCGGCAAGGTGAAGTCCGGATTCAGTCCAAACCGGGAGCCTTCGTTAGCGGCCACGACGCTTTGAGCTGCTCGGCAGTGCCGTTGAACACATTGACGTCCATGTCCGGCCTCGTTCCTGGTATTGGCATCTGGGCAAGAAGCTCGCTTGAGAACTGCCAAAGCGTGTAAGTGGGCCAGACGCCAGCGGGAAAGTCTGTGACCCTTGGCTTGAAACGTGCGTACCACAGCGGAGTTTTCGTGAACACGCTGTTCTTGTACTTTGTGGCAATGAGCTTAGCGCTGGAGTGATTCGTGTAGAGCACCGGATAGCGGCCGGTTCTAACTTTGATGCGTTCAACGAAACGTATTGCTTCGTCCACATTCATCAAGGTTTTTGACTGGGCATCCTCGAGGTCCAAGGCGATTAGTTCGTCAGGCTCAGGCTTGACCGTATCGATGTAAAAGTCGGCCTGCTTCTCGGGCTCGCCAGTGACGCCCCAGTGATATGAACCCCAAAGGTAGCCGCGCTTTCGGGCCTCTTGCTTGCGCTTGAAGTAGCCGGGATCCAACTTGGTCAAGCCGATCGTCGCCTTGTGGATGATTGCGACCACGCGGGTTTCGGTCTTCAGCTTTTCCCAGTCTATGGCGTTCGCGTAGTACGGGTCGATCACCAGTGCGACGCTGTGATCCTTCCAGGGGGCGTCGAATTCGGCTGCTGAGGCCGAGCTGACCGCGGCCACTATCAAGGCAATTGCCATCATGCGCATACCTGGTCTCCCTTTGAATCTTTAACAAGTCAGCCCTCATTCTGATCTACTCATCATTGCCCCTTTGGTAAACCGAAGGGGTCAATCTCCGGTCTGGCTGTGTGGCACGGCTTTTGAGGTGAGGTAGCCGCCATGGCTGATGGCGATCAGTGCCACCATGCTCTTGTCCAAGGTCGGCAAGCTTGCAATGCCGTGCGAGAGATCGCCGGCAAACATGTGCGCCAGAACGACGCCGTATGCGATGACCGTGATGATGGTAAACAAGAACATCTGCAACCTTGCCACATCCATGTGCGCAGCATTGCCAACTTCCTCCCCGGTAAACATGTCCGACCATCGCGCGCCTGAAATGTCGGTATTCACCACAATGTGTCCCTTGGTGGCGGCTGAACTGTCCGTCCCGTTCTGACTCTGCAGCGCATCTAGCGTTTTGGTGACTTCTGCTGCGTCGGGCACTTTTTCTGCTTTGGTGTTCAAGATGAGTGGCGAGGCAACCAGCGAAGCTGTACTGATACCTATCAACCACCAAAGCTCTTCCTGGATTTCTATTTTCAGGGGCAAAGCCTGCCCGGAAAAGATGTTGTAAAGTGCCGCGGTCAGGTAAGCCGAAAGGACTAGCAGAGTCCACAAAACGGTCTGAAAACGCGACAATGAAATTACATTTCGCTCGTCAATCAGAGCACCCAACCAGCGCCCGGTAACGGTCTTTCCACAGGCGAAAGCGAACACCGCCAGTGCCACCAACGCCAGCGACCAGGCCTGCACCATCAATCGATTGACCGCAAACAACATCGCTGCCAGCAAGGCCGCCAGGCAAAGAAACAAAAGTGCTCGCGCGCCTGCGGTTGTTGTGGAAGGGTCTGTCATAGCACTTTCACTTTCAATGAAAAGAACGTCTGTCTACTTGGATCCCTGGCTTGGATCCTTGCTGCGCAGTGTCGTAAATTCGATTGACTGGTCATCAGGATGGTCAACTTAACCATCAAGGCTTCATGGTTATCGGGTTGCCGACCAGTCCGGTGCAGTGGTGCAGCGTTCAGCCATGCTTTTGATCGTGCTCCTCGGCCAATCAATCACATCACTGTCGAATCACATCTGCGCCGGGCGGCGGCTTGAACTCAAAATCAGACGCCTGCACTGGCTTGTTGGCAACAAACGCTGTGAAATGCAGACTCGACTTCTGACCAAAACTGTCCAGAATTTCAAGCGCCACCAGCTCGCCTGCGCGCAAACCGACAGCGACGCTTTGCAGTGAGCTATCTTTGGCCTTCGGCGTGGCAAGCACCCACTCAAGCCCATCCTTGTCCGGGCCTGAGGTCAACAGGAAGTCGGCCCGCAAGGCGCCCACATCCGGCGCCGATGCGATCAGTGCTGCCGGTGTGGAACCCAGCACTTGCGACTGCTTGCGAGCCGTCACCTGATTTAGGTCCACATCAAACAACCACAGTGTCTGGCCATCGGCCACGATGCTTTGCTCAAACGGTTTTTTGTAGATGAACCTAAAGCGATTGGGTCGGGAGAACTCGAAAGTTCCGCTTGACGTTTTAAGACGCGGTGCCTGCCCTTGCCTGGCCGGTGCGGTCACCACCTGAGTGAAATCCGCACGACCAGTTTTCACCGTCTTCACGAATACTTCAAGACTTTCCAGACCGCCGGCGGCGGCAACACAAGCGCAAGTCGCTGCGAAAGAGGCAATCACGAAACGTCTCATTGAACTTCTGCCCGGGCCGGCACCAGAATATCACGCTGACCGCTGCTACTCATGGAGCTCACCAAGCCGGCTTTTTCCATGTCTTCCACCAGCCGAGCTGCCCGGTTGTAGCCAATTTTCAAGTGGCGCTGCACCAGCGAGATGCTGGCCCGGCGGTTCTTCAATACCACCTCAACCGCCTGGTCGTACATCGGATCTTTTTCACCGGCGCCGTTACCACCCTCCCCCAGCATGTCAGCCACGCTGTCGTCTGTACCACCTTCGAGCAAGCCTTCAATGTAATTGGGCTCTCCCTGGGACTTCAGATAGTTCACCACACGGTGCACTTCTTCGTCGCTCACAAACGCACCGTGCACGCGAATGGGCAGCCCGGTGCCGCTGGGCATGTAAAGCATGTCACCCATGCCCAACAGGGCTTCGGCGCCCATCTGATCAAGAATGGTGCGACTGTCAATCTTGCTGCTGACCTGAAACGCAATGCGCGTTGGAATGTTGGCCTTGATCAGGCCGGTGATCACATCCACGCTGGGGCGCTGGGTGGCCAAAATGAGGTGAATGCCGGCGGCGCGCGCTTTTTGCGCCAGGCGGGCAATCAATTCCTCGATTTTCTTGCCCACCACCATCATCAAATCCGCCAATTCATCTATCACCACAACGATATGGGGCAGGCGGTCAAGCGGCTCGGGTGATTCAGGCGTCAGGCTGAACGGGTTGGGGACAAACTCGCCACGCGTTTTGGCCTCGGCAATCTTGACGTTGTAGCCGGCCAGGTTGCGCACGCCCATCTTGCTCAACAACTTGTAGCGACGCTCCATCTCAGCCACGCACCAGGTCAGGCCCTGTGCGGCCTGGCGCATGTCGGTGACCACCGGCGCCAGCAAATGCGGGATGCCTTCGTAGATCGACATCTCCAGCATCTTCGGGTCGATCATCAACAGGCGAACATCGCGCGCTTCCGCCTTGTACAAAAGGCTCAAAATCATGGCGTTCAGTCCCACCGATTTGCCCGAGCCGGTGGTGCCGGCCACCAGCACATGCGGCATTTTCGCCAGATCGGCCACCACCGGATTGCCAACGATATCCTTACCCAGACCCACGGTCAGCATGGACCTGGCCTCGTTGTAAATGTTGGAGCCCAAGATCTCGGACAGCTTGATGGACTGCCGTTTGGCGTTGGGCAACTCCAGCGCCATGTGATTCTTGCCCGGAATTGTCTCGACCACGCGTATCGACACCAGGCTCAAAGACCGCGCCAGATCTTTCGCCAGACCGACAATCTGCGAGCCCTTGACACCGGTGGCGGGTTCGATCTCGTAGCGCGTGATGACCGGACCGGGTTGGGCAAGCACCACCTTCACATCAACACCGAAATCTTTCAGTTTTTTCTCAATCATGCGGCTGGTCATCTCCAGCGTCTCTGATGCAACCGTCTCTTGGCGCAACAGCGCGTCGTCGAGTAAATCAACCTGTGGCAGCCGACTGTCGGGCAGCTCTACAAACAGAGGCTTCTGTCGTTCCTTTGCGACCCGGTTGCTCTTAGGCACTGCCGCCAACACCGGCTCAATCATGACCGGCCTGGTGGGCTGCCCGACGATCTCCTCCCGTTCCTCAAACATGACTTCGTCGCGTTCCCTTGCTGCCCGCTGCCCCAGGGCGATATCCTGCTCCAGCTCACGCTTGTCACGCCGGGATTGAAATTGAAGATAAATCCAGGCGCCCAGACGCTCAGCCACCTGGGCCCAGGAAAAACGGAACAGCAGCGCCGCCCCTGCAACCAACAAAGCAATCGCCACCAATCCGGAACCTGCAAAGCCCAGCCACCTGAGACTCAAAGGGCCGACAAAATAACCCAAAACGCCACCGCTATAACCGGGCAAACGTGCTTCCAGGCTATACAGGCGAGACCACTCCAAAGTCGCGCTGGCGCAGAGCAAGATTGCCAGACCACACCAGAAAGCTGATCGACTCGCGGCAAATCTGGCAGCCCGCGGTAGTGCCGCACTTGGCTCGTTCGGCTTCAATAGTTCATGCCCGCGCAGCCACCGCGCCAAACCCGAAAGCCAGGCTTGCAGGCCTGCAGCCAGACACCACCAGACCGAATAACCCAGCAGAAAATAACTTCCATCTGCCAACCACGCACCCAGGCGGCCAGCCCGATTCACGATCTGCGCGCCACTGCCGGAGGTTGACCAGGCGGCATCCTGCGTCGAATAGGTGACAAGCGCCAACGCCCAGAAAGCCAACAACAGCAATCCCGTTAGTAGCGCAAATTCATCTGTAAAACGCCTCCAGCCGGACTGGGCGTTGCCATCCGGCGAGCGGGACGAGTTCAAGGTATTGAGCGAATAAGTCATACTATCCCGCACTGTACACGGCACAGCCTATTTTTCTTAGAAAGCTTTCACAATGTCAAACACCCGACACGTCCGCGTTTTGATTCTGGGTTCCGGACCGGCCGGCTACACGGCGGCAATTTATGCGGCACGCGCCAACCTCAAACCGCTGCTGATTACCGGCATCGCCCAGGGCGGCCAATTGATGACCACCACCGATGTGGATAACTGGCCGGCCGACGTTGACGGCGTCCAGGGACCTGATCTGATGCAGCGATTTCTGGCACACGCCGAGCGATTTAAAACCGAGATAATTTTCGACCACATCAACGCGGTTGATTTCAGTAAACGACCCTTCACGCTCAAGGGTGACAGCGGCGAGTACACCTGCGATTCACTCATTCTTGCGACTGGCGCGTCAGCTAAATACCTCGGGTTGCCATCGGAAACGGCTTTCATGGGACGTGGCGTTTCAGGCTGCGCCACGTGTGATGGTTTCTTCTACCGCGATGCTGTGTGCTGCGTCGTCGGCGGCGGCAACACTGCCGTGGAAGAAGCGCTGTATCTGTCCAACATTGCCAGCAAGGTGTACCTGGTACACCGTCGTGACAAATTCAAAGCCGAACCCATCATGATCGACAAGATGATGGAAAAGGTGGCCGCCGGGAAAATTGAACTCAAAACGTTTTGTACCCTCGATGAAGTGCTGGGCGACGCCAGCGGCGTGACCGGCGTGCGCCTGAAGAATGTCACTTCGGGTACCGCCGAAGACTTGTTGCTCAAAGGCTGCTTTATCGCTATTGGCCATTCACCCAACACAGAAATATTCCAAGGTCAGCTCAATATGGAGGGCGGCTATATCGTTACTCAGGGTGGCCTCAAGGGCTTTGCCACCATGACCAGCGTGCCCGGCATTTTTGCGGCTGGTGATGTGCAGGATCATGTCTACCGACAGGCCATCACCAGTGCCGGCACCGGCTGCATGGCAGCCCTGGATGCACAGCGCTTTCTGGAGCAAGCTTAAGCGATTCACCAAGCCCGCTATAATTGCTGGCTTTGCTAAATTGGGCTCATCAGGGTTCCATTGCAGCAAGCGGGTTACCGCCACCTATTTTCTTGGCGAGGTGAGGCCTGGCAAGATTGAAAATGTTTGGTTGTGCAGACTGATTCAGACCTTGCGGCCGTTTATGAAGTATCGGAGTGTCCACATGGCACGCGTATGTGAAGTCACGGGCAAAGGCCCGATGGTTGGGAACAAGGTTTCCCACGCCAACAACAAAACCAAGCGCCGGTTCCTGCCGAACCTGCAATACCGCCGTTTCTGGGTCGAGACCGAAAACCGCTGGATTCGTCTGCGGATTTCGAACGCAGGTTTGCGTCTCATCGACAAAAACGGCATTGATTCCGTGCTCGCAGACCTGCGCGCACGTGGCCAGGCATAAGGAGCACGATCATGGCAACCAAAGGCGGACGCGAAAAAATCAAACTCGAATCGACAGCTGGCACCGGTCACTTCTACACCACCAGCAAAAACAAGAAAACCATGCCCGAGAAAATGTTGATCAAGAAATTTGATCCGAAAGCTCGCAAGCATGTGGATTACAAGGAAATGAAACTGAAGTAATTCAGATTCTTTCCTGTTTCCAAGCCCGCTCTATGCGGGCTTTTTTGCGCCTTGTGACTGTACCCCGCTAGCGGCCCAAGGGGGTCTCATGCGCCTCGCTCTGCAGGGCAGAACTAAGTCAACGCTATCGGTCATAAACTGGGCACTGGCGCCGGGCGACTGCAGCAGACACAAAGCCGTCATCGGGTTTGTCAAAATATCTGCCGGATAGTCGACGTATCTCACCACGAGCAGAAGGAGTTGGATCCACGGAACCAGTGGATGTTTGTAGTCAACCGGCTTATCGCGAATCAACTCAATTTTGAATTCGTCTAGGTTCGCCCCCTATGGAGTCGTTTAGTCGTAGCCAGCGCTGTCAATTTCCCCCAATGTGCATCTGGTACGCGGCGCCATTGGAAAATGTGCAGTTACCAGCGCCTTTGTAGGGCGAATTCATCTGATATTCACAGGACATATACATACCCTTGGTGCTAAAGGCGCTGGCTACTCCCCGCCGTTCCTCATTCGAAAGGCGCGTAGCCTCCCCAACAAGGACTTCACCAAGGTAGGAAACATTGAAGACGCCCTTGCCAGTCATCATGTTTGTTACCGATCCCGTGATTACGCCTGTTCCTGCTGCCACGTCATTGGCTGGATATAGCCGCACCGGGAGGCCAGTCGGAGACACCGTGCCCGACTGAATTGCACCGCTTCCAGTAAGAGGCGGCGCTACCGATCCGACAGGAGGCAAAGGGTAGTGTTGGTAAATAACCCTGCCATCGGGTGTGCGCTCTGGCACCACATAGCAAGCAGTCATAGAAACTGAAGTCAACAGGATAAATCCAAACCTGAGGGTTTCACGCATGACGATCTCCTAAGTTAACGCAAGCAAAAACACTCTGAAGTTACTATAGTTGATTGATTGATTTATTCAAGGGATCGCACCTTTGCCAACCTGAAAGCCACCATAGCGATCTAACGGTTGCAGGCAAGTCGAACTTTGGATATTTCGAGAGTTGCCGGGCGTCACCGACAGTTCCCACCACAAGTCAGGCTTACAACCTTCTCTGGACCCGACGTTACTCGCAAGCAGCCTGTCGTGACCGCCTCTTAACGCTGCAGACTTGTCCCTCGGGCAAGAAAACTGGTAACGTGCACCAAGCATACCGCCATCCGAGATCGGGGTATGGATCAGCTTCGTTTTCTGCGCGTTTGGCAGCATCAGGTTGGCGGGCCATGTTCCGACTCAACCCACGCAATCAGTCGACCAACAGGTCAAAGTCCTCCTATTTGCGCATGAGATAGTCAGCCGCGATGGGTCGCAAGGCAGCGGGCTCAATACCGAGCGAGAGTAGATCGGCGCAGTTGCCGGACGCGACGTTGTCCACCCGCATCGAATCCAGGTTGTCCCGGCTCATCAGCGGCGCTCCCGGGGCCAACTCCATCAACCTTGCCTGCAGACGGCCCAGCCACTGCGGCAGGGCCAGCACCGGGCGGCCTCGCCCACCGTTGACACCGCTGAATTGCGCCGACAACTGCACCAGTTCACGCAGCGTAAATACATCCGGGCCACACAGTTCCAAAATCAGCGGTGCGTTGCCTATGGAAACAGTGCGTCCGCGCGCCAGACATCGCAGCACCGCGTTGGCAACATCTTCCACCCAGACCGGTTGAAAGTGCGTGTCAGCACCAGCCAGCGGCATGACCGGCAACACCTTTTGCAGTTTGGCAAAGACATTCAGAAACTTGTCTTGCGCACCAAAAATAACGCTGGGTCGCAAAATGGTGAGGTCAAACGCATCTACACCTGCCGATCCAACGGCGCGCATCAAGACCGCCTCACCCTCGCCCTTGCTGCGCAGGTACATGGAGGGCGCTGACTGCGGTTGCTGTGCATCGGCACCGAGGGCGCTGACATGCACCAACTGCTTGACGCCAGCAGTGCTACAGACACGCGCCAGCTTTTGCGGCAAAGTCACATGAACCCGTTCGAATACTGCTTGAGTGCCATGCAGAACTGCGACCAGATTGACCACCGCGTCATGGCCCTGCACAGCTTTCGAGAGCGCTACTTCGTCATGGACATCCATCTCGAGCAAAGTGACCAGCGACAGGTGCTGCAAATGACGCGCGTTCGATCGGCGCCGGGTCGGCACTGTTACTTGCCAGCCCTGCCGCACCAGTTTTTCGCACACATGCGCACCAACAAAGCCGGTGCCACCAACAAGCAATACATTTTTCATGCTTCGAATGTAGCGCGTTGCTCAAGGCCACGTCGGTATGCAGGTTCAAAAGACCTGTCGACACCACAGTGCATGAAATATCTGGCACCAAAAGCCGCTACCATGGCGGCTCTGCCAAACCTTCAAAACCACCATGATTACTTCCAGCATCACCAATGTCACCATTGCCACCCAGGCCAACGTCTACTTTGACGGCAAATGCGTCAGTCATGGCATCACCCTGGCCGACGGCAGCAAGAAGACGGTGGGTGTGGTGTTGCCCGCAACTTTGACTTTCAACACCAGTGCGCCAGAAATCATGGAATGCGTGGCCGGTGCTTGTGAGTTCAAGCTGGCCGGCTCTGATCTATGGGTCAGGTCTGTGGTCGGCGAAAAGTTCAGCATTCCAGGCAACTCCCGCTTTGAAATCAGGGTGTTAGAGGCATATCACTACCTCTGCCACTTCGGCTGATTCAAACCACCACCGGCTCCGGCTCCAGCCGGATGCCAAAGCGTTCGTAGACACTGGTTTGAATCGCCTTGGCAAGAGTCATCACCTCGCCACCCGTGGCACCACCCCGGTTGACCAGCACTAGCGCCTGTTTTTCGTAAACACCGGCATTGCCAACCGACTTGCCCCTCCAGCCACAAGCGTCAATCAGCCAACCGGCCGCCAGTTTGACCGAGCCATCGGCCAGATGGTAGTAAACAATTTTCGGATCGCGCGCAATGATGTCGGCGCACTGCTCGGGCGTCACCGTGGGATTTTTAAAGAAACTCCCGGCGTTGCCAATCAGATCGGGATCTGGCAACTTGGCGCGGCGAATATCACAAATCCATTGGTAAATTTGCAGCGCTGTCGGTTGCGCAACGCTTGCCTCAGTCATCTTTCTTGCAAGATCTGCGTAGCCCAGCACGGGCTTCCACGGTTTCGGCAAATGAAATCGCACCTTGGTAATCAATGCCCGACCCGCCAGCCCGACTGTCATTGAAACATGTTTAAACACCGAATCGCGGTAGCCAAAAGAGCATTGAGCAGCGTTGAGCGTAAACAACTTGCCGGTTTGCAGGTCCACCGCGTCGAGTGATTCAAAACGGTCTTGCAACTCAACACCGTAGGCGCCCACATTTTGCACCGGCGCGGCGCCCACGGTGCCGGGAATGAGTGCCATATTTTCCAGACCGAAATAGCCTTGCAGCAGCGTCCAGGTCACAAAATCGTGCCAGTTCTCGCCGGCGCCCGCTTCCACAATAAAGGCTTTGGCAGTCTCTGACACCAAACGTCGGCCGGCTATCTCGACTTTCAAAACCAACGGTTTGACATCACCAGTGAGCACAATATTGCTGCCGCAACCCAAAATGAATTTTGGCACGGCACCCCATTCAGGGTGGGCCACGACGAATTGCACGTCGGCTTCAGAGGTAACACGCAGCAGTGCGCGTGCTTTGGCCACAATGTGGAACGTGTTGAACGACTGAAGGGGAACATTTTTCTCGATTAACATTGAGGCAATTCTCTCATTTGCCCCCAACCAAGCCAGTCGCTACGGAATATTGCCATGCCATCTTTTGATACTGTTTGCGAAGCCAATCTTGTTGAAGTCAAAAATGCGGTAGAAAACACCGCCAAGGAAATCGCCACACGCTTTGATTTCAAGGGCACGCCGGCGGCCATTGAAATCAAGGAAAAAGAGATCACCCTGATTGGCGATGCTGATTTCCAGTTGACCCAGATTGAAGACATCCTGCGCAACAAGCTCACCAAGCGAAGCGTGGATGTGCGCTTTCTTGACAAGGGCGAGGTGCAGAAGATGGGCGGCGACAAAGTCAAATTGGTCATCAAGGTGCGCAATGGCATTGAGACCGAGATGTCGAAAAAAATTCAGCGCCTGCTGAAAGACAGCAAATTGAAAGTTCAGTCGGCCATTCAGGAAAGCAAACTGCGGGTGACCGGTGCCAAACGCGATGATCTGCAGGCGGCCATGGCGCTGATCAAAAAAGACATCACAGATGTGCCTTTGAGTTTTGACAATTTTCGCGACTGATTATTTTCAACCGTGAGCCTTCAGAACGAAAACGAATACGAAGACTTGCTCAGCCTGTGGTCTGACCTGGAGTCAGGCCTAGGCGTCATTCTGGGCAGTCCGGACAGCATTCAGGAATTTGAGCCGCGCGTCTGGCAGTACGACCGCTGGATGCGGGCGCTGCTTCGGCGCGACACAGATCTGGGCTTGTATCTTCTCTTTCAATTGGCGACCCTTTCCATGGTCGGTTACAGCGCCTCACATGCGTTGGTTAGCGCTGTGTTGTGCGACTTGATTGCTGTTGAACTGAAATTACCCCAAGCCGAACGCGACAGCTTGGTGCATGCGGCATTGACCATGAATATCGGAATGACGGCGTTGCAAGACGAACTGGTTGGCCAAATTGATAAACCCAGCAATGAGCAACAAATCGCCATTCGGGCGCACGCAGTGAAAGGCGGTTTGATGCTGGCCAACATGGGAGTGGTCGACGAGCTATGGCTGGACACCGTCAGTTTGCACCATGATGAGACTACAGGACTAGGCGAATACCGTGACCAGGCTCCGGCCAGGCGACTGGCCAGAATTTTGCGCACTGTGGATCGCTATGGCGCGATGATCAGTCCACGGAAATCACGCGAAGGCCGCAGTGCCACAGAGTCGATGCGCGCCCTCACCTCCAACCTGGCACGACAAAATGACGAAGTTGGATTTGCGTTGTTACACGCCGTTGGCTTGTTTCCACCAGGCACTTTTGTCCGACTTGAGAACAATGAAGTAGCTGTCGTATTGCGTCGCAGTGATCACCCCAATCAGCCGCAAGTTGCAACTTTGATCAGCGCAGCCGGGACGCCAATGAACCACCCGCGCCTGCATCAAACCACTGTTGGCAATCCCGCAATCAAGGCTGCACTGGCTGCCTCGTCAGTGCGCGTTCACCTCAATCACCACCTGATTTTGCAGCTCGGTGCCGATACGGAAGAGCGGTCCTGAGATCGCCCTCAGTGCAGAGGCACGCCGGTCTTGGCTTGCAACTCGTCGCGCGTCACGCCCGGCGCCATTTCCACCAATTTCAATCCATCGGGCGTTACATCCAGCACGGCCAAATCCGTAATGATGCGATTCACCACACCGACACCAGTCAGCGGTAGCGTGCAATTTGCCAATATCTTTAAATCAACAGTGCCATCTTTTTTCTTCGCCACGTGTTCCATCAACACCACCACACTCTTGACGCCACCCACCAAATCCATCGCGCCACCCATGCCCTTGACCATCTTGCCAGGGATCATCCAGTTGGCAAGGTCGCCCTTTTCACTGACCTGCATGGCACCCAGGATGCTCAAATTGATCTTGCCGCCACGAATCATGGCAAAACTGTCGTGACTGCCAAAAATGGACGAACCAGGGATTGTCGTCACGGTTTGCTTGCCCGCATTGATGAGGTCGGCATCGACCTCGTCGTCGGTCGGGAACGGCCCGATACCCAACATGCCGTTTTCACTTTGCAACCAGACTTCGATGTCCGGGCTGACGAAGTTTGCCACCAGGGTCGGCAAGCCAATCCCCAAATTGACGTAAAACCCGTCTTGTAATTCTTCAGCGGCCTTGGCCGCCATTTGGTCGTGTGTCCAGGCCATGATCAGACTCCTGCTTTCTCGGTGATGGTTCTTTTCTCGATTCGCTTCTCGGGCGTCGCATTGAGCACAATTCGGTGCACGTAGATACCGGGTAAATGGACGGCATCCGGATCGAACGTACCGACCTCAACCAGTTCTTCCACCTCGACCACCGTGATCTTGCCAGCCATCGCCACAGCCGGGTTGAAATTGCGCGCAGTACGCCTGAAAATCAGATTGCCACTTTTGTCAGCCTTCCAAGCCTTGACCAACGAGACCGCCGGCAAGAGTGCATGCTCCATGACGTACATGTGACCATCAAACTCTCGCGTTTCCTTGCCTTCGGCCACCAGTGTGCCAACGCCGGTGCGTGTATAAAAGGCTGGAATGCCAGCGCCACCCGCACGAAGTTTCTCGGCCAGCGTACCTTGCGGCGTAAACTCCAACTGCAGCTCACCAGCCAGGTACTGACGTTCAAATTCCTTGTTTTCTCCGACGTAGCTCGAGATCATTTTCTTGATCTGGCGCGTCTCCAGCAACTTGCCCAGACCAAAACCGTCGACACCGGCATTGTTGGAGATGACAGTCAGGTCTTTAACGCCGCTGGCGCACAGGGCATCGATCAGCGCCTCCGGGATGCCGCACAGGCCGAAGCCGCCCACGGCCATCAACAGTCCGTCGCTGACAATACCTTCGAGCGCCTTGGCTGCGCTTGGGTAAATCTTGTTCACTTGACTTTCTCCTTAAAAAACCATTTTGAGACAGACCGTAGCTACGCACCGACAATCGGCGTCGTCCTGAAATCTCTCCAACAACTACAGTACGATACTACTTAAGCACATACGTAGTATTTCGTAAAGTACTGCCCTAACATGGGCTACACAAGCAATATGGATATCGACTACCGTCTTGCCTTCGACCTAGCCCCCATTGGACTGGCCCTTTCGAGCAACCGCGCGATGGTGGACTGCAATCGCCATTTGTGCGAGATGTTTGGCAGCTCACGCGAGTTGCTGGTAGGTCAGTCATTTCAGGTGTTATACCCCAGTGCCATTGAGTTCGAGCGAACCGGCTCGCGTATTGCACCGATTTTAAATCGCCGGGGAACCTATGCCGATGACCGCATCATGAAACGATCCAGCGGTGAAACCTTCTGGTGCCACGTGACCGGACGGGCATTCAACCAGAGTGCACCCCATGAGGCCGGTATCTGGACATTCGAAGACCTCAGCTCACGCCGCCCCGTCAAGGCCGAACTGACGGCACGTGAGCGAGAAGTGGCGGCCTATCTGATGGATGGTCTTACTTCCAAGGAAATCGGTAAAACACTTGCCATCAGCCATCGCACTGTCGAAATTTACCGCGCCGGTTTGATGCGCAAATACAAGGCATCCAACACAGGTGATCTAGTGCACAAATTAATGGCGGGTTGAGACCAGTGAGACACTTGCTCAGTATCATTCAAACATTTAGCAGGAAGATGCGCCATGAACAGGACACCCATTGAACGCTGGCACCAGATCGTCCAAACCCGTGATCTGGTGGGGCTGGAGCGCCTGCTGGCAGACAACGTGGTGTTTGAATCTCCGGTGGTTCACACGCCTCAAGCTGGCAAGCCCATCACCACCCAATACCTGCGGGCGGCGCTTCACGTATTGGTCAACGACAGTTTTAAATATCTTCGTGAATGGCACAACTTAAACTCTGCAGTGCTTGAATTTGAGACCAACTGCGATGGCATCCTGATCAACGGAGTGGACATGATCACCTGGAACACCGAGCAGCAGATTACACACTTCAAGGTCATGGTGCGGCCCTTGAAGGCGGTGAACAAACTGCATGAGTTGATGGCACGTTTGCTCCAAGAATCTACTCGATCTGGAAGCTGAACGAAAGTTGCTGAAGGCGCCAAATGTATACCGGTTCAAGGCGCCGACGATTGAAGATCACTGAAACAGCTTTTCAATTCCAAGCAGCGTCAGCAGGCCCATCATGGCAAAAATGCCTGCAGCGATAGAGTGCACCAACTTCATCGGAATTTTGGCGGCGAATTGGTTGCCGATAAAAACGGCCGGCACGTCCGCCAGCAACATACCCAGCGTGGTACCGGCAACGACTAGCCAAGGTACACCGTAGTGGGCCGCCAAAGCGATGGTAGCAATCTGGGTTTTGTCGCCCATTTCAGCAAGAAAGAAGGTGATGAGCGTTGCACCAAAGACGCCCAGGTGTTTAGCAACCTGGGTTTCTTCCTCCTCGATCTTGTCGGGAATCAGTGTCCAGATCGCCATGGCGATAAATGACAGGCCCAGCGCCCAGCGCATGACTTCAGGACTAACGACTGAGGTGATCCACGCGCCCAGCGCGCCAGCCAGGCCATGGTTGACCAGCGTGGCGCACAGGATGCCGGCAATGATGGGCAGAGGTTTCTTGAAGCGCGCCGCCAGGATGAACGCGAGCAACTGGGTTTTGTCGCCGATTTCTGCCAGAGCGACAACGCCAGTTGAAATGAAGAGAGCTTCCATGAAGGGTTCCGAGGCCGGACAAAAAACAGTGACCACGCATCTTCCGGCCAAACCGAAGCTGCGCAGTCAAAGGTCTTGCCAAGTCAAAAACCGCTTGCACCATGATCGACAGACCAAGTATGTTGACGCAAGCCCTCTCAAAAGATCGAAAGGCGACTACTCCCCAATGACGTGCGGATTTTAGCAGTGTCTTGGTGCGATCCGGCGCCGGATAATGCCAGCTTTAAACATGAGGTAACGCCATGATCCGCTATCCTGCCCCAGAACTCAAAGACCTGCCTGATGACATCCGCGCGAAAGTCCTCGAAGTGCAAGAAAAAGCGGGCTTCATTCCCAACGTATTTTTGGCCCTGGCGCGCCGTCCGGCCGAATGGCGCGCTTTCTTTGCCTACCATGACGCACTGATGCTGAAAGACTCCGGCCTGACCAAGGGCGACCGCGAGATGATAGTCACCGCCACCAGCGCAGCCAACAAATGCCTGTATTGCGTCGTGGCACATGGTGCAATTTTGCGCATCTATGAGAAAAAGCCATTGCTGGCCGACCAGGTCGCAGTGAACTACCGCAAGGCCGACATCACGCCACGCCAGCGTGCCATGCTGGACTTCGCGATGAAGGTTTGCCTGCAATCCGACGCGATTGGCGATGCCGATTTCGATGCCTTGCAAGCGCATGGATTCAACGACGAAGACGCCTGGGACATCGCCGCCATCACCGCATTTTTTGGCCTGTCGAACCGGATGGCCTCGTTCAGCAATATGCTGCCGAACCCCGAGTTTTACTTGATGGGTCGAACTCCAAAATCAAGGTAATTACAACCTGAACCAGGGCAACTGGCGCGCTGGGAACCCGTCGCAGTGAAGCGGGTCTATGGGGTCAAGACACCAGTTGTCGCATCCAATCTGGTAACGGTTTGGCTTTTTTGCTCGGAAAATCGACCCAGATCGTAGTGGCACCACCCGCTGCATAGATCACGCCTGGCTGGCTATTGAGTTCCATCGTGCCCCAAGTTTCAAAGGTGGTGCGTCCGGGGTCACTGACATACATTTTTACAAGCACCTCGCCTGGATATTCAAGCTGCTTGTAAAAATTGCAAAACGCATTGGCGATCACCGGGCCCTCGCCCCGCGGGTCCGGCGTGCACCCAATCGAATGCATCCAATCTATGCGGCAAGTCTCCAGATACCGGAAATAAATGGTGTTGTTGACGTGACTCATGGCGTCCATATCGCCCCAGCGAATCGGGATGAGCATCTGATGCACGAGCTTTTTCTGTTCCGGAATCTCTATTTTCATGTTCTCGTTTCGCTGCTGGCAGGGTCACGCGCAATATCTTTGCCCATTCAGACACCAAAACCATCGTCCGCCGAGATGATCGCGCCATTGATGAAGTTGCTCTCGTTGGAACACAGCATGACCAACAAGGCATCCAGATCTTTGGCTTGTCCGACCCGTTTGCGTGGCAGCATCTGCACCAGCTTCTTGCCCTGTTCGGTTTGCCAGTGCTGGTGATTGATTTCTGTATCGATATATCCTGGGCAAATGGCATTGACGTTGATGCCAAACTTACCCCATTCCAGCGCCATCGCTTTGGTCATTTGCACCACTGCTGCCTTGCTCATGCAGTAGACGCCGATTTGTGGCAATACCCGCAAGCCAGCCATCGACGCGATGTTGACGATGCGTCCCCCGGTGTAGGTCCCGGGAGCCGAACCTTTGGCCCGCGCCAGCATGCGCTTGCCAACCTCTTGGGCGACGAAAAAAGCGCCTTTGACGTTGGTGTTGAACATGAAATCAAAATCGTTTTCCGACACATCCTGGATACGCTGCGTAGTGCTGACGCCTGAGTTGTTAACCAGAATGTCAATCGAGCCGACTTCGGTTTCGGCATGCGCCACCGCTGATTTAATGGAGTCGTGGTCGTTCACATCCAACTCGGTCACGTGCGCGTTACCGCCCTCGCCTTCAATCTGGGCACGCAATTCCTTCAGCCTGTCGAGTCGGCGACTGGCCAACACCACGGCAGCTCCGGCAGCGGCCAGTGTTCTGGCAAATTGGGCACCCAGGCCACTGGATGCGCCCGTAACAAATGCCACGCGGCCGGAAAGATCAATGCTGTAAGCCATCTCAAAAGTCTCCATGAATAAAAAATACGACCGTTCGCCATGTCGATTCAACGCCTAAAATCAGCCTCGAGTTCGACAATCCCCGGTCGCGGTCAGAATCGAAACCACGCCCCCCATTATCAGGTGAGTTAAGTTATGACAAACCAGGAAATTCTGGCCCAGTTCGGCCCTCGCGAAACGATGGAATACGACGTCGTCGTTGTTGGCGGTGGCCCGGGTGGTTTGGCCACCGCTATCCGTCTCAAGCAACTGGCCGCTTCAAAAGGCCAGGAAATCTCGGTGGTTGTGCTGGAAAAAGGCGCCGAACCGGGAGCCCACATTCTGTCGGGCGCGGTACTCGACCCTATAGCGTTGAACGAGCTTTTTCCAGACTGGAAGGCGATGGGTGCGCCGCTCAACCAACCGGTGACCGATGAAGCCATGATGTTTCTGAGCGAAACAACCGGCTATCGCACGCCCAACTTCCTGCTGCCAAAATGCAGTCAGAACCATGGCAACTACATCATCAGCCTGGGCGCCCTGACGCGCTGGCTTGCCACCCAGGCCGAAAATCTTGGAGTGGAAATATTCCCCGGTTTTGCCGCGGCTGAAGTGCTCTACAACGAGGCAGGTGCGGTCAAGGGCGTGGCCACCGGCAACCTCGGGGTCAACAAAGAGGGGGAGCCCGGCGAGAACTTCCAGATCGGCATGGAACTGCTGGCCAAGTACACGATTTTTGCCGAAGGCTCGCGCGGCCACCTGGGGCGCCAGCTGATTGCCAAATACAAGCTTGACGACGGCTGTGACCCGCAATCTTATGGTCTGGGCATCAAGGAATTGTGGGAGATTGACCCCGCGCGCCATGAACCCGGTCTGGTGGTGCATACCGCCGGTTGGCCCATGAACGACAGCACCTACGGCGGCTCGTTTCTGTACCACATGGAGGACAACAAGATCGCCTTGGGCTTTATCACCGGTCTCAATTACAGCAACCCTTACTTGAGTCCGTTTGAAGAGTTCCAGCGCTGGAAAACCCATCCCAACATCCGCTATTACCTCGAAGGTGAAGACAAGGGGTTGAAGCCGGCCAAGCGTTTGGCCTACGGCGCGCGCGCCATCACCGCCGGTGGCTTGATGTCACTGCCCAAGACCGTGTTTGCCGGCGGCGCTCTGGTGGGTTGCGATGCCGGCTTCCTGAACGTGAGCCGCATCAAGGGCAGCCACAGCGCCATGAAGTCGGGTATGCTGGCCGCCGAAGCTGCCTATGACGCTGTCACCAGTGGCAGATCGCATGACGAACTCAGCGCCTACCCGCAGGCGTTTGAGAAGAGTTGGCTCTACACTGAACTCAACAAATCGCGCAATTTCAAGGCCTGGTTCAAATACGGCTTGATGGTGGGCACTGTGATGAACGGCTTTGAGCAGTTTGGCTTGAAAGGCAACATGCCATGGACCATCCGGCGTGACAAACCCGACCACGCCTACTTAAAGCCGGCCGCCCAATGCAAGCCGATTGACTATCCGAAGCCGGACGGCAAGCTCACTTTTGATCGCCTCTCCAGCGTTTTCATCAGCAACGTCAATCATGAAGAGAACCAACCTGCGCATCTGACTTTGAGGGACGCCAGTGTTCCGGTGGAGATCAACCTCAAAGAGTATGCCGGGCCCGAGGCTCGCTACTGTCCGGCGGGGGTTTATGAGTTCATCAAGAACGATGATGGCAGCGACCGCTTGCAGATCAATGCCTCCAACTGCGTGCACTGCAAAACATGTGACATCAAGGACCCGACGCAAAACATCGTCTGGGTCACTCCTGAGGGTGGTGGCGGACCCAATTACGCGGGGATGTAGGCGGCGACCAGAGTTACCTCTGATCCGTTATGCTCCCGCGGCAACGGGAGATATCCATGGTTTTTTTTAATAGGCTTGTCCGCTGGTCGACAACGGTCGCAGCAACAGTCCTGATTGCCACTAGCAGCATCGCGCTGGCGCAGGCACAGACGGTTCAGCACCAGGTCGAGGTGGCCGCGATCCCAGTCGGTGTGATACGTGTTCAAACCGTCGAGGGCATCACCGAGTACCGGCTTGCCAATGGGCTCAAAGTGCTGCTGGCTCCCGACCTCTCCGACGACCGGGTCAGCGTCAACCTGACTTATCTGGTGGGCTCGCGGCACGAAGGATATGGTGAAACCGGCATGGCCCATCTGCTGGAGCATTTGATGTTCAAGGGCAGTCCCGGCACAGCCGACCCGAAAGCAGAATTTCGCAAACGCGGTTTCACCTTCAACGGCACAACCAATTCTGACCGAACCAACTATTTCGCCACTTTTGTCTCCAGCCAGGAATCCCTGGATTGGTACCTGGGTTGGCAGGCCGACGCCATGGTCAACAGTTTCATTGCCAAGAAGGACCTGGACAGCGAAATGACGGTAGTGCGCAGCGAGTTCGAGATCGCCGGCAACAATCCTTTTGCAGCCCTGTCGCAGCGCGTCATGGCGGCCGCCTACCCCTGGCACAACTACGGCAAACCAACCATTGGCAACCAGTCCGACATTGAAAACGTCGACATCACGCATTTGCAGGCGTTCTACCAGCGTTATTACCGGCCTGACAACGCCGTGCTGATCGTGGCTGGCAAATTTGACCTGGCCAGCACGATGGCCGGCATCCAGCGGTCCCTGGGCCAATTGAAGAAGCCGGGCATACCAGTGCCGCAAACCTACACGCTGGAACCGGCGCAGGATGGCGAACGCAGCGTGGTGGTACGACGACCGGCGCCAAGCCAGTTCATCCACGCCAGCTACCATGGACCAGCGGCCCTGCACCCGGATCAAATTCCATTGGCAGTATTGACCACGGCCTTGAGCGACGCCCCTTCCGGACGCCTGCACAAAACGCTGGTAGAAAGTAAACTGGCGCAAGCGGCCTTTGCCGGAGTGAATCGCCAACGCGAGGCTTCAAGCATTGTTTTCGGCACGGTATTCGGTCCGGATGACGATCCGGCACAGCGCCAGTCGTTGCTGCTGGGCATTACCGAAAATATGCTCAAAGAACCGCTTCGCCAGGATGAGTTTGACCGCGCCAGGACGAGGTTGGAGAAGAACGTGGAACTGGCCTTTGCCAATGCTGGCGCCGTTGCCAACGCTGCAGCGCACTTTGAAGTGATGGGTGACTGGCGGGCCGTATTTGTCGATCGCGAGCGCCTGAAAGCCGTCACGCTCGACGATGTCAATCGGGTTGCACACACCTATCTGCTGGCAAGCAACCGGACGCTGGGTCACCTGATCCCCACCCAGTCACCGGTGCGCGCGCCTCAGATCGCAATGCCCGATGTTGCGGCCTACCTGCAGGGTTTTGCGCTTAGCGAGAACGGCATGGAGTCGACCGCCTTCGATTTCAGCACGCCATCGCTGCATGAAAAGGTGGTGTTTGCAGCGACCCCTGATGGCATCAAAGCTGCAGCTTTGCCCAAGCCGGTGCGCGGCGATCTGGTGCAAGTGAACATTGCATTCAAGTTCGGCAATCGGCAATCACTGATGAGCCAGGGTCCTGCTGCCATGATGGCCAACGCCATGCTGCTCAGAGGCACACCCAAAATGACGCGCCAACAAATCCAGGACGAGTTGATCAGACTGGGTGTCGCGCTGAACATGAGCTTTGGCGATGAGGGTGGCGGCGTGTCGCTAACCGCAAAAAAAGTGAACTTCAAACCAGCTTTGGAACTTGCCTTGCATTTGCTGAAGGAGTCGAACTTTCCCTCAGTCGAGTTTGAAGAAGTGCGCAGCGCCTGGGTCAAGAACATCGAGGGCCAGATGAAGGACAAGTCGGCCCGCGCGAACAACGCCTGGAGCCGCTATGGCAATAGCTACTTGCGCGGCGACCCACGATACACCCCGACGCTGGAAGAGTCTCTGGAAGAAGTGAAGTCCGTCACGCGCGACCAGGCGTACGCGTTTTACCGCCGCTTCTACGGCGCACAAAATGCCCAGGTCAGTTTATTGGGGCCCGTGGATGTGCACGAGTATCAGCAATTACTGAGCACCGCGCTGGACGGCTGGCATGCGCCGGAACTTTGGCGCCGCGTCGAGCGACCCCTGATTGACGTGGCGCCGACACGGCTTGTTTTTGATACGCCCGATAAAACCAATGTCAGCCTGCGTGCCAAGCAGGGCGTGCCGGTTTGCGCACACGGCATGGATTCCGACTACTTCGCAATGGAACTCGCAACGCGCATTTTTGGCGGCGGACCAGGTTCTCGCCTGTGGGTGCGTCTGCGCGAGGCCGGTGGGTTGAGCTACAGCGCAGGCGCTGGTTTTGGCGCCAGCCCATATGAGCGCAGCGGCAGCATTTCCATGAGTGCCGAAGTGGCGCCGCAGAACGTCAGCATTGCCGACAAAGCGTTACAAGACGAACTGGCACGAACTGTTGGCGAAGGGTTCACTGCGACCGAGGTCGAAACCTTCAAACGCCAAACCCTTGCCGACCGCTTGCGCTCACGTTCCGGCGATGGTTGGGCCATGAGTTTCATGTCAGGTCAGTTGGAATTCGCCTATCCGAAAGATGAACGCGAGAAGAACGACGCGCTGATTCAATCTTTCACACCTGAACACATCAACACCGTATGGCGCAAATATGTGCATCCGGAAAAATGGGTGTGGGGAATTTTCGGCGACCAGTCGAAAATCAAATAGCGTTGTGCCGACAAATCAGGAAAGCTATCCACGAACGTAGGGCTCACCTTTATTGACAACCATCCGGGCGAAAACCCCAATACGGTAAAGCCCAGTACCTCGGCATAATCATCAGTTGAAAAATTACACCCGGAGACATCCATGAAACTTCACAGCTTTTTCATCAGTTTGACACTGGCTGCAGGCTTGGTCGCCACGGCGGCGGCTCAAACCAGCATGAAAATCAGTATTTCGACAGCCCAAAATTCCCACCAGGGTGTGGGCATTGACACCTTCGCAAAAGAAGTCGAAAAGCGCACCGGTGGACGCTACAAGGTGCAAACCTTCTACAACGGCTCGCTCGGTGGCGAACGGGAGTCTGTCGAAGCGGTGCAGTTGGGTACCCAGGAGTTGACTTTTACCTCTACCGGGCCGATACCCAACTTTGTGCCAGATGCAAAGATTCTGGACATCCCCTTCTTGTTTCGCGACAAGGCGCACGCACGCGCCGTATTGGACGGGCCGATTGGCCAGGAAATGCTGGTCAAATTCGACTCCAAAGGCTTCAAGGCGCTGGCCTGGGCCGAAAACGGCTTTCGGCACATGACCAACAGCAAGCGTGCAGTCAACACCCCGGACGACCTCAAGGGTCTAAAAATGCGCACCATGGAGAACCCGGTGCACGTCGCCGCCTACAAGGGCTTTGGCATCATCACCACGCCGATGGCTTTCCCGGAAGTATTCACAGCGCTGCAACAGGGCACCGTGGACGGCCAGGAGAACCCGCTTTCGGTCATCATGTCGGCCAAGTTTGACCAGGTACAAAAGCACCTCAGCCTGACCGGCCACGTCTATTCGCCCTGCGTCTTCCTGATGAACAAAGCGTCCTTTGACAAACTCAGCGCCGCCGACAAACAGGCCTTCCTGGAAGCCGCCAAAGAAGCCGCCAAGGCCAACCGCGCACGGGTCGATGCGGACGACGCCAGCGGCGTCGCGGATCTTCGCGCCAAGGGAATGAACGTGGTTGAAAACGTTGACAAGGCCAAGTTTGTGGCGGCACTCGGTCCGGTGAACGCCGAGTTTGAAAAGCAGTTCGGCAAAGCCAATATCGACAAGATTCGCAACTACAAGTGAAGAAGATCTTCCTCACGCTGGAGCACTACACAACGGGTTTTGCCATGCTGGTGGCCTGCGCCATGATGGCCGTGGCGGCCAGTCTGGGCTTGTTCCAGATCATCATGCGTTTTGTTGTGGAGGCGCCAGCCGAGTGGACCGAGGTGCTGATCCGGTTCAGCCTGATCTGGATGGTATTCATGGGCATCCCGGCCGCCTTTCGCCTGGGTGCCATGGTCAGTGTGGATGTGGTTTACCGCTGGAGCCCACCCCGTATCAAACGTGTACTGGACTGGTTGGTCAGCGGCGCTGCACTGACACTGATCACCATCATCATCTGGTGGGGCTGGGACTACGCTCAAAAGGGGCGGGTCCAGACCGTCATCGGGCTGGAAGACGTCTCCATGTTCTGGGCCTACCTGGCCTTGCCCGTTGGCGGTTTTTTTTCCATCATCGGCATCCTCGGCAACCTGATTGACCCACAACGCCTGGAACTGGAAACGGCTCAATGACTATTGTTATGTTGACGACCATGGTGCTGTGTTTTGCACTCACCATCTCGGTCGCGGTGTCGATTGGTCTGGCTTCCATTCTGGGCATGCAGGCCAGCGACGCTCACATGCTGATCTCGGTGAAAGAGATGTTCAATTCGATCAACCGGTTTCCGCTGGCCGCCATTCCGTTTTTCATTCTGGCGGGCAACATCATGGAAACCGGTGGCATCTCGCGTCGCCTGGTTGAATTTGCCAAGAGCATTGTCGGTGGCGTTCAGGGCGGCCTGCCCATGACCTGTGTGCTGACCTGCATGATTTTTGGTGCCGTCTCGGGCTCTTCAGTAGCGACCACCTTTGCCATTGGCACGGTGCTGATTCCGGCGCTCATCAAGCATGGCTACCCGATTACCTACGCAGCGGCACTGCAGGCCACCAGTGCCGAGTTAGGCGTCATCATTCCACCCTCGATCCCGATGATTCTGTACGGGGTCAGCGCCGAGGTGTCAATTGGTGAACTGTTTATCTCCGGCTTCGGCCCGGGCATCCTGATTGGTGGCGTGCTGATGCTGTTTGTCTTCATCAACTGCAAGTTCAGGGGCTGGGGCAAAAGTGACGGCGACGGCCGTCTAAGTTTTGGCAAGGCAAGCTTGCAGGCCGGCTGGGCACTGCTGATGCCGGTCATCATCCTGGGCGGCATCTACGGCGGCATTTTCACCCCCACCGAGGCTTCGGCCGTGGCGGTGTTCTATGCGCTGGTCGTGGGCATGCTGATCTACCGTGAAATCAAACTGAGGGATCTGCTCATCATCCTGCGCAAGTCGGTCATGTCCAGCGCTGTGATCATGTTCATCATCGCCAACGCCGGTCTGTTCGCGTTCCTGATCACGCGCGCCGGTGTACCCGACGCAATTGGTCACTGGCTGCAGGAAGTGCTGAAGACTCCTGGGTACTTTCTGCTGGGTGTGAATGCCGCCCTGTTCCTGATTGGCATGTTCATCGAGACCAGCGCCGCCATCATTGTGCTGGCGCCCATTCTGGCGCCAGTGGCGCAGCACTTTGGCATCGATCCCGTGCACTTTGGCCTGGTGATGGTGGTGAATCTGGCGCTCGGCATGATCACGCCGCCATTTGGCGTGAACCTGTTTGCGGCTTGCACGGTGGCGCGCATTTCGTTGGACCGCATCATCAAGGAGTTGGTGCCTTTTGTGCTGGTGGTGCTTGGCTGCCTGATGGTCATCACCTATGTGCCGGCTATCTCCCTGACCTTGCGCGATCTGGTTTACGCAAAATAGTAGAATCCACCGGGTCAGGAGAGAGCCTCCATGAGGAGGCCGCCGAAGGCGCAGGACGGCTGATTGCAGCGGTTTGAACGCTCAGGCAAAAGGACTGACAGACGATAACCGGCCGTGATGTCGGCAGTCGTTTCCCCACTGGAGAGAGGTCAAACCAGATTTGATCCACCGAAGGAGCAAACCGCAGTCTGCCAGTCGACAAGGCTCACACAGACCCGGCGAATCTCTCAGGTAAAGCGGACAGCGGGGGCAGCCCATGGCTTTGACGTCAGTTGAGCTCATGGAACTTGACTTGCCCCTGTTGAACCTCTTTCTGGAATCCGCCCATGACCACCGCACCCGACAACCTCTTAAAAACACCGCTCAACGACTTGCACGTATCGCTGGGTGCCCGCATGGTGCCGTTTGCCGGCTACTCCATGCCGGTGCAATACCCGGTTGGCCTGATGGCCGAGCATCACCACACCCGCAACGCCGCTGGTTTGTTTGATGTGTCCCACATGGGCCAGCTGCGTCTGGTCGGACCGGACGCTGCAGCCGCTTTTGAGACACTGATCCCGGTCGACGTGATCGACCTGGCGGTGGGCAAACAGCGCTACGGCCTGCTGCTCAACGACGCTGGCGGCATCATCGACGACCTGATGTTTTTCAAACGCGAAGAAGACATCTTCGTCATCGTCAACGGCGCCTGCAAGGTCGGCGACATCGCGCACATCCAGGCCAAAATCGGCACGCGTTGTCAGGTGATTCCGATGCCCGAGCGGGCGCTGCTGGCGCTGCAAGGCCCGCAGGCGGTCACCGCCTTGTCGCGACTGGCACCCGGCGTGGAGAAACTGGTGTTCATGACCGGCGGCCACTTCAGGGTGCAGGCGGGCGATCAAGGCATTGAAGTATTCCTCACGCGCAGCGGCTATACCGGCGAAGATGGCTTTGAGCTCTCGGTGCATGAAGCACAAGCCGAAGCACTGGCGAAGGCATTGCTGGCACAACCCGAAGTCAAGCCGATCGGCCTGGGTGCGCGCAACTCGCTACGTCTGGAGGCCGGCCTGCCGTTGTATGGCAATGACATCGACAGCACCACCACCCCGGTCGAAGCCGGTCTGAACTGGGCCATGCAAAAAGTACGGCGCAGCGACGGCGCGCGAGCTGGTGGCTTTCCGGGTGCTGCAAAAATTCTGGCACAACTTGCCGGTGGGTCAAGCGCCCCACAACGAAAACGTGTTGGACTGGTGGCGCTGGAACGCGTGCCGGTACGAGATCACACCGAACTGCAGGATTTGAGCGGCCAGCGCATTGGTGAAGTCACCAGTGGCCTGCTTGGACCCACCTTCGACAAGCCGGTGGCGATGGGCTATGTGCCACCCGCGTTCGCAGCACTGGGAACCAAGATCAACGCCATCGTGCGTGGCAAACCGGTGCCCATGGAAGTGGTTGCCATGCCCTTTGTGCCAACCCGCTATTTCCGCGGTTGATCCGCCCGCTTTTAATTTTCTGATTTCATTGCCATTACTTTTTTTGGAGAACACCCATGACGATCAAATACACCCCTGACCACGAATGGCTCAAAGTTGACGGCGACAGCGCCACCGTCGGCATCACCCACCATGCACAAGACGCGCTCGGCGATGTGGTGTTTGTCGACCTGCCTGAAGTCGGCAAGTCTTTCGCTGCCAAAGAGATTGCCGGCGTTGTGGAGTCGGTCAAGGCGGCGGCTGACGTTTATATGCCGGTCAGTGGCGAAATCACCGAGGTGAACGAAGCCTTGCGTGCCGACCCTTCCCTGGCCAACAGCGACCCGCTGGGTGCCGGCTGGTTCTTCAAGGTCAAACTCGCCAACCCGGCCGAACTCGACGCCTTGATGGACGAAGTTAGTTACAGCACATTTTCCGCGCACGTTTGAGGCCCCCACGCTGGTCGCTTCGCGTACTGCGCTGCCCCCCGAGGGGGCTAATTTTTCTAGGGGCGGGCCGTCGAAAAATTGCCGCTCCTACCAAACCGAGATGGAAGAAACTATGCTGACGCAAACCACAAAACCATTGGCAGAACTCGAAAACGCCAGCGAATTTATCGCCCGCCATATTGGCGTCGATGCGGCCGACGAAGCCAAGATGCTCAAAGTTGTTGGAGCGACATCCCGACGCGAGCTCATCGATGGCATCGTGCCGCGCTCGATTGCGCGCAGCAGCAAGATGGCCATCCCGGCGGCCGTGACGGAAGCCGCGGCACTGGCCGAACTGAAGGCGATTGCGGCCAAAAACAAGATATTCAAAAGCTATATCGGCCAGGGCTATTACGACACCCACACACCGGGCGTGATTCTGCGCAACATTCTGGAAAACCCGGCCTGGTACACCGCCTACACACCTTACCAGGCCGAGATCAGCCAGGGCCGCATGGAAGCGCTGGTGAACTTCCAGACCATGGTCTGTGACCTGACCGGCATGCCGATGGCCAATGCCTCGATGCTGGACGAAGCCACGTCGGCGGCCGAGGCCATGACCCTGGCCCTGCGTGTTGGCAAGTCGAAATCAACCACCTTTTTGGTCGACAGCGAAGTGCTACCACAAACACTGGAAGTGATTCAAACGCGGGCCCGGCCTTTGGGTATCACGGTCAAGGTTTGCGACAGTGCCGAGGTGCTGGCGCAAGACAGCTTTGCCCTGCTTCTGCAATACCCTGGCGTTAGCGGTGTGGTCCGCGATGACCGCGCGTTGATTGCCGCTTACAAGGCCAAAGGCGGTGTCGTCATCGTGGCCGCCGACCTGCTGGCGCTGACCCTGCTCACGCCACCGGGCGAACTGGGCGCCGACATTGCCGTCGGTACCACTCAGCGCTTTGGCATGCCGCTGTGCAACGGCGGTCCACATGCCGCCTACATGGCTTGCCGTGACGAATTCAAACGCTCGATGCCGGGCCGTCTGGTGGGTGTCAGTGTCGACGTGCATGGCAACCCGACCTACCGGCTGGCGCTGCAAACGCGCGAGCAGCACATTCGCCGCGAAAAAGCCACCTCCAACATTTGCACCGCCCAGGTCTTACCCGCCGTGGTGGCCAGCATGTACGCCGTTTACCACGGCCCGCAGGGGCTCAAGCGCATCGCCCAGCGCGTCGCCGCTTACACCGCCGTGCTGGCGCGTGGTTTGCAAAGCATGGGCTATCAGATTGCCAACGTCAGCGCCTTTGACACCCTGACCATCCAAACCGCCAGTGCCACCGCGTTGATCAGCCAGCGGGCTGTCGCTGCCGGTGCCAATCTGCGCCTGACTTCTGCTACCAGCCTGAGCCTGTCACTGGACGAAACCAGCACCCGCGACAACATCGAGCAGCTCTGGAGCTTCTTTGCCAAAGATGGACAAACATTGCCTAAAGTTGCTTCGTTTGAGAAAGGCATCGAGTCCCTGATCCCGAACGAATTGCGTCGCACCAGTGCCTTTTTGACACACCCGGTGTTCAACACGTACCACTCCGAGACCGGCATGCTGCGCTACATTCGCCGCCTCAGTGACAAGGATCTGGCACTGGACCGCAGCATGATTCCGCTGGGCAGTTGCACCATGAAGCTCAATGCCACCAGCGAGATGATCCCGATCACCTGGCCGGAGTTTGCCTCACTGCACCCGTTTGCTCCGCATGAGCAACTGCAGGGCTACAAGGAACTCGATGAACAACTGCGCGCATGGTTGTGTCAGGCCACCGGCTACGCCGGCATCAGCCTGCAGCCCAATGCCGGCTCACAGGGTGAATATGCCGGTCTCTTGACAATCCGTGCCTACCATGAAGCGCATGGTCAGGGCCACCGCAACATCTGCCTGATTCCCTCCAGCGCACACGGCACCAACCCGGCCAGCGCCCACATGGCAGGTTTGACGGTGGTGGTCACCGCCTGCGACGCGCAAGGCAATGTGGACCTGGCAGACCTGAAAACCAAGTGCGAACAGCACAGCAAAAATCTGGCGGCGGTGATGATCACTTACCCCAGCACGCACGGCGTGTTCGAGACCAGTGTCAAGGAACTGTGTGCCTTGGTGCATTCGCACGGCGGTCGTGTCTATGTGGATGGTGCCAACATGAATGCCTTGGTGGGCGTCGCCGCGCCCGGCGAATTTGGCGGCGATGTCAGTCACTTGAACCTGCACAAGACTTTCTGCATTCCGCACGGCGGTGGCGGACCGGGTGTCGGACCGGTGTGTGTGGTGGCTGACCTGGTGCCTTACTTGCCAGGACATGCAACCTACGAAGCAGCCGCCGCTGCGCCGGGCCGCCCCAAGCAAGGCACGGCCCCCTCGGGGGGCAGCGCAGTACGCGCAGCGACAAGCGTGGGGGCCATTTCAGCTGCGCCGCTGGGCAATGCGGCCGTGCTGCCGATCAGCTGGATGTACTGCCGCATGATGGGCCCGGAAGGCCTGCAGGCGGCGACCGAGGTGGCAATTCTGGCCGCCAACTACATCAGCGCCCGTCTCAAAGACCACTACCCCACGCTTTACGCCAGCGAAAGCAAGGATGGCAAGCCGGGCCACGTTGCGCACGAGTGCATTCTGGATTTGCGGCCCTTGAAGGAAAGCAGCGGTGGCGTCAACGGCATCTCGGCCGAAGACGTGGCCAAGCGCCTGATGGACTACGGCTTTCATGCACCGACGCTGAGCTTCCCGGTACCCGGCACGCTGATGGTAGAGCCGACCGAGAGCGAAACGCTGGACGAACTGGACCGCTTCATCAACGCCATGATCGCCATCCGCACGGAAATCGCCAAAGTGGAAAGAGGTGAATGGCCGCAAGACAACAACCCTCTCAAACACGCACCGCATACCGCAGCGTCTTTGATGGGTGAAGCGTGGGACCGGCCCTACTCACGCGAAGTCGGCGCCTTCCCTCTGGCAACGCTCAAGGATGTCAAATACTGGCCACCCGTGGGTCGGGTTGACAACGTCTACGGTGACCGCAATCTGTTTTGTAGTTGCGTTCCTATCAGCGAACACGTCGATTGAGAGTTGTTCAATCTGCCACCACTGACACGAAGCCATGCCGCCGCGCCCCAACGCGAACTCGGGTCGCACGATGGGCTGCCAGACACGGCGCGTGGCAAGAAGTCGTGAATGCCAAATGGGGTAGGCAGCGGCTTCTAGCCGCAACAGACGCGGCAACGCTGCCAGTGACAATTGACTTTGAAACTAACGACGCGATTCTTCCAATTCGATATCGAGCGTCAACGCATTGGCAACAAGGTCGAGTTGACTATTGAGCTCCGCCAGGTCCAGCGCTCTGGGCACCTGGATTCTGACAAACGCTTCGAACATGGGCACGCCGCTCATGGGCGCGCTGCTGACGCTGGTCTCCATTTCGCGTACATTGATCTGGCGTGTGGCCAAAGCAGTGGCAACCTCGCGCACGATGCCGGGGCGGTCATTGCCCACGATGCTCAAGCGCAGGTCGCGACAATCGTCCGGATCGAAGCCGCTGGTGCCGGCCACGGCCACCACGATGGTCAAGTCATGGCCAGAAAGTGCTGACAAGGCGGCTCGCAATGCGGGCTGCTGCGCTTCGCTGACCGCCACTTGCACAATGCCGGCAAATTGACCGGCCAGCTCGCTCATGCGGCTTTCCAGCCAGTTGCCGCCGTGCAGGCTGACGGTTTGGGCCAGTTCCTGCACCAGCCCCGGCCTGTCCACACCGACAAAGGTAAACACCATGGTGGTCGTCATGCCAAGAACCTTCCTTTGCAAATAAGGGTTCGCAGCTATGCCAGCGCGGTAGGCTGGCCGGGCCGCACCATATTTTTCATCGCCTTACCCACTTCGTGGCTACCTTGGGCAGAGCCATTTGGCGGCACGCAGTCGTCGGCACGATCAGTGACCTCGTGCAGGCGCGCGGCCAAACGCTCGGGCGCCATGGCATCGGTGCCAATCCAGACGCCCTCGGTCATGGTGATGTGAGCGGTTTCAAAGCTGCCGGCACCAGCACAAAAGATGGTGCGCGTGGGTGCGTCTTGTGACACTGCCACCAGCATCGCGGGCACCACGGCCTGCGGTTCCAGGGCATCCAGCACGGCTTGCGGCAGCAGGCCCTCGGTCATGCGGGTGGCAGCGGTCGGTGCCAGGCAGTTGACGCGGATGTCGTTCTTGGCGCCTTCCAGCGCCAGCGTCTGCATCAAACCGACCAGCGCCATCTTGGCGGCACCATAGTTGGACTGGCCAAAGTTGCCATACAAACCGGTGGACGAAGTGGTCATGACAACGCGACCATACTTCTGCGCGTTCATGATGGCCCAGACCGCCTTGGTGCAATGCACCGCCCCCATCAGATGAACATTGACCACCAGTTCAAAGTCAGCCAGATCCATCTTGGCAAAAGTTTTGTCACGCAGAATACCGGCGTTATTGACCAGAATGTCGACGCGCCCCCAGGCGTCCATGGCCTGCTGCACCATGGCTTGCACTGCGACAAAATCGGTCACCGATGCACCATTGGCAAGTGCCTCGCCCCCGGCCGCCCTGATCTGCGCCACCACGGCTTCTGCGGCACTGACCGAGCCACCAGAGCCGTCGCGTGCACCGCCTAAATCATTTACCAGCACTTTGGCACCACGTGCCGCCAGGGCCAATGCGTGGGCGCGACCCAGACCGCCACCCGCGCCGGTCACGATGGCTACGCGGCCTTTGAAATCAATCGTCATTGTTGTTACCTCAAGTTGGAATCAAATCATGGTGACAAGCTCACCGGCGGCTGACCGAGACCAGCGCGAGGCAACCAGGCAAAAACCGAATCGACAGTCACCGTCTCGATCCGGTCAGAAAAACGCTTCTCGTTAGGATGGTCGTCAAACGCCACGTTGGCCGCCGAGACCCGGGCACCCAGCCGTGTCAGAGCACCAATGTTCAACACCGAGGGCTGATAGCCCTTGAGCTGCAGCCAGGCCTGCGCCTGTTGCCGGGTTGCCTGAGCGGAACTCATCTCGGGCGCCATGGCCAGTGCCAGGGTTTCAAGCGCCCACTGGTTCGACTGCTGGTACTTTTGACCCCAGACGTAGCTCACCATGCTATACGGCTTGTGGTGCAGTTGCACGGCTCGGGGTTCGTCCTGCAGCAAGGCCAGCAGGCGGCTCTGCACCTCCGCTGTGGGCACCACCCAGGCGGCCTCGTAGCGCCACAAATCATCCAGAAAAAAATCACCCATGCCTTGACGGTAAATGGCCGACTCTGCCGTACCGCATTGGTTCAACTTGTGCAGTACGCGCCACACGTGACCGCCCTGAGCGTCATTTTCACGGTAGGCAAAGCCAAGATGGGAGTAGTGCAAGCCGTACTTGCTGAGGTCTTGCCCGGCGCGCGCCAGCACCACCACCTGTGCGCTGCCGCTGTCGAGTGCCTGCAAGGTGCGGGCGGCCAGATTCAGGGCACGCTCGACGGTGACTACCCTGGGTGGCTGTGGCGCATCACACGCCCTCCCGGCATGGACCAGCGGGCTGAACAGGGTGGCCCATGCCAGCAGGGCAGCAAAACAGCGATACTTGATTGTCTCCATGATGGGACTATTCGTCAGTTTGACCCCGTCGGTTCAGGGAGTAACGCGCTGGCTGTGCAACAGCGCGCGGCCCAGCTCATTGGGTACAAAGGCAATCACCTGACCGGCCACGGACAACACCACGCCCGCACTGATAAGAGCCACCGTCACCACGGTGCCGGCGACCACCGAGACGCCGGAAACGGTTTTGCCAACCACTTCCACACTGGCGCGCGCACCGTCCGAAACACGCTCCAACACATATACCGTGCCGCGTGCTGAAACTTCCACCGCTTTGACCACCAACACGGCGCCAGCAGTTGACAAGGCCAACGGTGCGGCCAGCGCCGCCTGGCTGGCCGCCACGGAGCCCTCCACGAGCGAGGCCAGCGGCAAGGCAGACACCCCACTCAAGGCCGAGGCCTCACTCTGCGCCGCAGCATCGAAGGAAACGCCTGCAGCCGCGCAGAAAGCACAACCCGCAATGACAACGGTAGCAAGTCTGATTTTCATGAGGTTACCCCATACTGCTTTTGTTTAACACTTTGGCCACCGGATAGTGGCGCAGCCTGAAAGCGTCTGGCATGCCGGAACCCAGTAACGGGCGCAAGTACAGGCGGAAAGCATCGGTCACATCGGTGCCACTGGCCGTGATGAATTCGTCTTCCATGACACGCGTCTTGCCAGCTACCGCCTCCAGTGGCAACAGCTCATAGTCGACCGAATAAAACCCGGTGCGCTTGATGGCAACCGAGCCGTCGCGCGTGCCCCACATGGCAAACTGCACCGCCTTCTCGCCAACCTCACGCGCCTCGCGCTGATCGACATCAGACACACAGCCAATGAAGGAGCGCTGCAGATAGCCAAAAGTGTCGCCGCGCACCCGTTTTATTTTCAGTTTGGACTTGATTTCCTCACACAGCAGATCGGCCAGCGCGCCATTGCCGGAGAGTTGCACATTGCCATGGGCATCGTGCTCGAGATCCTTGGCCAGCAAACTGGCAATGGCGGCGCCACTGGCATCGTGGATACCCTCGGACACGGCGATCACGCAGCGCCCATAGCGCTCGTAAACGCCCTTCACATCGGCCAGAAATTTTTCCAGCACAAAGGTGCGCTCCGGCAGGTAAATCAGGTGCGGGCCGTCGTCGGGAAACTTCTTGCCGAGCGCCGCCGCCGCCGTCAAAAAACCGGCGTGGCGGCCCATCACCACGCCAACATAAACGCCGGGCAGCGCCGCGTTGTCCAGGTTGGCGCCAGCAAAAGCCTGCGCCACAAAACGTGCGGCCGATGGAAAGCCCGGTGTGTGGTCACTGCCCACCAGGTCGTTGTCAATCGTCTTCGGGATATGAATGCTGCGCAGCGGATAGCCAGCCTTCTGCGCTTCCTGACTGACAATGCGCACGGTGTCACTGGAGTCGTTGCCACCAATGTAGAAGAAATGTTCAATCTGGTGCGCCTGCAACACCTTGAAGATCTCCTTGCAGTAAGCCAGATCGGGCTTGTCGCGGGTCGAACCCAGAGCCGAAGATGGCGTGCCGGCCACCAGTTCCAGATTGTGGTGGGTCTCTTGCGTCAGGTCGACAAAGTCTTCATTGACGATGCCGCGCACGCCGTGGCGCGCACCGTAGATGCGCTCGATGGCGCCGAAGCGCCGGGCCTCCATCGCCACGCCCACCAGCGACTGGTTGATCACCGCTGTCGGTCCGCCGCCCTGGGCAACGAGTATTTTTCCGGATGCCATCGAAATTCTCCTTCGTATATTCAGTCGATAAGTTTAGCCTGTGGCAATGCTGCCAGCCACCGGTCAATAGCGGCTGGCTCGCTGACGGTACGAAGCGACTGATAGGCAAGCTCGGCTTCGGGGTAGCGGCGACGCAAAAAGTTCAGCCACTGCTTGAGCCGTCCGGCCTGCTGGCGGCGCTCCAGCCGCACGCCCACCAAATGCCAAAAAACAGCGATGAGTGGCAGCAGGGTCTGCCAGTTCACACTGGGCGGTGACGCACGCTGTGCCGTGGCGGCCCCAATGGCCAGCGCCAAACCTGGGTCAGTCACCATGCCGCGGCCCAGCATCAGGCTATCGCAACCCGACACCTGGCGGCAACGCAAGGCGTCTTGCACACTCCAGATCTCACCGTTGGCCACCACCGCAATACTCACCGCCGCGCGAATATCGGCGATGCGTTCCCAATAAGCAGGGGGGCGGTAAGCGTCGGCGCGGGTACGGGCGTGCACCACCAGTTCACTGACGCCGCCACCCTCCAGGGCGAGCGCACAGTCCACCGCACGCGACGCGTCACTGACTCCCAGACGCATCTTGGCTGAGACCGGAATGTGGGCCGGCACGGCGCGGCGCACTGCCGACACGATGCGCGTGAGCAGCTCCGGTTCATCGAGCAATGCCGCGCCGCCGCCATGGCGATTGACCACCTTTGCCGGACAGCCAAAGTTCAAGTCGATGCCCTCCGGGTTTAACGCGGCCAGGCGTGCGGCGTTTTCGGCCAGGCAAACCGGGTCTGATCCCAGCAATTGCACGCGCACCGGCACACCGGCCAGGGTCTTGCCGCCGTTCAGGAGCTCGGGCACGACACGGATGAAGACCCGGTCCGGCAACAAGGTGTTGGTGACACGGATGAACTCCGAGACGCAGCGGTCGACGCCACCGACCCGGGTCAGGATGTCTCGCAACACAAAGTCCAGCAAACCTTCCATGGGAGCGAGATAAATGGTCATAAAAGCGAGTAAAAAAGGATCTGCGAGACGGGTCTTTGGTCGGCATAGAATTGCCAGGCGCAGACCCGTGCTGTCCTTCCAATCAATTCCGGAGTTTCTCATGACCATCAACGTCACTATCGATCTGGGCTACGAGTTTGAAGTCAAGGCCAGTGCGGCCGACGTCTTTGACGTTCTTGCCGACGTACCAACCTCGGCCAGTCACTTTCCCAAAGTCGACAAGCTGGTGGACCTTGGCGCTGGCGCCTACCGCTGGGAAATGGCCAAAATTGGCATTGCGCAGATCAATTTGCAAACCATTTACGCTTCAAAATATGTCTCCAACAAGGCCAAGGGGACGGTCGTCTGGACACCCATCAAGGGTGAAGGCAACGCACTGGTGTCGGGCAACTGGAAGATTACTGAGAAGAAGAAGTCGACCCTGATCGTGCTTCAGATCAATGGCGAACTGACCATTCCCCTGCCGGGTCTGATGAAAATGGTAGTGGCGCCAGTGGTTGAAGCGGAGTTTGAAAAAATGGTGGAACAGTACATCGCCAACCTGACCAAGCGTTTTGGCGGTGAGGTCTGAAAAACTCAGCCGATAATCACCCTCTTGCTGGACCTCGCCAGCGCAGTACTTTTTCAGGACCATCGCCATGCATCGTGTCGCCATCAGTAGCACCGGCCTCTACCTTCCACCCAACATCATCAGCAACGAAGAACTGGTCGTCGCCTTCAACCAATTTGCCGAACTGGAAAATGCCAGAAATGCGGTTGACATCGAAGCTGGCACACGCCAGCCGATAGCGCCCTCCAGCGTCGAGTTCATCGAGAAGGCATCGGGCATCAAGCGTCGCTACGTGATGGACAAGACCGGCGTGCTCGACCCGCAACGCATGCGACCACGCCTGAAGGCACGGCCAGATTCCGAAATCTCCCTGATGGCCGAAATTGGCGTCGCATCGGCACGCGATGCGCTGGCCCGTGCCAACAAGCAGCCCGCCGACATTGACGGCGTTATTTGCGCCGCTGCCAACATGCAGCGCGCCTATCCGGCCATGGCGGTAGAAATTCAGACTGCTTTGGGCATCAAGGGTTTCGGTTTTGACATGAATGTCGCTTGTTCATCCGCCACCTTTGCCATTGAGATGGCCGTCAACGCCGTCAAATGCGGCTCGGCCCGAGCCATCCTGGTGGTTGATCCAGAAATAACTTCGCCGCACCTGGCCTGGAAAGACCGGGATTGCCATTTCATCTTTGGCGACGTCTGCACCGCCATCCTGATCGAGCGACTTGACAGTGCCCCGGTTGGCGCCTTTGAGGTTCTGGGCACGCGCTTGCTCACTACTTTCTCAAACAACATACGCAACAATGCCGGCTTCATGTCGCGCAGTGAAGACCGAAACCCAGAGGACCGCGATCAGCTTTTCTATCAGGAAGGGCGCAAAGTCTTCAAGGAAGTTTGTCCGATGGCCGCCGAGCACATCAACAAACACCTGGCGGAACATGGTCTGGCACCCAACGGGGTGCGTCGCTTCTGGCTGCATCAGGCCAATTTGGCGATGAACCAGTTGATTGGTCGCAAGCTGCTGGGGCGCGATGCGACGCCCGATGACGCGCCTGTGATTCTGGACGAGTTTGCCAACACTGCGTCAGCCGGTTCGATCATCGCCTTTCATCGCCACCACGACGACATCCAGACCGGTGAGGTAGGCGTCATCTGCTCGTTCGGCGCCGGCTACTCGATCGGCAGCGTGGTGCTGCGCCGCACCTGATTGACGCGCCATCAAAGCACCCTCATTCCAGCACGCGTTTCAGCCGGATTTCCTCAATCCTAAGACTGCCCGCGGGGACCGTTTTGATGCTCGCCATCTCGCGTTTAAAGCCCGCCAGCTCAAGAAAGCGCAAGGCCCGCTCGTTGCTCAGTGGCAACCATAGCGTCACCGTGGTGCAGCCCTCGTCCTGCAAGCCTTCGCGCGCCGCGTCCCACAACGCCAGGCCAACACCCTTGCCCCAATGCGAAGTGACGACCTGGATATTCCAGATTTCCCCAGTGGTGGGGGGCGTCCCCTTGTCGCGCGAACGGTCAAAGCAGACAAAGCCAATCACCTCATCCAAATCGAGCGCCACATAAATCTGGGGCTCGTTGAACTCAATTGCTTCGCGCCAGTAAGCCTGGCTGGTTTTGACGTCAATATCGGCAATCGCTTTGGCATCGCTCAGCGTGGCGGGTCGAACTAAGTAGTTGAACGTACTGGACATGAAAATGTTGGGGCTATGAATGTCAAAATTGGAACTGGATTGTCGCCGCAATCTGCTTGTCTGCACCAAGGGTGCCTGGCGCCAGCAACATGGTCAGCAGCAAGAATAATTTGTACTGCGATCAAGCCTGATAATTTCTCCATCAGCCCGAACCGGAAAATCGCACATGAATCTCACTGAATCCCTGCTGCTGGCACTCAAGGCGCATGGCGCACGCCAGATCTTTGGCATTCCCGGCGACTTTGCACTGCCGTATTTTCGGATCATCGAAGAATCAAAAATTCTGCCGCTCTTTACCTTGTCGCACGAACCTGGCGTCGGCTTTGCCGCTGATGCTTCGGCACGCATCAACTGCGGGTTGGGTGTTGCCGCCGTGACTTACGGAGCCGGCGCGCTGAATATGATTAATTCGGTGGCGGCCGCCTTTGCCGAGAAATCTCCCCTGGTGGTACTCTCCGGCGGGCCAGGCAAAGGTGAGTCACACTCCGGCCTGCTGTTGCATCATCAAGCCAAAACGCTCGATTCGCAGTTTCAGATTTTCAAGGAAATCACCTGCGACCAGGTGCGTCTGGATGACGCCAGGCGAGCGCCAGCCGACATCGCCCGCGTGCTGGCCAGTTGCTTGCGACGCTCGGAGCCGATCTATATTGAGATTCCGCGCGACATGGTGGCCGTGCCCTGCGAGCAGGTTGTACCCGAGGTGGCATTGCCACCAGATCAGGACGCGCTGAATGCCTGCGTTGATGAGATTCTGGAGCGCCTGGCCAAAGCCAGTTCCCCGGTGCTGATGGCCGGTGTTGAAGTTCGCCGTTACGGAATTGAGACCCAGGTTGCCGAGTTGTCGCGCCGCCTCGGCGTGCCGGTTGTCACCAGCTTCATGGGTCGCGGTTTACTGGCCGACCAGCAGGCGCCATTGCTTGGCACCTATATGGGCGTCGCCGGCTTGCCGGAAGTCACCCATCTGGTGGAGAGTTCAGACGGCCTGTTTTTACTCGGTGAGATCATTTGCGACACGAATTTCGCCGTATCAGAAACGAAGATCGATATGCGCAAAACGATCCAGGCGCTTGATGGCCGGGTCACCATCGGCCATCACACTTATGCGCAGTTACCGCTGGCGGCGCTGGTCGATCGCATGCTGGAGCGACTGGGCGTTGTCGAGAAAGTGTTCACCATAGAGCGACAGGTTTTCCCGTCTGGTCTGGTCGCCGATTCGGCTTCCATCGCGCCGACCGACATCGCTACCGCTGTCAATGATCTGATGATCGAACACGGCAAGATGCCGATCGCCTCCGACATGGGCGACTGCCTGTTTACGGCTATGGAGATCGAGCACACAGCATTGGTAGCACCGGGTTACTACGCCACCATGGGTTTCGGCGTGCCGGCCGGCCTGGGTCTGCAGGCTGCTACCGGCCAGCGGCCGTTGATTTTGGTCGGCGACGGCGCCTTTCAAATGACCGGTTGGGAGTTGGGCAACTGCAAACGTTATGGCTGGGATCCGATCGTGCTGCTGTTCAACAATGCCAGTTGGGAAATGCTGCGTACCTTCCAGCCCGAATCTTCGTTCAACGACCTTGGCCACTGGGGTTTTGCCGAGATGGCGGCCGGCATGGGCGGCGACGGTGTTCGCGTCAATACCCGCGCTGAACTGAAGGCTGCGCTGGACCAGGCGATCCGCACGCGCGGGCGCTTTCAGCTGGTCGACATCACGATTCCGCGCGGCGTGCTTTCGGACACGCTGACGCGTTTTGTGGCCGGCGTCAAGCGGCTCAATAGCGTCAAGTAAAGCGATACCTCAGTGACACTGAAGTTTCAATTTCCCCAGTGATTCAATTCACGCGCACAGACCTTGCGCCGCTTGAAAGAGGGCCTGGCGCGCCTGGCTGATGACCTGGTTTTTCCAGGCATCGGTGTCAATGTAGAAAGCATCCATCATTTGTCGTTTGATCTGACTGGCCAATGCATCGGGTGCCTCCGGATGAATGTTGAGCCAGTGCTCGGCGCGCAGGGCGGGCATGATCTCAGTCATCGGCAACGTGCCGTATTCCATCGCAATGCCGGTGTACTGCGCCTGCGGACACTCCTGGTACAAAGCCATCCACATCAGTCCCGTCAGGAAAGCCGAGGTAGAAGTTCCGTCATAGATGGATGTCACCGGCGTTGCGCCGTTGCCGCCCCACCAGCGGCGGGCGCGCTCCAATGCGGACTTGTCATCCTTACAGGCAAAGATGCGCTCCCCGACACCGTTGGGACCCAGCCCAGTATGCAAATCAATCCAGGCGATGCGCCGGGCATGCGTGGCATGGTCACGCAACACCTGCCGAATTGTCTGATTGCTCCAGGTGGGCGCAGTACCGCCAAAAAACAGGCCGTCGGGAAATTCATGCTGACCTCTTGAGATCGCCGCCTGAAAAGCGTCCATCCCGTTGGTCTTGATAAAGTGAGCAACTGCCGCTGCGTTTTGTGCGTCTGGCGGCCAGTGCGCCGGCAACAACAAGGGTTGCAAGGCTCGATAGGCCGCGTTCTCCGGCAGGGGTTGGGAGAAGTCCTGGAAATTGCGATTCAAATCCACGTTTTCTTGGGTGGCGCGGCGCACGTGCGAAAAGCCATAAGGGTTGAGCGCGTGCACGTACAGCACGGCAACACCTTGGGCCCGGGCCTTCGCACGCCACTCTTCATCATGCAACGCGAACACCTGGACGCCGCTGCCGCAATAGCCTTCCACGCCATGGCAGGCACTGGTCACGATCAGCAAGGCATCTGCATCCGGAGAACCATCGAGCACCACATCCATCGCCAGCGCTTCCCCATCGCGACCGGCCAGCGGATGAAGATGGGACGTGACCGGCAGATTGGCGAGGGCAGCGGCTTGCAAAAACTTCATACGCGCCTGGGCGTAGCTGGCAGAAAACGATTCAACGACGCTTTGCATGTTGCGGTCCTCTCAAGACATTAACTCGTGGCTGAAATCATAACTTGGGTGGTGCCGCCTGCACCGTTAGCCCTGGTGCATCAACTGCTGATGCGCGATGCCTGCGCTGCGCTCTGTTAGATTCGGGTTTTCATTGCAGCGAATCTATGCTTGTATTTGTACTTCGTCGCTTGTTTCAGGCGTTGCTGGTCATGGTGGTGGTTGCCTTCATTGCCTTCATGCTGTTTCAGTATGTCGGCGACCCGGTGGTGTTCCTGCTGGGGCAAGATGCACGGCCCGATCAAATTCAGCAACTGCGCACTGATCTTGGGCTGGATCAGCCATTTTTTGTTCAATTCTGGCACTTTTTAGTCAATGCTTTGCAGGGTGAGTTCGGTTTAAGTTTGCGCCAGGGCGCCAAGGTATCGCGTCTGATCGCCGAGCGCCTTCCGGCGACGCTGGAACTAGCGCTGGTGGCCGCCGTGCTGGCCTTGGTGATCGGCGTCCCGATGGGTGTTTACACCGCCCTTAGACGCGGTGGTTTTTTGAGCCACCTGGCCATGACGATCTCACTACTGGGAGTCTCGTTACCGACCTTTTTGATTGGCATTTTGTTGATTTTGGTGTTTTCAGTGGGTTTGGGCTGGTTTCCAAGTTTTGGGCGCGGTGAGGTCGTTCCGTTGGGCTGGTGGAGCAGTGGCTTGCTGACGCTCGATGGCTGGCAGCACATGGTGCTGCCGGCAATCACGCTGGCGGTGTTTCAGCTGACCCTCATCATGCGCCTGGTGCGTGCCGAAATGCTGGAGGTCTTGCGCACCGATTACATCCGGTTTGCTCGTGCCCGCGGCTTGAGCAACCGCGCCATTCACTTTGGCCATGCACTGCAGAACACACTGGTACCGGTCATTACCATCACCGGGCTGCAATTGGGGCAGCTGGTGGCATTTGCCATCATTACCGAAACAGTTTTCCAGTGGCCCGGCATGGGCTTGCTTTTTATTCAGGCTGTGACTTATGCCGACATCCCGGTGATGGCCGCTTATCTGTGCCTGATTGCCCTGATTTTTGTGCTGATCAACCTGCTGGTTGACCTGCTTTATTTCGTCGTTGACCCACGCCTGCGAGTGGGTCAGCCTGGAGGACATTGATGCCAACCGCAAGTTTTCATTCGGCGCTAAAAGTTCACGGCCGTGCATTCGCGCACATTGCTGCTTTCCATCCTGAAATCACAGCACTGCGGCGCGATTTGCATGCCCATCCGGAACTCGGCTTTGAAGAGGTCTATACGGCGGCGCGGGTGCAACAGGCGCTGAAGTTGTGCGGCGTTGATGAAGTGCACACCGGCATTGGCAAGACCGGCGTGGTGGCGGTCATCAAGGGTCGCCAGGGCAGCGGCGCAGGCAGCTCGAAGATGATTGGCCTGCGCGCCGATATGGATGCGCTGGCCATGACCGAGCACAACGATTTCGCCTGGAAATCAGCCAAGGCGGGTTTGATGCACGGCTGCGGGCACGACGGTCACACGGCCATGCTGGTGGGAGCGGCGCGTTACCTGACCGAAACGCGCAACTTTGACGGCACAGCCGTGCTTATTTTTCAACCGGGCGAAGAGGGTTACGCCGGTGCCAAGGCAATGATTGAAGACGGCTTGTTTGAGCGCTTCCCGGTGCAGTCGGTGTATGGCATGCACAACTGGCCGGCCATGCGACCGGGCACGATTGGCATCAATTCCGGGCCGATGATGGCGGCGGCGGATCGCATCACGATCGAGATCACCGGCCGGGGCGGTCATGGCGCCCACGCCTACCACACGGTGGACCCGGTGCTGGTGGCGGCGCACATCATCACTGCCATGCAAAGCATCGTGTCGCGCAACGTCAAACCGGTGGACAGCGCCGTCATCAGCGTGTGTGCCATTCGGGCAGGTGAATTGGGTTCGATGAGCGTGATACCCGGTAGCGCCACCCTGGTGGGCACGGTGCGCACGTTCAGCGCGCAGGTACAGGCGCTGGTGGAGCGACGTCTGCATGAGCTGTGCAGTGCCGTGGCGCTGGGCTTTGGCGCGACCGCCACGGTTCACTACGAGCGCAGCTACCCGGCCACCATCAACACCGCTGCCGAAGCTCGTTTTGCCGGCGATGTCGCGCAAAGTCTGGTTGGCGCCCAGCGGGTGGTTCGCGATCTGGAGCCCAGCATGGGCGCAGAGGATTTTTCTTTCATGCTGCAGGTCAAACCGGGGGCCTATATGCGCATTGGCCAGGGCGTCGAGGGCGGCGTCGGCAGCTGCTTCCTGCACAACAGCCGCTATGACTTCAACGACGATATTTTGCCTTTGGGTGCGGCCTTGCACGCCAGTCTGGTAGAACAGTACATGCCGATATGATTTATTCAAAGCAGTTGCGAAGATAGCTGGATCGCCGTGCCTGACGGCGGCTGGCCCTGAAAGTTTATGATTTTTTTTAACCGGAGACACTGATGAAATTTCAAAATCAAATGACACTCGGCAGCCTCGCCGTAACGCTTGCAGTGGCGAGTTTCGCCGTGCCTGCGGCAACCTTGCGGATTGCCAATCAGGGTGATGCACTTTCGATGGACCCGCATTCGCTCAACGAGTCGCTGCAACTCTCGGTTACCGGCAACGTGTTTGAGCCGCTGGTTACCCGCGGGCGTGATTTCAAGCTGGCACCAGCGCTGGCGACCGACTGGAAGCAAACATCGCCCACAGTGTGGCGCTTCAACCTGCGCAAGGGCGTTGTGTTTCATGATGGCACGCCGTTTAGCGCCGACGACGTCATCTTCAGCTACGAGCGCGCCAAGGACGACGGCTCCGACATGAAGAGTTACGTGGGCCAGATCAAGGAGATCAAGAAGGTTAATGACCATGCGCTTGACTTCATCACCAGTGCGCCTTTTCCCATCCTGCCCGAACTGTTCACCAACTGGCTGATGATGAGCAAGAAGTGGTGCGAAGCGAATCAGGCCACCAAACCGGTTGATCGGCGCAAGGGCATCGAGAACGCGGCGTCGTTTCGAGCCAACGGCACTGGCCCGTACCGGGTGCGCGAGCGCCAGCCTGGGGTGCGCACGACTTTCTCTCGCAATGGAAGCTATTGGGGCAAGATTGAGGGCAACGTGGATGAAGTTGTCTTTACCCCTATTGGCAACGATGCCACGCGTGTGGCGGCCTTGTTGTCGGGTGAAATTGATGTGATGGAGCCGGTGCCGGTGCAGGACGTGGACCGCATCAAGGGCAACCCCAAGCTCCGGGTGATGCAAGGCCCCGAATTGCGTGTTGTCTTTTTGGGCATGGATCAAAAGCGGGACGAATTGCTTTATTCGAATGTAAAAGGCAAGAACCCGTTCAAGGACAAGCGCGTGCGTCAGGCCTTCTACCAAGCGATTGACATTGACGGTATCCAGAAAACCGTGATGCGCGGTGCGTCCACACCGGTGGCATTGATGCTGCCGCCTCAAGTGAACGGTTTTGATCCAACCCTTGCCAAACGACTGCCATTTGACGTCGAAGGGGCGAAGAAATTGATGCAGGAGTCGGGCTACCCGACGGGCTTTGAGGTCAAGATGAACTGCCCGAATGACCGCTATGTGAACGACGAGCGAATTTGCCAGGCAGTGGCGGCCAATCTGTCGAAAATCGGCGTCAAAATCAATCTGGAAGCAGAGACCAAGGGTACCTACTTCCCCAAAATACTGAGTAGAAACACCAGTTTCTATATGCTTGGCTGGGTCGCCAGCACGGTCGACGTCCACAACGTGCTGTACCCCATCATGTCGAGTCCAGGTGAAGGTGGCCGTGGCCAGTTCAATCTGGGCGCCTACAGCAATGCCAGGGTCGACGAACTGACCCAAAAAATCGGTTCCGAAACCGATCTGAAGAAGCGCAACGAGATGATTCATGAGGCTTTGAAGATTCATCAGGATGAGATTGGGCACTTGCCACTGCATCAGCAGGCACTGAACTGGGGCATGAAGAAGACCGTTGACATGGTGCAAATGCCCAACAACGACATGATCTGGAAATTTGTCAAGGTCAATCCTTAAACCAAGACGCGCAGCGCTGGATGAAAGCCTGGTTGGCCCGTGTTGGCGACAGCGATATCGGCTACAGCTTTCGCAGTTCGCCGGTGGCGATGAGCGCTGCGGCGATTGCTTTCATCTGCATTTTTTGTGCCCTGTTTGCCAACCTGGTGGCGCCGCACAACCCGTTCGACCTGAGCACGCTGGAGTTGAGCGACGCGCGTTTGCCGCCGGCCTGGCAAGCGCTGGGCAGTTCGAAATATTTGCTGGGCACCGACGATCAGGGACGTGACATCCTCTCGGCCCTGATGTTTGGCGCCCGAATTTCACTGGTGGTCGGACTCGCCTCGGTCGTGCTGTCGGTCGTGATCGGTGTCACGCTGGGCCTGTTGGCTGGCTTTCTGGGCGGCTGGGTGGACGCCGTTCTAATGCGTCTGTGCGATGTGATGCTGTCGTTCCCGGCGATTCTGGTCGCATTGCTGATTGCGGGTGTTGGTCGCGCCCTGTTTCCCACTGCCCAGGACAGCCTGGCGTTTGCCGTTCTGATCATCTCCATCACCCTCACCGGCTGGGTCCAGTACGCACGTACTGTGCGCGGTTCAACGCTGGTAGAGCGTAACAAGGAATATGTTCAGGCGGCCCGTGTGACGGGTGTCTCTGGCCTGCGCATCATGCGCCGTCACGTGCTGCCCAATGTGCTGGGGCCGGTACTGGTGCTGGCCACCATTCAGGTCGCGACGGCCATCATTACCGAGGCAACTCTTTCATTTTTAGGGGTTGGCGCACCACCCACTTCACCTTCGCTGGGAACCTTGATCCGGGTCGGCAACAGCTACCTGTTTTCGGGTGAATGGTGGATAACGGTATTTCCCGGCTTGATGCTGGTGACAATTTCCATGAGTGTGAATTTGCTGGGCGACTGGTTGCGCGACGCCTTGAACCCGCGACTACGCTAAATATGCCGCTTCTACAAGTCAGAAATCTGGTCGTCGAGTTTCCCCACCGGCGCGGTACGCTGCGAGCGCTGGATGATATTTCGTTTGATATTGCGCCGGGCGAGATCCTCGGCGTTGTGGGCGAATCGGGTGCCGGCAAATCAATCACCGGCGCCGCCATCATCGGCCTGTTGGAACCCCCCGGGCGCATTGCCAGTGGGCAAATCCTGTTGGAAGGCGAGCGCATCGACAACCTTGAGCTTGAACAGTGGCGCCTGATTCGTGGCAAGCGCATTGGCTCCATTTTTCAGGACCCCCTGACCTCGCTCAATCCCTTGTACACGATAGGGCAACAGTTGATCGAGACAATACGAACTCACCTGCCACTGAGTTTGCCGGAAGCTCGCAAGCGCGCCATTTCCTTGCTAAAAGACACTGGCATTGCGGCCGCTGAGCAGCGCATTGATCATTATCCGCACCAGTTTTCGGGCGGCATGCGCCAGCGTGTCGTGATAGCTCTGGCACTGGCGGCCGAGCCAAAACTGATTGTGGCGGATGAACCAACCACCGCACTGGATGTATCGATTCAAGCGCAAATCATTACTTTGCTCAAGACCATTTGCCGCCAACACGGCGCGGCTGTCATGCTGATCACGCATGACATGGGCGTGATCGCCGAGACCTGCGATCGGGTGGCGGTGCTGTATGCCGGGCGCATTGTCGAGATTGGGCCGGTGCATGCGGTCATCAACCAACCGGCGCATCCCTATACGGCGGGGCTGATGGCGGCGATACCAGACATCACCCAGGAGCGGGAGCATTTGCATCAAATTGATGGCGCCATGCCGCGCCTGAATGCCATTCCAACCGGTTGTGCTTACCACCCGCGCTGCCCGAAAATCTTTGCCACGTGCGAAATCGAGCGACCAGATTTGATACCGGCCGGCTTGACCCGCTCGGCCTGCTGGCTGCATGCCTCCAACCCGGTTTCCCCCGAACCAGTCAAACAGGTACCGGTGCGCGAGATTTGAAGGTTTCGGCAAACTCAACCCAAACGGACATTAAAAGAATGCTGCCCCTGGTTCAAGCGAACGATCTGTCGATGACGTTTGACGTGTCGGCGCCCTGGCTCAACCGCGTCATTGAACGCAAGCCACGTACCCTGCTGCGCGCGGTGGATGGTGTGAGTTTTGAGATTGAAAAAGGCAAGACCCTGGCATTGGTAGGTGAATCCGGTTGCGGCAAAAGCACGGTAGCGCGCCTTTTGGTCGGTTTGCATGAGCCCAGCCGTGGCAATTTGCAGTTTGACGGACTTGACGCTCACGCCATCTTCAAGACCAGCGCAGGGTTGAAACTGCGCAGTCGTATCCAAATGATTTTTCAGGACCCCTATGCGTCATTGAACTCGCGCTGGATGGTGCACGACATCGTGGCCGAGCCGTTGATCGAACATGCTTTGGTGAGCGATCCGCTGGCACTGAAACAGCGGGTTGCAGAGTTGCTCACATCCGTGGGCATGAGCGCACAGGACATGACCAAGTACCCGCATCAGTTCTCAGGTGGCCAGCGTCAGCGCATCTCCATCGCCCGTGCGCTCGCTACGCATCCTGAATTTCTGGTGTGCGACGAGCCTACTTCGGCGCTGGATGTGAGTGTGCAGGCACAAGTGCTCAACATCATGAAAGACCTGCAGCGCAAACTGGGCCTGACCTATCTCTTCATTTCGCACAACCTGGCAGTCGTGCGACACGTCAGTGATCAGGTTGGTGTGATGTATCTGGGCCGGCTGGTGGAGCTTTCCAGCAAGCAGGCACTGTTTGCCAACCCACGTCACCCTTACACGCGCATGTTGCTGGATGCCATTCCGAAGATGCACGATACCGGACGCGCCCGCACACCGGTGCAAGGCGAGGTACCCAACCCCCTGGATCCGCCACCCGGGTGCAGCTTCAACCCGCGCTGTCCGCATGCGAACCAGCGTTGCCGGTCGGAGCGGCCGCAGCTACAAACGATACAGGGCGTGAAGATCGCCTGCCATGCAGTGGAAGAAGGAAGAATTTAAGGTATTCATGCCACGCGCCCATGGCGACTGGCAACCAGAGCGGCTTCGACACGACTGCGAACCTGCAACTTCTGAAGAATATTGGTGACGTAGTGCTTGACGGTTTTTTCCGAGAGGAAAATCTTCTCGCCAATTTCCCGGTTGGTCAAACCGGTGCCGATAAAGGCCAGAATCTCACGTTCGCGATCAGTCAGTTCCTGCAACGGATCGGGGGCTTTTCCGTGCGTCAGCGACACCAGCATTTCGGCCGCAATGGACGGTGAAACATAGACCTCGCCGGCGACGCTGGAACGCACCACGTGGCCCAGTTCCTTGGCTGACACACCCTTCAGAACATAAGCCCGTGCGCCAACCTTGAGCGCGGCCAGGAGTTTGTCCTTGTCATCCGAGCCGGTCAGCATCACGATCACCGTGGCCGGGCAGGCCATTGCAATTTTTTCGGCCGTCACAATGCCACCCCAACCCGGCATGTTGACATCCAGTAAAACGACGTCTGGCATCAGGCTGCGGGCCAGGGCAAGCGCTTCCTCGCCCGAAGAGGTTTCGCCGACCACTCTGAAGCCTGAATCCATTTCGAGTGAATGCACCACCCCTTGCCTAAAGAGCGGGTGGTCGTCGACAACCAGGATTTCGATTGAATTACTGCTTGTCATTTTGACCCTGGATGAGTGGCAAAGTCACGCGAATGGCGGTTCCCGAACCCTCTTTCGTTTGCAGCTCAAACGAGCCACCCAGCACCTCAATGCGTTGTCGCATCCCGTGCAAACCCAGTCGCCCCTTGCTGGCAACGGCACGCGGATCAAAGCCCGGGCCTCTGTCGCTGATTTCGACCGTCAGATCGTTGCCATTGACGCTCAGCTCGACTCTGCAATCCTTGCCTTGCGCATGCCGTACAGTATTGGCAAGTGACTCCTGCAGCACGCGGTACAGCGCCACTTTGACACGAAACGCCACATCTATGGCCGGAACAGCGGCGACCAGCGAGACGCTTGCTCCAGTCTTGACCTGGAAATCCCGCACAACCCGCGCAGCAATGGCTTGCGGCCCAAGTTGCGCAATGTCGGGCAACTCGATGTCAGCCGACATGGTGCGCAATTCCCTGAGCGCAGATTCCACCGCCAAACGAGCTGGCTCAAGACCTTTGATCCAATCCATCTGCCATTGAATGCTGGGGGTTGCCTGCATGTCAGCCAAATTTTTCAGTTGCATCAGTGCGTAACCAAGATCCTGCCCAGGACCGTCATGAATGTCGGCCGACAGGCGTTGCAGAAAATTTTCATTCAACGCCGTTGCGCGTTCAGCGGCACCAATGACACGCTCCTGGAGTCGCATGTTCTGCTCGTTCAGAATGGTGAGTTGTTGGACTTTGTCACTCAGTTCAGACTGCTGCTCCTCAATCGTCCGACTACCCCGGCGTACCACCCAAAACAGCCAGAGGTAGATCGTCAGCATGGCGCCGGCCACCAACAGCCAACTGCGCCGCTGCGCCGCCCCGGCTTCGCGATCCACATCGTCAGGCTTGACATAAAATTCGGCAGCGGCAATGACCTCGCCCGTGCGATCAGCGTGGATCGGTGTGTAAGTTTCGATCAGGCGCGCCATGGGTTGCCCGTGCTCGGCCAGCTCGGCGCTGGAGCGCTCGCTGATTTCAGAAAAAATATTACCCAACAACGCCGTCGCCAGTCCTTCGTCAACTGAGAATTTCTTGCCAATTGAAGCCGCGTCGTTGCTGAACAATACGTAGCCGTCCCTGCGCCAAATTTTCAGGGCTACTATTTTCTTACCGAGCGGGGTGCCATTGAGATCGGCCGTCAGCATATCCCTGTCATGGGGCGACAGTTCATTTTGGGCAAGCAAAGTCTGAACATGGGGCGCCACAAAGCTGTCCACGTAAAGAGCGGTGACACTGCCAATCCGGTGCACCACACTGTCTTCAACCTGACGGCCTATCCACCAGCCGATGGCCAATGTGCCGGCAAGCAAAATCGGAAAACTCACCGTCAAAAATTGCCTGGACAGCGATAGCCGACTGAAAACATTCTTCTTCATAAGGGGCATGCCGTGGTTCGTGAGCAATGGCAAGCGGTAACTGTAACAGTGCCAGTAGCTTTTTGCACATGGACCAAAGTCTGATCGCTTTTGAGACTATCGGATGTCATAAATCACGCAGTTCAGGCCGCTGGACTTTGCCACCGCCCGACCTACAATAGACATAGATGCAAGGCACAGCGCGACGGTAATCTGCAGGAGACGCGTATGAACGTGAAAAGACTTGACGGTACATTGCTGGATTTCTGGGTGGCCAAATCGGGCGGATTGAAACTTCTGCCAGAACCACCCAAACCAGGTGATGGCTACGACCCTGAAAGCGGATATTGGCATCCGTTAACCTTCCATCCGGCCAGTGATTGGTCGCAGGGCGGACCAATCGTGTCTAACGAATGGTACGCGCTGGAAGACATTCTCATCGAGTGGTTTGGCAACGGTTGGACCCACCTCAACGCACTGGTGCATGACCCTCTCAAATGGTTCATGCGCGCCTACGTAGCATCCCAGTTTGGCGATGAAGTCGAAGACAATTTTCGTGCAGATGTGTCGCTTACAGCGGACGTCGTACTGAAGAATCCTGCCAACTCGACAGAATCCGTGCACCACGCCTGATTCCCTGACTCGCTCAGTACCGAAATTTTCGTTCGCCGAATTGCCTGCGGTCCCGCCGGGCGACACCCTCCAGCATGGACCATCGTCGAAACGGTTTTGCGGCTTTTAGTCCCGTGAAATCACGCACTTGAGCCCTGTTTTCGTGACGCCTGTCCACGCAAACTTCACCTGGGAGAAGAAAAGAGTTCGACCAAGGAGCAGGCATGGCAACAGGTATCACGCGCAAAGGTTTTTGTGGTTCGGTACTAGGCGCGACTGCGCTCTTGCTGATTCAGTCTTGCGGCGGGGGTGGATCAAGCTACAGCGCCCCTGCAGGTGCCACTGCCGGCGTCGGGTGCAGCAATACGATTGCCGCCAACCATGGGCATATTCTGACGATTGCGCTGGCTGACCTTGACTCGGTAACCGACAAGACCTACGACATTCTAGGTAGTGCCGACCATAACCATACCGTGACGCTGACCGTAGCTCAGTTGCGCACACTCAAAACTGGCGCGAGTGTCAGCACGGTCAGCGGGGTCAGTTCG